>Ga0213820_1000059_pt1 | contig 124107 bp, 122 predicted proteins | sample MC6MC0910MG_FD_179889 | JGI IMG/M metagenome (GOLD analysis project Ga0213820, IMG submission 179889) | Enriched soil aggregate microbial communities from Iowa State University, Ames, United States - MC6-MC0910-MG | ecosystem: Environmental > Terrestrial > Soil > Unclassified | place: USA...
TCCCCGGTGTGAATTTTATATTTACGTCTTCAAATAGTTTACGATCGCCATAGCGAAGACCTACATTACTTACTTGAATCATGCAAGTTCCTCCTTTTTTCACAATGGCTCTAGTATATCATGAAATATGTTCCATAGTCTATAAACATTATGACATCAACGTTTCGGAGTCCATAGTTCGCCTATTTTATAGACCGTCAATGGAACTCACCATTTTTTTCATAGTTTTATCCGACTGAAAGCCTAAAAATCTAGGCATAGTTGACTTTGAAGATGGAATCATGTAAGATATTGCAAAATTGAAAAAAGTTACATTCTGTGAAAAAGACAGTAATTCATTTTGTGCTGCAAAGCGAGTTAGGGACGGTGTGAGCCTAATGCAGAACGTTTGAATGAAACGCACTTTGGAGAAATTTCTCGAACTGTAAGTAGAGAATATCGGGGCGTCACCTCGTTAACAATTGAAAGTGGTCATATGAATGGCAACTAGAGTGGTACCACGGGAATCTATGCTCTCGTCTCTTAATTGAGACGGGGGCTTTTTTTATTTTAATTAGGGGGAAATCGAGATGAATGAACAAATTGTAACAAGCTTAGCACTGGCGTTAAATCATCAATTAGCAGTACCAGAAATTGAATCCTTACTAGAAAAACCTAAACATGTAACTGTAGGTGATGTAGCACTACCATGTTTTAAATTAGCGAAAAAGCTTGGGAAATCACCTCAAACCATTGCAGCTGAAATTAAAAAGAATTTGAAGTGTGACGTGATACAGTCAGTTGACATCGTAGGAGGGTATGTAAATTTATTTTTCAATCAATCCATTATTACACAACAAGTATTAACGAAGATTGTGCAGGAACAACAATTATATGGCACCCATGTAACCAATAAAGGCAATGTGGTGTTCGATTTTTCTTCACCTAATATTGCAAAGCCCTTTTCCATGGGGCATTTACGCTCAACAGTCATCGGCAATGCACTTGCTAATATTGCAGAAAAAAATGGCTATAAGGCCATTCGTATTAATCATTTAGGCGATTGGGGAACGCAGTTTGGGAAATTAATTGTTGCCTATAAACGATGGGGACAACAGCAAGCCATTGCAGCTGCACCGATTGAGGAACTATTGAAAATCTACGTGAAGTTCCATAAAGAAGCTGAGCAAGACGCTACGTTAATTGAGCAAGCTCGTGCTGCATTTAAAGCGTTAGAGGACAAAGATGAAGAGGCACTTGCGCTTTGGCAATGGTTTAGAGAAGTATCATTAACAGAATTTAAAGCGCTGTATCAACTGCTTGGCATTCATTTTGATTCATACGACGGTGAAGCTTTCTATAATGATAAAATGCAAACGGTTGTAGATGAATTACAAGATAAAGGATTGCTGACACTTTCTGACGGTGCGTATGTCGTAGAATTAGAAAATATGCCTCCTTGTATTATAAAGAAAACTGACGGGGCGACACTATATGCTACGCGTGATTTAGCAGCAGCCTTTTATCGTATAAAGCACTATCAACCTGAAAAAATGTTCTATGTGGTAGGACATGAACAATCGCTACATTTCCAACAGTTGTTTCATGTAGTGGAGAAAATGGGCTATGACTGGGCACAAAATTTACATCATGTAGCATTTGGAATGATACTAAAAGATGGGAAGAAGATGTCAACACGTAAGGGAAAAATTGTGTTACTCGACGATGTTTTAACCGAAGCAATCGAAACGGCTAAACAAAATATTGAAAGTAAAAATCCACATTTACAAAATAAAGAGGAAGTTGCAAAACAGGTCGGGGTAGGGGCTGTTATTTTCAATGATTTAAAAAATGATCGACTACATGATATCGACTTTTCGATTAAGCAAATGCTGCATTTTGAAGGTGAAACAGGCCCTTATATTCAATATACGTATGCACGTATTCACTCAATTTTAGAAAAAGCAGAAGTTCGACTCGATGAGAAGCTTTACCCCTTAGGAGAACAAGCATGGCAAGTTATTTTATTGCTTGAACAATTCCCGCGTGTTGTTTCATGCGCCTATGAACAAGCTGATCCGTCATTAGTTGCTAAATTTGCTTTACAATTAGCACGTGCCTTTAATAAGTATTATGCAAGCAATAAAATTTTAGTAAATGATAATATGCAAAGTTCTCGTTTAACATTATGTCATTGTGTGGCAATCGTTTTAAAAGAATCGTTAAAATTATTAGGTATGAGCGCTCCTGCAAATATGTAATATGAGTCGCGTTGTATGCAGCAAGATAATGATTAGATTACCATAATATTGACGTTAAACAGAAAAAATGGTAAAAAGTATATAAGAAATCAGATGTCTGACAACACTCTTTTTTCATGTAGTTGGAAAAGACAAAGAGTGAGTGACCAGGAAGAAAGGTACTAATCATGATGAATAATAAACAATGGACGACTTCGATGGTATTCGCAGTTGTCAGTATTTTTTTCGTTGCGCTCAATATGCGACCAGCAGTAACAGCAATGGGGCCACTGTTTAATGTGTTAATGGATTCGCTACATGTATCCAATACGCAAATGAGTTTATTAACATCTATTCCTGTGTTTTGTATGGGGCTCTTTGCACCAGTGGCTGTTCCATTGCAAAAACGTCTTGGTACTAAGTTTGCTATTGCTTTGTTGTTAACACTTATTGCCCTCGCGAATGGACTACGATTGTTGAAAGAAAGTTATGTATTACTAGTTGGAACAAGTTTTGCTGCAGGCTTTGCCATCGCGATCATCGGTCCAATGTTAAACGCATTTATTAAAGAAAAATTTCCAAATCGTTTTACGACAGTTGTCGGGGTATACTCGTTTGGCATTGGAACAGGCGCCACATTAAGTGCGGCATTAACCGTGTCTTTTTATAATGGGTTTCAACAAAACTGGACAATTGCCCTTGGTAGCTGGGCTGTGCTAGCGGTTATAGCTCTAATGATTTGGTTACTTGTCATTGAAAAGAAGCAAGTACTCACTTGTGAGCACGAGAACGAACTATCGAAGGAAGCGGCACGTAATCCGTGGAAAAACGCGCGGGCATGGACGATTTTAGTTTATTTTGGCTTACAAACATCTCTATTTTTCTCACTAATGTCGTGGCTCACACCTATGCTACAAGATAAAGGCATGTCCCTTGTTGCAGCAAGTACAATGCTAACTTTTTTATCTATCGTGCAAATGATAGGAAATATTGTTGTCCCGTTGTTAATGGAAAAATGGTCTAGTCGTATTCGTTGGCTACTGTCTTTAGGAATAATGGGCGTGATTGGTTTTTCGCTTTTATCGGTCGGCACAGGATTTGTATTGTGGATGGCTGTATTGATTATTGGGGTTGTACTGAGCGGCTTGTTTCCGATTGGTTTATTATTACCATTGGATGAGGCACGCAATCATTCAGAAGCCAATAGCTGGTCATCGATGGTACTGTCTGGTGGTTTTATGATGAGCGCTGTGATTCCAACGATCATCGGTTATTGCTATGATGTAACCGGTAATCATGCCTACACTTATGCAATTTTTTTGGCATTAATGCTCGGTATTCTTTGTACGACACTCATATTAAAGAAAAGAGAATGATTTGGACAGGACGACAGGGCATGCTTGATTGAATAAGCATGTCTTTTTTGTATTTGCTAAGTTTAATTGATAATTATATTATGTAAACTTGAATCAAATGACATCCTTGTTTATGATAGAATAGGAAAGAAGTTGAGATAGAAAGTATTGGTGAATGTATGAGAAATAAGATGCTAATCGTTGGAGTGGCTACCTTCTTATTAACAGGTTGTAGTGATCCAACTGTGGCAGATATGTTTAACAAGGACAAGGCCGACGTCAAATCGGAACAGCCGGTGGTCAAGCAGGAAGAAAAGCTTGTGCCAGAAGTGAAGGTTGTTGGGGAAAACGGAATTGGTGCAGGCATTATTGTGAAAAAGGAGCCATCGATGCTTTATATTGTAACGAATGGAGCACTCGTTGCATCAAAGCCAACTGCGCTTGTGCAATTTAGTAATGACAAGCTGGTAGAAGCGGAAGTCCGCTATATGTCGACAGCCTATAATATTGCTGTGCTACAAGTGAAGTATAAAGCTGCAGTCAATGTTCCGACCGTTTATAATGGAAAATTAGATGACTTAGCTGTTTATGTAGATGGCTTACCACACACCATCAAAAAATATAATGACAAAATAGCAGCTTATTATATTGATGTAGAACAGCCTTTACCACCTGGTAGTCCCGTAATGGAGGCGGAGAATGGTCAAATCGTCGGCATATATTTTAATCGTCAACAACAAGGTGTTGCACAACCATACATATTGCCGTTGCATGATATTGACACGTTACTAGATAAATGGATAACAGACGGCATGAAAGCAAAAGACCGTTTATCCCAATCAAAAAATCTCTATGCCTACAGTGAAGACGGGGATAAAGAAGCAGTGCAACAAGCTACCGAAAAATACGGTAAAGATGTTTTTGCTTATAATGCAGACGAGGTGAAAATATTTATTGACACATTCCATGAGCATTTAAAAGCAGCAGTTGCGATTAATGATGCCAGTGTGATGAAATCAGTTACAGGAGCTGAAGATTTACAGCACACGTTGGAAGAAATGGTTGCCTATTATGCATCTAAACAAGCAAAAATCCATTTTTCAAATACGACGATTAAACGTATTGAGAAGGTTGGACAAAATATAGTTGTGCGTGCAAAAACAGAATATGTCCTAACCAATTCAGCGGGGCAAGAGGCGCTAGCCAATTCCATGATGACTTATGAAATTTTTAAAAATGATCAAGGCGAGTATAAGCTAATTCGTCTTATAGCAGAGGAGTGAGATATACTATGGAGCAAGCAAGACAAATGCTACAACACCACTTTGGGTATGATTCGTTTCGTAACGGACAAGCCCAAATTATTGAGCAAACATTAAGTGGACAATCGAGCCTTTGTGTCATGCCAACAGGTGGCGGTAAATCGATTTGCTATCAAATTCCGGCATTAATGCTTGATGGTTTAACGATTGTCATCTCACCGTTAATTTCACTTATGCAAGATCAGGTAGAGTCGTTGCGAGCAGCAAATATTCCTGCGGCTTATATCAATAGTACGTTATCAGCACAAGAAGTAGATGAAACAATGCAGCTAGCAAGTGCAGGTTATTTAAAGCTTTTATATATTGCTCCAGAACGATTAGAAAGTGCATCGTTTTTACAGGCGTTATCACAGCTATATGTGCCATTACTAGCAGTTGATGAGGCACACTGTATTTCACAGTGGGGACATGATTTTCGCCCAAGCTATCGTGCGATTCAAAAATTGTTTACGCTATGGTCACAAAAGCCAACGGTGCTTGCACTAACGGCTACAGCAACACCAGCTGTTTGTGAAGATATTCGTCAGTTATTGACAATTGATGAAAATGCAACACTCATTACTGGTTTTGAACGTGAAAACTTAGCCTTCACTGTGTTAATTGGTGAAAATAAAGAACGATATATTAAAAATTATATTGAAAAAAATAAAACAGAAGTCGGTATTATTTATGCGGCGACCCGTAAATCAGTTGATGGGTTGTATGACATACTTGCACGTGCAGGTGTATCGGTCGCAAAATATCATGCAGGATTACCAGAAGATTTGCGTGTGTCCGAGCAAGAGCGCTTTTTAAAGGATGAAGCGCGTATTATGATTGCAACGAATGCGTTTGGCATGGGCATCGATAAAAGCAATGTGCGCTTCGTTATTCACTATCAAATGCCACGCAATATGGAAAGCTACTATCAAGAAGCGGGACGTGCAGGGCGCGATGGCTTACCTAGTGCCTGCATATTGCTTTACGCTTCAGGGGATGTCCAAACACAGCGTTTTTTAATTGAACAAACGCGTGATGAAGCGCGTATTGCACAAGAATTAGAAAAATTACAAACGATGGTCGATTATTGCCATACAGAGGGCTGCCTGCAAAATGCGATTTTAACATATTTTGGTGAGGAAGCAGGCGAACCTTGTCACCGCTGCAGTAATTGTCAAGATAATAGAGAAGTCAAAGATGTCACAGAAGATGCACAGAAAGTATTAGCTTGTGTCGTACGCATGGGCCAAAAATTCGGTAAAACAATGGTGGCGCAAGTATTGATTGGCTCTAAAAATCAAAAAGTGCTTGAATTTGGCTTTGCTAGACTATCCACTTATGGCATTTTAAAAGGGCAGTCTGCAAAGGATGTGTCAAATTTTATTGAGTTTTTAATTGCTGAAGGGTTACTAGCTGTTAAGCACGGCACATTTCCAACCATTTATGTATCGGAGGAAGGGAAATCTGTATTGTTAGGCAGTCGAACCGTGAGTCGAAAAGAAGCGGTTACTGTTCGTGTACTGGCAGATAATGATCCATTATTTGAACATTTACGATTATTACGTAAAGAAATTGCAGATGAAGAAAAAGTACCGCCATTTGTTGTGTTCTCAGACAAAACCTTGCGAGAGTTATGTGATAAAAAGCCTTTAGAGCTTGATGGACTTAGAAAAATAAGTGGTATCGGTGAAGTGAAATTTGAGAAATATGGCAAGCGTTTCTTTGATGCAATGCAGTCATTTAACTTAGCATCAAATATAAATGAGTAATGTAAAAAGAATCCATTGTGTAAAAACACAAATGGATTCTTTTTTATTATAAAGTAGCCTTATTTTTTCCAATGTTTTGAAATAAATTCGTCGCGGCCAGAAACAGCACGATCTTGCTCGTAATGATCTGCTTCTTTTTTATAATAATCTTGATGGTAATCTTCTGCTGGATAAAAGTGTTGAGCATCACGAATAATGGTTACAATAGGTTTATCGAAGCGTCCACTGTTCGCTAGTTTTTCTTTTGATGCCTCCGCTATTCTTTTTTGTTCTTCCGAATATGTAAAAATGGCGGTTGCATAGGATTCACCTCTGTCGTGAAACTGCCCATAGGCATCTGTCGGATCAATTTGCATCCAATAAATATCGAGTAACTGCTCGTAGCTAAATATCGAAGGGTCAAATTCAATTTCAACTACTTCCAAATGGCCAGAGTCGCCTTTTTTAACATCTTCATATGTTGGATTTTCTAAATGGCCACCCATATATCCTGATGTGACCTTATGTATACCGTCCCATTCAACAAATGGCTTCACCATACACCAAAAACAGCCACCAGCAAACGTTGCTTTTTCAATCATGTTCATCATCCTTTCTTTTGTGAAAATATTATAGCATTTTTTTGCTCATTACTGGCAAATAGGGTGTAAAATAACGAATAGAGAACTGTTGATAAGGATAGCAAGAGTGAAAAATGAAACTTTCCTTACTAGCAATCGTTACATTAACTATAAAAAAATAGAGGAGTAATTTGTTATGGAAGAGCAAGAGTATACGAGACGCTCGCAACGGCCTAAAAAGCGTCGATTGCGTAAAGGGAGAGCATTATTTACGTTCTTATTACTCTGTGTCATTGTCATTGCCGGCTATAGCGTGATGCAATATCGTAGTGGTTTACAATTAGCAACTGACACGAAGGTAGCACAAGAAGATTTTACTGGTGACCAAGTAAAGGACGATATTGAAAATTATTTATTATTAGGAATCGATACACGTGGTGAAGATAAATCACGCACAGATACAATGATGGTATTATCTTGGAATAAGAAAACGAATGATGTTAAGCTCGTGTCATTTATGCGAGATATATATGCGGACATCCCTGGCTATCAATCCTACAAGCTCAATACTGCCTACTATTTAGGTGGTGTTCAGCTGCTAAAAGATACATTAAGTAATATGTTCGGCTTACCAATTCATCACTATGCACTCGTAGATTTCAAAAATTTTGAATCACTCGTTGATATTTTAGCGCCAAATGGCGTGGAAATAGATGTAGAAAAGGATATGTCTGAAAAAATTGGTGTGACCCTGACAAAAGGCACACATAATTTAAATGGTAAAGAATTGCTTGGCTATGCGCGGTTCCGCCATGATGCAGAAGGCGACTTTGGTCGTGTAGCTCGTCAGCAAAAAGTAATTGAAGCGTTAAAAAATGAACTACTAGCACCGCAAAATGTATTAAATTTACCAAAATTCATTGGTGCCGCTCAAGGTTATATTACGACGGATTATTCATCTGCAGGTGAAATAAAGCAAGTTTTGAAAATGGTATCAAAAGGGAAAGTATCCATTGAAAAGGCGACAGTACCGATTGAAGGCAGTTATGATTTCCAAAACTTTAGCCATGCAGGGTCTGCCATTGTCATTGATGAACAGAAAAATAAAGCATTTTTAAGTGAGTTTTTAGGTATTTCCTTAGAGTGATGTTTCGCAAAAGCCAACAATATCCTGTAAAATAAAGGTGAGCATTTGGATTGGGGTGTCAATATGAGAGAACAAAGACCAAAGGAGCATTCAAACTTTTTTTCAACGAAGTTTATCCGCTTTTTAGGTGGTAAAAATTTATTATTTACGTTGCTTATTTTATTATTACTTGCATGTGTGATTTTCATGTTTGGAAAAGTTTCCTTCATATTTACCCCGCTACAAGTATTATTTGAAGTTGTTATTTTACCAGGAGTGCTTGCCGTAATAGGTTATTATTTATTACGCCCATTATTAGGCATACTGGAAAAGTGGCGTATTCCAAGAGCATGGGGCATCTTAATTTTATATATCGGTGTGATTGGCGTTATTACGTTACTCGTCGTGCTAGTCTATCCTTTTTTACGTGATCAATTTACAAATTTAGCACAAGAATTCCCCGTCTATTTTATGGCTTTAACAGAAAAAATAGTGGAATACTTGAATAACTCTCGTATTAATGAGTATTTAGCCAATATTGAAAACTATGAAAAAGTCGTTACGAATTTTACAACGGATATTATTGAAACCGTAAAAGATACAGCGGCCAACTTAGCACAAGGTGTTGCCACTGGTATAACAGGATTTGTCTCTACCTTAACGGGCATTATTTTGTCGCTCGTGACCGTGCCGTTTATTTTATTTTATTTACTAAAAGATGGAGAAAAACTGCCGAAATTCGTTATGAAAATTTGTCCACCGCGCATGCGTACTGGTTTACAAGACGTATTACACGATATGGACAAACAAATTAGTTCTTATATTCAAGGGCAAATTTTAGTTTCCATGTGTATTGGGGCCATGGTGACAATTGGCTTCCTAATAATCGGCATGAAATATGCTTTGCTACTCGGCTTCCTAGCAATGATTACGAGTGTAGTCCCATATTTAGGACCGGTCATCGCTATTACGCCAGCAGCCATTATTGCGCTTGTAACTTCTCCATTTATGCTTGTAAAACTAGCGATCGTTTGGACAGTCGTACAGTTGATTGAAGGCAAGTTTATTTCTCCACAAATCATGGGGAAATCATTAAGCATCCATCCGGTATCCATTATTTTCGTATTATTAACAGCAGGTTCACTATTCGGTGTACCAGGCGTTATTTTAGGGATTCCAGGCTATGCGATTTTTAAAGTGCTAGTGACACATTTATTTAAGCTATTTAAGAGACGATACAATCGTTATGAGGATGAAGAAATACAAAAATATGATGTGTAAGTACAAACAGCTACTGCGATAGGCGGTAGCTGTTTTTCGTGTAAGCACTTGGAGGTAAAATAAAAGCATGTGACAAGGATTTTCCTTTCACATGCTTTTAATAGTTAAATAGAGACGTTTTTCAGACGATCTACTGCTTCTTGAAGTAGCTCTTTTGGCTGAACAAGTGCTAGTCGCAAGTAGCCTTGTCCTGCTGTGCCAAACACTGTTCCTGGTACGGTTACAACACCAATTTGCTCAATCAGCTTAAATGCTAATTCTGTGCAATCAATTTCGTACGGATATTTTGCCCAAACGAACATCCCGCCATCTGAAGGGGCTGCATCCCAGCCTAGTTCACGTAAGCCGTTCATTAGCGTTTGATGACGCTCAGAGAATGTTGCACGCAAGTTTTCTGTAATTTCTTCGGCGTTATCTAATGCTACGACTGCAGCATCTTGAATTGGTTCAAAAATACCGAAGTCTAAATTCGATTTCAGTTGCTTTAAAACGCCAATCATTTCGGCATTACCCGCAATATAGGCAATGCGTGTTCCAGCTAAGCTAAAGCTTTTTGAAAGGGAGTTAATTTCCATGCCAACTTCTTTTGCGCCTGGTGTTGCTAAAAAGCTAATCGGAGCATCCCCAGTAAAATAAAACTCGGAGTAAGCAGCATCGTGAAGAACGATAACATTATATTTTTTAGCAAAAGCAATGACCTTTTCAAAATAAGCAAGTGAAGGCATTGCAGGTACAGGATTCCCAGGGAGATTTAAAATAAGAAGTTCTGCTTTTTGGGCAATCTCTTCCGGTACTGCGTCTAAATCGGGTAAATAATTGTTCTCTGCTGTTTGTGGCATATAGTAAGGTGTTGCACCAGCTAGATGAATGCCTGCATCGTAAGCGACGTAAGCTGGATTAGTTGATAGAACGATGTCTCCTGGATCACAAAATGCGATAGGCAGATGGACTAAACCTTCTTGTGAACCAATCGTTTGAATGATTTCACTTGCAGGATCTAAATCAACATTACTACGGCGTTTATAGTAACGGCTCACTGCATCGTAAAAACGTTGTGTGCCCGTTAACGTATAGCCATATGATTCTGCTAAGCCCGCTCTATACGATAAATGCTCGCGAATTTTTGTATGCGGTGGTAGGTCAGGACTACCTAAGCTCAAATCGATTAAAGACATTCCTTTTTCTTGTTGTTGTTTAGCAAAGTTCTTCAAATCTCCGAAAATTGCTGGTGTAAATAATGACATTTTTTTAGATGGTACGATATTCAAACTAGTACACTCCTTATAGTTGTATAACAGAATAGTAGTTCACATTTTATCATACTAAAGCACAGAAAGGGAAAGTTATTCTGAAAAAAGAATATATTCTTGTAATGAAGAAGATGCTTGCATAGGCTAGCAGAAAAATTTAAGCTTATATGACAGAAGATGGTGGCTTGCTGATATCAACGCAACAAAGAGCGTTATTTCTGCTATCATGAAGCGAGGAAGGTGTTGTTGTGATGAAAGTATTTTCATTAAGTGGGCCGAGTGGAACAGGGAAAAGTACGAGTGCGCTTGTGTTTGCACATAAAATAGGGGTTGAGGCCATTATTGATGATGGTTTATTAATCGTAAATGGCATGAAAGTTGCGGGTGTATCTGCAAAATTTGAGAAAAATACAATTACGGCTGTACGTCGTGCAATCTTTACGGAAGAGACACATCGTGAGGAAGTGATGAAATCACTCGCTACATATAATGTCCAATCGATTTTACTCATTGGCACTTCCGATAAAATGACGAAAAATATTGCGCATCGTTTAGGGCTAGGGCCAATCGAAACATTTTACTATGTCGAGGATATTCGCACACAAAAAGAAATTCAAAAAGCGCGATTTATTCGTCAAACGCAAGGTAAGCATGTGATGCCAATACCGTATCGTCAAGTCGAGCAAAATTTCTTTAAACGTCTTGTGCAAAAAGGCAAGGACATTTTTACGCCAAAGCGTGAAAAAATAGGTGAAACAACAATTGTCCGTCCGGATTTCCAACAAGAATATATTGAAATTGAGAAGCAAGTATACGTGCAATTACTATCGTTTTGCTGTGCTCAACAAGATATTGTACAAAAGGTAGAACACATACAGTTTACACTTGGCGAACAAGCAAAGGCGACCATTTCTTTGCAATTAAAAATGCCAATCGATTATGTATTGCCACGTCGCTTACATGAGCTACAAGAAGCGGTGCAACGGTCATTTTTTCAACATTTCGGCTATGAACTCGATGCTATTAACCTTTATGTCCATTGTGCTTTGCCAAAAAAGAAATAAAAAACAGGTACTACTTGCGCAAATGAACGTCAAGAGTACCTGTTTTGTTATTTTGAAGGTCGTGTAAATTGCGGTTGACGTTTTTCTACAAAAGCTCGGCAACCTTCGGTAAAATCGCTGCCTACAAATGGGGTAGAACCTTGCCAAAGTGTTGGAACACTGTCAACGCATTCTTGAACAGAACGTTTTACGGCAAGCAAGGATTCAGGGGACATACCAGCAACAAGTTTGCCCATTCGAATCATAAATTTGTTGATATCTTTTTCAGCAACTAAATAGTTTAGCATACCAAGCTTAAATGCTTCCTCCGCTTTAAACATGCGGCCTGTAAAAACTAAATCCTTTGTAGTTGAAGGGCCGACAAGTTGGACAAGACGCTGTGCAAATTTATTATTTAACGTAATGCCTAATTTACCTACAGGAATACCTAATTTCGCTTTTTCAGAGCCAATGCGAATATCACAAGCTAATGCAAGTTCTAAACCAGCGCCCATTGCAGGCCCGTTAATAACGCCAATTGTTGGTATCGGTAAACGTTCGATTGTTGAGATCGTTTTCTCCATATGTAAAAATGCTTCTTCTGCTTTTTCAAGAGAAATCGCGTTAAATTCTTTAATATCAGAACCTGCCGTAAAGTTTTCACCAGATCCACGTAGAAGTAGTACTTTATTTTTGGGATTATCTAAGACGTTTAAGGCAATTTTAGCTAATTGATCCCACATATTTGCTGTTAGTGCATTTTTCGCCTGAGGACGGTGAATGGTAATAATCGCAAGTCCAGCCGTTTCTTGATAAATAATTTTTGCATCCTCCGCCTCAAGACGAGTTGTTCTTACTTGCATAATTGGGAAGCCTCCTACAATTAAATTAATAACTATATTATATAACACAAATATGGGGAAACACTAAATAATACGAATTAACAAGTATTTTTAACCTGTTATACAATATTATAAGCATTAATCAGCAAGTGTACTACAACAGAATATTGCTATTGTAATAAAGCAAAACATATGAGAAACTACTATAGGAACATGCGTTTCCTTACTACCAAAGGGCAATATCTGTTCCACAAATATGCTCTATCAATTAAATACAGATTATCCGACACTAAATTATTTATTAAATAATTAGCAATACGCCCTTTATATACTATAAAATTTAACTATCACACGCTCAATCTATAAGGAGGGAACAGGATAGTGACATTACGTGAAGCATGGCAAAGCTATTTATTGCTATTAAACTCGTTAAAGAAAAGTGCTGCAACAAAAAAACAATACAATATGGACGTTCAGCAATTTTTAGCATTTGCAAGTGAGCAAAACATTGAAAATATAGATAACCAATTGAAAGAATTAATCAGTAACTATAGTAATTTTTTAAAGGAGAATTACCCAAATGTAAATACTTTTAATCATAAAATCGCTTCGTTGCGCAGTTTTGTAGATTTTATTTTTTTGCGAGAATGGGCAGAACCATTCGATTATGAAAGTATTTTACAGCCCAAAAAGAGAACAAAAGACACCTTAAAACTGCTTACAAAAGAGCAATTAATAAGCATTGTAGAAGTATGGCCAACGTATTTTCAATATGCCAAAACACAAGAGCACGCTTGGCTTGCTAGAAGGAATGGCTGTATTGTGCAAATGTTTATTGAAACAGGATGTAAGCCAGCAGAACTTGTTCGCATGAAATGGGCACATCTTGACCTAGATTCAAATGTGATTGCCATTGCAAATCATAATGGAAAACGACAAATGAAGCTTTCACAACTTTTGAAGGACATGTTGCTGTATTACCAAAATGCAACAGCGGAAATTCATGAGAAGAATGTAGGGGAATGGCTGTGGGTAAGTGAGACAAGCCAAACAAAACCGATTACGACGAAAACTGTTGAACGGATTTTTCAAACGATCTCTAAAGAAGTAGGCACCAATGTACGGGCGACAGATGTCCGTTATACGGTGCTGCAAAAGGCTATAAAAAGTGACAATGCAATCGAAAGTATTCAGCAAAAAATGGGTTATGTCCGAAAATGGGTATTAACAGAACGCAGAGATCGTTTTAAGTAGACGTGCAGTAAAGGTTGCTTTCTCACATTTACTGCACGTTATGTTAAAAATGAGTTAAAGCTTTGACATTTACTTTGACCTTCAAATCATGTTTGCCGCCTGTATAGACGCCTTCGACAGGACTAATATCTGTATAATCTCGACCAATGCATAAAATAATATGATTTTCTAATACTTCTACATTATTTGTTGGGTCTAAACCAATCCAGCCAATGCCAGGTATCATCACTTCAACCCAAGCATGTGTTGCTATATCACCGATTAAACCTGAATTTTCATTGACATATAAATAGCCACTAACATAACGAGCAGGTATGCCTTTTGCACGTAAAATCGCTAGCATAACATGTGTGAAGTCTTGACAAACACCTCTTTTTAACTCAAAAGCTTGACTGGCAGTTGTCGTCACATTTGTTGCAGTCGGATCATAGTCAAATGTGGAATATAAATATTGCATTAAATTAAGTGAGAATAGTACTGGATTTTCTGCATGACCTATAGCATGAAAAACTTCTTCTATTTGGGCGTCGGTCATATACGTAAAGCTTGTTGATTTTAAATAGGGTAAATAATGTTCATAAAAGAGCTGAGAATGAAAAATGGTTTGCATTTCAGGTGAATATTGAATGCGGTGAATAAAAGGTGCACGTTGTATACTAACAATTGACGTTGTTTCAATTTCTAACTCTTGATGCTGCTCAGGAATATAAAATGTCCCGACCGTATTGCCCCAAATATCCGCATGTTCACGCGTCAATGACGAAGGTGAGATCGCAATGCGATAAGACAGCAAACGCTGACGCTCATCACTGCGAGGTTTTAAGCGGATAGTATTCAAACTTTGATCGACTTCAGATTCATATTGAAAAATATTTGTATGGTGAATTTCAAATTTCATTGTGTCCGCTTCCTTTTGATTACTGACTTGCGTGTTGAAAAGGAGCTGTGAGTTGTTCCTTTCAAGCTTGTAGGCTGGGTTCATATAAATGATAAACTGTGGAAAATGTATGACCGAATTCAATACATTGACACAATCTTTCCTCCATTAAAAGTATCACATCTTCTAAGGAAGATGACGGAATATCGACCTCGTTAATTGCAGCTAACAAAGCCTTTAACGGTGTGTTGAGCGCTAAAAAACGTGCTGTTAAATGGTCTTTTTCGATATGAATAAATGCTTCTTCCAGTTTTTTTAGACAAACGATGACTGAACGTGGAAAATGCGCATCATGCAATAAATACTGGATAACATACTTCAGTTTTGTTTGATGGTATTTACGATGAAAAGACTCAGTCGCTTTTGTTAAATCGAGCAAAAACGTACCGTCTACTTCGTCCAAATTGCTAGTTGCTAGTTTCTGCTGTTCAAGCATGATGAGAATCATTCGAATCATCTTTTCTGCACGTTCGAGCCATTTGCCCACTTGCATAAAATAAAAAGGCAAATCCCGTTCCATAGAATCCTCAATTAAACCGGTAACCGTTAACGATGTCTTACGAACATTGTGTAAAAAATAATGAAGTGAAATTAATGGAAAAGGTCGTTCCCGTACCATAATTTCTTGCTGCATATATAAATAAAAAGCATTGTGTAATTCCCATAGCTCAATCGGGATACTATCACGTGTAATGCGTGCATTTTCTCGGATGGCTCTTAATGTAGCATGGAGTGCATTGCTATTGTTCTCGGAAAATAATAAGTATTCAATTAGAGGATTGACGCGAATGACTTCATAGCTGGCCATAAATTCTTCTTTTGAGGCACAAATATCTAATATAGCTTCCCAATGATCGAGATATTCATGTTCATTACCAGATTGCTCCAACATATTCAACAGCTGTACTTGTAATATATGTGCATTTGTTTCTGTTCGTTCACTATATCGTGCCATCCAATACAGTGCGTCTGCTACTCGACTTAGCATGCTGCAATTCCTCCTTTAATATCCACGTATCTTTTGCTCCACCACCTTGCGATGAATTAACAATTAACGAACCTTCTTTTAATGCTACACGTGATAATCCACCTGGAAGCACAAAAATATCATCACCTTTCATAACATAGACTCGCAAATCAACATGACAAGGATAGAATTTACCATTCTGATAAGCTGGTGCGCGTGATAACTGAATCGTCGGTTGTGCAATGTATTGCTGTGGATGTTTTAAAATTTTTTCATAGAAACTGTTGATTTCTTCAGCACTCGCATGTGGTCCAATGAGCATATCATAACCACCTGAAGCACTCACATTTTTTATCACTAACTCATGTAAATGGTCAAGCACCCATGCCCGCTGACTTTCATCATCGAGATGGTAGGTCGTGACATTCTCTAATATAGGTTCCTCGTGTAAATAATAGCGAATCATATCCGGGACATAAGCATACATCGCTTTATCATCTGCCACACCATTACCTACAGCATTTAAAATAGCAATATTGCCTGCCTTGTAAGCCGCCATTAAATGCGCTACACCAAGTAAAGAATCTTCCCGAAAGACAGTGGGATCTAAAAAGTCATCATCAATTCGTCGATAAATGATATCAATTTGCTCGAGACCATAAATGGTCTTCATATAAACTTTAAGATCTTGAACAATTAAATCCCGTCCTTCTACAAGCTGTATATTGAGTTGTTGCGCTAAAAAAACATGGTCGTAATAGGCAGAATTATACATCCCAGCCGTTAACAAAACTGCTTTTGGTTCTACATGAGCTTGTAACGTAGGTGGTCGATGCGCAAGAAGCGCCTTTTTCATCGTTGCCATTTGTTTTTCAAGTGATTGAATGGTATGTTTAGAAAAAAATTCAGGATAGATTTCCTTCATAACAAATCGATTTTGAAAAACGTAAGAAATGCCAGAAGGGTTACGCAAATTATCTTCCAATACGCGATAAACCCCATGTTCATCACGAATTAAATCAATGCCTGCTAAAAAAATATGATTATCAATCGGGACTTGCACACCGAGCATTTCTGGAAAATAATACGGATTTTGTTCGATAAGTCTTCGTGGAATAATGCCGTCAATTACGATTTGCTGTTGTGTATATACATCTTGTAAAAAACAGTTTAACGCTTTAACACGTTGTTTCATACCTGTTTCAATGATATGCCATTGTTCATGGGGGATAATAATCGGCACAAAATCAAAAGGCATTGTTCGTTCTGTTCCGCCTTGTGCACCATATACAGTGAATGTTATCCCTTGTCGAAGGAAGCTTGATTGCGCTTGCTGGTGTTTTTCTTCTAGCTGTTCTTGTGAAAAAGCACTTAACTTACGATAGAAGGAGCAATAATGTGGTTTCGGCTGATCACCATCTAACATTTCATCAAAATACGAACCTGAATCATACAATTTCATCATGTGAACCGCCTCCGAATTTAAGTAGTAGTAAAAACGTGTTACACTAATAGAAATACATAAAAGGAGCTAGTAAAAAATGACAAACATTAATTTAATGCAAGCTTATGAGTTAGACAAACTATCGAAACTAGATTTGTCTGACGAGGAGATTTTACAAACTTTAAGAACAGGGGATGTATCTTCATGGCATTCATTGGCACCAAACTATGAATTCAATGAAACTTTGGCTTTTTTTCGAGAAGGTGAACAAACATTTTTAAACGCGCTGCATGGTCAATATCGAATTAAATATGTAACATTGCCAGGCATACAACGATTACTCCATCTTCGTTTTCAATTAGATGAAACAAAGAATTTCATATTAGAAGATACAGGGATTACAGATTTAATTTGTGATGAGGAAACTATTTTGAAGATTGAAAACATGTTATCCATTAACTGGACGATAGCAAAACAAACAGATGGTACATATCGCATTTTCGCTAAATAATTACAAATATCCATTTAATACCATGCGTGTTGTGAGATGATTCGACTCGTACCTTTATACGTCGAATCATTTTTCGATGCGTCTCAGCGCATAATCGTATACTAGAGTTTAATATTCATTTGACGATAAGATTATGCATAAAATTTTTTCTTCTCTAAATTTTCTCTAGCAGCTGAAGGTAGTTAATTCACAAATTGAATATTTAAATATTGTTAAATATTTTCATGCCATGAATTGGCTTCAAATTTCTCTACACTAAAATGTAGTATACTCTTATCAAGTTTTTACTGATAAAAGTATAAAAAGCATAAATAATTGAGCGATGATTTCTACTACGTAGAAGTCATCTTTTTTTATCCATAAAATAGGGAGTTTTATTGTTGAATAAGCTATTTTTTGCAATAAAGTTCCCAAATTTATATTTGGGAACGTTTTTTGTGGTAAAATAGTGATAATAGAGGTGATTTTATGCAAACGCAACTACCGAAAATAATGAAAGATTTCCTTGTGTACTTAACGACAATTAAAGGGAAATCACAGCGTACAAGAAAAGAATATGAATACGATCTTACTTTATTCTTTCGTTTTCATTTAGCTATGCAAAATGATATCGAGATTGCAAAACTAAACGACATCAATATTGCAACTATTACAATAGAAGAAATCCGCGAAATAACATTGGAGGATCTCTATTTATTTATGGAGTATTGTGAGGTACACCGTCAAAATGCCGCTTCAGCAAGAGCGCGGAAAGTAGCCACTTTAAAGTCATTTTTTAAATATCTTAAAGGCAAACGTCGTCTAATAGAGGAAAATCCAGCAGAAGAATTGGAAACACCGAAGATTGGGCGCAGAAAACCAATTTATATGAATATAGAAGAGGCCACTCAATTTATCGATGGGATTCAAAACCACCGAGCTTCACCGCGCAATTATTGCATGATGATGTTTTTCTTAAATCTCGGCATTCGAGTATCTGAACTTTGTCAACTCAATACTTCCTCGATTCAAGGTCGATATTTAACCGTTATCGGAAAAGGTAATAAAGAACGCACCGTTTATTTAAATGAAAGTTGCCTACAAGCATTAAACAATTATCAACAAAGTGGAAAAACAGCTTACAAAGGCGAAGGTGAAGAGCCGCTATTTGTGTCACAAAAAGGAACACGCTTTACCCGACAAACAGTGGCTAAAATCGTCAAGCAAATCAACAAACAGTCCGGATTACAAAAGGACCACCTTACACCGCATAAACTACGTCATACATCTGCGACAATGATGTATAAAGCAGGTGCGGATATCCGGAGCTTACAGCATATTTTAGGCCACTCCAGTGTTGCAACAACACAAATTTATACCCATATTGAGGATGAACAGTTACAACATGTACTAGATAATAATCCATTCAATATTGTAGCCAACAGATAGATTACAAGAATACAAACGAAGATGATGCATATATACTAAGTAGGAGCTAAATTAAGGGGGATAACGCATGATACCATCGTTACTTGCACAATTAAATGCTACAAGAGAGCAATTAATAAAGGAAATAGAGCTACTCAACAATCGTCAATTTAATCAAAAGCCCGATGCGAATAGCTGGAGTATCGCGCAAATCTGTCATCATTTAGTGCTAGTAGAAGCATCTACTATTAAAGCCATTGCATGGGGATTATCCTCACAAGAACCTACACAACCCGAACGGCACAATGTTCAGTTGATAACAGATAGAACGACAAAGCTTAAAGCACCCAAAATTGTAGAACCGACCGATAAACCTTTTGAAGTGCAGGATATGCTAACATTGTTCAGTGATACAAGAGAGCAACTAACGACTTTTTTACTTGGAATTGCCGATCCATCCTTGCTAGCAAAAAAGGCGGTAAAACATCCAGCCTTCGGTCAATTACCACTCGACCAATGGATTGAGCAAGTGTATTTACATGAACAACGTCACATTGAACAAATACAGGAAAGCAAAACAATCGTCAGTTAAACTGATACAGATGTTAATCACACAATTGTTATGACAATAGAAACAAAACAAACGATGAAAAAAAGAACAAAACAAATGATGAAAAATATCTACTTGGAACTTAGAGACTGCTTTATTTTTGAAGTTATTTGGACAATCATCATGTGGATACCGAGACTTGTCCTAAGACTATTAAAAAATTTATGGTAACAAGCACATAAAACCCGACTTCTCACCAATAACGGAGGAATCGGGTTTTTTTCCTTGTTTTACGGGAATAACCTATTGACGGACAGCATAATCTGTTATATATTAAATAAAAATAAAAACAACTGTTATAAAACAGTTTATCTAGGAGGAAATTATGATGTCAAAGTATCGTGAAGGTTATGAGTTTTATTGTGAAATGTGTGAACGCTATGGTCTTGAGCCTATTTCATTCCGTTATTACATCATTCAATTATCACAGGAACAACTTTCAGCTTATAATATGCAAGCGAAGCAACTTGGAATTTAAGTTATGAAACTTAAAGGATGTGGTTATGACGGACGCCAAAGTGAATAGTTTATAAAAAGCCCAGTCTTACTTTTTAAGTACAACTGGGCTTTTATTAATAGTAAAGAAATTTCAGAAAAATTATTGACGGCAGCGCTTAACTGTTATATATTATTTATACAAAATAATATCTGTTATAGTACAAAGCGGAGGGATTTACATGGCAAAGTATAGAGAAGGGTACGACTATTATTGCAAAAAATGTGAACAGTTTAATTTAGAGCCTATTAATTTTTATTACTATATGAATAAGTTGTCGCAAGAACAATTAGCGTATTACAATGAAGCAGCGCAAGAAAGGGAGTGCATCGGATGACAGACTATCGACAAGGGTATGAATTTTATCGCCAAATAAGTGACCAACATGGGTTAGAGCCCATTAATTTTCACTACTATATTATAACTTTATCACAACAACAACTCGACGCTTATAATGAACAAGCAAAGATGATAGGAGGACCAATAGAATATGAAGTCTCATAACATGTAAAATGCCTTACTGCCAGACTGTGACAGTAAGGCATTTTATATTCATATAATATTCTGCGTAATATGTTTAAAAGGTAAATAGTATAACAACAGTATTTACAGTAGTACAAATGTAATTATCGTTAATGAAAATTCACTATAACTAGTGCGTTAAAAGTCATTATTTTATGTCTAAATTATAGAAATCAATATAATTAGAAAATTGTAGTTCATATATTTGGGTTGAATTAACTGCTTTTCTAAGACTATAATATAATTACATAAAAAAGGGCCATCTACCACAACTTTATACCTCACTACTATATAAAGAAAAAGTACTAACCCTCTTATTTTAATGAACGGAGAATGAAGATGATGAATATCACGCCGAGTAGTATAAATCAAGTGAACTACAGCTTGAAAGAATTACAAGATATTTTTTCAGCAATGAACAGTTCAATCATCGTAGCTATTACAGATCGGACAGGGAAAATTACTTTTGTTAATGATCATTTTTGTAAAATTTCTAAATATACCCGTGAAGAATTAATTGGACAGGATCATCGTTTGCTCAACTCGGGTTTCCATCCGAAATCTTTTTTCAGAGAAATGTGGAAAACGATTGGAAAAGGGGATATGTGGAATGGTGAGGTGTGCAATCGCGCAAAAGATGGTAGTTTATACTGGGTGAAAACAACAATCATTCCTTTCCTTGATGATCATGACAAACCTTATCAATATATTGCGATTCGAGTAGATATTACCGCGCAAAAAGACATAAAAAAAATTACACATATTGCTTATCATGATGAATTAACAGGGTTACCAAACCGTCGTAAATTAGAGCAACGTTTAGAAAATGAATTTCATCAATCTCGACGTACAAGTGAGAAGTTTGCGTTATTTTTCATTGATGTCAATCGTTTTAAGAACATTAATGATGGACTTGGCCACATCATCGGCGATATGTTTCTTGTAGAAATGGCAAACCGTTTGCGAAATATAGACTACACTTCTAATTCTTTTTATCGTCATAATAGCGATGAATTCGTTATGATTTTAAATGATGTGTCGCGTATCGAGGAAATGGCTAAAGAAATCATGGCTGTTTTCAATGACAGCTTTATCGTAGATGCTTATGAATTTTATGCCAGTATTAGTATTGGTATAAGCATTTTTCCTGATCATGCGAATTCCATTGAAGATTTATTAAAAAATGCTGACATAGCTATGTATGCTGCAAAATCCACTCGAGGTAATCAGTATAGGTTATATCGTCATAATATGGATGAAGCAAATGACAAGTGGTTATTACTTGAAACAAAACTTCATCAAGCATTGAAAAATGATTCATTAGAGTTGCATTATCAACCAAAAATCGATTTAAAGACAGATCAAGTGGTAGGCATGGAAGCATTGCTGCGTTGGTATGATACAGAGTTAGGGCAAATGCCACCTGATCGCTTTATTCCGTTTGCGGAAGAATGCGGTTTAATTAATGATATTGGTGTATGGGTATTACATAAAGCTTGTGCGCAAGTATGTGCATGGAATAAAACTTTTCATTTAAATTTACGTGTTGCTGTCAATATTTCACCGATTCATATTAGCACACAAGGTTTTGTAGAAATGGTTCGAGGCGTCATTGCAGAGACAAATATTGACCCACATTTATTAGAAATAGAAATTACGGAAATGAGTATGCTTGATTATACTGAAGAGTTAATTAATACAATTGAGGAGCTACGCGCTTTAGGCATTACAATTGCATTAGATGACTTCGGTACAGGCTATTCATCGTTAAATTATTTAAAAAAATTCCCTGTAGATGTATTGAAAATAGATCGGGCATTTGTGCGCGATATTTTGCCAGAGAATACGGGTATCGCCATGATTTCAGCCATGATTTCATTGGCACACGCGTTAAACCTTCAAGTAGTTGCTGAAGGTGTCGAAGAGGAAGCTGAATTAAACGTGCTGCGTGAGCATGGCTGTGACTATGTACAAGGCTATTATTTTAGCAAGCCGTTATCAGTGGAAGACTTTACAACAAACATCTTAAAATAATCACAGATAAATAAAACTAGCTCTTCAGTGGAGTTAGTTTTATTTAGGGTTAATTAGTTTACATAATATTTTTATAGTAAAACAAAATCATTTTACATTTTTTGTTATGTATGTGGTACAATTTGGTTTGAATTAGCCTCACAAAGGAGGATGGGTCGTATGAGAAAGAACATTTTTTTTGCATAGCAAAGGCTATTGCATAAAAACGAAATCAAATAGCCTTTGCTCATCCTAAAAGACCAATCATACATTTAGGAGTGCAATCATGAGCTATAAAAAAGTAAGTAATCTGTTACCGGCAGAGTTGATAGCATTAATTCAAAACTACGTCGATGGTGAATCGATTTATATCCCCCGAAGACAAGATCGTAAAAAGAACTGGGGGACCGGGACTACAACTAGAAGTGAACTAGCTAAACGAGATATTCAGATTTATCAAGATTATCGTTCAGGCACAGATATGGAGACATTAAGTGCAAGCTATTTTTTATCTATAAAAAGTATTCAACGGATTATTTTGAAGGAAAAAAGAAAAAACAGAATAAATAAGTGATGTGATTTTTTCATCTTATGGTGGGTGTCACGAAAGGATAAAACTTATTTGAAGGCGCGAAAGCGGAATCCAACGGCAGTAGTCCGCTATCTTTTTAAAGCTATGTGGTATTTTCCACATGGCTTATTTTCTTTTATGAAATAAATATAAGGTATTTCATAGTTTATCAGGCATTTATAATCAAACTAACGATGTATCAATAGGAGAGACGATAAATGACTTTCTTGATAACGCAAGGGCTTCATACATAAGCGAAAGAAGTGGTAGAAAACGAGCTATACAAATATAATTTAAAACATTTTCCAGAAGATTTAAGAGGCAAGTACGAAGAAATTCAAATTTTCCTAAAAGATGAGAACGGCAATGTACGTGGTGGAATTGTTGCGGAAGTATGTTGGAACTGGTTAGAAATTCATACGTTCATGATCGATGAGAATATACGAAAATGTGGATTTGGTACAAAATTATTATTAGCACTTGAGGAGCTCGCTTTTGCGAAGCAGTGTGATTTTATAAAGGTAGACACATTAAGTTTTCAAGCGTTAGGTTTTTATGAAAAACACGGCTATCAAGTATTTGGAACGTTATATAACGTAGGTAGAGATTTTCAGCATTACTATTTGACAAAAGAGTTAACACCTTAAAAATGGAGGCTATACAATGCATCATTACTTTACAATCGACTGTGGTGAAGTTTTTTTAAGAGAGTTTCGTGTGGAAGATGTAGATGCTATTTATGAACTTACTTCACAACCGGAAGTCTATGAGTTTTTGCCAGATTGGCGTTCAACTAGAGAACAACGGCTTAATTGGCTTATAAATTATGAGATACCTGCTAACAAAGCGTTTTTATCAGCGTTGCCGAATATCATTGGACAAAATTACTTAATGCTAGGAATTATATTAAAGGAAACTGGTGAGTTTATTGGTTTTTGTAATACTGGCTTAAAAGAAGAACTATGTGAACCAAATCGTGAAATAGCTTATGCTATGTCAAAACATTACCGAAATCGTGGATACACAACGCAAGCGGTACAAGGTTTAATACAATTTTTATTTGAGCAGACAAATGTGGAACAACTAAATACAATCGTCCAACTGCAAAATGTTAGCTCTTCCAAAGTGATTGAAAAATGCGGCTTCCTATACAAAGAAAATATTGAAATAGATGAGCTAGTGTATGCACATTACACATTGCTGAAAGAGGATTGGCAAAAGGGCAAAGTCAATTAGTTGAGAGGCGTTAATCATGGCGATTAACGTCTTTTATTAAGCTAAAGCTATTAATACAACACAACGATATGGTAATATAAGGTATTAATAGAGTTGCTTTATTTCAGAAAGGAGGACATGAACATTACAAAGTGGTTATTTTGCTTCGTAGTTCTTTTTGGTGTTTGCTTTTCAGGTTGTACATTTAATAGCCTTCAAGGGGATACACCACCTAACGTTTCTATTGACATAGCAGGTAAGAGCTATCCAGCAAAGCTTGGTACATATTGTTGGCAAGAACGATGTGTTGATACGTCAGGTCCTATTGACATGTTAAAAGATAGCGAAACCATTAAGGTGGAACCAGGGCAAACAATTAAGTTTATGATGGACTTTGAACCACCACCAACCACGATTGAGCTCTCAATATTTACAGAAAATGAGGAAGAAGTCAGTATTGAGCTGCAAGATGTTTATTTTTCTGCACCGACACAAAAAGGAATTTACTATTATTCTTATAGTTTAACATGGCGGAAAGATGAGCTATCGATTGGGGATGCCCATTATGCATTTGCATTAGAAGTGGATTAACGCTGTAGATTAGGAGGATAAAAAAATGGATTCTAAACTAATTATTTTACGAGGCAACGCAGGCAGTGGGAAAACAACTACAGCGAAACAATTGCAAAACCATTTGGGGCGTGGCACGATGCTCGTTTCACAGGATGTAGTACGTCGTGACATGTTAAAAGTGAACGATAGAGATGGTAACCTATCCATTGATTTAATTCGTCAAATAGCTGAATACGGCAAGGATAAATGTGAATTTGTCATTGTCGAAGGAATCTTATATAAAAGTCGTTACGGTGATATGCTCAATAGTTTAATTCAACTGTTTGCGCCCATGACTTTTACTTATTATTTTGATTTATCGTTTGAGGAAACCGTTAAACGACATGAAGCGAGGGCGCAAAAGCTGGACTTTGGAGAAGAATCTTTACGTGCCTGGTGGATGCCACATGATACCCTTGAAGTGGACGGAGAAATACGATTGTCGAATGAACTGTCTCAGCAAGATGTCGTCAATTTAATCTTGAATCAATTATCGAAGTAGCTCGCATTTCTATGCAAGTATCGCTTTCAATGGTTAGAAAGCACTCGAATTTACAATAATTATAATAAATGATAAAATTTATTGACCAATGAATGATTAATTGGAATGACAATTTAGGAGTAGCTGCCAATAACATATACCTATTTTAATATTTTTGTCTAACACACAACGTCAAAAATGATAATAGGAGAGACATCATGCTAGAATTGCACACAGAAAGATTAAGAATAATACCTTTAAACGCAGAAAATCTCAAGAACCTAATTGATAATCCAAAGCAATTAGCACAACAATTATCTTTAATGTCATCCGATAGTTTTTTAGATACAGCACTTCAACAAGCGATGAAAATTCGACTTTCAAAATTATTGGATGATCAGGATCATTATATTTGGTATACCAATTGGTTGATTGTGTCGAAAAGCCAGAACTGCACTGTTGGCGGAATCATGTTAAAAGGTCTCCCAAACGACAATGGTGAAGTCATCATAGGGTATTACACATTGCCGGATTACCAACGAAATGGCTATATGACAGAAACCATTTATGCCATAAAAAACTGGTTGTTAAGTCAACCTGATGTAAAATCAGTTGTTGCTGATACGGAAAAAAATAATATCGCATCACATAAAGTATTAGAAAAAGCAGGGGCAGTACTTTATAATGAAACAGCCGAATTATATTATTGGAGATTTATCTAACAATAAGTGCTATTGTGAGCTTAAAGGAATGGCTACGTTTTGCAACTACGAAGCTTCTTTTAGATTAGAAGTTGTATGTAATCCTTTGGGTCATGTTGCTTTACAAGGTTACTTTAAAGAAGAAGCGTATCTGCAAAATGAATTACAATTCGAAATGGCAAGTGACCAAAGTTTTTTATCTGCCACATTAGAGGACTTGAGGAAATTTGTTGACCATTACGGAAACGCAAATGGCATAGAAATATAAAGAAAAAAGAGGACCTTTTTGAGGTCTTCTTTTGTTTTATACAGTAGCAATATTTTTTGTAAGACATAACCTTTTTCATTCTTTACCATTCAGCACATTGCGTGTTCTGCGATTGATGACATTTAAAATGGTAATATACTTCTGAAAATCTTCTGTTGTGAATTGCTCAAGGTTTTGCAAATGGTTACCATACTCTTCTTGATCTAGCTTTTTATGATATTCATAAACTAACTTGCCTTTTGGTGTTAATTCAATGGTTAATTCTCGATAATTATGAGGATTTCGATATTTAAATGCTAGGTCTTTTTTGATTAATTTATCGACCATTTGTGAAACAGCACTTTTTGTACGATTTGTTAATTCTGCTATTTCAGAAGTATTCGTTTTGAGTTGATCGCCAATTAAGTTTAGTGTATGTACTTCAATCATATAAAGCTCGTCATCGGTTCCGTACTTTCTTGGAATATTTTCGTATGAACTAATAAGCCTTGATGTTTCATAAAGGGTTTCCATTAGTTCGTAAAACACCTTCTCCTTCTCCATTTTACAGCCTCCTTTCAATCCGCAATAGATAATTATGAATACATTCTAACATATAAGAAAATCTAATAGAGATAGTTACGTATAAAAGAAATAATTTTTAAAAAAATCTGAATTTAATATTGACCATTTTACAGTTAAGGTGCTAAACTGAGAAAAATTCATTTTAAACGTTTAAAAAAATGCTTTTTAACAGAAATATCCGAAGGGGGCTATATAGTGCATTACAATTTTGATGAAAAAATTGAACGCCGAAATACGTATTCCTTGAAGTGGGACGGCGGAGAGTTAATTAAACAATTAGGTTATACAGAAAGATATGATGATGAGACGATTCCATTATTTACAGCTGATATGGATTTACCAGTACCTCAGCCATTGATTGAAGCGCTCCATAGAACGGTGGATCATCGTATATTTGGTTACTCTGTTTTTCCAGATGAGTACTTTCAAGCTATTCAGCAGTGGTTTAAAAAAAGGCATAACTGGACAATCGACAAAGAGGCCATTGTTTTTAGCCCTGGTACCGTTCACGCTTTGAATGTAGCAGTAAGAGCATTAACTAATCCTGGTGATGGTGTTATTATCCAACGTCCTGTTTATCCACCATTTACACCAGCTATTGAAGGGAACGGAAGGATTGTTCGAAATAATGCATTAATTCGCCGTAGTGATGGTTATTACACCATCGATTTTGAAGATTTTGAAGCGAAAGCGCAAGAAGAGAACACAAGTATGTTTGTGCTTTGTCATCCACATAATCCGACAGGAAGAATTTTTACAAACGAAGAATTGAAAAGGCTTTCAGCTATTTGTGAAAAAAACAATGTCCTCATTGTAGCGGATGAAATCCACGGAGACTTAATTAGAAAAAATCAAACATTTACACCATTAGCTAACATTGCAACAAATACGAACCATATCATTACTTGCACAGCTATTAACAAAACATTTAATGTTGCAGGTTTACATTGCACGAATGTTATTATTTCAAATGCTGAACTAAGAAAGATTTATAGTGAAGCAATGGGTATGCAATTACCATCTCCATTTACCGTTGCTGCCCTTATTGCTGTCTACAATGAAGGGGAGGAATGGTTAGAGCAACTTACACAATATATTGACGACACAATGGGCTACGTGAAACAATTCTTAGCTGAAAAATTACCTACAGTGAAAGTCAATATTCCTGAAGGCACTTACGTCATGTGGATGGACTTTAGCGGATATGGTCTTTCAGCACAAGAAGTGCATGATCGTATTTATAATAAAGCCAATGTGCTGCTGGAAGACGGTGACTTATTTGGCGAGGAAGGTGAATGCTGGCAACGAATTTGCATCCCATCACCGAGACCACTTATTAAAGAAGCTCTTGAAAGAATTGCTAAAGAATTTCAAGATATCGAAAGGGGCGATACATTATGAAAGCATTCGAATGTAACTTTGATTCGCTACAACTCGCACAACAAATAGAAGACTATGTCATTGGCATTAGAAGAGATCTTCATAGACACCCAGAGATTGGTTTAAACGAAGTAAGAACAATGAAAGTAGTAACTGAAGAGTTAAGCAAAATGGGCATTGGTTATGAGATTGTACCTGATGGTGGCATTATTGGCATTATCGAGGGCAATCAAGCTGGAAAAACACTAATTCTTAGGGCAGATTTAGATGCGCTACCGATGAAGGAAGAAGAAAATAATTTAACAATGAAAAAGGTAGTTGTATCTCATACCGACCAAGCCGCTCATACTTGTGGCCATGATGGACATACGGCGATGCTCTTAGGGGCTGCCAAAATTTTAAGACAGCATCAAGACAAAGTGAAAGGGAAAGTGCTGCTCGCTTTTGAACAAGGGGAGGAGATGGGTGGAGGCATTTTTAATCTATTAAAGCGCTTATGCGAGATTGGTGCAGATGGAGTATGGGGCATCCATTTAAAGTCGGATATACCGACTGGAAAAATTTCTGTTGAACAAGGACCAAGAATGGCCGCTTCATTTAGCTTTAATGTCTTAATTAAAGGAAAAAGTGGACACGGCTCACGTCCAGATTTATCGATTGCGCCATTAGATTGCTTTACAGACTTTTATAGCAATTTAAAAGCAATGCGATTAAGCTCCCTAGATCCTTATAAAACCATTACCTATTCAATCGGTACGATAAATTCAGGCACTGCCAGCAATATTATTCCTGAAGATTTACAGTTTTCGGGAACAGCACGATATTTGGACTTTGAACAAGGGGCGCATGCAGCGAAAGAATTTAAAAGAATACTAGAAAAGGTTTGCGATTTACATCATTGTACTTATGAATTTATTACAGAGCCTAAGGAATGTGATTTAATTGTCAGCAACCAAAAAGATTGTGCACAAATTGCGAAAGCGGCTATCGAAAAAACCGTTGGTGATGATGCGCTCTACACTTCACCAGCGTGGATGGCATCCGAATCATTTGCTTTTTATGAAAAGTATTTTCCGGGTGTCTTTGCCTTTGTAGGTATTCAAAATTTAGAAAAAGGCATTGGAGCAGAACACCATAATGTGTTTTTCGACTTAGATGAAGAAGCGTTAAAACTTGGTGTAGCGGCAACTGTACAATACGCTATAGATTTTCTAAATACCGACAATGAAATTCACTTTACGCCAGATACAAGAGATATTAAAAGCTTATTTGTTGCGAACGGTTTTGCCCAGTTAATAAGACAATAAGTTAAAAAAGGAGATGAAAAAATGACACGCAAAAGACTTTGCTACTTACTATCGTTCATTGCATATATTGGAATGCCTTTAGGAATCCCCTTTATTAAAAGTGCCGAACCATACGTTCTAGGTCTTCCATTTCTGTTATTCTGGATGGTTTTATGGATTTTGTTAGGGACAGGCTTAATGCTAATTGTGCACCGTTTAAATCCTAGTGCTAGAGAGGAGCTAGAATAAGATGATTATATCGGTAGGAATCATTGCATTTTTCTTATGTATTGCATTATTGTTAGGTGTTATTGCTAGTAGAGGGAAGGATATGAGTCTAGAGCAATGGAGTGTTGGTGGCAGAGGTTTTGGCTCCATTTTTATTTTTCTATTAATGGCAGGTGAGATCTATACAACGAGTGCTTTTTTAGGAATTAGTGGTTGGATGTATGGAAAAGGGGGCGCAGCATTTTATAATATTATGATGCTAAACTATGTCATTGCTTATTGGTTAACACCGAAAATATGGAGTTATGGTAAGAAACATAATTTACTTTCACAATCCGACTTTTTTGAAAAAGCTTATAAAAGTAAAGCGCTTGGCATGCTGATAGCTGTTGTTGGACTAGCGGCGTTAATTCCTTATTTAATTATCCAGTTAAAAGGTCTTGGCATTATCGTTTCTGAAGCTTCCTATGGTGCAATTGATCCGAAAATTACAATATGGATCGGCACAATTGCGATGATTGTTTATGTGATGGTTTCAGGTATTCATGGCTCTGCTTGGACAGCGGTGATCAAGGATTTTCTCATTCTTGGCGTCGTACTATTTTTAGGGCTTTATTTACCTTTTCATTATTATGGCGGGATTCAACCGATGTGGGAAGCAATTGAAGTGGCGAATCCAGGGTTTTTATCACTACCAGACTCAGGTTTGAGTGCCTCATGGTATGTATCGACCATGATGTTAACATCGTTAGGGTTTTATATGTGGCCACATACTTTTGTTGCTACTTTCTCAGCAAAAAGTGGCAATGCGCTAAGGAAAAATGCCATTATGCTTCCGATTTATGCGCTATTTATCTTATTTGTTCTTTTTGCTGGAGCGGCAGCTATTTTACAAGTGCCAAATCTAACAGGTGGTAATGTAGATTTAGCATTATTTAAAATATCCACACAAACATTTCATCCAGTTATCGTCGGTTTTATTGGCGCAGCAGGGCTGTTAACTGCCATTGTACCAGGTTCATTAATTTTAATGTCAGCGGCAACTTTATTTGCCAAAAATATTGTTAAACCGCTTCGACCGCAAACGACGGATCAGCAAATTGGACGCATTGCTCGCTACACAGTGCCAATGGTTGCACTAGTTGCTTTGTACTTTACATTTAGTGGTGGAGGAGCCATTACCTTATTATTTTTAATGGGCTATGGTCTCGTAACACAATTTGCACCTGCGGTAGTGTGTAGCTTTTTCAAGAAAAATCCGTTTACGCTCCAAGGTGTATTTGTCGGAATTATTGTCGGTGTGGCGATAGTTGGTTGGCAAGCGGCAACTGGTACAAATTTAAGCAAGCTGTTCCCAAGTTGGCCATCTTATTTACAGGATATTAATATCGGTTTTCTTGCTTTAGGGGTAAATATCTTTGTAACGCTCACTGTTAGCGCATTTACCAGAAAAGGAATTGTGCTACATGACGAATCATCGAATGAGAAAGCGGTAGAAAGCATTTCTTAATTTTATTTATCTGAAAATTCAGACTAAAATCAAACGGAGGCGTTTTACGTGGAAAATAATAGTTTATACCAAAAATCAAATATTCGTAGATTACCAGAGCTTGCAAAACTAGCACCCGAGACATTTAAAGCATTTGCTACTTTCGATAGTTTGGCGCTGGCTGATGGCATCCTTTCTAAAAAAACGAAAGAATTAATTGCCATTGCCGCTGCGCATGTCACTGGTTGCCCTTACTGTATTGATGCACATGTTGCGGCTGCAAAGAAATTACAAGTTTCTAAAGAAGAAATGACAGAAGCGATTATGGTGGCGACTGCGCTAAAAGCTGGCTCTGCTATTGCGCATGGCTTAAATGCATTGCAAGCATATGATGGAGAAAACAATGAAGATTTATATCAAAAATCAAATATTGCTCGTTTTAAAGAGATCAATCAATTAAGCCCAGAAGCTTTCCGTGCCTTTAATCAATTTGATCTAGCTGCATTGAAGCCAGGGCTTTTAAGCCAAAAAGACAAAGAGTTAATTGCAGTTGCGATTGCACATATAACTGGCTGTGCGTATTGCATCGAAATTCATACTAAAAATGCCAAGAAGTTAGACGTTTCGCGAGAAGAATTAGCTGAAGCGATTTTTGTTGCTACCGCTCTTAAAGCTGGATCAGCGCTGGCACATAGCGTGAATGCACTTAATGCATATGACGATAATGAATTAGAAAAAGGATGAATAAGTAATGACACAAATCATTTTTACTGACAAGGCGCCAAAAGCAATTGGACTTTATTCTTAGAAGTCATCGCAACATTAACTTTTTAAAAACGAATGCCATAAAAAAAGAGACATTGCCTAGAAGGAATGTCTCTTTTTTGCTATTGTTTCAAGCCAGCAGCAAAAAATGGGCCATTGAATGTAATAGTTGATAATATTTGTGCCATTTCTTGTGGTGTTTCTTTTCGATCTTCCAGCAACCATTGTTGAATAACGCCGATATGAGCTGAAGCAATATAAGAGATTAAGTATTCTCCTGGGACAAGTAGTTTACCTGGCTGAAAAGGAGTATCGTGGTTTTCAAAAATTGCTTTCCACATAAAATTTTTCAGTTTGGTTTGAAAGGATAAGTCACCATTAGGACCTAATATCGCTTTTATAAATTTTCGATTGCGCTCTAAAAATTCAAAAATGAAAATCGCAATATCAAGTGGCTGTTTGATCGGGTTATTCGTACTTAAGCTAGTCATCATTTTCGCTATATGTTGCTTTGCGATTGTTGACATTTCTATCATAAATTCTTCTTGATAACGATTCATTAAATCATACTTATCTTGGTAATGGGCATAAAATGTACCCCGATTGATTTTTGCTTTCGTTGTCAGATCTTTAACTGTAATTGCCTCAAAGCCTTTTTCCTCAATTAATTCGACGAATGCTTCTTTAATGGACTCCATTGTTCGAACGACACGTAAATCCGTATAATTTTCTCTCAAATGAACCTCTCCTAAATTTTATCCAACATTTTGATGGAATGTGTTCTATAAACGACAGTAAGACTATTTTTGATTATTGTACGGATGTGATCTCACATCTATAATTCAAAGTGTAATAAACAACAGGTTGTTCATTATTATAACTCAAAAGAGGAGAGATAATGACATGTTCAAAAATAAAATCGTTTGGTTAGCGCCGATTCTTGCACTCGTCATCATTTTTATTTTTTCACTCACTTTATTTCCGTCGGTGCAAGCACAACCGAAAAATTTACCGATTGCGATTGTCAATGAAGATCAAGGTGTTGAGCTACCGGGTCAGCCAAAGCTAAATGTAGGCAACAGCATTGTTGAAATGATTCAAACGACTGCTGGGGCTGTAAAAGGTGAAGAACCAGCTGTAAAATGGGTGATTGTAGAGAGTAACGAAGAGGTACAAAAGGGACTAGATGCACAACAATACTATGCAGCATTAGTTTTTCCGAAAGATTTTAGCGCCAAACAAGTTTCATTGCAAACGCCCGAGCCAGCTATTCCTGAAGTTCAAATTTATATTAATCAAGGAATGAATACGGCAGCTTCAACAATTGCGGGGCAAGTATTAAATGGGGTAGTCGATAATATTAACAATCATTTGCGCACGCAACTTTTTGCAGGATTTGCAGCGCAAGGGGCAACGTTAACGGTAGAGCAGGCTACCAATTTTGTGACACCCATTGCCAAAACTATTACCAATGTGCATGCAACTGGAGAGCATAGCGCTAACGGTAATGCACCAGTATCATTGTTTCAACCGTTATGGATGGCTATTATGGTTAGCACTGCCTTCGTCTTTATTGCCATTAATAAAGTAGCCATTCATACAAGGAAAGAAAAGCTTTTACTACTAGTTGGTCAGATGATTCTAGGGGCCATAGTCGCTCTCATTATAGGCTTCGGGCTACCATGGATTGTAGATGGTATGGTAGGAATTCATATTCCTTCTTATATAGACACTGCATTATTTTTAACGATTACATCCTTTAGTTTCTTCCTATTAATCACAGCCGTTATGTCCTGGCTTGGTATTCAAGGGATAGCTATTTTTGCACTAATGCTATTCTTTGGTGCTCCACTTCTAGCATTAGCACCTGAAATGATGTCAACGTTTTATCACGATTGGGTGTACCCTTGGTTACCAATGCGATTTATGGTGGAAGGTTTACGAGAACTGTTTTTCTTTAACAAAGGACTTTCTTGGAACACGTCAGTATCTACCCTCGTATGGATCGGTGTCGTTAGTATGCTCATTATTTTTGCTTCTGTATTAAAAATGATGACTGTAAATTTGGAACAAGCAACAACACCACAAGATTCAATTTAATGGATTCATTATTTTAAATGCCGTTGATTTGCGTTTCAGACTGGCGCTTTCCGCGGGCACATACGTAAGCCGCAACCCTCGCTACGCGCGGTTTGTTGCGTCTTACGTTTTGTGCTTTCCCGCAGGAGTCGCCAGTCTTCCACTCCAATCAACTGTATAATATACTTCAAGGGGGTAGTTGATTACTCTTTTTAGCCATTCAAAGACTTCATTATTTTCCATGAAGTCTTTTTTTTTTGTAAAAAAGATTCCTATTATAATTAACACTATCAAAAAGATAAATATAGAATATTCTGTTAACTGGTGATAAAATTACTAATATGCACATATAGTACAAGTCATGCTGTTCGCATTTTTTTCAAGGAGGTATTCATGATAAATAAAACGGATTACGAGACTGTTGCCTTTAACCAATTGGAAATGCTTCGAAATGAAATTAATAGAACGAAAATGAATAGAAAATTATTCAATAAAATTGATAACTATTATGTACTTTGTATTTATGAACAACAGAAAATAGCAAGTAACGACCATAACAGCAAAGCGATTACATTGACTAAAAATGTGATTTCTAGCTCCTTTGTCATTTGGGATCATACTTATAAAGAAAGCGAACAATTATTTATGAATTTACGGATAACTTCAAGAAATCGCGTAATCATTGAAATATCCAAAAACATTGTTTCGCTTTTACTGCAAAAATATGAGAACCACCTAACAGATGCGCAAAGGAGTAAATCAACGCATAATACCCCACTTCTTTTCGAGCAATATGTTCATCGAGTGGAGGAAATGATTAAAGCTAATACTTTTCTTGGTGATGATACAGTATGGGAAGAATTGTGTTCATGGTCTCAAGTTTATTTAACGGAATGGATTCTTGAAGAGCTAGAAAGTATGTATGGTTTTGATACTATGTATCAGATGAGCACACAAGAATTAAATGGATTATTTTATCAGCAATTGACGAAAAATCTGGCATCTAATGAAACGTTTCTTTCAAAATATACAAACCTCGTAAATAATTATATGACAGATTGGTTTTATAAAATTAGTACTGCCATGAAGCTAGCGGATTTAACAGCAGCTGAAATTGAAGGAATGCTTCAAATCGCAACGCCAAACAATCAAGATGCCCTGTCTCTAAGCAAAATGATTACTTCTACATTGGGCGTAGAACAACACTTACATGTCATGAATAATGCGCCTTATCAATATGTCAGAGAAGCACTTTATAAAAATAGTTTTCACAGTTTAGATAACACACCTTGGCCTACTACACCTTTATATAAAGGAAATTTAGAAGGCATCATTCAAATTCGGCCATTTCATATTTCAGAGGTTGCCATACCGCCACAATGGCTGATTGAAAAAGCATATAATCAGGCTCAACACTTAACCGATTTAGACGTTGATATGTTTGATGCATTATGTAGTATCTTTTTATCGAAAGCACGCCATACAGAAGATATTATTGAAATTCACTTTAACGATTTATTGATGATTCGCGGTTTAAAGCCGAAATTAGGAGGAGAAGGGCGCAGAGGTGGATATGAGCAACAACAAAAAGATAAGGTTTTGCAATCGCTTACAAAGATTCAAAGTTTATGGCTTGAATTAAATAAAGCAACTGTCTATGAAAAAGGAAAAGCCGTTCAAACACAACTGCAAGGACGAACATTCCTTTTTGTTGATCATAACCGAAATGAATATGATATTGCACAATTAGATAAGCAAAAGACCTTTACCTTTACAGTAGATAAAGTTTTTACAAAGTATTTGTATGGATCAGGAAGACAAATCGCGTTGTTACCTATTCAAACCTTACATTACAATCCCTACAGTCAAAAGTGGGAAAAAAGGTTGGCGAGATATTTAAGTTGGCGCTGGAGAACCCAAGCAAGAAAAGGGGATTTTTTGCAGCCTAATAAAATTCGCACATTACTAGAAGCGATAGGTGAAACGGTAAATGAGCGCACACCTTCTCGTACAAGAGATCGCTTAGAAAAAGCATTGGATCAGTTGCTCGAAGATGGCGTTCTATCTGCTTGGCATTATCATAAATGGGATGAATCAATCGCCAATAATAAAGGATGGGTACGCTTATGGTTAGATTCCACTATACTTGTTGAACCACCGGAGATTATTAAAGAGCAATATCGCTCGATTGAAAAGACCAAAAATACGGTCCATTATGCCATTGATATTCAAGATAATGCACAACATAAAGCGAAGGGTGCCACAATAGGTAAACAATTACGTTCAATACGTAAACAGTTTGATCTGTCCTTGTTACAAGTGGCAGAAGAACTTGAAATTTCGCCATCTTATATTAGCAATATCGAAAGAGGCATTAAAACGCCTTCGGTCAAAATTCAAAATAACATTAATCGTTGGTTGCAAAAATTTTATTAAAGAATAGTAAAATAGTAAAACTGCCTTCATATCGGGTGAAAACCGTATGTAAAGGCAGTTTTCTTTTTTTTGAAATTACCCTTCTTTTATCTTGTACAATGAGGATCTTTTCTTAGTATTTAGCTGAATTACAAGCTATTATCCTTCCCATAAGTCGAGGCTATCGTGTGTAGATGTCGGGGTTAGTACGCACCGAAAATAAAATATGAACAATTTGAGCCTTGCTGTGCCTAGGTTTTTCATCTATTTTTCTTTATTTTACTCCCTAATAATTAAATCATTTTACGCAAACTTTTTTCTGAATATTTAAAATACGTTCGTTACAATAGAGAACATAATCAATTGTTTTTCAACTATTCGATACCGAGGTGAAATAATGATGGAAGAATTGAAAGCTTATGAATCGCTAGAACCTTTGTTTAATCCACAGTCTGTTGCAGTACTTGGTGCTTCCACGAATCAATATAAAATTGGAAACATTCAATTAAAAGCACTAATAGACGGTGGGTTTGCTGGAGACATTTATCCGATTAACCCGAAAGCAAGTGAAATAGAAGGACGTACTTGTTACCCTTCAATCAATGCTGTACCGGGAGAAGTAGATTTAGCCATCTTTTGTGTAGGTGCAGAACAAATTCTGGACAATCTCCAACAATGTGCGAAAAAGAATGTGAAAGCTGCCATTATTTTTGCATCAGGATTTTCTGAAACCGGAGAAGAAGGCATCTTATTACAAGAACAATTAGCGAGCATTGCAAAGGAACACGGTATTCGCATCATTGGTCCAAACTGTGTTGGATTAGTGAATACAACGAATGGCATGATTGGCACATTCTCACCAGCAATTTTAGCAGTACCATTGCATGAAGAAAAAGCAGTGGGCTACGTTTCACAAAGTGGCGCATTTGGTGTCTTAACTTATATGGCTGCAGCGCAAAATGGCTTAAGCTTTAATTATTTTGCTAGTGTCGGCAACGAAATGGAAACAGAATTTTCGGATGTAGTGGAGTACATGATCCATGATCCAAAAACAAAAGTGATTACAGGCTACCTTGAAGGTGCTAAAGATATTAAAAAGCTTCGTCGTTTAGCGAAAGAAGCGCTTGAACAGAAAAAACCGATTGCTTTAATGAAAACAGGGAAAAGTTCGGCTGGAAGTAGAGCAGCTGCATCACATACTGGTTCACTTGCTGGTTCAGATTTAATATATGATGCATTTTTCCGACAAAGTGGCATTGTCAGAGTAGATGATTATGAGGATATTATTACATTCTCAAAATTATTTTTATCGAATCGACTACCACAAGGTAAAAACACAGTGTTAATTACAAGCTCTGGTGGACGGGGCATTAATGAAGCAGATCGTTGCGAAGGTTTAGGGTTAAACATTCTTGCGCTGAGTGAGAACACTAAAACAGAAATTAAAAAGCATATTCCATCTTTCGGAAGTGCCATCAATCCAATTGACTTAACAGCAGCCGCTTCTGTAACGAATCCTGAACTATATATAGCACCATTACGTGCGCTAGTAGCAGACCCGGAAGTGCATAATATTGTGTTAACTGAATTCCCATTGTATTGGGAGGCAGATAATCCATATTTACAGGAGTTTATAGATATTTGTAAAAACTCCGATAAATTTGTTTTTATTACGACATTCCCATTAGAAGGCATGTCTGTTCCTAAAGGCAAAGATGAACTAGAGAAAAATGGCATTCCTGTTATTCCGGGTAATTTAAATCCAATTAAAGGCTTAGCTAAGCTAGTTGAGTATAGCGAAAGTTATCACAAACATCAGCAATCGATAAGCCAAGAAGAGGAAACACCGAAGCAACAACTAGATATGTCGCTTGTATCGGGTACGACATTAAGTGAAGCACAGGCAACAGATATTCTAGATCTTTATGGCATTCCAACGACAAGACGTACTGTTGCAACAACGGCTGAAGAAGCGGTTCAATTTGCAAATTCAATTGGTTATCCAGTCGTATTAAAAGTCGATTCTGCAGATATTCCGCATAAAACCGAGGCAGATGCGATTCGATTAAATGTTCAATCAGCGAACGAAGTAATGAAAGCGTTTACTGAAATCTACCACAATGCAAGGAACTATAAAGCTGATGCGCTTATTAACGGCGTTGCGGTTCAAGAAATGCTACCTGAAGGAATTGAAGTTATTGTGGGTGCGACAAAAGATCCAAATTTCGGTCCTGTCGTAATGTTTGGATTAGGCGGCATTTTTGTTGAAGTATTTAAAGATATTTCATTTAGAGTCGCTCCACTGACAAGAGCAGATGCTGTAGAAATGATTGAAGAAGTCAAAGGAAAGGCATTGCTTAAAGGGGCACGTGGAAAAGCGCATAGCGATATTGAAGCGATTATTGACGTGTTATTAAAAGTATCAAAACTTGTCACAGAAAATGAAGCGATTATTGAAGAGTTGGATATTAATCCTTTAATCGTATATGAAGACGGGGTTAAAGCAGCAGATGCAATGATTGTTGTCAGTCAGGATAGTTTAGAAAAGTCAGTAGTCGGGGGGTAAAACAGATGGAGCTAGATCAAAGTTTAATAGGTTTAACAGGACCACAATATATTTTTGAAGTAGAAAAAAGGCATATTCGTCAATTTGCTGAAGCAATTGGTGATCCAAATCCATTATATGTAGACGAAGCATACGCAAAATCAACAATTTATGGTGGAATTATTGCCCCACCGAGTTTCCCCGTTGCGATAGGTGCTGATAGCGGTCAAGGTGTGGAACTCCCGTTGGATTATAGTCGCATGCTGCATGGTGAGCAAGAGTTCATCTATCAACGTCCGATTCGCCCAGGAGATCGTTTACATTGTCAAATGAAAGTGACAAACGTTTATGAAAAAGAAGGCAAAAATGGACCGATGCAGTTTTTAGTAATGGATACGGAAATGAAAGATGAAAACGGTGAACTTGTCGTAATTAGTCGTACAAATATTATTTATCGTGCTGTAGTAAGTAGTAAAGCGTAACCAGTGTTGAACGAAGATGCTACTATCTTCGTTCAACTTTCAATCTATTACTAAGGGGGAAGAATCATGCTTCAATTGAAAGAATTACAAGAAGGACAAAAGCTTGAACCACTTGTGAAGCCAGCTGTGACGAAAGTACAGCTTGTAAAATATGCTGGTGCATCAGGGGATTTCAATCCTTTACATACAGATGATGCATTTGCGCAAAGCATTGGGATGCCTGGTGTTATTGCCCATGGAATGCTGGTAATGGGCTTTCTTGGTCAATACATTATGGAATTAGCAGGTACATCTGCTGCCCCAACGAATTTCAAAATGCGTTTTGGTGCGATGACTAGACCAGGCGACGCCATTACTTGTTCAGCCATCGTCAAAAAAGTATATGAAAACCAAGAAAAACAATGTGTTGATTTGGAACTGTATGCTGAAAAAGCGCCAGGGAAAATTGTCGGTTTTGGTGAAGCAACATTACAAATGTTTTAACTATAGCAATCAAGGAGGTTGGCAATATGGCTACTATTAAAGATCGCTATGCCATCGTAGGTGTAGGAGAAAGTGAACGTTCAAAAAATTCAGGTACAACACCTTTACATTTAGCATTAGATGCTGCAAGAGCAGCATTAAAAGATGCCGGTTTAGAAGCGAGAGAAATTGATGGTGTAATGAGCTATTCGGAAAATGATTCTTGTACATCCCATCAATTAGCAACCTATTTAGGCGCTCGACCAAAATATGTGAAAGACATTATGGGCGGCGGCAGTAGTACAGAGATGCTTATTGCTGATGCAATCGGCTTAATTGAAACAGGTCAAGTCAATACCGTTCTAATCTATCGTGCGATGAATGGTCGTTCTGGCGTTCGTATGGGTGGCGGCGGCTGGGATGTCAATATGCTACAAGGGGCAATGGATGGCGGAAGCTTTTTCATTCCATACGGCGCAGGTGGACCAGGTCAATGGTTCGGCTTATTTGCCACACGTCATATGCAACAAACTGGCATTACACAAGAACATTTAGGGCATGTCTGTGTAAGCTTTTATGAACATGCTCAACGCAATCCGAAAGCGTTCTTCTATGGGAAACCTTTAACGATGGAAGAGTATTTAAAAACACCACATTTAAGTTATCCATTTACGAAACATGATTTTTGCTTAGAATCAGACGAAGCGAATGCCATTATCGTCACATCTGCTGAAAAAGCAAAGGATTGCAAGTCTAAGCCAGTTTATATTATGGGCATTGAAGCGAGACGCACTGTCTCTCATGCTCACTATTGGACGAACTTAGATGAAGTAGCGTCTGATTTCGTCGCACCTTCCCTTTATAAAAAGGCTGGGGTAACGCCACAAGATATTCAAGTGGCATCAATTTACGATTGCTTTAGTTGGGTCGTGTTGCGCCAGTTAGAGGCATATGGATTTGCAGCACGTGGTGAAGTAGGCGATTTCGTAGCTAGTGGCAATCTAAAAATGGGTGGTAAGCTGCCAACGAATACTGCTGGAGGCATGCTTTCTGAAGGGTATACGCACGGCATGAACAACGTCCTTGAAATCGTTCGTCAAATTCGCCACGACTATAAAGGAACAGATCGTCAAGTTGAAAATTGCGAAATTGGCATTTGTACTGGCTGGTCCGGCCCTGATATAGCGGGTGCAATGATTTTAAGAAACTAGGAGGGAAAATCATGAGTTATCAAAAACCGATTCCACTGAAAACACAAGACAATCAACCATATTGGGATGCAGCTGACCGTCATGAGCTAGTCCTACAAAAATGTGATACATGTCATTCATATAATCACCCACCTGGCCCAGCATGTGCTAAATGTGGTTCTACGGAACTTAGCTGGGAAAGTCAAGGGTCGGATATTACAGGTTCAATTTATTCGTATGTTGTATCTTATCGTCCTTTCTTACCGGGCTTCCAAGATGATTTACCAACGATTATCGTCGTTGTACAGCTAGATCATTTACCAGATGTAAAAATTATTGGGAACGTACTGGGATGCCCACCAGAAGAACTGAAAATCGGCATGCCAGTGAAAATGACTTGGCAAGATATTACGGAAGATCGCGCACTTCCACAATGGATACAAGCATAACTAGAAAGGACTGAGACGATGGATTTTTCATTTACAAAAAAAGAAGAGCAATTCCGCCAAGAGTTACGAACTTGGTTGGAGGCCAATTTACCGGACGGCTGGTTGCAAGGAGAAGTGCAATTAGATAAAGAATCGAAGGAATATGAGTTATTTTTACGTGATTGGCAAAAGAAACTTTATGAAGGTGGTTGGGCAGCGATTGCTTGGCCAAAACAATATGGTGGTCGTGAGGCAACGTTGATGGAAGAAATCGTCTATCAACAAGAAATGGTGCGTGTCAAAGCGCCGCCGTTAATTAACTATGTAGGCTTGCATATGGTGGCACCAACATTAATGCAAATCGGTACGGTAGAACAGAAGGAAAAATATATCGAAAAAATTATTACGGGTGAAGAAGTTTGGTGCCAAGGCTACTCAGAGCCGAATGCCGGTTCAGATGTTGCCGCTATCCAAACGACTGCAGTAAAAGATGGCGATCGTTGGATTATTAACGGGCAGAAGGTTTGGACGAGTTTCGGTCATGTCGCTGATCGTTGCTTCTTAATTACAAGAACGAACAAATTAGAGAAAAAACATAAAGGCATTACGGTCTTCCTATTAGATATGCATCAACCTGGGGTAGAAACTCGACCAATCGTTTCAATGGATGGGCAAAAAGATTTTAATGAAGTGTATTTAAATGATGCCGTTGCTTATGATGCAGAAATTATCGGCCAAGTAGATGAAGGCTGGAAAGTAATCATTGCATTGCTAATGCACGAACGTACAGGTATCGGTGGCCAAGTATTTACGCTAGAGCAACAGTTCAATGATTTAGTTGCATTAGCAAAGGAATTGAATGATGACGATGAGCCACTTATTAAAAATCCATTTGTTCGTAAAACAATGGTAGACCTATACACTCGTTCACGTGGCTCTCTATTAAACTATTATCGCAATTTAACAAAGCAATTGAAAAATGGCCATCCAGGTGCAGAAAGCTCAATGGATAAGCTACTCGTTAGTGAATTAACAAAAGAACTGTTCGCGCAAGCCATTTCTATGCAAGGGCATCATGGTGTGCTTTGGAAAGAAAACGCATTGATAGATCGTTCTTATTGGCAAGACAATTATTTGTACTCTTTTGGTCAAACAATCGGCGGGGGCACAAGTGAAATACAAAAGAATACCATTGCTGAACGAATTCTAGGTTTACCAAAAGATATGGGACGATAAAAAGCGGGGGTGTAGAATATGGATTTTTCGTTAAATCAAGAACAAGAAATGTTTCGCAACTATGTACGCAAATACTTAGATGATGTCGGGCAAACGAAAGTAGCTCGCGAGTTTACTGAAGGCAATACAAGCTCATTTCAGGGGCTGTATGCGGGATTAGCTGAACTTGGCTGTGCCAGTGTTAATGTTTCAGATGCGTATGGCGGAATGGGGCTCGGTCAGTTAGATTTAGTCCCTATTCTAGAAGAAACAGGTCGCGCATTACTACCAGGTTTATTTTTAGAAACGAATGCTTTAGTTGTCCCACTATTGGAGAAATTCGGTACAGAGGAACAAAAAGCGAAGTATTTATCGGCGATTGCGAGTGGTGAGCATACGTTTACGATTGCCTGGTTAGAGCCAGGTGGCAATTACAAGCCATCAAATGTGCAATTTCATGGCACATTAGAGGGAAATGTTCTTACATTAAATGGTGTTAAAGCATTAGTGCCTGATGTTGAGCTTGCAAATAGCTTACTTGTGCTAGTGCGCACTGCAGAAGGACAAGGTACAGAAGGCATCTCATTAGTAATCGTGGATTGTGATGAGACATTGCAAGTGCAACCTCAAAAAAATATAGATGAAACGCGTTTGCTTGCAGAAGTGACATTCCATAATGTGCAAGTTTCAAGTCAGCAAATTGTGGGCACTGTTCACCAAGGCTGGGACGCATTGCAAGAAGGCTTATTATCATTTAATGCAGCGCTTTGCTCAACAATTGTTGGCAGTATGGAAAAAATCGTGGAAACAGCTGTGGAATATGCGAATATTCGCGAACAGTTTAATCAACCAATTGGCAGATTCCAAGCGATTAAACATCGACTAGTCGATATGAAAATGGATTTGGAAACAGCTCGTTCATTAGCATATTATGCAAACTGGGCGATTGAAAGTGATGCTGCTGATAAAGTAGAAGCGGTTTCCAGTGCTCGTTTATTTGCAACAGAAGCCTTTATTAAAGTGGCTTCGCAAAATATTCAAATTCACGGTGGGATCGGTTTTACAGAAGAAATTGATTGCCATTTATATGTGAAAAGAGCACGCTTCTATGAAAATTACCTAGGAAGCACACAGCAATATTATGAACAAGCAGCAGTTGCATTAGGTTGGTAGTATCAACAAATAGATTATCTTGCGTCTTCACCATTGCAAAGGCAGTCGTTAGCAATGGTGAAGCAAGCGTATATGAAAGGGTGGGAAAAGACATTGAAAACATTGAATAATTTAAAAGACTATCAAAATGTCATTAACGGTAAGGCAATTCCATCATCTTCAGGTAATAAAATTGATAGCTATGATCCGTCAACAGGAAAAGTATGGGCGACCATTCCTAGTAGCACTGTCGAAGATGTGGAAGCGACAGTAACTGCTGCACGAACTGCCCTTCCTAATTGGTCAGCGCTGCCAGCTAGTGAAAGAGCAAACTATTTACGACGTATTGGCGATAGTATTGCTCAATATGGCGATGAGTTGGCAGAACTCGAAACGAAAGATAATGGTTGGGTCATTCGTGAAACAAAGTTCGGTCTTATTCCGATTCTTGCAAGTATGTGGTATGATGCGGCAGCGGCTGCGATACATGTTGGCAGTAAAGGGGAAACCGTGCAACTTGGGCCGAATACAGTAGGGTTTACAATGCGTGAACCTTTCGGTGTTGTCGTCGGCATTATTCCTTGGAATTCGGCATTATGGACGTTTACTGTAAAAGCAGCGGCGGCACTTGCAGGTGGCAACACGGTGATCATTAAGCCTTCAGAGTTAGCTGCGGCTGCACCGCTTCGTTACGGAGAAATTATTCAAAGTATTTTACCACCAGGTGTGCTCAATGTCATTTCTGGTACGGGTACTGAAGTAGGCGATGCGCTCGTGCGTCATCCTGGCGTCAATAAAGTAAGCTTAACAGGTTCCGGCAGAACGGCAAAAGCAATTGCCGAGTCTACTGCACAAAGTCCGAAATCGATGGTTTTAGAATTAGGTGGGAAGTCACCGAACATCGTTTTTGAAGACGCAGATTTAGCAAAAGCGGCAAATGGCGTCACGGTTAATGGTATTTTCACAGGCAATGCTGGACAACTTTGTGTCGGCGGCTCGCGCATCTTAATTCAACGATCTGTGCTAGATCAAATGATTACGCTTATGAAAGAAGAAATCGCAACACATATTCATTTGGGGGATACATTAGATATGCAAACGCCAATGGGACCTGTTGCTAATGAAATGCAGTACAAAAAGGTTTGCTCATATATTGAGATAGGGCAACAAGAAGGTGGAGAAATTATTATTGGCGGACGTTCTGGTGGTGCAAACTTGCTACCAGGGCAAGATGAATTAGCGGATGGCTATTGGATCGAACCGACTTTAATAAAAGTAGAAAGCAATAACCTACAAGTTTGCCAAGAAGAAATTTTTGGACCAGTTGCAGTAGTTATTCCGTTTGATACGGAAGAAGAGGCACTTGCAATTGCGAATGGAACAGAATTCGGATTAGGTGCGGGCGTTTGGACTTCTGATTTAAATCGCGCACATCGCATGATTCGCTCAATCGAATCAGGTAATGTGTGGGTCAACACGTATCGCATCGTTGGAACGGAACTGCCATTCGGTGGACAAAAATCTAGCGGCTTTGGTACGGACTCCGTACTGGAATTTACGCGTGAAAAAACATGTTATATTCAAATTGGCTAATATTGTAATTAGTAAGTAATGAAATGGAATCACTCCGAAAAGTATGTTTATTGGAGTGATTCCATTTTGTAAGTACAAGTAAATATTGAAATGGGGAATTGTATGCCACAAGCAAAAAATGGGCTATTTTATGGCTGGTATATTGTTTTAACAAGCTTCTTAATTATGTTTTCGGCATTTTCTATTGTGAATTCTCTCCACAGTTTATTTCTTGTGCCGGTAACTAGCGAATTAGGCATGTCTCGAACGACGTTTTCCATTGTCCTTTCAGTCGGTGGGCTAGGCATCGCACTAGCCTCTCCATTTATGGGTAAGCTACTGATGAAAGGGAATATGAAGGTCATTATGTCAGCATGTATCATCCTAGCAGGATGTGGCTTTATGTTGTACTCCTTTGCACAATCACCCGTTCATTTTGCCATTATCGCATTTTGTGTTGGGGTAAGTGTTGCGGGCTTTTCCAATATTCCGATTTCCATTATGCTAACAAATTGGTTTTATGAAAAAAAAGGGCTAGCTATGGGCTTAGCATTTGCTGGTTCAGGTATCGGTACAGCTGCCCTTAGCCCTATTTTAACGACGTTGATTTCCACGTACGGTTGGCGCACAACGTATGTGATTGCAGGCGTATTGATTATTGTCATATCATTGCCACTCATTTTATTGTTTACGAAAAAGAGCCCTGCTGACAAAGGAACGATTGCTCTCGGTGCAGATCGAATGGAAGAAAGACAAGCCAATACCCCTCAATCAGGTGTCACATTGGCTGAGGCGAAAAAGTCAGGCATGTTCTGGCTCTTTATCTTTGGCATTGTTTGCTTTGCCCTTGTTGCAGGTGGGGTCCAAATGCATATACCTGCTTATTTGATTGATATTGGTCATCCTGCGCTATTTGCGGGAACAATTTTTGGGCTATTGTCATTATCCAATACGGTAGGAAAGCTTATTCTTGGTGCGATTTTTGATAAATTTAAAACAAAGGGTGGCGTGCTGTTTGTAGGCGTTTGCATGACGATAGCGATGCTTTCATTGCTTATGGCCAATGCAAAAAGTTTTGCGTTCATCTTCGCTATTGCGTATGGATTTAGCATTGTGATTTCGTCCATAGGCCCTCCGTTTATGACAGACGATTTGTTCGGTAAAAAAGATTTCGGTGCCATTTTTGGCTTTGTACAAGTATTCTTTGTAGCGACAAGTTCACTCGGTGTCATCGTTTCCGGTTTAATTTATGACCTTACGCAAAGCTACAAAGTGGCTTGGATTATCTTTTTAGCATTATTTATCATTAGCATGCTTAGTATTTTCATCGCTAATGGGATGAAAAAGAAAAACGATGAAAATGTTGAAGAGACACCTTTAAAGGAAAGTATGGAAGGTATTTAATAGCATTTCAATTTGAAAGATTCCTGAAAAGGAGTCTTTCTTTTTTGATTAGAAAAAGCAGTTCTACGATCAATCCTTGGGGTATTACTAGATAGTTCGTTTAGAGGCGTTAGCGAATGCAAGCACGTTTTACCAACCATCCAACAATAACCTAAAACAACAAAATTAACGAGCGAAAAAACGTTTAGTATATAGTGCTTACGGTTAACCTAATTGTATTCAAAATTTACTTTAGTGGAGGTGTATATTACTTGGATGGTATGGTTAATTCAAATTTTCCTCCGTTAATGATTGAGCTATCCGAAAAATTTCCTCCTTCCAATGACGTTTGTTTTAAACCGTTACAAATAGAAGATAATACGGTATTTATCTTTTATTTAAAATCAGCCATAGATGGTGCTAAGTTACACGATATGCTAATAAAACCTTTTTTTGAAATGAAATCTAATCAAAGTTTTACCTTTTACATTGAATCTTTACCTAACTTAACTAATATGCAATATGGAGAAGAGCTTCTAATTGAAATAACGAAAGGCTATGTCCTATTAGCAATTAATGATGCGTTTTATTTAATTGATATAAAATTAGTAAATTCAATGGCTTTACAACAAACAATCATTGAGCCTACTGTATACGGGCCTCAAACCGCTCTTAGTGAGGATATCGAAAAGAATTTAAACATTATACGGCATCGTTATCATGAACCGACATTAAAATTTGATACACATGCTTTGAAAGGTAAAAGTCACAAGTCTGTGATCATTATGTATGACGAAAAGACAGTGAAGCAATCAGTTCTTCAAAATATTATAGAGAAAATAGAAAATTTAGACTCTCCACTTATTCAATCTACAGGAGAATTACAACTCCATCTAAACGGTTCGAAATTTTCCCTTTTTCCTATTACAATTTTGACTGAACGACCTGATCGCATTTCCTATAATCTTGCGGCTGGAAAAGTCATTATTATGTTAAATGGAAGCCCACAGGCTATAATAGCTCCCGTTGTATTTTTTGACTTTATGGTTTCAATGGAAGACAACTATCATACTTTTTGGATCACAACGTTTACATTAATTTTACGCTATATCGGTTTATTCATTTGCTTTGTATTACCTGCTATGTATGTTGCCATTACATCATTTACACCAGACATCCCTAGAACAGAATTGGCACTCACTGTTGCAGGGAGTCGAGTTGGCGTTCCATATCCGTCCTTTATCGAAGTTATATTCATGCTGATATTTATGGAATTTCTGACTGAGGCAAGTATACGGTTGCCAAAAGCGATTAGTGCCACAGCGACCACAGTTGGCGGTTTAATCTTAGGAACTGCTATTACCGAAGCGACATTAGCATCTAATATTATGATTATTATTGTGTCTGCCGTTGCAATTACAAGCTTTGTCATTCCAATTAGTGAGATGAGCTTTTCAATTCGTATTTGTAGATATTTATTAGTCATCTATACAACGTTATTTGGCATGATTGGTTTAATTTTAGGTTCGTTAGGGCTCTTAATGTATTTAGTGAATAAAAGAAGTTTTGGTGTACCTTATTTAAAAATGTATTGGCAAGGAGATAGGAAGGAAATTGAGGTGCGAAGTAAAGGATGAGCCGTTATATATATTACTTTATACTGGTTACATTAGTTACAAATCTTATAGCATCCGTACCTAGAATTTTAATGAGGGATAGTGATGATGGCGTCATTCAATCAATGATCCTTGCAATGTTTTTTGGCGTTTCCCTCACAATCATTGTCATTAACTTATTTAGATACTTTCCTAATATGACATTACCTGAAATATTGAAGAAGAGTACTTCCAAATGGTTTTATTTCCCTGTATTATTATACTTCGCATGTTCATGGTATGCAGCAGGGCTCATAACACTTACAACATATGTTTTAATGTTTAATACATTTTTATCTTTCGAAACCTCTATGATTTTTACGACACTAGCTTTTTTATTAATTATTTCATTCGGTTTACTAATAAAAGCGAAAAGTGTTCTTTATATGACTGAAGTTGTTTTAATCATGTTTTTACCAGTCATTTTATTTTTAATCATTAAAATCTATACCGATCCTAAATTAGATTGGGACTTTGTAAAAGTAGCGATGACATACATCAACGTATTTCCTAGCTATAAAACATTTTCAGCTTCTTCGTATATATTTATAGGCGCCGTCAACATCGTCATTTTTAATAAATATATCAAGATAAAGAAGAAAGCAGGAATCAAGCAAATCGCTATCATAAGTTTGATGGGTATCTTTACTTTATTTACAACCTATTTTATTCCAATTGGGTTTAACGGCTTTGAACAAATTGAAAATCTTACTTTTCCTTGGATTACTACGAGTGATTCTGTACGTATGAAATATTCGATCATTGAACGCGTCACGTTTATTTTTGTTATCTTATTTACCGGCGTTGCTTTTATCAGCCTTTTGATACATTGGTACGTCTCTTTAAAATTATTTGAAAGTATATTTCATTTTAAAAAATTGCAATGGAAAAATAAAAACCTCAGTTCTTATTTAATTATTTTATTATTTAATCTCATTGCAGTATTTCTCCCGCGACAAATTAATGAATTTGAATTATTGAAAGTATCGAAGCTTTTTTATAACTTATTACCGATATTTTACGGTGTATTAATCGTTAGTTTACTAATTGCTAAACGGAGGCTCAAATTATAATGGCTTATTTTAAATATTTGATCATGCTACTTGTCGTTTTGAGCTTTCTTACGGGCTGTGGATTTAAAGATATTGATAACCGAGTGTTTGTTACTGGAATTGGCATTGATCCTTCAGAAAAAGATGACGGGAAATATAAAATCACTTTGAAATTAGCAATACCTGTTTCTATCAAAGAAAAGAGTAATACAAGTTCAAGTTATCAGTTTTTAGTCCACGAAGGAGATAATATCGGTGAAATTATGCAAATATTAGAGACCCATACAGACAAAGTATTAGAACTTGGACATGCAAAAGTAATTTTAATTAACGAATCACTGTTAAAAGATAATTTAAAGGATTTTATGGATTACTTATTTAGAAGGGGGGATATCCAATCCATTGCCTATATTGGTGCTGCTAAAGAATCTGCCGAAGACATATTACGAACACTACCTCAAGGGGAATCGGTGGTAGCTTCTCCACTAACAAAGTTTTTTGGCAATACTGGAAATGATAGTCCTTACGTAGTCTCTGTCTATTTATATGAAATTCGAAGGGATTTTCACAGTAAAGGTATCGACGCAATCCTTCCTATAGTTGAAGCGAATAAAGCAGGTACACAATTAATAGTAAATAAATTAATAATTGTAGGAGATAAGGGGAATCCTCTTGAATTAACATCGAGTTATACACAAGCATTTAATGCACTTCGAAACAGTGCGGCTGGATATACTTATAAACTGGACACCGATGGCTTAAAGTTAATATTAACTATGACGTCAACAAAAATGAAATATACAATTATAAAAGATAATGGGCAACCCGTTTCCATTAAAATAGATGTTAAAATGTCTGGTGTGATAGACCAGTCAAATAAGACATTATTAATAGATAATATAGATGAATACAATAAATTGGCTGCGAAAGAAATAAAAAAAGAATTTAAGGAAATGTTTACTTTCATTCAAGAAAAAGACCTCGATCCTTTTGGATTTGGATTACGGTATCGAACAATGCAACTACACCAAAAAGATACTTTTAAAAAATGGAATAATGCTTATCGAGAATTACCATTTGATGTAACGGTTCACGTTAATTTAAGAAATACTGGGACAATAGATTAATTTGTTTTCAATACTTCAAGGGGTTTTAAAGGTCATTGCATGTTGTATTTATTTCTGAATATAAAACAAAAAAGAGTCTTTCTACCAACTGTAGCAGACTCTTTTTTAGAATTTTTGTGGAAAATGTTCTTATTGAAAAGCTAATTGCTGTTATCGGTGCAATTTATTCAATGAGATGCATGAACGGTAATCATTTCGACGACCGACATTCATTGTTAAGGTTGATAGTTAATAGCTTCTTTGAATTTATCGTTCGTAAGAATATTGTAAAACATATTTCGACTATTGACGTTCGCTATTGTTCCTGTGTTTGTCTGGTCGATCCATAAGTAATATTCACTGTCGTCAATTTTAATCTTATACTGCGGAACGATCTCGTTATCTACTTCACCAAATTTTCTGGCCTTATTAAATGTTTGCTCTATAATTTTAATTTTCTTTGCATCGGTAATTGTTTGGAGTGTGTCTGGTTGTGCTTCTTCAAAATTAATTAATTGTTGAATTTCAATAGTTTTTGTTGGTGCTTTATCCTCATTACAAGCTACTAAAAGCAGAGAACTCAGAAAGAAAATCAAAAGGCATCTCATCTTCACTTTTTATCACCTCATGTTAGTTTGTAAATATATCTCTATCTGTCTATTTTACTCCTTCTCACAAAACAAAACATCGTGAAATTTCCAAAAAATACTTAAGCAAGATTATGCAGGAATAATCAAATGGCTAAGTTGGACATTGTAGATGCGAACTATTTTAGAACAAAGAGACATTATCGTTCGTATTCTAAGTATGAAAATGCGATTCTCCCACAGGCTGGAGACAAAGATTTTGTTCGAAAACACGAATATTCTTGAAAAAAGACTCTTTTATCATCGAGCAACTATTCGAAATAAATAATGTGCGTGAAGCGGATTAAGCGCTTGCTTTCGGCATCTTCTATAACTAAAAAACTAATCATAGCGAAATACTTGTTAAAAGTCTTCATCTATTGCAATGGACATAAGATTGTCTAAGAGTCGTTCATCAAGTAGCTTTATACCATACTTGAAGCGGGAAGAACCGGAAATAAGAATTAAAAGCAAAACTATAGTAGTTTTCAAACAGTAGTTATGAGAAAATGGAGAAGATTGGGAATTAGTGTAGCGACAGTAATTTCTGCAATAGATATTTCACTACTAAAAAATTCGCTTAAGAAGGAGAAGATGTGTATGTTTTTTTTCGCGGAAATTTTACGCTCCATTGCCATTGTCTTACTGATTTTTAGTGCCTCTTTTTATCTTCGACATTTAGATAAAATAAAAAAACAAAGGAAATTATTAAAAACTGAATTCACACATTCCATTATCATTCAAACGGGATATGGTCTGATTGCAATTAGTTTATTGATTACGGTATTTGGTCGCTAAACAGTTATAAGGGGGAAATGTAGTTGTTACAAGTAGGTGATATCATCACGTTTGAACGGATTTTCACAATGGCGGATGTTGAATTATTTACAGCGTTATCTGGTGATAAAGGCATTCATCATTTAACGCCTGATGAGCAAGGCAGAGTTGTCATTCAAGGTTTGCTAACGGCCACACTGCCCACTAAAATTGGCGGGGACAATAATGTGCTTGCTCGAACAATGAATTTTGAGTTTTTAAGACCCGTTTTTACGGGGGATTCGATTATATGTGAAATGACTATTGAAAAATACGAAATGTCGGAGAAGAATAGAATGGCCATTAGTACGTCTTTTATTTGTAAAAATCAGCATGGAAAAGATGTATTAGTCGGGACTTTTTCAGGTTTTATTCTTTAAATTTATTGACCAATCCATAAAGAAATAGATAAGAGGGACTGTTAGCGAAAGCTAGTGGTCCTTCTGCTTTTCAGCCAATAGATGACTAAGCATAGTGGAGTTCGAGCTGGCTAGATATAGAGCTTTATCAGTCTTATGAATGGGATGATAAATGCAATAATTTAAATATAAAACTGTTGAATTTTTCAGTTATTAAGATAAGCCGTTTCGCTAAAATGAAACGGCTTTAATTTTTGCTGAAAATAATAAAAAAGTAGAGATACGCTGTGAAGTCACATGCTAGAGAACTACAAAAATGGGTAAATTACAAGTAAAGGTGATTACATTGCTATACAATTTTTTACAAAAGGGGACTTTCCATGGAAATCTTAATATCCATTTTATTTTTACTTGTATTATTATTAGTTACCAATGTGCTAGCACATTATATACCATTCATTCCTATTGCGCTTATACAAATTGCCGTTGGTATTATCGTTGCTTTAGTAGCGCAAAACTTCACAATTGAGATTGAATCTGAATGGTTTTTACTATTGTTTATTGCACCATTACTTTATTATGATGGGGCACATTTTCCACGTGAACAATTATGGAAAATGCGGTTACCGATTTTAGGTAACGCTATCGTACTCGTATTATTAACAACGATTATTGGTGGTTTTTTTGTTCATTGGATGATTCCATCAATTCCTTTGGCGGCCGCCTTTGCATTAATGGCTATTTTATCGCCTACTGACCCAGTAGCAGTAAATGGTATCGCCAAACGAGTTCATATTCCGGAACGTATTATGAATTTAGTGCGTGGGGAATCGTTAATTAACGATGCATCGGGGTTAATTGCCTTTAAATATGCAGTTGCAGCGATTGTTACTGGTTATTTTTCTATACAATCAGCAACAACTGACTTTCTTTACATGTTCTTTATCGGTGCACTAATTGGTGTAATCGGTGCCCTCGCATTGTTTTGGATTCGCCTTCATCTCCGTCGTATCGGAATCGTCGATGTAACCTTTTTCGTCTTGCTACAAGTGTTAACACCCTTTATCTTATTTTTCCTATCCGAAGAAGTGTTTCACGCATCCGGTGTCATTTCGGTCGTTGCAGGCGGAATTATTGCTTCCATAATAAAAGAAAAAGCAGAAAGTATTATTGCACAAGAACAAGTAGTAACCCAACACGTATGGTCAATATTGACGTTTACTTTGAATGGGATTATCTTCATTTTACTTGGATTGATGCTACCTACTGCTACAAATTCTGTTCTCGTCAGTGAGGAAATACGCAATAGTGTGCTTATTTTATATGTATTAGCAATTGGTTTAATCATATTGTTCATCCGCTTTCTGTGGACAATGTTATTCAACCTACTGGAAAAACAACGATTTAAAAACAATGACATATCAACGATTAAAGACCATATTATTACAACACTTGTAGGAGTTCGTGGGACGATAACGATGGTAGGGATACTCTCATTACCGCTTATAATAAATGGTGGGGGACTATTTCCTGAAAGACAATTACTGCTGTTCTTAGCTGCAGGTGTTATATTATTCACTTTAATTATGGCTACTATATTTTTACCGTTATTAAGTACACAAGAAGCATTGCAGCAGTCAAACTTAATGCATGAAAAACGCAAAATGATCGAACATGCCATTCACAGTATTCAGTTGGAAACTGTAGAAGAAAATGCGCCAATAGCGCTAAGTTTAACCAATCAGTATAAGGCCATGTTATTAAATATTGAACGGGAACAGTCAGAGGGAGCACTTCAAACGTATAAGCAAAAGATACTGGAAGCTAGAAAACTCGGGATGGAATTAGAAATCTATTACACCAATCAATATATGGCTGAGCATGGTTTTAATCAATTAACTCAAAGTGAAATTAATTATATTCTTAAAGAACGTAAAGATACGTTAAATAACCGATCATTTACTTTGTTAAAACGTCGGTTACGGTATTTTTTACGTGAACGGAAGTTGAGCAAATTACCAGCCAATGCTATTGAACAAATAAATCATACGAAAAAAGAATTAATCGATTATGTGTCATCATCTATTATAAGGCATGTTCGAGAAACAAAAGACTATCCTTCTGATATCGCGCAAAGAGTGGAGATGCACTATCGCCACTTACAATACGCTTCTAATAAAATGGTCCCTTCCAACCAGGAAGAAATAAAAGAACACTTAGCTTTAATTGCAATTGAAGCCCAACGAAGCCTGATCAATGAATGGTATCAAGCTGGTAATATTAATGGTGAAGTAGCAAAAGAATTAAGGAGATTTGTCAATAATTTAGAAAGTGTTATCTTACTTGAAGAAGAAGAGTAAAAGGGAAGAAGTTTCCACTATGCCTCAGTAGTTCACTATAAGGCAGCTATAGGCTTTTTTATTTACAGGATAAAGGTATTAAAAATTTTGATTGACTTTGAATAAGGCAAAATGTTATTGTATTTTTTAATCAAATATGGCGACATGACTTTGGACGTCATGTTAGCGAATTGACAAAGAAAATGTTTTAATGCAGCGCCTCCTATTAAATTGGGGGCGCTGCTTTTTTATGTTGTTTAGGAGTGAAAAGATGGATAAAAGAATTTATTTACTATCAATTATTACGTTTATAGTAGGTCTAGTTGAATTAGTTATCGGAGGATTACTCCCACTTATTGCGGAAGATTTAAATATTTCGTATGGTCAAGTTGGATTATTAATCTCCATGTTTTCGTTAAGTTTTGCCATATCAGGCCCGATATTATTATCTTTAACATCAAAGATGGAACGAAAAAAGTTATTTCTGATTGTATTGTTTATATTCTTTGTGTCAAATATGATCATTGTGTTGAGTAATATGTTTGTTTTTCTAATGGCGGCGAGAATTTTATCAGCTATGTGTGCGTCGCTGCTAGTTTCATTATGTATTACAATCGCTTCTCAAATAAGCGATGATTCCTATACCGCAAGAGCCATTGGTCTTGTTTTAATGGGGGTTAGTGCTTCGCTCGTTTTCGGTGTTCCGTTTAGTTTATGGTTAGGAAGTGCATTTGGATGGAGAGCACCATTTTTATTTATTGCCATTTTGACATTGTTGCTTATGTTAATCGTATTCCTTGCTCTAGGAACAATTGAGCCTAAAAAGAATTTGCCTTTGAAAGCCCAACTAAATGCGTTAAAGGAAAGAAAAATTTTACTTATTCATTCGATCTCTATCGTGTTTTTTGCAGGTCACATGACGCTGTATGCTTATTTAACACCATTTCTTCAGTCAACCCTACATCTTTCTGAGAAAACACTTAGTCTTATGTATTTAATTATTGGTCTATTCTCGATACTCGGAAGTTTGTTAGGTGGATTTTTTACAGATCGTATTGGTGCAAAAAGGACTGTTATTTCCGTATTGTCCTTATTTACTATAACTATTATTGCAATACCACTATTTAAATTTTCGGTTGTTCTATTCGTTGGGGCAATATTATTATGGAGCTTACTAAGTTGGTCACTTCAACCTGCTATTCAAAGCTATATCGTTTCTTCAGCATCAAATACATCAGATATCCATCAAAGCTTAAATAATTCCGGTGCTCATATCGGGATGGCTTTAGGCACAACAATTGGTGGAACAATTATTGACTCCTATGCAGTCGAAACAAATGCACTAATTGGCGGTACCATTACTTGTATGGCACTGATCGTTGCCATCGTAACCTTTAAATTGCATAGAAACTAAAAAACTTTTAAAGATTAAACTCTGATTTTCCTACGCTAAGTAGAAAAATCAGAGTTTTTTATTTTTTAGTGAAAAAGGGAAAATATATAGTTCAATCTCTAACTCAAAATGCTTGTATGATTCCATCTATAAGCTACTATAAACAAAGTTTTACGATGATTCCTATCTCCCTTAAAGTCGCAGCTAAACTTAACCGAGCATCCTCACGTTATACAATAAAAATACATATATTGGTTACTTATATTTAGTTCTTTCTTTTTTGGATATATATGTTAATATAAAATAGGATTATGAATAGTTGAACTTCAACATTAGTCAGTATAGTTCAATGGCAACTATTTGCTAATAAAATAATGCATAAAAGAGCGTATCATAATTTACAAACTACTTTAAGCAATTGAAAATGTTAGGGGGAAATTTATGGTTTATAACGAGGTTGTGAAAATCGGTGATTCCTATTTACTTCCGTTAATATCAGAGATGTACGGATTGGAAGGCTATGAAATCAAGCCGGTTAATGCCCATATTGGTGGGCGTAATTTGGTTTATACTTGTGAAAAAGAAGGTTCTGACGCTAAAATACTCAGAATCGCCTTCTTAAAAGACCGAAGCCGAGAAGATTTTCTTGGCGAAGTTGAGTATATCAGGTATTTATTCGAACACGGCGCAAGTGTTTCAGATGTCGTCAACTCGCAAAATGAAAATTTGTTGGAAGAGATTACTTATAATAATCACACCTTTTTTGTCTGCCTTTTCAAAAAGGCGAAGGGAAAACAGCTAGTAGAAAATCATTATCAATATCGAGAAGGCGTTCCGATGTCGGAATACTATTATAATTGTGGTAAAGTGCTCGGGAAGTTGCACCAATTGTCGAAAGGCTATGCTCCTGTTCATCAACGTTATAGTTTCTTTGATAAATATAATATTGAGTATATTGATAAGTTGATACCAGATACGTTCCCTATGCTTAAGGAGAAAATAGTGGAGATTCTTAACACTTTAGAAGGATTGGACAAAAACCAAGAGTCTTTCGGCATGGTCCATTTTGATTACAATGATGGAAACTATTCGATAGATTTTAATACCGGACAAATTACCGTATATGATTTCGATAATTCATGTTACTGCTGGTATATGTTTGATTTGGCAGCGCTTTGGACACAAGGAGTTGGCTGGATCCATTTTGAACCAGATGCTGACAAACGGAAAGTGTTTATGGATAATTATTTTGAAACAGTCCTCGATGGATATAAATCTGAAACCCTAATCGAAAATTCAATGTTGGATAAACTGCCTTTATTTATCCAAGTAAATCTTATTGAAAATATTGTAGATGCATTTGAAATCATGCGCAACAATGGCGAAGAACCAGCGTGTGATGAGGAGTTAGCGTACCTCATAAAATGCTTAGAGGACGATATTCCATATAAAGGTTTTTTTCATGAAATTTATTCGTGTGATGAACCGTTTGAATATGAGAAACAAAATGTTTAGTCTTTAAGTCCATCAACCGGTTTAAAAAGACAAAACTTCTATTGAAACTAGCCCGCAAAAGTAGAGGCTAGTTTTTTCTTTGCGAGCATCTCACCATTTACTTTTGAATACATTTTTATAGTAGAAAGTTAAAATTATTTATCATGGGGGAGATTGTATGGACGCTACTGAAGAGCAGAATAAAGAGAAAATAAAAATTTCAGTTATCATACCCGCTCATAATGAAGAGAAGTACATCGGAAAATGTTTAGAATCTATTTCAAAAGCTTCAACATTTCTGCAAGGAAAAGTTGAAGTCATTGTTGTGTTAAATCGATGTTCGGATAGAACGGAAGAAATCGCAAAATCATTTAACTGTATCACATTAAGAAATAACGATAAAAACCTTTCTAAAATAAGGAATTCAGGTGTTGAAATTGCTAGAGGTGAAATTATCGTCACAATAGATGCAGATACACTGATGAACGAACATGTTTTGTTAAAGGCAGAAGAGAACTTAACGACTGGCAACTACATTGGCGGTGGCGTAACAGGCAAATTTGAAAGAATGTCTTTTGGCATTTTTGTTTCCACTTTATTATTAATTGGGCCATTACTTTTTAAATATGGTGCCATTTCTGTAGGGATATTTTGGTGCTACAAAAAAGATTTTGAATCGATAAAAGGATTTAATGAAAATATGCTGATGACTGAAGACGCAGATTTCGCTAAACGGTTAAAAGCGTTTGGAAAAACGAAAGGTAAAAAATACGGGACAATTCAAAATGGCATGATTACATCCAGCAGGAAGTTTGATAAACACGGAGACTGGATTTTACTTAAACGTCCAAAAATGATTTTCGCTTATCTTAAAGGCACAGACGAAAAATATGCGGATGAAGCCTATTATGAAAATCAAGATCGATAAAAGAGAGTGAACGACAAAAATCTAATTTAATTTATTAGTTGTAATCAAAGAAGGATGAACGTTTTTTTGTTGAAGTGATTAAAGAAAGTTTTGATGCTGTGAGGTTTTCAAATGAATGGCATTGCAAGCGATTAGAAGGAGTGGGTATTATGGTTAAACAATTAATCATTGGTGACGTAACGCAAGAGCTAGCGTCTACACGTCGCATTTTAGAACAGTTGCCTGATGAGCATATGTTATGGCGACCACATGAAAAATCGATGACGCTTGGTGGACTGGCTACGCACCTCGTTAACTTGCTGAACTGGCAAATCGCAATTTTTCAGTCCCCGGACTTTGATCTAGCGACTGTACCATTACGGCGTGAAGCATTGGTAAAACGCGCCGATGTGCTAGAAGAGTTTGATGCAAACAGTAGCAAATTCGCCAAGCTGCTCGCGAAATGTGACGACCAAATACTTGGCGAACAATGGACACTACGCCATGGTGACCATATACTCCAACAAGAGCCACGAGCGATCGCATTTCGTACGTTCGGGTTAAGTCATATGGTCCACCACCGCGCACAGCTAGGTGTCTACTTACGCCTTCTCGATATATCAGTGCCAGGCATGTATGGACCTTCAGCTGACGAGGAAGCTATGTGAACTAAATTGCAAAGATGTAGTCACAATATTAAAAGCCAAACTTCCCATTGATATAAGAGAGAAATTTGGCTTTTTTCATAAGTTTTTACTATCGAATTTTTATTATAATTTTCCCTTTCGCTCGTCCTAACTCCGCATATTCCAATGCTTTTTGAGCATCTTCAAATGGAAAAACACGATCAATTATCGGCTTCATGTTACCAGTTTCAATATAATTAGCGATGATGCGTAATTGCTCTCCACTTGGCTTCATAAATAAAAATGAATAGTGGACATTATGTTTTTTTTCAAGTTTAGTCAGTCTTTTACTGGCTATTGCAAACAACAACGTTTTAAAAAACCCGAAACCATTTTCTCTTCCGAAGCGAGCATTTGGCAATCCAGAAACAGAAACAATTTTCCCTCCGCTTTTTAGCACTTTAAATGATTTTTCGAGCGATTCACTACCAAGTGTATCAAACACAGCATCATAGTTTTTCAGTATCTCTTCAAACTTTTCGGACTTGTAATCAATGATTTCGTCAGCCCCAAGAGAAGTAACTAAATTCGCGCCCGCTTCACTAGCTGTAGTAGCAACTGTTGCCCCCATTAATTTAGCAAGCTGAATAGCGAAGGTACCGACACCACCAGCACCTGCTTGTATGAAAATCTTTTGTCCTTTTTGTAGTTGTAAGCTGTCTGTTAGTGCTTGATAGGCCGTTAAGCCAACTAATGGAATCGATGCTGCCTCCTCAAAGCTTAAATTTTTTGGTTTAAGCGCTATGTCATCTTCATGAATGGCGATATATTCAGCAAATGTACCGATTTTACTCTTACGAGGACGTGCATAAATTTCATCACCTACTTTAAAACGAGTTACTTTAGCGCCAACTTTTGCCACAACACCTGAGAAGTCATTTCCTAAAATTAACGGCATGTTATATTTCACTAATAATTTCACTTTTCCGTCACGTATTTTAAAATCGATCGGATTAATGCTAGCGGCATGGATTTCTGCTAATACTTCATTATCACCAATTTCAGGGGTCGGCATATTTACGAGACGCATGGGAACTTGCCCATAGCTATCAATAATCATTGCTTTCATTGTCATTCCTCCAAATAAAGAGTGTTATTGGCCATCATTGGTATAAAAGTTTTGCATGAATTGATCTATATCCAACATAAGTGTTCTTAATCGTCCTAATTCTGTCCGTACATTAATGTAATAAAAGTTTTTTGTGCCTTCTTTACGCATTAAAATAACGCCGGCTTCACGTAAAACCTTCAGATGATGGGACACAGCGGGTCGAGATAAATGGGTTTGTTCGGTAATTTCACCTACACGCAATCCTGTTTGACAATCTGTTCCCATTAGAACGAATAAGATCGCTTGACGTGTTTCATCCCCAATTGCCAATAGAACTTTTTGACATTGTATAAAATCTTCTTTGATGAGATTCAGTTGTCCTTGCTTATTCATTCTGAAAAACCTCCAATAATTAGATCAATCGTTTAAGTTGATGAACCAAATAGTTGAATACAACAATATACTATTGATATGTACCGTGCAATATTGAGAAAGAAAATCGAGACGAATACATTGGGACATAGGGTAGGGATGAATAGCACAATGCATTTTTACTTACAATACAGTAAAGGGTATTTTTGAGAAAAAGTATAATTTGTGGTAGTGTTTTTAGGAAGGGGAATTCATCTTATCTCTTAATACATACTAAACAACAAATAACGAAAGGTGTTAACATGTATAAAAAGGTTCTAAAATTTCGGCCAAGACAATATTGGCGTATCGGGGAACATGAGGCTTGGTTTACAGATATGGCAGCAAAGGGACTTCATTTATCTAAGATGGGAGCCTTTGTCCATTTTATTAAAGGAGAACCGAAAAAAATAACATACAGAATAGATGTATCCGTAAGTAAACAAATTTCACAAGACCAAATAGAGCTCTTTGAAAAAATGGGTTGGCAATATGTCACAAGCTATTATTTTTTCCATGTATTTTCATCACCTGCTGAACGCAATGCGCCAGAGCTATATAGCAATTTTACGGTGCAAGCTCAAACATTGGATGAACTAGAAAAGAAACTAACGAAGAATGCAATTATTTCTAGTGTGGCGATGTTATTTATGATTTGTACGCTGCTAGCAGTTTGGTTTCTTGACGGCACACCAACCTTAGTGTTAGTTGATGGGTTGGCTATTCAACAAACGGTCTTAACTATTTTTTTCGGATATATGAACTTTACATCACTGCAAGCTGCTTTATCTATTCGAGCTTTGCGTAAAGGGCTTATAGAAGGAAAAGCGATTAATCATCAAGCGCATTGGAAACAGTCTTTTCGGTTAAATAAAATGTTATCTTTTAGTTTTACAGTAGCCTTTTTATTAAGTGCTTCGATTCCGTTTATTCAGCTTGCTAAAAGCGAGACACAAACATTACCTGAGTCAAATATTGACTTACCAATTGTAAGATTAGCAGATGTTGAAAATAATCCCGCCTTTACTAGAGGTGAATCATACATAATCGATGATATTGATTGGGGAAATCGCTATACATTTAAGTGGGGTCCTTTGGCTCCAGTGCAATATGAATCAAATGAAAATGGCATTGTTCCAGGGGAAAATTGGGACAACTGGGTTGGTGAATATTCCCCAGATATTCAAACGATGGTTTATCAATTGAGCGTACCAGCGTTAGCTAAAAATTTAATTGATGATTTAGTTAAAAAATATAGGTATGACGAAAATCCAGAAGATTTTATTGAAATGAATCATCCACAATTAGATCAATTGATTGTTTATGAGGAAAATACTTTTAAAGAAGTCTTTGCTTCTCATAATCATGTCGTGATGTTTGTTCGTTACAATGGCGATGTAGAAATACAGTCATTAATTGATACTATTGTAGAGAAGATTTATTTACTATCTGAATAAAATATACTGAAGACTCATGATGCAAGCTGAATTACAGTATTGAAATTGAATTTAGAATAGTATAAAATTTACAAAAATCGATAAAAAAAAGCGATGAAAAGAAGAGTAAACATACGGACTATCGGCAGAGACCTCTGGGAGCTGAAAAAGAGGGTTAGGAAATGTGTTGAACCAAGTCTTGGAGCTGTGCATTGGATTTGTTGGTTGAAGCAATGATGATGCAACGTATTCTCACGTTAACGAGATAGAGTATCGCAGATGACTGATTATGCCGTACTCGATAAGGCTTCTACAGCAATGTAGAAATGAACTGGGGTGGCACCGCGATATGACTCGCCCCCAAGATATATATCTTGGGGGTGAGTTTTTTTATTTTTTTTGTCAAAAAATAAAATAGGAGTGGTGACGATGTCCAGATGGAAATACCCTTTCATATTACTAGGGGGAATAGGCATTTCAAATATAGGTGCCTGGGTTTACCTTATTGCACTAAATTTAATACTTTTAAATGAAACAGGTTCTCCACTTGCCATAGCTATATTATATATTCTAGGCCCTATAGCAACGATTTGTACAAATGCATGGGCAGGTAGTTTAATCGACCGTGTCAATACAAGGCGACTGATGATGGGGTTAGACGTTTTTCGCGCACTGGCCATTGCGTTTATTCCTGTTTTACCTTCTATCATCTATATTTATGTTCTCGCATTTTTTATTAATATGGCAAGTGCGATTTTTCAACCTACTTCAATGGTTTATATGACCAAACTCATTCCGGAAAAAGATCGGCAACGCTTTAATGCACTACGTAGTTTTATTAACTCTTGTGGTTCACTAATTGGCCCTGCCGTTGCTGGGATGTTATTTTGGATGGGAACGCCTTATACTGCCATTTATGTCAATGCAGTAGCTTTATTTTTTTCAGCATTAATTATTAGGATGCTTCCTAATGTTGATGCAAGACACCAACAATCAGAGAGCCAAAAATTTACGTGGGATTTAATTAAAAATGATTTTCTCGTAGTGTTGGCTTTCAGTAAAAACGACACTTATATTACGAAAATATATTTATTATTTTCTGCTACTACAATATTTATGACCGCCATCGATTCACTCGAGGCAGCCTTTGCTAAAGGAGTACTTTCCATATCAGACACGCATTATGGATTTTTATTAAGTATCTTTGGAACAGGTATTATTTTAGGATCCATGATTAATTCAGTTTTTTCCAAACAACTTGCAGTGAATCATTTAATTGGGTTTGGTACGATCTTTACCTCCATCGGTTATTTCGTCTTTTATAGTGCAAGTGGCTATATAAGTGCTGCGCTTGCTGTATTTTTAATTGGGTTTGCTGTTACGTTTGCGAACACAGGGTATTTAACTTTTTATCAAAATCATGTGCCTGTCGAAATGATGGGGAGGTTCGGTAGCATCTTTAGTGTTATTGAAGCAATTTGCATTGTGGTATTAACGATTTTAATCGGCTTAGTAGCAGAATTAACTGCAATCCGTCCTGTTGGATTAATCGCTTCAGGTGCCTTCTTCTTCCTTGGGTTACTAGCGTTGAAAGCAGTAGTAGGTGTTAAAAGGGGAGCATACTTTAAAAAAGAGGCTGTAAATAGTTAAAGCGAAGGCTTGACCGGTAAATACGGCAAGCCTTTTTTTGATTCATCGTAATAAATTGTAAAGAATAGTATTTTGACCACAAGGGATTGTAATCGCAGAGGTTTATAAACGAACATTATTGCACTGAAATTTTAAAAACGTTCGTGTTTTATTGCATGAAATGCGTTCCTCCCAGCGGCTGGACACAAAACATATTGAATAAAATACGAACGTAAAAGTAATTTCACCATAACTTAAAATGTGTATTAAATATTAAGACTTGGCAATATTTATTTATTCAATTCCTTATATAAAACATATTTTAATGCAGAAATTTCATCTTCAGATAGTTGACCTTCAATTTCGGATAATACTTCATCTTTACTAATGGAACCGTTTTGCACTTGTTCTTGAATTTCAAGTAACCGAGTAACGCCCACTTTTTTTATTAACACGCGTGTCGCTTCTTCTTTTGTTTGGAAGGGAAGCGTATCCGGATCTGTAGTTGCCGCTTCGCTTACCATTTCTTGAACCATTGAATCGTTTTCTATATAAGATTTTACTTCTGCTAATTTTTCGTCATCTAAATTAGATTCCACTTTTTCAATTATTTTTTCGGAAGCAATATTTGTCCCAAAATGCCACACAGCATAGCCAGCTGCAGCAATTAATACAAGAAGTATGGCGGTAATTGTTAAAAACTTTTTCATCAACTCACTCCTAACACTTTGAATATAGCACAACTTCTCAAAAACTACGAAGAAAAAATATTTTCTATAATTGGTTTTATGAAACACCAATAATAAAGGGCATGTAAGTACAAATCGGCGTTTAAAGATACAACTGTAGTTGAAATTATTGTTAACTGATTGTTAATGCACGACAATGTCTAGACTTTATAATTAACAGCGAATTACGTCTTGCCATTGAGACAGCAACAGAAAATGTGAATACATTGGCACCACTAATTGACCCGAATGAACATAGTTGCGGAACAGTTAGAGCGCATGGTGAAGAAATACTTAGACAACCGGAAAAGGATTTTTATATTGTCGGAGCCAAAAGCTACGGCCGCGCACCAACATTTTTAATGGCGACCGGCTATGAACAAGTCCGTCCTATTACAGCCTACTTATCAGGTAATGTGGAAGCTTCAAAACGTGTGGAATTGGATTTACCAGAAACAGGCGTATGTAGTATTAATTTTGTCAACCAAGCGAATAGTTGTTGTTAAAAAAAGGACTGTTAGTGCATGCTAACAGTCCTTTTCGCATGCATACAAAAAACCGACAAATTACTTTGCCGGTTTAAGAAGTACCTTATTTTGAATTGTTTGCGTTTGTATTACCCGAAGCAAATTTTTTGTTTGCTTCAGCTTTTTGGTTTTGTTGTTTCACATGATTCACATCTGTTTCAGTACCAAATTCAACATCCATTGCTGAGTTCGTTGTACCAGAAGCAAACTGTTTGTTAGCTCCTGATTGTTGGTTTTGTTGTTTCACATGATTCACATCTGTTTCAGTACCAAATTCAACATCCATTGCTGAGTTCGTTGCACCAGAAGCATATTGTTTGTTCGCTTCTGCTTTTTGATTTTGTTGTTTCACATGATTAACATCTGTCTTGTTATTGTTAGCCATTGAATATCACCTCCTGCAAAATAGTTTGTACAGAAGGTTATATAATATCCTTTATTTTTTTTAGTAAAGGATGGTTTACAAATATTGAATGGAAAAGTTAAGAGACAGAAAATTTCATTTATATAAAAATATAGGATTTTTTTGGTAAACTAGACTTATTTTTAAGGAATTTATCTAAACATATTGTATTCATTTTAATCCTTTTATAAAATGAAAGCGAATTCACCTTTAAGTGCATGCACGCTTATTAATTAAAATGAATTTCTTACATTTAAGGAGGCATATTAATTATGAAAGCAGCAGTCGTAACAAAAGACAAAAGAGTAAGTGTAGAAGAAAAACAACTCCGACCAATCCAATATGGTGAAGCATTAGTACAAACTGAATTTTGTGGTGTTTGTCATACCGACTTACACGTAAAAAATGCTGACTTCGGAGATGTAACAGGAATCGTTTTAGGACACGAAGGTATTGGTAAAGTAATCGAAATTGCTGATGGTGTAACTTCTTTAAAAGTTGGTGATCGGGTCTCAATTGCCTGGATGTATGAAAGCTGCGGACACTGCGAATATTGTACAACTGGACGTGAAACGCTGTGTCGTGACGTCAAAAATGCAGGGTACACAGTAGATGGTGCAATGGCTGAACAAGTAATCGTTTCAGCTGATTATGCAGTAAAAGTCCCTGATAATTTAGATCCTGCTGCAGCGTCTTCTGTAACTTGTGCAGGTGTGACTACTTACAAAGCTGTCAAAGTGTCAAATATCCGCCCTGGTCAATGGATCGGGATTTTTGGTATCGGTGGACTAGGTAACTTAGCAGTACAATACGCAAAAAATGTTTATGGCGCAAAAGTAGTTGCATTTGATATTAATGACGAAAAATTAGCGTTTGCTAAAGAAGTCGGTGCAGACGTTGTCGTTAACTTATTAAATGAAGACCCAGTGGAAAAAGCGAAAGAGCTGACAGATGGTAAAGGTTTAGATGCAACAGTGATTACAGCTGTAGCTAAAACGCCATTTAACCAAGCGATTGATGTTGTAAAAGCAGGCGCTCGCGTAGTAGCTGTTGGTTTACCTGTAGATAGCATGGATTTAAATATCCCTCGATTAGTTTTAGATGGTATTCAAGTCATTGGCACTTTAGTAGGTACACGCCAAGATTTACAAGAGGCATTCCAATTTGCTGCAGAAGGTAAAGTAGTACCGAAAGTATCCTTACGTAAAATCGAAGAAATTAATGATATTATGGAAGAAATGGAACATGGTAAAATTACAGGGCGTATGGTAATTGATTTTACACACTAATTGAGCAGGGAATAAGTTAATATATATAAAACTAGGCACTTCTGCTTCGAAATCGAAGGAGGTGCCTAGTTTTGCTTATTCTTTTTGATTATTTTTTTCAATATTATGGCGAATTTGCTCTAAAAATAGAACTGCTGCTTGCGTAAAAACTTGATGCTTTTTCCAAATAATATTTAAGTTTGCTTTTAAACGAGGCTTGAATGGCTTAAAGCAAAGGACACTGTTGCCCGATGTATTGATAAGCTTATCTAGGCATATGGCATACCCAATGTTTTCTTCTACCATAAGTGCAGCGTTAAACAGTAAATTATAAGTACCGGTGATATGTAAATTTTTTATATCTTGCCTAAGCCAGCCTGTCAGCTCGTTATCTACTGTTGTTTGCCGAGAAATTAATAAAGGTTTATCAATTAAATCTACAGGTTGAATAAAATCTTGATTTGCCAAAGTGCTATCTTTACGCATGAGGACGCCCCAAGTATCTGTAGCAGGTAACTGCAGAAAATCATATTTTTGCTTATCTGTTGGTTCAATAACAATACCAAAGTCTAATAATCCATTGTCTAATTTTTCTGTAATATCATCAGCATTACCACTGTATAAATGAAATTGAACCGCTGGGTGATCTTGACGGATGTCTTTCAAAGTTTGAGCAATAAAACGCATTGCATCTGTTTCACCACCACCAATATATATTTCTCCACTAATGATATCTGTAGTTTGATTAAAATTGGCTTTGGTTTTATCAACTAATTCCACAATTTCTTTCGCTTTAGTCAATAAAAACAATCCTTCTGAAGTTAAGGTAATTTTTCGATTTCCCCTAATAAATAAAGGTGTTCCTAGTTCTTGCTCAAAGTCACTTAGTTGCCTCGATAAAGTCGGCTGTGATATATGCAAATATTTTGCAGCTGCAGAAATACTTTGATGATTGGCCACTGCAATAAAATAACGTAATAGACGGATTTCCACCATGCTCACTCCTATGCTTAAAAGGTATACAAATGTATTTGATATAGGTATTTGATATTGGAATCATATCATCTTATGATGTTCTTGCAAAAGAAAATAAGTCAAAGGGAGTTTTTTTACTATGACAATAAAAGATAAAGTAATTGTAATAATGGGCGCATCCAGCGGGATTGGTGAAGCAACAGCAAAATTGCTTGCGGAAAAAGAAGCGAAATTGATTATTGCCGCACGTCGATTAGATCGTCTTGAAGTAATCAAAGATGCATTCCAAAATGCAAACATTGCTATTCAACAAGCAGATGTAACCAATTATGAAGATGTCCAAAAAGTTGTAAAGCTAGCAATGGATACATACGGACGAATTGATGTGCTTTACAATAATGCGGGGATTATGCCAACTGCACCATTGATTGAGGGGCGCCGTGAATGGCACAAGATGCTGGATATTAATATTATGGGTGTGTTAAACGGTATTGCTGCTGTAGTACCGATTATGGCTAAACAAAAATCAGGTCATATTATTGCGACCGATTCGGTAGCTGGCCATGTTGTCTATCCAGATTCAGCGGTGTATTGCGGAACAAAATTTGCAGTGCGTGCGATTATGGAGGGACTTCGACAGGAACAACGAGAAAATCATATCAAATCGACAATCATCTCTCCAGGAGCTGTCGCTACAGAGCTGTACAAAACGATTCATGATAAGCAAGTCGCAGAGCAACTACATCAAGCGCAGATGGAGTGGGGCTTAACGCCAGAGGATATTGCTTCAGCAGTTGTATTTGCCATTGATACACCAGATCGTATGTCAGTAAGCAATATGATTGTTCGTCCGACAACACAGATTGTTTAAATCGAACAAGGAGGGAGGGAACTTAGCGCTTGCTCATAACAAAGATGAAAAATAAAAACACGTTATTATTTATTTTAGCCGTCGGCGTTTTCGGGATTATTAATACCGAAATGGGTGTTATTGGCATCCTTCCTAGCTTAGCAGAGCATTATGATGTTAGTGTCTCATCAGCAGGTTTAATGGTTAGTCTTTTTGCGTTAGCAATTGCTATTGCTGGTCCCACATTACCTTTAGTATTTTCGCGCATGAATCGAAAAAAAGTCATGATATGGGTACTTGCTATATTCATTTGTAGTAACATCATTTCTATTTTTACTACCAATTTTACAATCGCCTTACTAGCACGTGTGCTACCAGCATTCTTTCATCCAGTATATGTGTCTATCGCTTTATCAGTTGCTGGGTCATCTGTGAGTGAAAAAGAAGCACCAAAAGCGATTTCAAATGTATTTATTGGGGTTTCAGCAGGGATGGTTCTAGGGGTGCCAATAGTAAGTTTTATTGCTCATTCCATTTCACTAGAGATGGCGATGTCCTTTTTTGCCATCGTTAATTGCCTTACATTTATTGCAACAATATTATTTATACCATCCATGCCAGTTGAAGAAAGACTTTCATATGGTTCCCAGTTGAAAATTTTAATACAAGGGAAGACTTGGCTTTCAATATTGGCTGTTCTTTTCTTAAATGCTGCGGTTTTTGGCGTATATAGTTATTTGGCAGAATATTTAGGAGTAGTGACCAAGATGTCAGCCAATGCAATAAGTTTAATGTTACTGGTCTATGGACTAGCTAACATTGTAGGCAATGTGCTAGCTGGGCGATTACTTATTGATTACCCTATACGTGTAGTCACCATTTACCCATTTCTATTAATAACAGTTTATCTTATCTTGTTCTTCGTTGCTGATGTAGAGATTCCGACAGCAATGATCATATTCGTTTGGGGAATACTAGGGGGAATTGGGGCAAATATCAATCAATATTGGATAATGTCCGCAGCTCCAAAGGCACCTGATTTTGCAAATGGCTTATTTCTAACATCCGTAAATTTAGGCACTACGATTGGTGCTAGTTGTGCAGGGGCAGTGATTTCTCATTTTGGCATACCCTACATTTTATTCGTAGGCGTCTTTGCGTTAGTCATTAGTTTTATTTGCATTTTTCTGCGTAGTTATTTTTGGAATCCTATTTAGAATTAACAATTGCAATGTCAACGATACGTATTATTGAAACTCGATACGTTTAATCGCATTGTTGGATAAGAACAATCGCAGTTGGATAAAATATTTGAGAACTTAAAAGTTCAAATTTCAAGGTTTGGGAGGACTAAATATGTCATCTGAAATGGGAGAAATACCACGTACTGGTCAAGACATTAACGATGAAATAGTACATTTTGGTGGGCAAGCTGAGAGTGTTTTTAGTTCACTAGCTGAACAAGCTCGGCTTTCAATACAAAAGAAAGCAGACGACCTAGCTACACAGTATCTTGATAATAATGCTAATCCCGACTATTATGAATGTGTTGAAAGTGTATCAGAAGGAGTTTTGACGGCAGGGAACGAAATAAAGGCTAGCAGTGGTTCTTGGGGAGAATCGGTAGATGCAGCACTTGAAGCAGGTGTTGGAACTACAGTAGCTAAAATAGCGTGTAAAAGAATAGCGATGTCAGAACATTAATTTTTAAAAAAGCGTAGGCGTAACAAGCTTATGCTTTTTTTATTGAAACGTGATTTTAGTTGCCTGTATATTGTTTAATGAAGGTTTGTCTCATTGTGATTAAAATTATTCTTTTATTGAGTAAAAATTTACTGATTACTCATGTTCCAATAAAAAAACGCTAACCGAAAGATTAACGTTTTAAACCTGTTGAAATGGAACACATTTGATTCTACTATATCTAGGAATACAAAGGACAGGAGCATTTTCCTAATATGGAGTGGGAGTAGGAGGAGAACAATGGAAAGAGTTTATATCCCTTAAAGCAATCGAATATTGATTCCATCTTCCACCGAAAAATCTGTAACCATATGCTCTTTCGTGTCCAACAGAAGTTAGAAAGAACCAGAAATTATCACCGTTTCTAAGCCACATATACGTGAAACGAAATATACAATTTTGAAGCCCCCTTGGATTTTGTCCATAGAAAGGCGTTTCTCCCATATAACGCATAAGCCAAATCCCCCCATATAAATTAGACATATAACCAGTTTATGCCTAATGTCAGAGTTTGGATTGGATATACGCCCTATATTTTCTCCGGATATATGATACTCAAATAGTTCTTTTTTTATGATAAGTAAAAGGTTTTAACATATTGTAAAATTAATAATCATATATTATACATTGTGGTGTAAAAATGGTATTTTATAATTAGTTAGACTTTTTGCACAATTGAAAAAGTAAGGAGTGTTGTTGATGATTTCTTTTTCTAAACCAGATGTAGAACAGTTTTTACGAACATTTTCGATTGGTAATTTTGCGGTTAGTCCAGATGAAACACAATTAGTTTTCAGTACAAATTTAAGTGGAAAGTATAATTTATGGGCCATGAATTTACCAAATACGTTCCCGACGCCACTTACTTTTATTGACCAGAGCTGTCAAGGCCTTCTCTATGATAAACAAGGAAGGTTCATCATTGCCGGTTTTGACCAAAACGGGAACGAAAATACGCAATTTTATGGGATTCCACTGCAAGGTGGAACGATGAAAAAAATAATTTATGAAGAAGGAACACGCAATTCTATGCCAATATTATCCGAAGATGGCAACAAGCTTTATTATACATCTTCGAAAGGGAATCCAACGTATTTAAATGCATATGTCTATGACTTGTTAACAGGTGAGGAAGAAACAGTACTTGAGGGGAAAGATGCACCTACTTTTTTACTCGATTTTAGCCCGAATGAAGAGGTAGCCCTCTACTATAAACATTTCTCTAATACGTACACATTACTTTACGCTAAACGTGGTGAGGAACATATTCTCCTGACACCGCCAACAGATCAGCAACATACAGTCAGTGACGCAGTGTTTGTATCCGATGAACTTATTTACTTATTAACGAATTATGATGCTGATTTTACGTATTTGGCTTCCTATAATTTAGAGACAAATGAGTTTGTAAAATTAAAAGGTTTGGAGAATGAGAGCTTTACTACGTTGAAATTTAACAAAGAAAAGCATTGCCTGTATGTAATTAGTGAAAAAGGTGTAGAAGATCATTTATACAAGCATGATTTACTATCAAATAATTGGGAAGAACTAGATTCACCGTGCAGTATTATCGAAAAAATGATCGTCACAAAATCTGGTAATTTATATTTATTAGGAAGAAGTGCTACGAAACCGCATAATATTTATCAATTTAATGAAAATGAATGGACATCTTTAACGGAATACACAGTTCCAGGTGTCGATCAAAGCGAATTAGTTGAGCCAGAGGTGATTACGTATTCTTCCTATGACGGACTTGAAATAGAATCTTTATTTTTCAAAGCTAAAAAGGAAAATGATAATGGTGAAATCATTTTTTGGCCACATGGTGGTCCGCAAGCTGCAGAGCGAAAATTTTTTAGAGCTTCCTTCCAATTCTTTTTAAATAACGGTTATAGCATCTTTGCGCCGAATTTCCGTGGTTCAACAGGCTATGGATTGGCTTTTACAAAAATGGTGGAAGGAGATTGGGGACACGGACCAAGACTAGATAATGTAGCTGGTCTCGACTGGCTAATCGATAATAATTACGCGGAAAAAGGTAATATTTTATTAATGGGCGGAAGCTACGGTGGATACATGGCTTTATTGCTTCATGGAAGACACGCTGATTATTTCAAAGCTGTAGTAGATATATTTGGTCCATCTGATTTGTTCTCCTTTATCAACTCGGTGCCTGAAGACTGGAAGCCAATTATGGATCAGTGGGTAGGAAACCCTGAAAGAGACAAGCAAAAACTTATTGAATACTCACCAATAACGTATCTAGAAAACATGGTGAAACCAATGCTAGTTATCCAAGGAGCGAATGATCCACGGGTGGTAAAAGAGGAATCTGATCAAATTGTGCAAGCTTTAAAAGAAAAAGGACATGATGTCGAGTACATGCTTCTTGAAGACGAAGGACATGGGTTCTCTAAGAAAGAAAATGAAATTGCTGTTTATCAAAAAATACTCTCATTTTTGAATCAGTTCGTTGATTCTAAAGTGAAAGTATAATGAAAATAAAGAGAGTTAAATAAAAAGACTAGGTTCTACAATGGTAGAACCTAGTCTTTTATTAATTAAATACCGTTAATGAAGTTAAATGCCCTAAAGTCCAAATTATTTTCGCATTTTACTATAACGCATTACCGAAATGGACGAGGAATCGAACAGTAATCGTAAGATTTTACTTTATTATTACTTAATATTTGAGCTAATAATAATTAATGTAATGCCCGTAAATAGGCAAATGATTCGCGCCACAGGAACTTTATCGGCTAGTCCAAATAATGCAATGGCAGTCGTTACAATTAACACTGTTGGACCAACCAAAGCAAGCATTGTATTAATATAAAACGCTTTCTCTAAACTATTCAACTTAAGCATCAACAATCCAGCACTTACTTCAATACTTCCTGACATTACACGTAAAATCACCATAGCAAGAAGAGATTTTTCAATAATTGTCATCATCCTATCTAATTTTGCTTATATTATAAATCCATCATCCAAATATCTATTTATTTCTAATTGAAATACTAAAATCAATCTATGTACGATACAGCTCAATTATGCTTTATAGTGCTTGTATAATATTTCAAATAATTTATTAATAGTATCAGTTAACATACATAACCAGACCCTTTTAACTAATAAAAAGTAGATTTATTGTTTATTGAACGAATATTCGGAGGTAAGAATGGAAATTCATGATGAGGGAATACTGTAATTCTCTTTAATATTAACAATTTAATACGGAGGTAAAAAATGAATGTCCTTGATTGTATTATAATAGGTGGAGGTCCTTCTGGCTTAAGTGCTAGCTTAACATTAGGTAGGGCAAGAAGAAACATTGCATTATTTGACGATGGGACGAATAGAAATAAAGTGACACAAGCATCACATGGATTTATTACTCGAGATGGGATTAAACCACAAACGTTTAAAGAAATAGCGTTAAAAGAGTTGGAGAATTACCCTTCGGTATCATATTTTACGGCAACAATTACTGAAATCATTAAGGATATAGGTAACGAGCGATTTACTGTCAAAACATCTACTAGTCAGGAATTTGTTTCAGAAAAAATAATACTGGCCACGGGAATTCAAGAAATATTTACTATACCAAGTATAAAGAAGTTTTATGGGAAAAGTCTTTTTAGTTGTCCGTATTGTGATGGCTGGGAGCAAAAAGATAAGCCATTAGTGGTTATTGCAGAAAAAGAAGAGCATGTACTGCATTTGACTAAGTTAATATATAATTGGTCACAGGATTTGGTTGTTTTGACGAATGGCGTTCAATTATCTAAAGAAGGTAAAAAGGAGTTAGAAATACACAATATCAAAATTATATCGGAAAAGATAAAAGACTTATTAGGCAGTGACGGTTACTTACAAAAAATAGAGTTTGAAACAGGCGCAACAATTAAAAGAACTGGTGGATTTGTAGCACCATCTTATTATCGCCCAAATCGATTTGCTGAGAAGCTAGGCTGTGAAATACATGATAATGGAAAAATTATAACAGATGGTGTTGGTAGAACAACTCAAAAAAATGTATATATAGCTGGGGAAACCGAAAGATCTAAACCATCCTCCTTAATGATTTCAGCTGCTAAAGGTAATAAAGCTGCGGTTTCAGTAAATACTGATTTAACAATGGAACGCTTTTGATTCTTCAGGACCTATACATTAGCAGCAATGCGTTGTCACATATATAGTTGTGTAGTGTTAACATAAGAAAACAGAATTAAGTAGAACGGATTTTGACTATAAAATTCGTTTTTCTTTGTTCTTTGGTAATCTTTGCTTAAACCTATGGCAGCCGCAGTAGCGACAATTAACTGATAGTAATGAAAAGCTCAATGCAATTGTTGAACACAAGAACGATTATACGATTATTAATTTAATATGAAACGCTAATTGGTGCTTAAGGAGAATACAAATTTTAGAGGGATAAAATATATAAAAAGAACGCCAGCTGGTTACTTAATTGAAGATAGGAGACTTCCAGGGAAGGGAAGAGGACGTAAAACATAGAAAAAAATCCCTCTCTACTTTTCTGTAGTGGGGAATTTTTTTTGGGGATTCTTGTCTAGGTACGGGCAAATTGGTTTTTCTTGTGCTTGAACTTTTCTTTATACATTTCCTTATCCGCCAGTTCAAGGATTTCTTCAGGACTAAAGTTGCTTCCAGATTTACATTGATACAAACCATGGCTGGCTGAGATTGGATAAGGCTTTTGGCCAGTTATAGCCATATCCTGAAACTCACTTTGAATGCTGGACCAGATTGCTTGTGCGACATCTATTTGTCGATCGAAAATTAGAATTATAAATTCATCACCGCCAAGGCGGAAAAGGACATCCTTTTCTCTGATATGCTGTTTTATTGTTTCGCAGCAAGAAATAATCAGGTCATCGCCTGCAGAATGTCCGTACCTGTCATTTACCATTTTTAAATTGTTTACATCAATATAGCAGACAATGAAATCTGTTGCTCCATTTAGTTGTTGAGAAAGTATTTCTATTCCTCGCCTTCTGTTGAGGACCCCTGTAAGCGGATCAAGCGATGCATGATTATAAAGCTCTTCTTCCGTTTCCTTCAAATTTGTAATGTCAGTGCTTCCAATAAGAACACAGCACTTTCCTAAATAATCGACCAGTTCAAAATTAAGCATTGACCATTTCTGCTCAAGTTTGACCATATAATTTTTTAAGCTCTGATGTTCTTCGAGTTTTTTTACTATCGTTTGTTTTTCTTCAGGTTTGGTTAGCATGAACCATCCATCAAGTTTTGCAATATCTTTATTTTTTAAATGAAAGTATTCGATAGCCTGCTGATTTAGGAGTAAAATTTCCCCAGTTTTAAGGTTGAAAAGGACCAATGGATTAGGATTCATATGAAATAATGTGCGAAAGCTCTCTTCATTCTTCTTTAGTTTCCATTCGTTTGTAAAATTATTTTTGCTAAATGAATAGAAGGCATACGCTAATGTAAATGAAATGACAGCTGCACCTGTGGAATTCACCAGCTTAAATAGGAATGAAAAGTAATTTTCTTCCAGAAGGAACAACCCTATAATGAAAAATAGATGAATTCCTGTGATGAGGTAAGCTTGGTGCTTTGGCCGAACCGGAAAGATAACACCAGCGGCTAAGAGAATAATAATATAAGCATAGATATTACCGTTATTAAGCTGACTGTTGATTGAAGAGACGGCACCTATGAACAAATAAAGAAATAAATAGGTGAGAATAATCACCCCTTTGGCGTGGCCCTTGCTACGACGGAAGAGGATTAAAAAGATTAGGGAAATCATTAGGCCTATGATATGGAAGGTTGAAAGGATAAATTTATAAATTGGGTTGTTCAATTTAGCCAAAAGGATAAAGTCCACAATGTAAAAACAGGGATATGTAAAGATGAGCATATAGGAAACGTATTTAATTCGCTCGAATAAGACGTTTTCATTACAATCGATAAATTGTTGCTCCATATCATTTCCACTTGTTGTGTTTTTTGCCAATAACTCCATTAGAACAACCATCCTTTATAATTTAATCACATCTGTATTCTATCATTGAAAACAGTGACCTGTCACGGAGCAGCCGCAGTAGCGACAATTGCACTAGCATCGGGTGTTATGTTAACAAATGATACAGTTCTAGCCAAATTTCAAGCATTTTTCGGATTAAATAATCCTGGGTTAGAAATAGCGAGTGATCGTGGAGATGTGCAATATGTGGCACAATCGCAGCAATCAGAAGATATCTCTATTACACTGGAACATATTTTTGCGGATGCATATTGATTAGCTATGCAACTAAATATCGAATCGGATAATATTCAAATGGAAGACTTGTACTATAAACGTAAAGTATCGCATTTATATTGGACAAGGTGAAGAAATTGAAGCTTTCGTATCCGATACGAAACCAAAAGCAGGACGCGGGATATATATTAGTAGTGGTGAGTTAAAATTGCAGTAGATGGAGAATGGGCATATGATTTAAAACCTGCAACTATTGATAAACAGGTTTTTGTAGCAGAAAATATTGTTTCAGATCTTGACCTCCTGGAAGCTACGTTAACAAACGGTTCGATGTATCTATCCAATAAAATAACCAAACTAAAATGAATAATTACGTTTCGGATACAAAACTATTAACTGAAGTAATGAAGAGTTCAGTGAAATGTTGAACACCAGAACAATTATACGATTAGTATTTCCTTAGTATATGAAACCCAGATAAAACACTTTGAATAACTGTAAACGGTTATGATAAGCCGAAATGTAAAGCTTTAAGATTGCGCTGTGAGAGCAATCGAGATGACCAAAGGTACGTATGACTGAATGTCGATGCGTTTTACAGCGCACTGATTTAACCGATTTAGTCGTAATATCAAAAAAAAGTGAATGAACGGGGATTGTGATATAAGGCCTCCTCCACGCCAAATAATTTTAGTTTACATAATATAAATTATAGGAAGTTATGTTTCATTGAAAAGTATACTTATGATAGTGAGATGAAACACAGAAATAAACTCAGATAGTCATTGGATTATCTGAGTTTATTGTTCCATTCTTTATTTTTTTGTTAAAGCTTTCATATCTGCTACGATTGTTTCTACTGGTACATTTGAAGCGCCGTCATAATCTTTTACTACAACGCCATCAGCATTCACTAAATAAAAGCTTCCCATATGTACAACTTGATCGGAATTCGGATCATTTTTCACTAATGAATTAAATGATTTTCTAGCAAATTGCTCAATATACTGCTGCTTATATCCTGTTAGCAACTGCCATTTGCTATCATCGATAACTGAATATGTTGTTAAATAATTTTTTAAAACATCTGGTGCATCCACTTCAGGATCTACACTAAATGCTACGATTTGATAATCATTTACACCTTCATCTTTTAATGACTTTTGTACATCAGCCATATTAAATGTCATCGGCGGACAAATCGAATTACAATTTGTAAATATAAACATAGCTAACCAAGGCTTGCCCTTTAAGCTTTCTAAGCTTACTTGTTCATTGTTTTGATTTGTAAATGAAAAATCTTCTACATCAATACTCATTTCAGGTTCAAATTTATAACTGCCGCATGCTGCCAAAATACTGCTTAATACTAGTAAACCAATTAGCATTATTTTATTCTTCCCAACCAAAATCTACACTTCCCTCCAATTATTCGTCATTATTAATTGTATAAATTATAGAATGCAAATACAAGATAATGAGCTTGAATCATTTTCTCTTTTAGTCATCGACCCTTAATTTGTATGTTTTTGGAATTTAATAAACGTTTTCACTTGAAATTTCCCGAAAAATTTTCGAGCTTTTTTTTACTAAAAATGACTATTTCCCAAGTTATCTTTTAATTGTTATATAACAAAGATTTCTAGCGATTCGCATACCGGTAGTAATTTATTGAAAAATAATAAAAGTGTTAATTTTCTCTTTCATACTTATTATTTCTCCCATATTCAATTTTATTAGCTATATACTATTATTAAAATACTATTTTAAAAGGAAAATGCGTTCTCTTTCAAACAGAAAATTTCTATTAAATCCTTATTATTTCTATGTTATTTTGACTGTCTAAATTTGACTAAAAATTTAAAAAACTAAAATTTTAGTATTGCATTATAGGAATCTTCCTCATAAAATAAGTGAATATAGCGACTATTCACAAAGAAATATATCGCTTAAAACAGAAAAATATAACTTTAGGGGGAATAATAATGGCTAACGTTACTGAGAACAAAAACGTACAATCAGTTGACTATAATGCAATTGAAGCTATGGAGTCGTTCAACATTTTCGTGAAAAAGAAGAATACCTTCCTTTTCTCGATCACAGCAGTGTTTTTATGTCTTTATATCTTACTTCCAATCCTAGCTTTCCAACCTGTACTACAACAAAAAATTATTGGTAGTATTACGGGCGTTTGGATTTATTCTGCTGGACTGTTTATCATGACCATTGTTCTTTGTACAGTATATGTAAAAAAAGCAGCTTCATTCGATAAAGCTGCAGCAGCAGTTCTTGCAGAGTATCAAGCGAAAGGTGGAAAATAAATGAATTTAGTATCAATAGGTTTCTTCTTAGGAATCGTAGGCTTAACGTTAGTCGTGACGTATATAGCAGCGAAACGCACATCTTCTGCAAGTGATTTCTATACTGCTGGCGGTGGTTTAAAAGGATGGCAAAACGGTTTTGCGATTGCTGGCGATTACCTATCGGCTGCGGCATTTTTAGGCGTTTCCGGTGCGATTGCTTTAACAGGTTTCGATGGTTTCTTCTTCTCTGTAGGCTATGTAGTTGCAAACTTAGTTTTACTATATGTTATTGCAGAACCTATGCGTAATCTCGGACGCTATACGTTAGCTGATATGTTAACAGCTCGCTTTAATGAAAAGCGTATTCGTGGTGTAGCTGCAACGGGAACAATTATTATCGTTATTCTCTATATGATCGCCCAATTAGTCGGTGCCGGAGCACTTATTAAATTATTATTTGGTATTGAGTACTGGGTTGCGGTGTTAATTGTAGGTGTAATGATGACTACATATGTATTGTTTGGTGGTATGACAGCAACTTCTTGGGTACAAATTATTAAAGCTGGGCTGTTATTATTTGGGACAGGCCTATTAGCAACACTTGTACTTATGAAATTTGATTTTTCCTTAGTGAAAATGTTTGATACGATTTCTGCTGATCATGGTGACAAATTTTTAGTGCCAGGCATGAAGTATTCAAGCTCGATTGACTCGGTGTCAATGATGATGGCACTTGTATTAGGTACATCAGGTTTACCCCATATTTTAATGCGCTTCTTTACAGTTAAAGATGCTAAAACAGCTCGTGCTTCTATTTCTTGGACAACTTGGATTACAGCTATTTTCTTTTCATTAACAATTTTCTTAGGTTTCGGTGCTATGCACTTTGTAGGTCTTGATAAAATCATCGCAGAAAGTAAAGCTGGTAATACTGCTGCCCCACTTTTAGCTGAATTCCTAGGTGGCGATGTATTAATGTCATTTATCTGTGCAGTTGCTTTCGCAACAATTTTAGCGGTAGTTTCAGGCTTAGTATTAACAGGTGCTTCTGCTATTTCTCATGATATTTACGGAGAGATTATTAAAAACGGTCAATTAACTGAGAAACAGCAAGTTGTTGCAGCTCGTACAGGATCCATTTCGATTGCCATTATTTCTATTATTCTTGCGTTGTTTGCACAAAGCTTAAATGTTTCTTTCTTAGTATCGTTTGCATTCTGTATTGGTGCTTCAGCAAACCTACCAGTCATTTTATACACAATTTATTGGAAAAAGTTCAATTCAACAGGTGCAGTAACGGCGATGGTAACCGGTTTAGTCTCTTGCTTAATTTTAGGCGCAATGGGTCCAAACGTTTGGAGTCCAATTGAAGGGGCTGCTATCTTTGTTGGTGAGCCATTAGTGCCATTGGCGGTTCCTGCAATTATTACGATCCCGTTAGGCTTTATTGCAGGTTACTTAGGTTCAGTTCTTTCTGCTAGTAAAGTGTCTCAAGCAGAAGCAGATCGTATTTATAAAGAGATTCGTGTTAAAGCCAATACAGGCGTATCGGTATCCGATATTTCTCATTAATAGATTTATATCGTAAAGACTTATCAATTATTAATAAAAAGACTCGACTTCGGTCGGGTTTTTTCTATTTTTTACGTTTAAAATGCAAACATTTTACTTATTGAACAATACTATTTTGTTTCCAAAATTAAGAAATTATCCATTTTTCACTAGACAAATAGTGTTTATTTTTTCTGGAAAAAACGTATTTTTTCTCGGTTATTACATCCCTGTTTTTGTCAAGAAGCTAGTCATATCCTTGCTCCGCTGATTTATCTGAATATTCCAAAACCCTTTAATTTCTAGGCTTTGTTATGTATTTTCTGTTTAAAGACTATTTTTGCGGAAATTTTTTTTCCATAATTTTTCTGAAATGTATTGCAATTTTGTGAACTGTCTCATAAAATTAAGATGTGAATTCACTAAAGTAGCAAAATTCAGTATTTAAGCAGTAAAAATAAACACAAAATGGGGAATGTTTATGGCGAACAATCAAGCAAGCAAAAGCATTGTAATTGATTACGATGCAATTGCCAAACAAGAATCGTTCAAAGCACTTGTTAAGAGAAAGAATGCCTTTCTTTGGTCAATCACTGCGTTCTTTTTAGCAGCTTACCTATTGCTTCCGATTCTTACATCTTACACAACAATCCTACACCAAAAAGCTTTTGGGGAAGTTACTTGGGTATGGATCTACTCAGCGGGATTATTCGTAATGACTTGGTGCTTATGTCACCTGTATGTTGCGAAAGCAAATAGCTTTGACAAAGAAGCAAAAGCAATTATCGCTGAATATGAAAACGGAGGTGGCCGCCTATGAGCCCAATAGCAATATTCTTCTTCGTAGCAATCGTTGGTCTTACATTAGTTATTACATGGTGGGCATCTAAACGTACTTCATCTGCGACTGACTTTTATACTGCAGGCGGTGGTTTAACTGGCTGGCAAAATGGACTAGCTATTGCTGGTGACTACTTATCAGCAGCTTCTTTCTTAGGTATTGCTGGTGCAGTAGCATTATTCGGATTTGATGGATTCTTCTTCTCTATCGGTTATTTAGTAGCATACTTAGTGGTTCTTTATATCGTTGCTGAGCCATTACGTAACCTTGGTAAATTCACATTAGCTGACATGATTACAGCACGTTTTAACAATTCAAAAGTTCGTGGTACAGCAGCTTTAAGTACCATTACAATTGTCTTATTCTACATGATTGCACAACTTGTTGGTGCAGGCGCACTTATTCAATTACTTCTAGGAATCGACTATTGGGTTGCGGTATTAATCGTAGGTGTTATGATGACGACTTACGTTTTATTCGGCGGTATGACTGCAACTTCTTGGGTACAAATTATTAAAGCTTGTCTATTAATGTTAGGTACGGTGATTATTTCGTTCTTAGTGTTAAAAGAGTTTGGCTTCAGTCTAGCAACTATGTTTAAAGATATGTCTACTGCTACTGAAAGCGGTGCAGCATACTTAAATCCAGGACTAAAATATACGAATGGTCTTGATACAATTTCAATGTTAATCGCACTTGTATTAGGTACTGCCGGTCTTCCACATATTTTAATGCGTTTCTTCACAGTAAAAGACGCAAAAACTGCTCGTTCTTCAGTAATTTGGGCAACTTGGATTGTAGGTATTTTCTATGTATTAACAATCTTCTTAGGCTTCGGTGCAGCTGCATTCGTTGGAAAAGAAAACATTATTGCAGCTAACGCGGCGGGTAACATGGCTGCCCCACTACTTGCAGAAGCACTTGGTGGCGACATTCTGTTCTCATTCGTATGTGCGGTAGCATTCGCAACAATCTTAGCGGTAGTAGCAGGTCTTGTACTTTCTGGTGCATCTGCCCTATCACATGATATTTATGGTCAAATTATTAAAAAAGGTAAAGTTACAGAGAAAGAGCAAGTTCTTGCAGCTCGTATCGGTTCAATTTTGATTGCTGTCGTATCAATCCTTCTTGCTCTTGGTGCACAAACATTAAACGTAGCATTCTTAGTATCTCTAGCATTCTGTATTGCAGGTTCTGCTAACTTACCAGTAATTATTTACACAATTTATTGGAAACGCTTTAATACTGCTGGTGCGGTAACTGCGATGCTAACAGGTTTGATTTCTGCTTTAATTCTAGTAGCAGTTTCTCCAAACATTTGGAATCCAGTTGAAGGTAAAGCGATCTTTGTTGGTGAACCATTAATTATGTTAACAAATCCAGCATTAATCTCTGTACCACTTGGTTTCCTAGGTGGCTTCATTGGAACTTTACTTTCTAAAGAAACAGATGATGCGAAATATCGTGAAGTTGATGTAAAAGCAAACACAGGTATTTCTGTACAAGACGTATCTCACTAATAGGATGACGAAACCTCGTAGGCTAATAGCTTACGAGGTTTTACTTTTCTCACCTTTTTCGGTACTATATTGGTAATGTGAAATGGAGGGATTATGATGGCATTATCTAAAGCCAAAAAGAAACGCATGCATTTAAAACGTACGCAAGGTAAGGATGTTGAGAAAAAACGTCAAACTTCCCCTTTTAGTACGCATGAGCGCGTGACAAAAACGAAGCGTGCAACATTAGAACAAAATAGAACGAAGTATAGGAAACAGCCACATGGAGACGATTATACGCTCTAAATGTGGCTGTTTTTGTCTTTATAAATTATAAAATATTTCTGTGTTTCGCGTCACTGTCTTTGCCGCTTCTTGTACTGTAATCTCTTTAAGCGACGCGATGACATCAATCGTTTTAGCCATCATATACGGCGAAGTACGTGCCTTTTCAAATGGTCCTTCAAACGGCCAAGGTCCATCCGTTTCAACCATCATCAGTTCCAAAGGATATCTTTTTATTAGCGCTTGAATCTCCGCTTCATACACACAATCAGGCGTAATCGAAATAAAATAGCCATTATGTATCATGCGCACAATCGCCTCTTCACTTCCTTTAAACCAATGAAAATGCGCTCTTGTGACACCATGTCGTTCAAGCAAATCACAAGCGACGAGCGCGTCTTCATAGACAGCATGTAAAACAATCGGTTTGTGAAGCTCTTTTGCTAACTGAATAAACTGATCTAACAGTTCAATATAAGGGCGCTCATCCAGTAGCTGAGCCTGTTTTCGATAATAAGGTAAGCCAACCTCTCCAATCGCAACCATCTCCTCTGCATGAAGCCGTATCCAATTAAATAACGCTTGTTTGTCACGGTCACTAGGCAACGATTGCTCAGGATGAAAACCATACGCCGCTTTTACATTCGGAAATAATTGCGATAACGTCAACGTTTTCTTACACGATTGTAAATCTGTACTTACCGCAATGACAAGTTGCGCTTCTTCAAGTAGCTTAGGAACTTCATCTTCCCTATACTGATCTAAATGAATATGTGCATCAATCAACATCGCTATCGTCCTTTTCTTCTTTAAGATAATGGAACAGTTGTTTTTTTAATTGGGTAAATTGTGCGCTATGACGAATTTCCTCAGATCGAGGTCGCGTAAACGGCACAATGATTTCTTCCTTCATCGTAGCTGGACGTTTCGTTAAGACAATGATGCGGTCTGCTAGAAATAGCGCTTCTTCAATACTATGTGTCACAAACAGAATAGATTTTTTATGTTCTTCCCATATGGATAACAGCCATGCTTGCATTTCTAATCTAGTAAACTCATCAAGCGCAGAAAATGGTTCATCTAAGCATAAAATCGGTTTCTCACTAACGATGGCGCGCAGAAAAGATACACGTTGCTGCATTCCCCCTGATAAAGCATGCGGATAAGCATTCGCAAAAGAAGCAAGGCCTACCTTCTCTAACCAACTTTTAGCTAGCTCTCTATTTGGTCGATGTTGCAATTCTTCCACAATCATGACATTTTCAAAAATGGTGCGCCACGGTAATAAGCAAGGTTGTTGTGGCATATAGCCAATAGTGCCTGATTTTTGCTGAATATCTTCTCCGTTTAACAAAATAGCCCCAGAATCTACAGGCGTAATACCGCCAATTAATTGAAAGAGCGTGCTTTTCCCACTACCGGAGGGACCAATGATGGCTACAAATTCGCCTTCCATTACCGTAAAAGATAAATTTTGAACAACTTCAAGTGAACCAAACGATTTAGATATGTCTTGAATGTTCAGCATGTGATCCTCTCCCCTTTACTATCAGCTTCTCTAACAAACGTATACCACTAAATAACAATAAGCTTAACAATACAATCGCAAAAATTGCCACGAATACACGGTCTGTGCGAAATGATGACTGGGCTAGGGTCATATAGACACCAATTCCCTTTTTCGCACCAAGCCATTCCGCAATCACGGCCCCCATCACACTATACGTCGCCGCAATTTTAATGCCAGAAAATATAGAAGGATACGCAAACGGCCATTCTAACTTCCAAAAGGTTTGTCGTTTCGACGCGCCAATCATCGCAAAATAATGCTTAAGCTCAGGTGACGTTAGGCGAAAACCATCCATCGCTGCAATCACAATAGGGAAAAAGCACACGAGGCAAATTATAATCAGCTTTGGTAACAGCCCAAAGCCAAACCAAATAATTAATAAGGGCGCTAAAACGAGCACAGGCACATTTTGCGACACAATTAAAATGGGATAGACAAATGCTCGCATTGTAGTTGAACGATGTAACAACACCGCAACACTTAAGCCACACAGTACGCCTATCGTTAGTCCAAGTAACGCAAGCTGAATCGTGGCAATAACATGAGGAAGAAACGTTTGATAAGAATGAATTCCTTCGACTACAATGGCACTTGGCGAAGGCAAAAGCCATTGCGGAATATTAGCCACACGTATGATGAGCTCCCATATGAATAACAGGAAGGCGATAAAAATAATCGACCTTCCTTTCATAACGACTTGCTTCATCCGCGGTATTTCTCCGTCAATGTCCCCATTGTAATGCCTGCTGGCTGATATAAAATTTTCACTTGTGTAATCACATTGATGGCACCTAAATCAATCATTTTTTTATTCATCTCTTCAATGATGTGCAACAAAGTAGACAATTCACCCTCCATTGTCGTTTCAAGAGGATGCACTTCATAATGGACACCTGAAGCATCGATTACAGCAATTGCTGCATCCACAAATGGGATGACATCCTCATATTTTTCTGTTTTCGGTATAATTTGTACACTGATTAATGAATTAGCCATTTATTTTGCTCCTTTCGCTGGTAAAAAATCATTGGTAAAGGCTTGCTCAGCACGGAATTCGCCTTCTAAAACATTGTTCTTTGTCATCCAGTCTGCATAGTTTTCCCAAACGGATAATTTTTGTTCGCCCCATTGTGCTGCATCATCTTGATATTTACTTGCTAACCATTCCTGACTTTTATGCACAAGTGCTTTATCTAAATCAGGTACCGCTTCAAGTAATAGATCAGCCGCTTCACTAGGATGCTCAATTGCATATGCATAACCTTTAGCAGAAGCTGCAACAAATGCCTTTACGATTTCTGGATTATCTTTAATCATTTTTTCGTTTGTTGCTAGGACAGGTGTATAATAATCGAGTTGCTCACTATAGTCCGTTAAATACTGCATATTTAATGTTTCCCCACGAAGTTCTGCCTCAATCCCTGTCCAAGCATAATAAATCCAAGCAAAATCAATATCTTTTTGCATCATTGTGAAAAAGTCTAAATCCCCGGCATTGACGATATCTAATTGATTGACATCCGCATTTTCGGTTTGCATAAGGGATTGTAAAACAGCTTGTTCTAATGGAGCTCCCCAGCCTCCGTATGTTTTCCCTTCATAGTCTTTTGGAGACGTAATGCCTTTTGATGCAAGTGATGCAAAGCCAGACGTATTATGTTGAATAATGGCTGCAATCGATACAAGAGGTACATCTTGTACACGTGCTTGGGTAATGCCTTCCTGGTAGCTTACGCCAAATTGAGCTTTGCCTGACGCGACAAGCTGATCAGCACCCGCTTCCCCAGGTAAAATAATGTCTACATCTAAGCCTTGCTCCTTAAAATAGCCAAGCTTTTTCGCCACGTACAGTCCTGTATGATTTGTATTAGGTGTCCAGTCCAGGACGACCGATACCTTTTTTAATGAATTCGTTTCCTCTTTGTCCGCTTTTTCGCTACAACCAACTAATGTTAATAGTGCTGCAACAACAACGAATAACCATTTTTTCATGCTGTCTCCTCCAAGTATAGTAGTTAGAAAGTGTTCATGATTGAATGTTGTTACCAGTAGGAAACGTATTCTCAGCGTTTTTGCACCCGCATATCGTCGATTGATCGGTGGTGATGGGCAAATAGCTATCTAAACAAAAAAACGCCTAGGAATTATCCCAGACGTTTGCAAACGGTATCAAAAAATAGTGTACGATTATTTTTGAATAGATGTTCCCTACGCTGGTACGAGCCAAATCAGGTTCAAAGGGTCAGCATCTAAACGGATGCAATCTCAGCTGGCAACTTCCAGCCCCCCTACATTCTTAACTTATGAACTTTTCGAAGATTATTATACCCATATCTATCATAAAAAGACAAGCTAGTAATTTTCCTTAGCTTTCCGAAGCAATAAGAAAGGATTCAGTACTCCCTTTTAATCAATCTATTCCAACTTTTTTCTTTTTTTGACTATGAAAAATAAAACTATGGCAATGACTACTGCTGAAGTTACCCAAATATATAGTTGATTTCTATTATATTGACTACTTAAATTAACTTCTTCAATAGGAGGCTGTCCTGCTCCAAGTATTTCTAAATCCTCCTGTGAAGTACTCAATATATCAGTACGATCACAAATGACTGATGCAAGCGATGTTGCCCCGTACATATTTGAATCGTCAGCATAAACCAAATATTCTTGTCCTTTTATAAATGGATAGCCGCAATCCCCATCACCTTGACCTGTGGTAACGATTAGTTGTGATTGTTTAACACCCTTCCACGTGTTCGTTACTTCAAAGAGAACAGAATGAATGGAATAGCCTTTTAAACTTCTTTTCTCTTTTATTTCAATAACTTTCCCACTAAATACGGCTTTTGAACTTTCGAATTCTTGTTCTACACTTGGTAAATTGGCACAAGAACAAGCACTTGTTATCGAAGGAAAAGATACTATCATAAAAATGAAAACTAGAAATATCATTGCCTTTTTCACATACATCATCTCAATTTCCCCATGATTATCTGGTTCTACTATTTTTGAACATAACTCCCTAGAATCAATCTTTTCTTAGTTATTAATAATATGAATAATTTTTTGGTGCGCATCTAAAGCTTCAGGAATTGGCATCACAACAAACACATGAAGCATTTTTGGATAAACATAGGTATTTATAGCAATTCCTTGTTCAGTAAGTTTTTCATCAAATGACATGGCATCGGGATATAGCGCTTCATGTGTACCAATAAAATGAGTAATCTTCGCAATTCCTTTAAAGTCACCGTAAATTGGACTCATTAATGGGTCCCATAAACTTTTATCAGCTGCCCATAGCTTTGTAATGACTTCCATTCCTTCACGAGCTAAGAGCGGATCCTTTTCATCATATTCAGGTAAAAGCGGATTGCTCAAACTCATATCTACACATGCAGATAATAAAATAATATCTTTCGGTTGAGGCAGGTCTTCCAACTTTAAAAGTTGGGCCAGTCCAAGCGCGATATTTCCGCCAGAAGAATCGCCCATAATGGTCACTTGATTGGCGCTTTCTACCGTTCCAACCATTTCTTTATATAGGTTGAGGATTTTCGGATAAGTATCCTTATAGTTAAAATGAGGGACTTTCGGATAAATTGGCGCAATAATTTTCGCATCTAAAGATTGTGCCATGTTATCCATATACAGCCAGTGCAAATCCAAAGGTTGACTTGTCCAAGCACCTCCATGTAAATAGAGAATCACTTTTTGATTCGTGGACGTTTGATCATTTATCGTGAAGACTTGCATGCCTTCGAATGTGTGCTCTTGTATATCACTTGATAATGCTACATCCTCTTCCATTACATAAGGCTTAGTATTTTCAGTTCCCCTTAGCTGAAGAAAGCTTTTGGTGTTTTCAATACTAGAAAAACTCTTTTTATTACCTTGAGCAGTAATCCATTTTTCAAATTGAACACTTTCTTCAGAACGCTTCCCATGATAAATTGCGACACTCATTTTTCAATTCTCCCCTTTTCACATCTTATTGTTCATCCTATTGCATATTACGAAATGATATGACATAGCCATTTCATCGCTATGGTCAAATGTTGAAAATTGATTTACTAAAGAAGCTAGTAGAACAAGTAGCTTGAGAATACAGTTCGCCATGCAATTATTACCGTTAGTTTCTCCCCAAACTCCACTCAATTTTAACATAATTAGCCAGTTTTAGTTTTTACTTTAATAAAAATGTCCAGTTTTGGATTAACAAAATAATCTTACCTCTCCACTTGATATGGCATGAAAAAAGCCCATATTCTTCATAAGAACATGGGCAAAAAATTTTTATTATTCTTCTTTTTTCATTTTGACTACATGCGAAATCGCACCATCTGTCGCAATATCGACTTTAAAGGAGCCATTCGAATGGCGATCAGAACGCGTCAATCCTTTGACATCGATCATTTCTTGTACGCCTTTTTCTGTTTCGACTACTACTTGTTCATCATCACTAGCTTGTACAACTGCTACAATACGATGTGGATTGGCTTTTAATTCCGTTAACACTTTTAAACCACGTTTCGCGCGGCTAGCCATATCGACTTCAGCAACATTCATCTTTTTCACAGCTCCACGCTGTGTAACAATCACAACATATTCCGTTTCAGCTGGGTTTAATATCGTCACACCAACGAGTGCTTCCCCATCTTTCAATGTAATACCTTTTACACCACCAGTTTTCACACCAGTGACAGGAAGCTCCTCAATTGGGAAGCGAATCGCATAGGCCGTATCGGTAATTAATAATAATTCCGCTTCGTCTGATACAATGTCGGCCATGATCATTTCATCACCAGATTTGACATTCATCGTCTTAATCGGTTTTGAATAACGAGTCACTGCATAATCTGCAAGTGGCGAGCGTTTGATTTGCCCTTCTTTCGTAGCCGTTAATATATACGTGTTTGCCTGCTCAAACGAGTCAAACCCATAAACAGCAAGTATCGTTTCGTCTTCACCTGTTAGCACAATACTTGAAATATGCTGACCAAGGTCTTTCCAACGAATATCCGGCAATTCATGGACAGGCTGATAAATGTAATTACCCCGATTTGTGAACAGCAATAGATGATGCTGGGTATTTAACGTTGCCTCATACAATAAATAATCCGAATCTTTCATGGCAATATCTTGCCCATTAGACGCTGCATGTGAACGTGTAGATGTTCGTTTGATATAACCGTCTTTTGTCACTGTGACTACCACTTCTTCACTCGGAACTAGCACATCTAACGTAATTTTAATTTCTTCAATTTCTTGTTCGATTTTCGAACGACGAGGTTCAGAAAAACGTTTTTTTATGTCGAGTAATTCTTGTTTAATAACACGAACTAGTTTCGCCTCACTATGCAAAATACCTTCTAACTTTGCAATCAATGCATTTAATTCATCTTGTTCATGACGCAGTTCAGTAATATCTGTATTTGTTAAACGGTATAATTGTAAGCTAACTATCGCTTCAGACTGCACTTCCGTAAAGTCATACTTTTGCTGTAAATTCGTTTTCGCATCGCGTTTATCATTCGATGAGCGAATTGTCGCAATCACTTCATCTAAAATCGAAAGTGCTTTGATTAAACCATCGACAATATGTGAACGGTCTTTTGCCCTCTGTAAATCATAAATTGAACGGTTTGTCACCACTTCCTTTTGATGGGCTATGTAAGCATCAAGTAGAAGAGGCAACGTCATCATCGTAGGACGACGATTATGAATAGCAATCATATTAAAGTTATAGGCTACTTGTAAATCCGTAGTTTTGAATAAGTAATGTAAAATTCCTTGTCCAGGTATGTCTTTTTTTAACTCGATGACAACACGTAATCCTGTACGATCCGACTCATCGCGGATTTCTGCAATGCCTTCCAGTCGTTTATCGACACGTTGTTCATCAATTTTCTTGACAAGATTCGCTTTGTTTACATCATACGGTAATTCCGTAATAACGATTTGCTCTTTTCCACCTTTTAAAGGTTCAATGGCTGCCTGTGCACGGACGATAATTTTGCCTCGCCCTGTTTCATAAGCCTTTTTAATGCCATCTACCCCTTGGATAATACCACCTGTTGGAAAGTCAGGGCCTTTAATCACTGTCATCAGGTCATCTACCGTAGCACTCGGTTTCTCTAAACGCATTAAAACAGCATCTAGCACCTCATCAAGCGCATGTGGTGGAATATCAGTTGCATAACCAGCAGATATCCCTGTCGAGCCATTAACAAGCAAATTCGGGAAGCGAGCCGGTAAAACAGTCGGCTCCATATCTTGATCATCAAAGTTAGGCACAAACTCCACCGTTTTTTTGCCGATATCACGTAACATCTCCGCAGCAATGGCCGACAATCTTGCTTCTGTATAACGCATCGCAGCAGGTGGGTCACCATCAACAGAGCCATTATTACCATGCATTTCAATCAGCATATGGCGCGCTTTCCAATCTTGACTCATACGCACCATGGCTTCATATACAGAACTATCACCATGCGGATGATAGTTACCAATAACGTTCCCGACTGTTTTAGCAGACTTACGGAACGGTTTATCGTTCGTATTGCCTTCTGTGTACATCGCAAATAAAATACGACGTTGTACAGGTTTAAGACCATCGCGTGCATCAGGTAACGCGCGGTCTTGAATGATATATTTACTATAGCGACCAAAGCGGTCACCCATTACTTCTTCTAAAGGTAAATCTTGAAACTTTTCCGTACTACTCATGCTTGGTCCTCCTCTTGTTGGATGAATTCATTTTCTAAAATATTGGAATCATCCTCCATACCGAAGTTTACATTTGCTTCGATCCATTTACGGCGTGGCTCTACCTTATCGCCCATTAACGTCGTCACACGACGCTCAGCACGTGCACCATCTTCAATTGTTACACGAATTAACGTACGTGTGTCAGGGTTCATCGTGGTATCCCACAATTGGTCAGCATTCATCTCACCAAGACCTTTATAGCGTTGCAGTATATAGCCTTTTCCAACCTTTTTAATGGCTTTTTGTAAATCATTTTCGGTCCAAGCATACTCAATAACCTCTTTTTTACCAGTACCCCTTGAAACTTTGTAAAGTGGTGGTAATGCGATAAATACTTTACCGGCCTCAATTAGCGGGCGCATATATCGATAGAAGAACGTTAATAACAGCACCTGAATATGTGCGCCATCTGTATCCGCATCGGTCATAATAACGACTTTATCGTATGCAGAATCTTCTACTGAGAAATCCGCTCCAACACCAGCACCAATCGCATGTATAATCGTAGAAATTTCTTCGTTTTTCATAATATCTTGGAGCTTTGCTTTTTCTGTATTAATTACTTTACCACGCAACGGTAAAATGGCTTGGAATGTTCGATCTCGACCTTGTTTGGCTGAACCGCCGGCAGAATCACCTTCGACTAAATATAGCTCATTTTTCGCCGCATTTCGTGATTGCGCAGGTGTTAGCTTTCCTGAAAGGATCGTACTACCTTTTTTATTTTTCTTACCATTTCGAGCATCCTCACGCGCTTTTCGTGCCGCTTCCCGTACTTGTTGTGCACGAATGGCTTTACGGACAAGTGAAGCGGATAACTCCGCGTTCTCTTCTAGTACATATAAAATTTGCTCGGAAACTACGCTATCTACGGCAGAACGCGCTTCACTCGTACCAAGCTTACCTTTCGTTTGACCTTCAAACTGTAGTAAATGTTCAGGTATACGCACAGAGACAATCGCCGCTAACCCTTCGCGAATATCTGTCCCTTCAAGATTTTTATCTTTATCTTTTAGTAAACCAATTTTACGTGCATATTCATTGAACACGCGTGTCAAGGCAGCCTTTGCACCGGTTTCATGCGTACCACCATCACGCGTACGGACATTGTTAACAAATGATAAAATCGTTTCTGAATAGCCGTCATTGAATTGGAAGGCAAATTCAACCTCGATATCATCTTGCTCCCCCTCAACATATTTCACGGGATGAAGGACATCTTTTTCCTCATTCAAATACGCAACGAAAGCTTCAATGCCGTTTTCATAAAAGAAAACATCACCTTTGCCTTCCTCGCGTTGATCGATTAACTCAATTTTTAATCCTTTTAATAAAAACGCAGACTCACGTAAGCGTTCTGCAAGCGTATCATAATTAAATTTTGTAACTGAGAAGATTGTGTCATCTGGTAGGAAATGGACAAGTGTTCCCGTTTGTTTTGTTTGACCAATTTCTTCAAGTGTCGTCACAGGGTGTCCGCCATTTTCGAATCGCTGCTTATATTTTTTTCCGTCACGATGAATTGTGACTTCTAAAAATGTTGATAAAGCATTTACGACCGAAGAACCAACACCATGTAAGCCACCACTCGTTTTATAGCCGCCTTGTCCAAATTTACCGCCTGCATGTAATACAGTAAAAATAATTTCAGGGGTAGGTTTGCCCATTTTATGCATACCTGTTGGCATTCCACGTCCAAAGTCTCGAACGCTTAAGCTTTGATCTTTATGAATTGTGACAATGATATGAGAACCAAAGCCAGCAAGTGCTTCATCTACCGCATTATCTACGATTTCATATACAAGGTGATGAAGTCCTCTGCCATCTGTGGAACCGATATACATGCCGGGTCGCTTTCGCACCGCTTCTAATCCTTCTAATACTTGAATGGCGTCATCATTATAGACGCTAGGTGACTGTTTATTCGCCAAAAGATTCCCCTCCAAAAAACAAACGCATGTTCTGATTACGTTCTCATCCTAATAATAATAGCATTTCCTGTCAATAGCTAGTGACAGTTTTATATATTTTTTCATTATGTCTCGACGTCTTTTTATCATTAAAGGTTGTCAATCCAATAAACATCTCAAGATGATTGTCTTATGACTGCCAATATCATTCATGATAACCGTCGAAGCGCTATCTTCACTCAGCCAGCAATAGACGCCGACAAAACACTAATAATCAGCATACCACAACGTGATTGGTAGGCGTATTCTGTTGAATGATGATTGTTTATCGTTTCACATAGAAATTAAAGATAGACTTCTATTCTACCAAAGGAACGTGTGATTGACAAAATTGCCATTTTACCTATATTTTAAGAAAGCGCTTTGGTATTGAGGCTATACTAGTACCGAATAACCTAACATAAGCTATTAGTAGCCCGAACTTTTGAAATCATGAAGTAAAATTTTCCTTTTGTATTGAATTCAAGGCCCATGATGAAATCTCCTTCATACCATTGTAGATTAAAGAGAAAAAGTGTAAAATACTTGATACAAACTATTAGTACCAAGTGATATTATTTGGATGAAAGGAGTCCACCTATGTTAAACGGACTTATTATTTTATGTGCCTATCTTATCGGCTCTATACCTTCCGGGTTATGGATTGGTAAAATATTTTACAAAACAGATATTCGTGAGCATGGAAGCGGCAATTTAGGAGCCACCAATACTTTCCGAACTTTAGGGAAAAAAGCAGGTTTAGTTGTGACAGTAATGGACATTTTAAAAGGAACAGCTGCTGTGCTTTTAGTGACATTACCTGTCTTTTCTGATGCCACAATCCACGGACTTATTTTAGGGCTAGTAGCAGTGATTGGTCACATGTTCCCTATCTTCGCAAGTTTCCGTGGTGGAAAAGCTGTTGCCACTTCAGCTGGTGTCTTATTAGGCTATTCTTGGCCACTATTCATCTTACTATTCATCGCCTTTATCGTGACGTTAAAGCTAACGAAAATTGTCAGCCTTACATCGATGATTGCTGCACTAGTAGCATTAATTTATTCAATAATCTACTTTTTTGTGACTGGCGATTTCGCTTTAGCTATATTAGTAGCATGTTTATTTATTTTTATTGTTTATCGTCACCGCGCAAATATTACACGCATTAAAAACGGCACGGAACCTAAAGTGAAATGGCTATAACATGAAAGGAGTTTGCGCATGAATATCACACTTACAGATGAAGCGCTTCAATGGTTTAAAAATGAAATGGAAGTCGAAACAGGTAATACTATTCGCTTTTATGCCCGATATGGTGGTTCGAGCCCTTTTCATGAAGGTTTTTCTCTTGGCATGACACGCGAAGAGCCGCTCGAAATGGGCGTTCATACTGAAGCAGATGGTGTAACGTATTATATCGAACAAAAAGATCTGTGGTTTTTTAACGATTATAACTTACACGTTGACGTTGATGCCCAACTTTACGAATTAAAATATGATTATGTAAAATAATGCAGTGTTTCCTTTCAACAAAATGAAAGGAAACACTGTTTTTCTTTTGTTGTTACAAGTTGGTTTAGCTCTCCTCAAAATTGACCATCCTCATACTAGTCAATCATCTATACATCGAGGAGGAGTAAACATGCCGGGTTCAACAAACAACGATACCTCCCAACAGCAGCAGCCAATCACAAATTTACTGCACACATCTCTTTCTGAAAATATTTATACGATTAAAGAAGCGCTAGGCAATAGCAATGATGTGATAATTCGGGAAGTTATACTTGATAAATTAGACAATCAATTAATAGCGCTCATCCACATTGATGGCCTTTCTGATAAAACGATTATTACAGATATAATATTAGAAAATTTAATGCTAGAAATTGACAATCCACCTGAAAATATAGATAACAATATCAATTATATAAAAAAACATTGCTTAGCAGTTGGGGATATCAAGGAAATTTTAGATTTCACCGCATTTTATAACGCTATTCTAAATGGCGAAACAGTCATTCTGCTAGAGGGACAATCGGTTGGAATTGCGACCGATACAAAATACGCAAAAGATCGAGCGATTACGGAGCCAACAACAGAATCAGTTATTCGAGGTCCAAGAGAATCTTTTACGGAAACAATGCGTACGAACACCGCTCTTATCCGGCGTAAAATTAAAAGTCCTGACCTTTGGATTAAATCTCTTGTAATTGGACAAGTAACGCAAACAGACGTAGCGGTTATTTATATAAATGGTATTGCTAATGACAAAATTGTCCAAGAGGTAGTTGACCGTTTAAACCGAATCGATATTGACGGTGTATTAGAAACTGGATATTTAGAGGATTTTATTCAGGATTCGAAATTTACGATATTTCCAATGGTCTATAATACCGAACGACCAGATGTTGTTGCAGCTGAGTTGTTAGAGGGCAAGATTGCCATCCTAGTAGATGGTACCCCTCTTGTTCTAACCGTACCTGTGGTATTTACTTCCTTTTTCCAGGCAGCAGAAGATTACTATCAAAATTGGATTATCAGTTCACTTATTCGAATGTTACGCTTTTTGGGTATTAGTCTCTCATTGATTTTGCCATCCTTATATGTGGCCGTAACGACATTCCATCAAGAAATGTTGCCAACGCCCATGTTAATTAGTATTGCTTCACAGCGAGAAGGCGTTCCGTTTCCTGCAGTAGTAGAAGCATTAATTATGGAAGTTTCCTATGAGGTTTTACGTGAAGCAGGACTACGAATGCCCAGAACAATCGGTCCCGCCGTTTCTATTGTAGGTACTTTAGTCATTGGTCAGGCTGCAGTTGACGCAGGTATAGCATCCGCAGTTATGGTAATCATTGTTGCCTTAACAGCTATATGTAGTTTTTTATTTCCTGCCTATGGCTTATCCAATACCGTTCGAGTTTTACGCTTTCCATTAATGTTATTAGCCTCTGTTTTTGGGTTATTTGGCGTAATGTTTGGAGTTATGATGATTTTACTTCACTTGTGTAGTTTACGTTCTTTCGGCATTCCATATATGAATCCGTTTGGTCCGTTCATCCTGAATGATCAAAAAGATTCATTAATTCTGTTCCCTCGTACCGCTTTACGTACTAGACCGAGGCTGATTGGTCAATTAAATTATGTGAGGCAGAAAAAATATAAAGAAGTAAGAAAAAGAAGTAAACATTAATGTGTAAATGAGGAACACATCATGTCAAAAATAAAGATAATTTTATTATTTTCCATTCTCACTTTATTATTAAGTGGTTGCTGGAGTAAGCGAGAGTTAAACGAATTAGCAATCGTCGTTGCACTTGGCCTAGATAAGGTAGATGATGAATACGAAATTTCTATCCAAGTCGTTGATCCAAGCGAGATTTCCTCGAACAAGCCATCTAGTGGTCGGTCACCAGTTGTTAGCTACCATGCAAAAGGAAAAAGTGTATTTGAGGCAATTAGAAAAATGACGACCTTAACACCAAGGAAACCTTACTTTTCGCATCTACAAATTGTTGTGATTGGTGAGGAATTTGCAGAAGAAGGATTAAAAGAACCATTAGATTTTATTGCCCGAGACCATGAATTTAGAAACGATTTTGATATCGTTGTTTCACATGAATCTACTGCCAAAGAAGTGCTAAATATTTTAACGCCAATTGAAAAAATGCCAGCTAATAAAATGTTAAATTCTATTAAGGTTTCAGAAAAATCTTTAGGATCTACATTAACAGTCAATATTGATGAATTGTTAAATACTTTAAGTAGCAAAGAAAGAAGTGCTGTTCTTTCAAGTATTACGATTCATGGGGATCCAAGATTAGGGGTTGACTTATCCAATGTAGAAAGAATTAATACACCAGTAATTTTAAAATATAATGGCATCGCTGTTTTTAAAGAAGATAAATTAGTCGGGCTATTATCAGAAGACGACAGTATTTATTTTAATTTTTTAAATAATAAAATTGAAAGTACGATAGAAGTAATCGCCTGCCCTAAAGGCGGTGAAATATCCACGGAGATTACTAAATCCAATTCAGAAATTCAAGCTTCTTTTAAAAATGGGAATCCTCAAATAACAATAAAAATAGATATAAAACAAAATGTTGGCGAAGTGAATTGCGCCATTGATTTAACCCAAAACAAGACGATTCTTACGATCAATAAAAAAACGGAGGAAAAGATTAAAGAGCAAACAGAAAAAACATTAAAGATCATTCAAAAAGATTATAAGCTCGATATATTAGGCTTTGGGGAAGCTCTTAATCGAAAAAATCCGAAAAAGTGGAAAGAAATACAAAAGGATTGGTCTACATTATATCCTGAAGTAGCTGTCAAAATAGAAGTCCATGTGACGACCGAAGGATTAGGGACGATTCAAAATTCATTATTGTACAATTCGAAGGAGTAATTAAACGATGTTTTTAACAATTGTTATTGTCCTTGTAACGCTGGCTATCGCTTATATTATTATTCCTCCTTTAAATCAAAAAGGCGAAAAAAAAATGATTATTGTTTCATCATTCTTCTTATGCTTAGGAGCGATCGTAAACATTGCCATTGGGCTTAAAAAGCCGATACCCAGTCCATTAGATTTCATCACATTTATTTTCACACCTATTAGAAAGTTTTTGCTTTCACTTTTACAATAAGAAATGAGAAGAAAGGGTAGTGTACGATGGAAAAACAAATTTTAAGCTCAAAACAATTTACAGTCATTACCCTTCTCTATTCAATTGGTACGGGTATTTTAATTATCCCGGCAAGTATAACAAACGCGCTCCATCAGGATGCTTGGATAGGTGCAACAATTGGAGTGCTGTTAAGCTTACTATTGGTAAAGCTCTATATTACTTTAGCAAATCAAACACCTAACAATTCATTCGTCGAAGCAAATGGAAAAATTTTAGGGAAATTCCTCGGTCCTTTGACTTCACTAGGTTTTTTGTCTTTAACCTTTCTGTCAGCCGGTGAATTATTATATTTCATTGGTAATTTTATGCAAACTGAAGTAATGCCTGAGACGCCCACGCTATCCTTTATTGTTTTATTCACGATTATTCTCGTATTTGCCTCGTATTTAGGCATCGAAACTTTTGCTCGATCAGTAGAAATACTATTTGCTTTTTTTTCAATAATTTTCATAGTATTTATTATTTGTATTTCGCCTCAAATTAATATTCTAAATATCCAACCCATATTTGAAGCAAATACAAAAACTTTTATTATAAGTACATTTTCTTTTATGAGTGTTTTTTCATTCCCGCTCGTTGTGTTGCTAATGTTCTTCCCTTCTGGTGTCAATGTCCCAAAGGCTGCTCAAAAGGGCTTTTACCTCGGTACACTACTAGGAGGAGTTGTATTAATCAGTATTATTGCCCTATCAACACTCGTAATTGGTCCAACGAATACCGCTGCTAAAACATTTCCAAGCTATGCGCTAGCTCAAAGAATTTCAATAGGCAACTTTTTTCAACGTGTTGAAGTAATAATGGCAGTGATGTGGATTATTTCTATTTATATTCGGACGTTTATTTATTTTTATGCCACAGTCATTGGCTTTGGGCAATTACTTAAAATTAAGGATTCTCGCCCTCTCATTTTACCGTTAGGAGTGTGCATGGTTGCACTGGCACAAATTGCTCATCCAAATATCGTCCATTCAAATAATTATAATCAAAAGATATGGCCTTTATATTCAGGGCTAATAACGGTTTTACTTCCAATGTTTTTACTAGTTGTCGCTAAAATTCGCAAAATAAAACAGAAAGAAAACAATCAACAAAGTGCTAACTCGCAACAGAATACTAACAACCAACAAGATACTAGCTCGCAACAGAATGCTATCAATCAACAAGGTGCTAACTCTCAACAAGATGCAAACAATCAACAAGGTGCTAGCTCACAACAGAATGCTAACAATCAACAAAGTGCTAGCTCACAACAGAATGCTAACAATCAACAAGGTGCTAGCTTACAACAGAATGCTGATAATCAACAAAGTGCTAGTTCACAACAGGAGGCTAACAACCAACAAAGTACTAGCTCGCAACAGGATGCTAACAACCAACAAAGTGCTAGCTCACAACAGAATGCTAACAATCAACAAGGTGCTAGCTTACAACAGAATGCTGATAATCAACAAAGTACTAGCTCGCAACAGGATGCTAACAACCAACAAAGTGCTAGCTCGCAACAGGATGCTAACAACCAACAAAGTGCTAGCTCGCAACAGGATGCTAACAACCAACAAAGTGCTAGCATTCTAAAGGATTCTATTAGTCAGCAAGGCAACAACAAACAGGAAAATAAAAATCAACAAGATGCTAGCTCACAACAAAATACTAATAATCAACAAGATACCAACTCGCAACAGAATGCTAATAACCAACAAAGTGCTAGCATTCTAAAGGATTCTATTAGTCAGCAAGTCAACAATAAACAGGAAAATAAAAATCAACAAGATGCTAGCTCACAACAAAATACTAATAATCAACAAGATACCAACTCGCAACAGGATGCTAACAACCAACAAAGTGCTAGCATTCTAAAGGATTCTATTAGTCAGCAAGGCAACAACAAACAGGAAAATAAAAATCAACAAGATGCTAACAATCAACAAGTATCTAAAGAGCAACAACAAAACAGTAAACCAAACGAAACCGAATTGTAATAAGTTCAAACAAACCCCAATTCTCACTTTTACATTTTGAGAAATTGGGGTATTATCGCTTACTAACGTTATGTTAGTAGTCCATATTAAATATGATATTCTATTTCATCTACAAAATCCCATTCATATGGCGTTTCTTGGTACACGTAGTAGTTTAGCCAATTTGAAAATAGTAAATGGGTATGCGCACGCCACGTATTGATGGGCTCTTTTGTAGGGTCATCATTTGGGAAATAGTTAACCGGCACTGCAATATCGATTCCTTTTGCCACATCACGACCATATTCATCCGCCAATGTTGTTGCATCATATTCTAGGTGACCTGTAATCATAATGTTCTTATTATCCTTTGATTGCACTATAAAAACGCCAGCATCTTCTGAATAGGATAGTAATCGTAATTCCGGGTGATTGCGTACTTCATCGATTGAAACCGATGTATAGCGTGAATGTGGTGCTGTAAATAAGTCACTAAAGCCACGTACTAAATCGACCGTTAAATCCGTAATAACATGAGAATAGACACCAGAACATTTTTCAGGCAGTTCAAATTTACCGATACCATAATGATGATATAATGCAGCTTGCGCACCCCAACAAATATGCAAGACAGAAGTAACGTTTTTTGCAGACCAATCCATTATTTCTGAAATTTCTTCCCAATAATTCACTTCTTCGAATGCCATTTTTTCAACAGGTGCTCCAGTAATGATCATTCCGTCAAATCGACGATGGCGAATCTCCTTAAAAGTCGAATAAAATAGTTGTAAATGTGATTTACTCACATTTTTCGACTCATGTGTTGCAGTATTCAAAAACGTAATATTTACTTGAAGCGGTGTATTCCCTAGTAAGCGAAGTAATTGCAACTCTGTTTTTTCTTTTTCTGGCATTAAATTAAATATTAAAATATTCAACGGACGAATTTGTTGCGTTTTCGCACGGTCTTCCTCCATTACGAATATTTTTTCATCACGTAAATGTTCTCCAGCTGGTAAGTTTTTCGGAATATTAATCGGCATGTGGTATTCCCCTTTTCTCTAATTTATCTCTCTATGTAAAACTAAAAAATCCCCCTCATTCCGTAAGAGCAAGAATGAGAAGGATAATTATCACGTTCACTCTTATCTCTCAAAGGAAAAATCCTTTGGTGGAATTAGCACCTTTCTAACAATGTTAGAGGTTGCTGAAGCGTCATAGGGCCAAATCCCTCAGCTTCTCTTGATAAGATTATTTAATTAAAAAGAATTGTATCATGAACAATTAAGAATTTCAATAATACATAGAATATTTTGTGATTAAATGAATGGAAGCATGCTATTTGTTGAACACTAGTATTAATTCATATTTTATTGCTATCTTATCGTTGCTATTACTTTTAATTCCCAAAAGTGTAGACGATAAATTATTAAACAAATAAATCATCATGGTAATCATGGAAGTATTATGTTAACATATACCTTTAGTAACAGAGAGGAACGTGAGTATTTTGATTAAAATTGAACTCCCAAAACCAGACTTAGTCATTCGTCAACGTGAGCAAGTATTAAAACCTGGGGATGTAGAAATTCCACCTTTCCATGGTTTTATTGATTTCCATAAAATCACGCGTGAAAAAGGCGGCATTTTCTTATTCTACAACGAAAAAAATGAATTATTATTTGTAGGTAAAGCTCGTAAAATTCGCCAACGTATTAAAAAGCATTTTGAAGATAATGTATCTCCGATGAAAAAATACCGTGATGAAATTTTCAAAATTGAAGTGTACGAAATTGATGATCCAATGGAACGTGAAATTTACGAAACATATGCGATTAACACATTCCGTGCAAAATACAATCTTGATAAAGTATTTTATTAAGATAAACGCCGTTAGCATACAACTTGCTAGCGGTTTTTTTAGTCATGTGCAAGTAATTATGTGAACTTTCTTTACCTTCTAAGTATCGTAAAGCTGCTTGTAATCTTTCCTCTGCAGTATATTTAGCCATAAAAAAATACACCTCCAATTGTTAGATGTGTCTAACAATTGGGGTGCAGTTCAATATTGCTTGAAGTGTTGTAGCATTTAGATAAATAGATCCTCATTTTTAAATTTATTGGCTGTTAACAAACTAACAATCACAAAGATAAGCAAAGATGCTACTATCGGGATTGTCACCGTATGCATGCCGAAGATTGCTGGATAAAAGCGATCAATGACAATATATAATGACATACCTGTAATCATCGAAGCGATTGCCCCATATTTATTGGCCTTTTTCCAATACAAACCTAAGACGACTGACCAAATAAATACTGCTTCTAGACCGCCAAATGCAAATAAATTGAGCCAAACCAGTAAATCTGGAGGGTTTAACGCAAAAACAACAACCGCTAAACCAATCACTGTCGTCACCACAAAGCTTGCCCGTTTAATTTCTCCGTCATTAGCAGTTGGTTTCACATAGTTTAAATATATATCTTTAACGACTGTTGAACTAACTAACATCAGCAACGCATTAACCGTAGACATCGTCGCTGCCATAGGGGCCGCTAATACAATACCAGCTAAAAATGGTGGTAAAACTTTTAACGTTAAGAGCGGCATCACCTTATCACCAATTTCGATACCTGGAATTACAGGACGAGCTAATACACCGATTAAATGCATGCCGAACATAATCGTTCCTATGGCAATGGTGCCGATAATAATCGCTAAATGCATGCTTTTCGAATCCTTATAGCTCATCGCACGAACAGCAATTTGCGGAAGTCCTACTACACCAACCCCAATTAAAATCCAAAATGTAGATACATATAATGGCGTTAGTTCACCTTCTGCACCAAATGGCGACACTAGTTTAGGATTTTCTGCAACAAGGGATGACATAATTTGATCAATTCCCCCACCTGCCACGATTGTCCCAATTAGTAAAATAACAGTACCAATAACCATAATCGAACCTTGTACTGTATCCGTTAACGCAACAGCTCGGAAGCCTCCGATAATCACATAAATTAATACCGAAGCAGCAAATATAAAGAGTGCCGCTGTATAATTTAAACCTGTTAACGATTCAATTAAGCGCGCTCCCCCAACCCACTGTGCCATCATAGCAGAAAATAAAAAGACAATAATACTAATAGCAGCTAATATCACGATGACATGACTTTTGTAGCGCTCACGTAAAAAATCAATTAATGTAATCGCTTGATAACGACGAGCAATAATGGCAAATTTTTTACCTAAAATCATCAGCACAAAATAACCTGCCGGTAGTTGGGCCATTGCTAACAGCACCCATCCAAGACCTTTGTTATATGCGACACCTGGGCCGCCGATAAAGCTACTAGCACTTCCGTACGTAGCAATCATCGTCATCGCCAGGATAAAGCCACCCATTTCCCGTCCGCCCAGAAAATATTCTTGTAAAAACGAATTTGATGAACGAACATGCTTATTTGTCCAAATACCGATGCCAAAAATAATCACTAAAAATATGAGAAGTGGAAAAATCACTTGCCAATGCATTATTCATCCACCTCTCCGTCTTCAAATGGTACCTCTTTAAAAAAGAATTTCAGGACGAGCCAGATTAACACAATCATAAATCCAGTGCCAGCGATACAACTATAGAAAAACCAAGCTGGGAAACCTAAAACATACGTATATTTTGACGGGTCTCCCGAGCCTAGGCCGTATGCGAAGCCGTACCATATAGCAAAGTTGACTAGTACTAGTCCAATGCCAATAAGCGCCTCTCGATGCGCAATTTTAAAGCGATGATCTTTCAAAATAGAATCCCCCTAACCTACTCTATTTTACTGTTATGTAGGTAGTATGGGAAGTGTTGTGAAAAAATAGCTGAAAAATCTCGAAGTTTCGTGGCGATTCCACTTTCTTACGTGGCGATTTAGGGGTTTTTAGTGGCGATTCTTCTCTCTTTCGTGGCGATTCCTCTCTTTTTTGTGGCTATTTCACAGTCCCCATCCATCAAACAAAAAAATCCCGATTATCGTCATAGATAATCGGGATTGTACTTAATTTTATAATAAATCCTTACGTAATTGCGCAGCAGATTTTGGAGATAACAGACCGAATGGAATATCTAATACTGTTTTTGCTCCTTTATCTCCCGCTTGGCTTAAACGGTGTGCTGCACGAGCATATGCTACAAGGACACTTGATGTGAAGTTAGGATTACTTTCAAGTTTTAATGAGAATTCTAGAATTTGTTTATCATCAGCGCCACTTTCTCCACTGCGAATAACAAAACCACCATGTGGCATACCTGTATGATTAGCGTTAAACTCTTCTTCAGAGATGAAGTTGACTGTTGTGTTATACTCATCAAAGTAATTTGGCATTGTCACAATTTCTTGCTCTACTTTTGCCGCATCTGCGCCTTCTTCAAGTACTACCCAACATTCACGCGCATGTTTTTCACGTGTCGTAAGCTCTGGATTTTCGCCATTGCGAACGCGTTCCACAGCATCTTTAATAGGCAATGTATATTGTACAGCATTTTTTACCCCTTCAATACGACGAACGGCATCTGAGTGACCTTGACTTAAACCATCACCCCAGAATGTATACGTTGTACCTACAGGTAATACTGCCTCTCCTAAAACACGATTTAAAGAAAACAGACCTGGATCCCAACCTACGGAGATAACAGATACTTTACCAGATTTTTGAGCAGCAGCGTCAACCGCTTCGAAAAACTCTGGAATTTTTGCATGAGTATCAAAACTATCAATTGTATTAAACCATTGCGCAAAATGTGGTCCTTGCTCAGGTAAATCAGTTGCAGAGCCACCACATAAAATCATTACATCAATGTCGTCTTGGAATTTTTCAGCATCATCTACTAAATATACGCTTGCGTTACTTGCCACGCTCACTGTAGAAGGATCACGACGTGTAAAAACTGCTACTAATTCCATATCTGGATTTTGCGAAATAGCGAATTCAACACCGCGCCCTAAATTTCCATAACCGACAATACCTACTCGAATTGCACTCATTAAAATTCCTCCTCATATTAACGTAACAATGTGAAACCTTTCACGTTAAATCTAATTACAATAATACTTTGAGTTAGAAAAATTCACAATAGTTTGAGTACGTGTTTTTGTCGAGAAATTATACAAGTTTTCTATGATTTCAATACAAGATTGGCATGAATACGGTTACAAATTACTAAAAACGGCTTTGAACTATTAAGTTTTCGTAAAAGCCCTGTAAATGAAGACTTTTTTGTCGATAGGTCTTGTACAATATCTATAACGATAAAGGGGGTATGTTGATTGAAAAGTCATTGTTATTCACTATGTAAAACAGTAGTTTTTGTAAATCCCAAAGATAACGGAATTTTTGATTCACATAAGCGGATTGCAGCTAAAGCGAACAAGCACCTCGGCAATGAACGAGCGATGCAAAAAATACCTGGTCCTGCTAATACGCCTTTATACAGCCCAATAAATGACCGTGATATTAACGAAGCACTTACTAATTACCATAGTGAGAAGCAAATCGCTCGCTGGTTTATTAAAAAAAGTGAGTACAATGAAAGCACGATTTAGTGAATTTCTTGCGCTAATTGGGATAGCCTTTTTTCATCAATAATGTGATAGCCATTTTTTCGCTTTTCTAAAATATTGTCCTCACAAAATTGCGCAAGCACATATAACAAATGACGATACGAAACGCCCAAATACTCACATATTTCCGTATGCTTTTCTTTATAAATACCTTTATCAGAGGATAGCTGGATAAAAGCAGCTAATCGATTTTCAAGTGGATATGCCTGATTTTGCGTGTATTTTGATGTCATATTGGAAGCTTTCTCCCCTAAAAACACACATAATCGACGTAAAAAGGGCGCATCCTCCAGTAACATTTCTTTACATCCTTGCGTGGCAATCGATAAACAAATGGTTTCTGTCACGGTTTGAATCCCCTTTGTATATCTCGCCTCATTGAGCAATTCAATTTCCCCCATAAAGCATGGTGCCTGTATATATTCAATCAAGGAAACCTTGCCATTTTTATGCGTCATATACAGTTTTGCTCTGCCCTCCATCATATAGTACATCCGATCTGGAAATGAGCCTTCTTTAAAAATCCATTCTCCCTTTTCAAATTTACATATTTCAATAAATGGATGAATGTCAAAAGAAAAGAAATCATCAATTTGAAAGTTTTCTATATAGTAAGATCGTTCTTCACCTGTAAGTTTTTGCATTTTTATTGAACTCCTATTCAAAATATGAGATATCTCACATTATTGTAGCGAGGAACATGCTATTATTCAACATAGTTAAATGGAGGTACCAATTTTTATGAATAATCAACGATGGCTTTCTCAAAATTTCTTTGCATTTTTCTTTACGTGGGGTATTTTCTTACCATATTGGACAGGGTGGTTAGTCGATGCAAAGCATATAACCGTATCTCAAGCGAGTGTCGTAATGGGCTGTGGACTTTTAGCTCGTGCAACGTCCAATTTATTTCTCTTTCCGCTCCTAGCAAAATACGTACACAATAAACGTCTTACAACAATTTTAGCACTTGGCGCATTGCTGACAGCTTTACTTTACATGCCAAGTTCTAGTTTTTCTACTCTTCTTATTGTAACGATTTTATTCAGTGTTTTTTATCCAGCCCTATTGCCTGCCGTGGAAAGTAGTGCCGCAACACTTGTACAACATGGCAACGTCCATTACGGTAAAAGTCGCTCTTATGGATCATTTGGCTTTGTAATCGCGGTACTTATAATTAGTATGTTAACAGGCGTTTTTGGGAAGGATATTATTTTTTGGAGCATGATTTTAGGGATTATCGGTATGTTATTGATGCAACAAATGGCTACCCCAAAAGAGTTACTGATTGTGCCAACGAAAGAACAACGAGCAAAGTCGCTTTCAATGAAAACATTATGGCGCATTAAAGGTTTTCCGATTGTGTTATTTATCGTTATTTTATTACAAGGTGCACATGCTTCCTATTATAGCTATGGCTATATTTATTTAGAGGATTTACACGTCGATCCATTTTATATGGGCATGATTATTAACATTGCGGTCATTTGTGAAATATTATATTTCATGAAAGCTGATACACTGTTTACGAAATGGCGCTCTTCTTCACTATTACTCTTAGCAGCTAGTGGCTCGTCATTACGTTGGCTGTTAATTTTCCTATTTCCAAACGTTTGGGTATTTATCGTCTCGCAAGTATTACATGCCCTATCATTTGCTCTTGCACACTATGCCTTTATCGGCTATTTAACGAAAAACTTACCGAAAGAGCAAATCCCCAATGCACAAGGCATCTATTCAGCACTGGCTATGGGGTTAAGTACTGCCATTCTTACATTTTTAGGTGGCTACTTGTATGAAATATCCCCTGGTCTTGCCTTTGCCGCAATGCTCATTTGTACCGTGCCGGCAATCGGTATATTGTTAGCTACTCGAAATAGATTTCAGTATTAATATTATAATGAGAATAACCCCAATGGTTTGATTACCATTGGGGTTTTATTAAACTATGTACACTATTTTTCATTGATTTTATACAAAGTAAACCCTCTAACCAATAAAAGAATACCTAAGATAAAGAAAACGATACTGAAAAGAAATAATATATAGCCACAATCAAAAAAAGAATTATAGAAAGCTTCCTGACCTACATACGTTAAATTTGAGACACTGATAGCCGTAACAATATACTGAGTTGAAATTAAAATAGCTGCAATAATTAAAAACAGGCAACCTACAATTTTGTCTTCCATCTTAATCTCCCTTTCAATTTTGAGAAAAAATTTTCAAAAAAGAAGTTGAAATTACCCTGATTTTTTCTACGCCTTGGCATTATTGAGGATTTTTCTTTTTGTCAAAAAACCCTTCGAAGATCATATATAACGCGAGTGCAATCCAAAAGATAAGTAACCATGTGTTATTTGCTTTTAGGTCTGTAAAAATTAACAATGCACCAAATAACGTTATCAGTATTTTAATGATTAGTTTCATCAAAATAATCACTCCTCTCTATCGATAGAAAAATAAAGATACGCCCGAGCAACTACAAATTAACATTGGCAAACGTAAAAATCAATACCATTATTCGTTATACGTATTCTTTTTTGTCCCAGTTTCGTTTCATACACAAAAAAATCAATTAAATAAATTGATTTCAACCTAATTTTTTATAAAATTATTTATATACGTTTTATTTTAAAGGAGGATTTAATATGAAATCTAATTTTAAACTCTTTCAATGGCTTACTGTTTAGGTTCACTGGCATGCCCAAACTAAATTCTTTCTATAAAAAACACCAACTTTCCGTTAATTTCTCAACTATTTTTATCTATACATGTTTAACCTTGTATCATATCACACGAGCTATTTACCCTACTGTCATCCTTTATATTCTAATGGTGTTAAACTTATTTTCTTTTGAATATTTATTGAGTCGTAAATACGGTAGTCCTCAAAAAAGAGCTATACCAGCAACTTTATATTTTATGTTAACCGGTATTTTATCTTATTTAGCGTATTTATGGTTAACAGATAATTTAATTGACTAACAATATTAGATCCAAAGTGGATGAAAATATTTGAAAGCGTATTGCATCTATTTTTACGATGCAATACGTTTTTTGTTTCTTTGTGATGTAAATATTCAACAATTTTCAGTCGACTTTTTTCACACTCGACTTAGCCACTTCATACAACATCTCTATCCCATATTGCAATTCCTCTCTCGTTGCATAGGCATATGATAGTCGAATATGTTGTGTATCTTGCGCGTCATAAATATAGCCAGGATTGATTAGAACATTGAACTGCAATAACTTCATAAAAAATGCTTTATCAACGATTGGTGCGTGGAATTTTAGCCAAATATAGAATCCACCTTTTGGTTGTTCCCAACTCGCAATGTCATTCATTTTCTCATGTAATAAGTTGTCAACAAAGGTTGCCCGCTGCTGGAGCTCTTGTCGTAAGCCTTCAATATGGCGTTCGTACTTTCCTGATTGCAGCCAATGTAACACAATTTCTTGTGAAATGGCACTTGACCCATAGTCTGTTTGCATTTTTATATCCGCTAAGCGTTCAATCACTGTTGTTGGCCCGATTAACCAACCAATACGTAGTCCAGGACTCAATGTTTTCGAAACACTGCCCATGTATAATACTTGTCCGCTATCATCCAATGATTTTATTGATGGGGATTCTTCATTGAAAAGCAATTCATGATAGACATCATCCTCAATAATTGGAATACGCGATTGTTTACATGCCTCGTACAGTTGCTTTTTTTCTTGCGATGTCCACACGGCACCAGTTGGATTATTTAATGTCGGGACTGCATAAAAAACAGCCTGCCTTTTTCTTTTCTTGTGCGCTAATGTTTGAGCGAGTTGTTGATCGCGGCTGATTGCCATCATTTGCATCCCGACAGATTGGAATGGATGAACAGAATTTAAATAAGATGTTTGTTCCTGGAATACGATGGAACCTTGCTCCAGCAAACCAACCGCAATAAGCTGTAATGCTTGCAGTGCACCCGATACAATGCAGACATTTTCAGGTTGTGCCTGTATGCCTCTTTTTTGAACATATCGACAAATCGCTTCCCGTAGTTGCTTGCTTCCTTGTGGAGATGAATAGCCTAAAACCCTTGGCTCTAGGGAAAGCTCTTTCAATGATGCTTCCATTTCCCTAGTTGGTAATAGGCTGGGCGCTAACTCACCTGTTCCCAAGCGAATAATATCAACTCGTTGCTCATATTCATTGATCATTTGAATCGTATGGTAATTGGGCTTGTGAAGACTTGTTTCAATGTACGTTTGCCAATTTGGTTGACTTTGTTTAATTAAGGAATGCCAGGATGCGTTCGCTACATAAATACCGGAACCCACGGTCGATTCAAGGATGCCGGCTGCTTTTAATTCTTCTAGTGCTTGCTGAACAGTACTTCTGTTCACCCCTAGTTGCATCGCAAGCTGCCTTTGCGTAGGTAGCTTCGTTCCTGCAACCCAATCCCCTCGCTCGATCCGCTCTGATATCCAAGTCACAATTTGTTGTTGTAAAGTACGATCCCCTTGTCTAGTTGGTTGCCAGTTCATGTTTTTACCTCATAAATTGGGTGGGTGCAATACCATCCAATTGGTCGTTTTCTTTTAGTTATAACATAGGTAGAATAAGTATGGAAAGGAGGGATTGTCTTTGGAGGCGTTTCTACATGGTGTGCTATTAGCATTTGGACTTATATTACCGTTAGGTGTGCAAAATGTCTTCGTTTTCTCACAAGGTGCTACGCAACAACGTTTCATACTTGCCCTACCAGCTGCTATTACGGCAGCTCTTTGCGATACATTATTGATTTTACTTGCTGTTTTTGGATTATCCGTTATTGTCTTACAATTTGAATGGCTACGTATCGCTTTAATGTGCGTTGGTATCGCGTTTCTATTGTACATCGGCTATAGTATTTGGCGCTCGACAGCGTCCACTAGTGAAAAAAGCGAAGCAATGCCTATCAAAAAACAAATAGTATTTGCGCTGTCTGTTTCGTTATTAAATCCACATGCTATTTTAGATACAATCGGCGTAATTGGCACAAGCGCATTAAAATATAATGGCACAGATCAAATACTCTTTACTGCTGCATGTGTGCTCATTTCGTGGCTATGGTTTTTCGGTCTTACACTTGCTGGTGCTTCTTTTAAAAAGCTTGATAGCTCTGGCAAGCTGATGAACATCTTCAATAAATGCTCAGCAATCTTTATTTGGGCTACCGCTATTTATTTACTAAGTGGTTTACTTTAATCTGGTACATAGTTTAGAGAAACATTTTAATATAATTGATGTGATTGCATTGATATATCAACGATTTACGCTTTATGTACATTTCAATGATGATCGGTCTAAGCCCGCCTTATATTCTTCTTTAATTTTCATTAAGACCACTCGCTATTTGAGTGGTCTTAATGTTTTAAAAATCTATAATTTATAGTAATCGTCCTTTATTTTTCAAATGGGTTTCCAACTTAGTAATAGCTATTCTGATAGTTCCCTTCTTAATGCAATTTTCCCCTTTGTGCTTTGTGAAAATCATCTCTATTTACAAATATCTGAGCGTATATACTAACGATTTCTAATATATGAAAAAACGGAAACCCGAAATGAAAGTATATTTCTTATACTTTACTTCTTCAACAGCATTAAAATATAAGAGCTTAGTATACATTTAGAGGATGCTATCCACTCTTTTCATTTAAATATCTAATTTTAAAATATTATAATATTTTAAATAATCTTACTTATTATTTTAAACTTAAACTATCATAAGGGAGGAGGATATAGAAATGAGCAACTTACAACCTATTTCTTCAGAAGAATTAGTAAAGTTTGAAGAAGTTCGTAACGGTGACAAGATGACTGTTTATCCTACTCATCATGACTGCAATATAAATACAAGTATCAATATTCTGACTGTAGATCTAAGAATAATAGCATTCGCTTAAAGAAATAAGAGACACCCGTGCAAGTAAAGACATACATTTGCAAGTATGCTCTATCCCCAAGAAGCGCCCACTTCAAGCGTTAAGAATTGTTAGGTTTAGCTAAGTGCTGAGTAGTTTACAAAGTAAAGAGTACAAGCCAGTAATCATTCGCCTAGGGGGGCTATTATGTTTAAAAATCATAATTTTGTTTTACTGTTTTTCTCTCGTTTTTTTAGTGTATTTGCGGATGCTATGTTATTTATAATTCTATTATCTATATTGGGTAATTTCGGTATTCGCGCTATCGGACTCTCCATTTTCTTTATATTTTCTACACTCCCAGCAATTATATTTTCTTTGCCAGCTGGGGCCATTATTGAAAGAAAATATCTTCAAAAGGTCATGAGTTTTACTGACATAATACGGTTTGTCTTAGTTGGTTGTCTAGCAATAATTAACACGATTCATTTAACACCTACTATAATTTATATATTTATCTTTGCCATTGTGCTGTGTAATGTATTTTACATCCCGGCCAATTCGTCTCTATTGCCCAAAATTGTTAAGACGGAATATTTAGCGAATGCAAATAGCTATATCCAAATCACAATGCTCTTTGCAAAAATAGGTTCTTATAGCGTGGGGGCCTGGTTGATTAAAAGTGGATTGAGTTATTCTAGTTTGCTACTTATCATAGGCTCATTTTACATTATTTCGATGATTATGATTTTAGCAGTAAAGCCATATCACACAAATTTATCAAACAACGAACCGAAAACGATCATACAAGACGTAAAAGCTGGATTAGCTTATATTAAAGTAAAAAAATTATATAGTAAGCTGTTTCAAATATTTGGTGCTGCATGGTTAGTTGGTTCATCAGTGGATCTTTATTTAATATCGTATTTAGTGGAAATATTGGAACGACCACATGAAGATTTATATATAATTACCACATATAGTTTGATTGGAATTGGTTTAGGATCTTTAATATCACCTTACTTATACAAACGACTTAATCCTAAAATAGGGCTTTATGCTTCAAGTCTATTCTTTGGTATTATTATCGCTTTATTTTCATTGAAATTACCACTAGCGGTATTGTTAATAGGATTACTTATCGGTGGATTTGCACAAGGTTTATTTTTAATTTTTTTAAATACGTATTTACAAAGCAATGTAGAAGAGAAATATCTTTCACGAGTATACAGCTTATACCATTTCGTTTACACTGGAGTAAGCTTGCCAGGATATCTACTTTTCGGATACTTTATTGATCGTATCGGCATAATTAATACAGGTTTTATTATTGCAGCCTATTTAATACTAATTGCTTTAGTAACGATTTTCTACTTACCCTCTTTACGAGATAAAAAGGAAATCTTAGAAGAAAGACATTCTTAAAAAAATCCAGCTATCTGTTTTTATTGATAGCTGGCTATTATATTTTTATTCGTTTTTAAGTTTTTTTATATATGATTGTAAGTATTCTTCATAATTTAGAGCATGATTCAAGGATTCAACCTTATGTAATATATCTATTGATTCTTGAGCAAGTTCAAGACCTTGTTTATATTTTGTATGCATTTTGAATATACCGAAGTAAAAATTTAGAATTGTTTTTTCAAAAATAAAGGTTTCAGGTATATTTTGATTTTTTAATTCATATAAGTATGCTTCAGTTTCTTTCAACTTATTATGCTCAAGACATGTTCTAATTGTATTAAAATAGATATCAAATAAATTACGCTTGTAACTTAACATGTTTTTGAAATAATTACTCTTTTTAATGACTTCTGAGGATAGCATAATTACAGTATCTATACCCAATAAATGCAACGTATTTCCATAAAGAATTATTTCATATTCTCCCCAGACTTCTACTTTCCATAAATAATCAACGAGTATTTCTAAATCTTCTTGTTTAACTTTGTTGTCAGTAAGGTCCGAAATAATTGCTTCGATCATGATACTGTTTAATTTATATGACAATACATTAGTTAGTTCATATTTAAAAATTTCATCATTTCTTAACTTATTTAAAAACTTTAAATCTCCACGTAAATAAGATTCCTTCATGTTTATAATCAATTCTTCAAAATCCCCTACTTTAAATTCATTATGGATATAGATAAATTCTTCAAAACTTACATTAATTCGATTAAGTAACAATAATAATTTAGAGACAGTTATACCAGTTTCATCTCTTTCAAATTTAGATAAATGAGAAACAGACGTTATATCTTTTGCTATATTATTAAGACTATAACCTTTGTGTAACCGTAACTTGCGAAAAGTATTACCTAAGTTATCCATAAAATCACCTTTATCATATATTAAAATAGAAATTATTGTTCAGATTGCCCTCCATTTTGTGCTTTATAAATTTCATCTTATATCGCTAGTATTTTAAAATAGAAAAGGAACCAATAGTACTAAAATAGAACCAATACTAAAAACTAATACCACTTTTATTATGTCTTTTTTCAAGATAACACCACCTTCCCCAAATGTATTTAACTAAAAAAGTAATAAAGGTTATAAAAATAACATCATATTTTTTCTAAAATTCTAATTAATAGATATATTGAGACGTAAAATCAGAACTTATTATTTTTGTAATTCCGTTTGGCATAAAACAATCAATTACTGCGCCAAATTCATTCTATTCAACTCTCTGAAAATATATATTATTTTTACAGTCAGTATAAAATGTCTTTTGCAAGATGAAAAGTATCTATTTTTTGAATATTTTGTGAACGGAAATGATATTATTTGTAGGAGGAGACATCTTGAAAACGATTAATTATTAAAATCCTAAAGTGGCAAGCTATCTATTTATCGGTGGAATATTTATAGTCTTAGGTTTTTCTCAAGGTTTAATCTTCTTTCTAATAGGGGCGCTTTCTGTTGCTTTGGGCATTAAAGAAAACAATAAGCTATCTTAACTATTTATAGAAAATACCTTAGAGCCATCTTATTAGGTAACTGCGTTATTATTTCAAATAAAAATAATAAGAAAAGCCGATTAAAAGGTTTTAGCGCATCTTTTAATCGACTTTTCCTAAACTATATATTAGAAATTAAAAGTAATCTCGATTTCCTTATCAAACAATTTCGCCTGAATGACATTTTCTCCTGATTGCACTTCCCCGAACAAAATGTCATGTAACAATACATTCGCTTTTAATAAAGCAGTATAATGTTGGATGATTTTCTTCGTTTCAGCATCTGCAGAGATTGAAATCGAAATATATTGTTCAACAGGTAATTGCCATTTTTTTCGAGTATCTTGGATTGTACGTATTAGCTCTCTTATTTGCCCTTCCTGAAGTAAGTCATTCGTTAGTTGGGTATTCAGTAAGACACGACATCCATTCTCTTCTGCCAATACATAATGATCTTTTACAATGGACTCTTTTAACACATGTGTTTTTAACAAAGTAAGTTTTTGATGATCGATGTCTAATTCAACTGAGCCATTTAACTGAAGTGTCATTTTTTCCGCTTCACTCAATTTCATAACATAATCCTTTACTTTATTCACTAATGGGCCAAATGCTGCACCAGCAGTTTTAAAATTAAGTTTGTAGTGAATTGTTTCATAAGCTGAAAAATCATTTGTCCAAATACACGCTTTAACATTTAATTCATCCTGAATAATATCATTATACTGCACATAATCTTCCACTTCTCCAACTACTGACATGACCATATCCTTTAATGGTTGCTTCACTTTAAGTCCCTCACTATTCCGAATACTTCGGCCTAGTTCTACAACAGCAAGGACATTTGCCATTTGTTGTTCAAGTTGTTCGTCTAGTAGTGTGGCATCGTATTTCGGATAGTCTTGTAAATGGACACTTTCGCCACTTAAACTTCTGTAGACATCTTCAGCAAGAAAAGGCGTGAATGGTGCAAGCAGTTTACTTACAGTTGTCAGCACTTCGTACAGTGTACTGAAGGCACCTCGTTTATCCTCTGATAGACCGTTTGCCCAAAAACGAGTGCGTGACCGACGTATATACCAATTGCTTAGTTCTTCAACAAGTTTGCCAATTTCCCTTGTAGCTTGTGTCATTTGAAAATCATCCATATATTTTGTCACAAGCTGAATCGTATGGTGTAACCGGGATTTTATCCAATCATCTAACTTCGTCCGTTTACCAGTATTTTGGCCGTCGTATTGAAAGCCATCTATATCCGCATACAACTGATAAAATTTAAATGTATGATCGAATGTATCAACGAGTTTGGACTTTGCCTCCATCACAATTTTCTTAGAAAACCGCTTCGAATTCCAAGGTGAACTATCCACTAAAAATGCCCATCGTAAAGCATCCGCACCATACTGTTGGATTAATTCAACTGGCTCTAATGCATTGCCTTTACTTTTTGACATTTTTTGTCCGTGCTCATCTAATACATGGCCTAAGGACAACACATTTTTGTATGGCGCTTTCCCTGTAAATAATGTGGATACTGCTAATAAACTGTAGAAAAAGCCGCGTGTCTGGTCGATGCCTTCTATGACAACATCTGCAGGAAACTGATTGGAAAATGCATCAACATTACCAAAAGGATAATGATGCTGAGCGAACGGCATCGAACCACTATCGAACCATACATCAATGACTTCAGGTGTACGTTGCATATCCCCTTGACATGATGGACAACTACAAATCACGTCATCGATATAGGGTTTATGCAGTTCCATGTTTTCGTCCAATGCTTCTTTTGCTAGTTTATTTAGCGCAGCAATACTATTAGGCGCTTCTTCATGACCACATGTCTCACAAATCCATACATTTAACGGTGTACCCCAGTAGCGATTTCGGCTAATGTTCCAGTCTACGATATTTTCTAAGAAATTGCCGAAACGTCCGTGTTTAATATGGTCAGGATACCATGTGACTTGTTCATTATTTTGTAGCATTTGCTCCTTTAACGCCGACATTTTGATAAACCAGCTATCTGTTGCATAGTAAAGTAACGGTGAATCACAGCGCCAGCAATAAGGATAGCTATGTTCATATTTTTCTTTCGCAAACAGCAGCCCTTTTTCCGCAAGCATTTTGATGATGTCGACATCGCAGTCTTTGACGAACTTACCTGTAAGTTCCGGCACTTCTTCTGTATAACAACCTTTGACATCCACCACATTAACAAAAGAAAGCTCGTGTTGTTGCACCGTTTTATAGTCATCTTCGCCATATGCCGGAGCGGTATGCACAATACCCGTTCCACTTTGATCTGTTACATAGTCTGCCATTACGACAACATGCCCTTTTTCCACTGTTACATATGAAAATGGCGCTTGATAGGCAACACCGGCAAAGTCTTGACCTACATGCTCACTTAACACTTCAACAGGTTCAGAAAATACTTTATCAACAAGTGTTTTAGCAAGAATATAAATTGTATTGTCATGTTTTACCTTAACGTATGTGATATGTGGATTCATGGCCAACGCTACATTGGCTGGCAATGTCCATGGTGTCGTCGTCCAACCAAGAAAATATTCGTCTTTCTCTTTCCGTTTAAACATCGCCGTTACCGACAAATCTTTTACATCCTTATAGCCTTGTGCTACTTCATGCGAGCTTAATGATGTTTGGCAACTTGGGCAATAAGGGGATACGCGATGTCCTTTATATAAAAGCTTTTCCTGATGCACATGACTTAAAATATGCCAAACTGATTCAATATACTCGTTACTTAATGTTAAATAAGGATCATCCATGTCAATCCAATAGCCTAGCTGTTCCGTAAACGTACGCCATTTCTTTTCATACGTAAAGACGCTGCCTTTACACTCCTTAATAAACTGTTCAACACCATAGTTCTCAATTTCTTGTTTACCGGATATCCCTAACTTTTTCTCTACACCTAATTCTACCGGTAACCCATGTGTATCCCATCCTGCTTTTCGTTCAACGTAGAAGCCTTGCATTGTTTTATAACGTGCCACCACATCTTTAATCGTTCTGCCAAAAGCGTGACCGACATGGGGTAAGCCATTTGCTGTTGGTGGTCCTTCGTAAAATACAAAGGGCTTACGAGTGGCACGATTTTGGATAGATGCTTGAAATGTATTCTCTTCCTCCCATATTTTACGAACTCTTTGTTCCCTTTCTACAGTTGTCTCTTTGTTTTTCTCGACTTGCATGTAAACTCCTCCTATACAGTAGTGTATAAAAGGCATACAAAAAACCCCGTCCCAAGTAAGGGACGGGGTTAACCGCGATACCACCCTAATTCTATTGAAAACCGCTCAATAGCACTTAGCAACGTACAATCATACGTGTTCTTTTTAACGGTAGACACCCGAATTAGCCTACTATGTTCAGCTAATCTTCTCAGAGAGGATTTTCATGAAACATTTGCACACCGACTTCCACCAACATGTCGGCTCTCTGTAGAACAAAATGTAACACTACTTTTTCTCATCAACGAATTTGTATGCTTTTATTGTGACTCATCTTAACAAACTGTCAATTACTTGTCAACTTTCAGACAATCTTTAATACTTTGATGAAGTGCCTTATATTGAGGACGATCAGCTGTTTGAATATAAAAACTTTTTAATAGTGTTTTCCAGTTAAATCGTAATATTCGATAATGCTGGACATCCAACTGTTCCTTTTGAGCGGACATCGTTGCCATCGTTTCATTTAGCAAAGTGATGACTTCTTGCTGTGGCAACCCTCGTTCCAGCATCGTGAAAAGAGGTACTAACAGCCGTTCATCTTCATCATGAATAAAGGCATAATCTATTTGCAACATCATGTTCCATAAAGGACGCAATATAGCGATGTAAGATGCTTTATTAAATTTAGCATTTTGCACTAATTCATCTACAAGGTCTGACACATGTGCCACACTATGAGCCCATCCTTTTCCTGGCACATAGCCTCTTACATCTTTTTCAGTTTCTAAATAAGCCATTACCTTATTAGTAAGTTCCTCAATCTTGTACGCTTCAAGAAAGTCATCTTCATTATCGCGAGTTAATATAAGGGCGATTAGTAGTGATGTAAAGGTTCTTGTAAAAACTGAATCGGTGGGATTTTCACCAATGCCTTTACATAATAGATTCGTTAAACAGTAGTCCAGCATATTGCTTAATATAGTAGAATCCAGTAAGTTTTTTTGTAATATCAGTGTGTAAAAGGTGCCATAGATTAATCCGTCTCGCAGTTCACTATCTACTGAGCCAATATGCTCTAACATAGACTGTATAACCTTATTGTGATTTGCTTGATGCCAAGCATTATTGTCATTTAGGAATGCTTGTAGTTCCTGCTTTAACTCCGTTTCACTTAATAATTGGCCCTGTAATATCATATGTAGTTTATCCCCTTTTGGTGTTTGTCTTATCGATGATGCTGCTTTTATGTGCCCTTTAGCGTTTTCACCGCCAACATCGAATGGTCCTGCATGATACCTGTTTCAATAAAACCAAATGAAGCGTATAATGTTTTCGCTTTTACATTATTTGTATGATAAAAGAGACTTACATATTGCGCTTCCCCATCTGGCATCTTTTCCATTTCCATTAACATTTTTTCAAAGGCAAGTTTGCCATATCCTTTGCCCTGATAACGCTTTTCAATCATTATATGCCAAACAAAATAGCTCTTCTTTCCGTAAAAAACTTCCTTTTCAAATGATTCATGATCTAATGTATCATAAATATACATTAAAAATCCTACCGCAATTCCATCGGCATAAATGGCAATAGGATTTGCCGGTATCCCATCGGCATTTAACATATGAGCGTCCGCAAAGCTTCTCAAGTTAGTTGTTTCTAGAAAATCTTTCTGATTTTCTGCCACTTCAAGTGCTATTACTTCTTCAATGTTTTCCCCAGTTATTTTACGAAATTCAATCATTTTTCCACCTCTTCTTAGACATTCAAGCTAAAATACCTCACACATAGAATGAAATATCATAATCAATCCTGATTTAAATGCCATAATTTCTCCAATGAAATGTCCGCTAATTTATAGCCATACTTATCATTAAGCAAACGATCAATAGCGATTTCTGGCCGCTCTGTATAAAATTTCGTAATTACATCACAGTGCGCCAGTGCTAAATGCTCCGTCAATTGCTTTGCAAAATCCGCTAATGGTTCAATATGCTCGTGTTGTACTTCACTTTCAGAATAAATGCTAGTGGATATATAATTAGTCCGTAGCTCCTCTTCAAAAATGGAAAATTTAGGTATATCCAATTCTTTAATTGTCGCCTGTCTTCTTTCATCAATGATAACCAAACTATAATGAACGCGTTGAATACGTATTGTCCATACTTCCAAATCTGTTAAACGCAATGTCCGTTCGAAATAATCAATCAATGTTAATACTCCTCTAGTCATTTTTATACAATTACTTACAATAATTGTACCTTAATCCAAAATAAAAAAACAGCTTATACTTGTAAGCTGTTTTTTAGGGGTGCTACTCTGAAATTTCAATCTCTTCCAAATCTCCAACAAAATCGTATTGATCTAATCGTTCTTGCAAACTATAGGTGATATTTACGTTTTGACCGATTGTGATTTTCTGTTGTGATGCAAAAAGGGGGAACCATACGCCATTCGTATGCTTGTTAATGATTTCTTCATTTGATAAACGTCCAATCTCTTCAGGTAATGCCCCTGTAACAACTAAAAATCGATCTTCCTCAATGGCAACGACCGTACCATATTTGTATTTTGCCGCTAAAATCGTTTTCGACACATTGTATTTATTTTTTAAATAAGCAATTTGTGTACCATACTCGGCCGTAAAATAATCCATCGCTTCTTTTTTTACAGCGGAGTGTGCATGTATTTGAAAACTGCTTTCGTATTTTTGATAATATTCTTTCATTAGTTCCGATTTGGCAAGCGATTTAACAGCAAATGCCTTCATATATTTTTCGTAAAATTCGTCTAGTGTTAGATTAAGTTTTGAAAATCCATCTTTAATTATTGTACTTTCTTTATATGAGCGTTCCCATTGCTCTCTTTCTGTACGCTGTCGCTCTGCAATTGCCGCTTTGCTAATTTTTATGCCTTTACTCACAGCATAGGCATAATAAGCATCCATTTCAATTAGTGTTTGAAAATTCGAATTAATAAAATCTTGACTTTCATTTTTCTCATTTGCTTCTTGTATAAACATATCAATTAATTTTTCATCTAATATTGGTACTGCATTTGCTGATAACTTTTCCCCATTATTGATTTGTGCGTATATAAATATACCGATACATACAGTTAGTATGATTGTAAACATACTTAGCTGCCAGCGTCTTGAATGTTTAGGTATTGCGCGTTGTTCTATTTGCTTCACTACATTTGTCATGACCCGATTTTTACTAGCTTGTAAGTCTTTTAAAGCTTCTACTTCGTATTTACTCATGTAGCAGCACCTCCCATTCTATATGCTGTAGCTTTGGCTTTAATAATTCACGTCCTCTGCGCAGCCTTGTTTTCACTGTACTATCAGGAATACTTAAAAGCTTGGCAATCTCTGCAACCGGCATTTCTTCAAAGTAAAAGTAACTGAGTACCTCCCGTTGCTTTAATGGTAGTGCGAATATGGCAGTTTCAATTAATGTTTGCTCATCTTGTTGTACGAGCATGTCCCTTCTCGCAATCGTTTGCTTAGCGAAAATTTTCTGTTGCACTTGAATTTTGCGATAAGTCCAACTACGAAAATAATCTTTACATTTGTTAATAACTAACTTCGATAAATAAGCCTTTAACTCTCCACGTTCTTCATATTTTTGCTGATTGTCGTAAAACTTAATAAAGACATCTTGTACAATATCCTCTGCTTCCTGTAAATCTTTTACATAATAATAAGCAAGACGAATAAGTCGTTCCGTATGTAGCTCCATTATTTCTTCTAGTTCCTTTACTTGCAACGTCTCGCCTCCCTTCTCTACTCTATAAACGGTGCTCAAGTTACAAAGGTTTGTTTTTTTGGAAATTATTATTATTTTTCGTCGAAATAAGGAAGGATCATTGATTTTTCATTGGAAGACAGCACAATATTTGTAGAAGGTGTACCGTAAGGCATTGCCTCATCAATAAACTGTTCTAGTGTTTCAACTGAGTACGTGGCAAGTCTGACAATATAGCTAATTTCGCCAGCGACTCGATAACATGCTAGAACATCCGGATGGGCATTACAAAAATTTGAAAGACTTTTACAATCTATCGACTTAAACAAAACAATGGCTTGAATCGAACGATCCATGTTTTTTAAATTTACGTTCGTTGTATAACCTTCAATAATCCCTTGTTCTTCTAGCTTTTTCACCCGTTCAATTACCGCTGGAGAGGACAAATGAACGATGCTCGCTAACTCCTTCATGGAGATTTTTGCATTTAATTGTAATTGGCGTAAGATTTCTGTATCGATTTTATCCATTTTGAACCCACCTTTTTTTATAAATTAAATTCACTGTAATTCCTTTGAATATTAAGGAAATAATCTTTTTTACATTATAGTACTTATGTTAATCACTGACATCATTTATTACAATTAGTTCTATAAAGGAGGCATCAATACATGAAAAAAACATTATTACTTTTAGCAAATGGCTTTGAGGCTGTAGAAGCAAGTGTCTTTACAGATGTGCTAGGCTGGAATAAATGGGAAGGCGATGGTACAACGGAGGTCGTTACAGTAGGCTTACATAAACAGCTACAATGTACATGGAATTTTCAGGTCACACCCGAAAAATTGCTCCATGAAATTACGCTTGAAGACTTTGATGCGCTCGCTATTCCGGGAGGCTTTGAAGAAGCGGGATTTTATAAAGATGCATTTAGTGAAGAATTTCAGCAAGTAATTAACCACTTTAACGATTATAAAAAGCCAATTGCGACTATTTGTGTAGCATCTCTAGCTTTAGGACATAGCGGCATTTTACAGCATAAAAAGGCGACAACTTACAATCATCCAACAAGTATACGATTAGCGCAGCTGCAATCTTATGGTGCAGATGTTGTCAATGAACGAATCGTCCAGACAGACCACATTATTACATCGTCGAATCCAGGTACAGCTTTCGATGTCGCATTTTGCTTGCTTGAAATGCTAACAACGACTGAAAATACACAGAAAGTGAAGGATTTAATGGGATTTAAATAATATAATGGAAAATGGTTTCAGAACTTGTTTTATCGTTCTGAAACCCTTTTAGTAGTAAGTTTTTCGAATAACAAAAAAACCGACCTCCTAAGAGATCGGTTTTTATTAAATAATTATTCAGCAGCTTTCGCGCGAAGAACCATTTGTAGGATACCACCGTGACGGTAGTAGTCTACTTCTACTTCTGAGTCGAAACGAGCTAAAGCTTGGAAAGTTTTAACTGTACCGTCTTCAGATTTAGCAGTAACTGTTAAGATATCACGTGGTTTAACATTGTCAGTAATGTTTACAGAGATTTCTTCTTTACCAGTTAAACCTAGAGAATCAGCAGATTCACCGTTTAAGTATTGTAAAGGAAGAACACCCATCATTACTAAGTTAGAACGGTGGATACGCTCGTAAGATTGTGCGATAACAGTTTTCACGCCAAGTAGGAATGTACCTTTCGCAGCCCAGTCACGAGAAGAACCCATACCGTAGTCGTTACCAGCAAGTACTACTAAGCCAGTACCTTGCTCTTGGTATTTCATACATGCGTCATAGATGTACTCTACTTCGCCTGTTGGCCAGTAAGTAGTGAATCCACCTTCTGTACCAGGAGCTACTTGGTTACGGATACGGATGTTAGCAAATGTACCACGCATCATAACTTCGTGGTTACCACGACGAGAACCGTATGAGTTGAAGTCACGGATTGCAACACCGTTTTCAATTAAATATTTACCTGCAGGTGTATCTTTACCGATTGCACCAGCTGGAGAAATATGGTCAGTTGTAATTGAGTCACCGAACTTCGCCATAATGCGTAAGCCGTCTAAGCCTTTAATAGCTTCTGGCTCTTTTGCAAGACCTTGGAAGAATGGTGGGTTTTGGATGTAAGTTGATTTGTCATCAAATGTGTATA
>Ga0213820_1000061_pt1 | contig 123228 bp, 140 predicted proteins | sample MC6MC0910MG_FD_179889 | JGI IMG/M metagenome (GOLD analysis project Ga0213820, IMG submission 179889) | Enriched soil aggregate microbial communities from Iowa State University, Ames, United States - MC6-MC0910-MG | ecosystem: Environmental > Terrestrial > Soil > Unclassified | place: USA...
CCAATAGAATCGAAGTTTTCTGATTCAACATTTGCCAAAGAAGTCTATGAAGATTTAGTGAGCACACTTCTTGCAAATGGCACAACAACATCACTATACTTCGCTACTGTCCATAAAGAAGCGAGCTTATTATTAGCTGAAATTTGTGCTAAAAAAGGACAACGTGGTCTAGTTGGAAAAGTTGTCATGGATGACCCTGAGCAAAACCCTGATTTTTATCGTGATGCCAATACGGCTACAGCGTTAGCAGACACAGAAGAATTTATTGTAGCTGTGAAAGAATTAGCAAAAACAACAAAACAAGGTGTCTATCCCGTTGTCACACCTCGTTTTATCCCAAGCTGTACGGATGGGGCTTTGAAAGGTTTAGGAGAATTAGCTGCTAAATATGATACACATATCCAGTCTCACTGTAGCGAAAGCGATTGGGAACATGGTTACGTTAAAGACCGCTTCAACAAAAATGATGCCTTTGCTTTACATGACTTTGGTCTATTAAGTGATAAATCTGTGATGGCGCACTGCAATTTTTTAAACGATGACGATGCAGCATTATTTGCTGAAACAGGTACAGCCATTGGCCATTGTCCAATTTCAAATGCTTATTTTGCGAACAGTGTTATTCCAATTGCCCGTTTCCATGCAAAAGGTGTGGATATTGGTTTAGGATCAGATATTTCAGGAGGCTTTTCACCAAGTCTATTCGATAATGCAAGACAAGCCGTTATGTCATCTAGAATGTTGGAAGATGGTGTTGATACAGCGCTTTCCGCTGATAAACGTGGCGTTCCAAATTCACGCATTACGATTAATGAAGCATTTTACTTAGCGACAGCAGGTGGTGGCGAAAGCTTAAGCCTTCCAGTCGGGCGCTTACAAGAAAACTATACTTGGGATGTTCAAGTAATCGATACGAAAGTAGCAACTGCCAAACTGCCAATCTATGATAACAATGAAGCATTAAACGATATCTTCCAAAAAATCATGTACCTAGTACGTCCCGAAAACATTCGTGAAGTGTGGGTGCAAGGTACGAAAGTTCACGAAAGAACTAACTAATCAATGTACTGCCTTCTTCACTGAAGCAGTCAGAGGTCACGAACCAAAATAAGATTCATCATACTATTAAAAATTAAAATTTTGAGGTGTACATCTTAGTGGAAACGCAAAAAAACAATCTAGCAAACGATAAAAGTAATACTACGCATTTAACCGTTTTACCCGATGAAAAAGTGCCATTTGGCCAATCCGTATTTCTAGGTTTACAACATGTTATGGCAATGGACGTTTATGTAGTTCCCTTCCTTATTGCAATGTTAATCGGCTTACAATCTGGTCAATCAAGCGCATTGATACAATCGACTTTTATAGCAGCAGGGATTGCAACGATTGTGCAAACGCATTTTTGTATGAAGCTTCCTATCGCACAAGGACCATCTTATGTTCCACTAGGAGCAATCGTTGGTATTTATGCGGCTAGTGGCAGTGGCGAACTTGGTTGGAGCTCTGTATTAGGTGCAAGCTTGATTGGTGCCATTTTTGTTATTATTTTAGGCTATACAGGTATTTTCAATAAAATTGTTAAAACTTTTATTCCTCCAATTGTAGGTGGGACAATTATCTTTGTCGTTGGTTTATCGCTAATGCCTGTTGGTTTAAGTAGTAATATTTTTGAAGGCGCAGGTGCTACGATTAACCAAAACATTTATTTAGCGCTTATTTCAGCTACTGTATTAATTGTTTGCGTCATGCTAGGCTCTGTGTTCCGTCAAAAAGGTCGCGTCTTCCGTATTGCTTCTGTTATTATCGCGCTACTAGCAGGCTGTATCGCAGCGAATATGATGGGGATTTTAGATTTATCAGGTGTAGCTAAAGCAAAGTGGTTTAGCTTACCGCAAATTCCTTTTGCAGATTTCGGTTTCTCTTTTAACTTTTCAGCAGTTATAACAATGATTATTATTTATATTGTGTTAATGGCTGAAACGACTGGTACATGGTTTGCTGTTAGTAATGTTATCGACAAACCATTAACCGATAAACAAATTAATCGTGGAGTAATCGGTGAAGGAATTGGCTGTTTCATCGCCTCTTTATTAGGTTCTACTCCAGTAACAGGCTATTCAACAAATGCAGGTGTGATTTCCATTACAGGTATTGCAAGCCGTCGTGTCTTTATTGCCGCAGGTGCTTGGTTTATTTTGTTCGGATTCTCTGGTAAATTAGCTGCATTAATTTCTGCTATTCCATCGGCAGTTATCGGTGGTGTCTTCGTCATCGTTTGTGGCATTATTGCGATTAGTGGATTACAAGTAATGAAAAATGAACGCATTGGCGAAAAAGAAATGTATGTTATTGCGGTACCAGTGATTTTAACATTAGCATTAACACTACTACCTAAAGATTTCTTATATTCATTACCAACTACGGTTCAATATTTATTTGGCTCTCCAGTAGCAACAGCTGCCATCGTTGCCATTTTGTTAAATAAAATATTACCGAACATTAAATAGTTTTATAATATGTGGGACTGTAGATAAACTCATTATAGGAGTTTGCCTACAGTCTTTTTTATTATTATCGTAATAAAACCATTGATATTGATTCAGGCTGTGTAGTAGCACCATTCGACGATTCTTTTACAATAAGGAATCTGTAGTCATAACACACGTTCAAGAATGACCCTATTTTCATAATTGGATATTTATGCTAACATTTACTTAATGAGTTAATAAATAATATATTGATTTCCTATAATCCTAACGAAAAGGAGGAAATTAATTGAGTCCAAAAATAAATGATAGAAAACAGCAGCAAAAAAAGATTCAAGTATTATATAAAAAGATTAAGCAGCAGCAGAAAGAAGATGAAGGTGTAAGCAAAATAACAAAAGTCATGATTAACATTTGTGTTGTATTAGCTATTTTATTTCTTGCGTTAAATGCCATTATTGGGGAACTATAGATGGTTTTATAGATTATCTATACCCCATAAAAAAGACAAAATACCTCAAGAGCTAGCTCCCGGGTATTTTGTCTTTTTTATGTTGACGGTTTCGTCGTTTTCTCGAATTCACATAAATCAATCCATTTTTGAATAGACGCTATGACTTCCTGAAATGCTAAGCCGTTCGGTGTTAACTCGTATTCTACTTTTTTTATGGACGAATCAATATACTTTTTCTCGATTAGTCCTGCTTGCACAAGTTCATTTAGACGTTCTGTTAATAAACGATCAGAAATGCCAGGAATCGTGGCATGGATTTCATGATACCTTTTTGGACCAGGCAATAACGTATAGATGATCATACCCATCCAACGCTTCCCGATAAATTCAATTGCCTGATGGTAGCTACTACATATATGTGAACAATTTGAGTTAGTCATATAATAACCTCCCTCTTTAATGCCGTATTTCTATTGTAACACAAAATATTTTTTATTTGACGTATAAACTTACTAATGGTAAGATTCTATTATCAACTTACCATTAGTAAGTTTTCAAGGAGGACATTATGACAACAACTAAAAACAAAGCCGATTTATATACAATTATGCAGGATCGAAAATCAGTTCGTGTATATGATCCCACTTTTAAAATTTCTCAAGCTGAGCTAGAAGAAATCATTCAAGAAGCAACAAGTGCACCGTCATCTAGCAATCTACAAGCATGGAGATTTCTTGTCATTCAAGATCAAGCAGTAAAAACAGAACTGCGTGCGATTGCCAATAATCAAGAGCAAGTTGAAACATCATCAGCAGTAATTGCAGTTTTAGGAAATGCCGAAATGTATCAACAAGTTGAACAAATTTATACGCAAAATGTTGCAGAAGGTCATATGGGTGAAGCACAGAAAGATTTAATGATATCAAATACCTTACGTATGTATCCTTCTGCACCATTAGAAGTACGAAAAAATATTGCAACATTTGACGCAGGATTAATTTCCATGCAATTAATGCTGATTGCAAAAGAAAAAGGCTATGATACAGTGACAATGGGCGGGTTTGATAAAGAAAAATTTGCTGAACGATTCGAATTACCAGCACATATTTTCCCTGTAGTCCTTATTGCTATCGGTAAAGGGGCAGCACCTGCTTATGGCTCTTCACGCTTACCATTAAAAGATATTGCACGTTTTATTTAATGCTTAATCATTCAACTCTCCCGCACAATGCATGTTTTTGTGCGGTTTTTTTTATGTACTGGAAAAGCAAGTAACCGCCATTCCTCCCCTCAACATTTAACGAAAACAATCTAAAAAAAAATTGGTACAACGAAAATCGTTATACCAATCTCTTTAGTCATTGATTATACTTAAAAATTCATGCCAATGATGCAAACGTGGCAATACTACATGCTGATTATACGATTGATGTTTTAGTATTACTTTCGTGTTAATACCTTGTAGCGTTTCTAACACTGCCGGTTTATCATCTACATAAACATCTAATGCAAGTTCCTTAATAATGGCTACTTTCTCGGCATCTTGCATACCGCAGAAGAAATGTCCCTCTTCTACAGGAAAACCTTGCGCTTTCATCCATTGTTGTGTTTGTTGACAATATTGTTTTGGACGAGACGTAATATAAAAAATTTCATGTCCTTGCTGATGTAAAGCTTGCAATGTATCAAGGGCTGCTTCAAAAATCGGGCAATCCGTAAAATAGATTTCATCTAAAGAACTATTCCACATCGCGGAGCCTTCAACGTCCGTTAAGCCAAATGGTTCGTGAATCTCTACTCTATCCAATGCATGAAACGTTTCGATCGTAATATTTTTACCTAGTTTTTTATTATAAAGTGAAAAGGCATGTGCACGTAAATTAATAAGCGTGTCATCTATATCAAAGCCAAATTTCATCTGTTGTTACTTCCTTTCAAGATGCCCTATCGATGAAGTGAGAGGCAAAAGTTTGTTCTTTTTCAATTTGCTGCGTCAATACTTCTTCAATCGCTTGCGCGCGCATTTGTTGAAACTCTTGCACATTAAATTGTGTAATAGCATCAGTATTTAGTAAGGATGCGAGACAATCTGCATCTTTTAACGCGCTATTTAAGCCGAATGCGCCTGTAGGAGTCATAGTGTGCACCGCATCTCCTAACAATACAAGTCCTTCTGTGCCCCAACAATCACAATGGCTACTAAAGACATCAAGTAAAACAAAATCTTGCCATGAACGAATATGATTCGTAACAGTATCCTCTAATTCAGGAAAGGCTTCAATGAGCTGCTTAATAAATGGTGTAAATGCTTGCTTTCTAAGCTCTGGAAATTTTCCTTGTTCAATATTCCAACCGATTTGAATATAGCCCCCAGTTTGAGAGAATAACGACAATTGCTTATTATCTATTAACGCCATTTTAATAGACGGCTCCCAACCTTGAGGTGCAGGAATTTTAGCCCATAACAAATCAAAGCCATGCTTGTGCTTGTGAATAGTAATATTTGCCCGTTTACGAATTGTCGAATATCGGCCATCAGCTCCTATTATAAGCTGGCTCTTAATTTCAATAGTCTGTTCGTCTTTTGTCGCGATAACGCCAATATATCGTCCTGTACTATCTGTCATAAGGGTTGTCACTTTTGTATGAAGAAAGCATTTAAAATGAGCAAAGTTTGTTGTTTGTTGGAGAATGCCCTTAAGTAAATGGGCTTGTGGCACGTGAATACCTAAATGGCCTACAGTAGCGTCGGGGATAATCGTTTTGAAAGCCTCACCATGTGCATAATACTCTAGTTTTTCCATTCGTAATAAACCAAGCGCTTCTACCGCTTCAAAAAGATGATGCTTTTTGAGAACGGCCTCGCCCTCTTCATTTAAATGCTCCCCGCGAAAAGACTGCCCAAGTGATGCGCTTTGTTCCAGCAGTATGACGGACAGCCCTTTTTTCACTAGTAAATGGGCAAGTAGCGCACCACTTGGTCCAGCTCCTACGATACACACATCCGCTTGATAATTCACTTACTTTCACCTTTTTTCGGATAAGCGATAATGCGTAAATCTTGCCCTATCTGATCAAATGAATCAAATTCGACATCCCAAGCTTCATCCATTGAATCCGCATTGTAGCCGGCAATTGGTGTTAACGATAGACGACCACCTAAAATCTTAGGCGCTACATATATAACATACTTATCGATGGCAGCACTTTGTGAAAAAGAGGCATTAATAGCACTACCACCCTCAACTAAAATATCTGTAATGCCTAACAAATACAGCTTTTCTAACATCTCATCTATATGCAAACCTTCACTATTTCTGCGGACAGGTAGGACAGTGACACCTTGCGCCTCAAAAACGTCGATTTGCTCTTGTGTGACTTCCTCGCTACAAACAATAATAGTTTGCGCTTCTTTCACATTTAAAACATTGGCCTGTAACGGCGTACGGAGGGAGCTATCCATAATAATACGTATAGGATTTTTGCCGTTGCGATCGTTTAGTCTCGTCGTTAATGATGGATTATCAGCAAGCACAGTGCCAACACCAACTAATATTGCATCAACTTCATGACGAATATGGTGTACATCTTTCCGCGCTGCTGCACCAGTTACCCATTTGGAATGCCCCGTATGTGCAGCGATTTTGCCATCCAACGTCATGGCATATTTGGAAATAACAAATGGTCGCTTTGTTAGCATATTGTGAATAAAGCGTTCGTTTAAACGTCGTGACTGTTCTTCAAGAACACCTACTTCCACCTCAATACCTGCATCACGAAGTAACTGGATACCTTTACCCGCTACAGCTGGGTTCGGGTCTTGCATTGCTACTACAACTCGACTCACTTCTGATTCTTTGACTAAATTAGCACAAGGTGGCGTTTTACCGTAATGTGAACATGGCTCAAGTGTGACGTACAAGGTCGCCCCCTTTGCATGCTCGCCTGCCATACGAAAGGCATGCACTTCCGCATGAGGTTCTCCTGCTTTACGATGCAAGCCAGTGCCGACAATAACACTATCTTTTACAATAACAGCTCCTACAAGAGGATTCGGGTTCGTATTGCCCCTTGCACTGGCTGCTAAATCTAATGCTAATTGCATATATTTTTCATCTGTCGTCATCTTTATGTCCTCCACTTACTTGATGTCACGGATATGACCAGATTTTTCTACTTTCGTATCTAAATAAAAGCGATTTGTCTCGGTTACCCCTCCCCATAACGGGATATGTCCATCTGCTGTTAAACCGTGCATCTGTAAGGCAGCTAGTTTTTTAGGATTGTTTGTAATAAGTGTTACAGGTTTTGAACGAAGAGCTGTTAACACCGTTATTGCCTCTTCATAAGAGCGCGTATCATCTTGGAAACCAAGTGCATGGTTCGCTTCTACCGTATCTAACCCTTCTTCCTGCAATAAGTAGGCAAGAGATTTAGAGAATAAGCCGATACCACGTCCTTCATGGTCTGCTAAATAGAAGATTGCACCGCAGCCATGCTCTACAATCATTTTCATCGATTCGTGTAATTGATAGCCACAGTCACAACGTTGGCTACCAAAAATATCGCCTGTATGACAGATACTGTGCATGCGGATTAACACATCTTCTTCATTGGCAAAATCCCCGTAGACAAGAACGGATGATTGCTGAGCAAATGCTAAATTTGCCGTTGCTAAGCCATCAATAATTTCTTCTTTTGATAGATTACTATCAACTTTTAACCAGTTGTACCATTGAAATGTCGCTGAAAAGTCATCTTGTTTAATAGGCAATTTTACCGGTCCTACTAGACAAATATTTTCTGCTTCTGATTGCTTTACAATGGTCATTTTGTCCTTCACTATATCCACTACTTTAGTAGTAATTGTCATCATTATCGCCAACTTTCTATGCTAAACATTTGGTTGATTTTTCTAATTAAACACTTCTATTTATATTACTTACTTAACGTAACTTAGTTTATAATAATAACCCTAAACTGTCAAACAACAGCTCTTTTTTACTAAAATATCATATCTTCATAAAAAGCTGTTAAATGATGCTTAAAACATATACTAATAGCTTATGGAGATGCTATTTTTTCTGTGCAGGCTAGTCTATAATAAGCGAAGGTAGGTTTGTTATGACGAAAGGAAGTTAAAGCATGAACTTAGAAAAAAATGTTCAAGTAAGGCAGCCAAAATACCAGCAAATTGCGGTAGATCTCGCCTCAAAAATTGTAGAAAAGAAATATCAAATTGGTGATAAAATTTACGCACGTTCTTCATTAGCTAGCCAATACAATGTATCGGCTGAAACGGCAAGAAGAGCGATAGCCGTATTGCAAGATTTAGAAATTGTGGAGGCATCCAAAGGGAGTGGTGTCATCATTAAGTCGTATGAGATGGCGGCACGCTTTGTCCGACAATTCCAAGATGTCCAATCCGTTCATGAACTACAAAATGAGCTGTTAATAAGCATTCAAAAGCAACAACATGAATTGTTACATTTACAAGAAAAAACGAAACAACTGATAAGTCGCACTGAACATTTCCGTTCTGTTAATCCTTTTATTCCATATCAAATAGAAATGACAGCGGAAAGTCCATGTATTCACCAAACATTACAAGCATTAAATTTTTGGCAAAATACATCGAGCACAATCGTTGGTATTCGTCGTGGCAATGAATTATTACTTTCACCTGGACCGTACGCTTCATTTGAAGAGGGAGATATTATTTATTTTATCGGCAATGACGAAAGTTTAGGCCGTGTTCAAAGTTTTTTATATCCAAATTAAAATCCGCATAAGCGCTGATATAACAGCGTTTATGCGGATTTTTTCTCATTTAGCGATTTGACAAAAGTAACAACCTTTTGTTAACGTTAAGTTGTTACTTGTTTATTTTTGGTTATATTATCCTCGAATAGTGTAATAAAAACGAAACATTTGTCATACAGATCGTCTTTGTTCGTTTTAAAAGTAACCTCTACCCCACTATTTGAGATGCAGATCTTACTATTTATTTCAGTGGGATTAGTTTACGAAAGGAGTGGTTCTATGGAAAAAATAAAAGTAGAACATGTGTCTAAAGTATTTGGTAAACATATACCTCAAGCTTTAGAACTCGTTAAGCAACAAAAAAGCAAAACGGATATTTTAAAAGAGACAGGTGCAACAGTTGGTGTATATGATGCCAGCTTTACCGTCAATGAAGGTGAAATTTTCGTCATAATGGGTCTATCAGGGAGTGGTAAATCCACATTGATACGACTGCTAAATCGACTTATCGAACCAACAAGCGGCAATATTTATATCGATGGAGAAAATATTTCGAAAATGGGGAAAGAAAGCTTACGAACCGCACGACGAAGTAAAATGAGTATGGTTTTCCAAAACTTCGGTTTATTCCCTCACCGTACACTTCTTCAAAACACCGAATATGGCCTTGAAGTAAGAGGCGTTTCAAAAGAAGAGCGCAAAGCAAAAGCCGAACAAGCTCTTGCAAATGCAGGCTTACTTGCCTATAAAGATCAATACCCTAACCAACTTTCAGGCGGGATGCAACAACGTGTTGGCTTAGCACGAGCACTCGCAAATGATCCAGAAATTTTATTGATGGATGAAGCATTTTCCGCTCTCGACCCTTTAATTCGGAAAGAAATGCAAGATGAATTACTAGATTTACAGCGTACGTTGAAAAAAACAATTCTATTTATCACACATGATTTAAATGAGGCACTGCGCATTGGTGATCGTATTGCCATTATGAAAGATGGTTCTATTATTCAAATCGGAACTGGTGAAGAAATTTTAACGAATCCAGCTAACGATTACGTAAAAACATTCGTTGAAGATGTCGATCGCTCTAAAGTATTAACAGCTGAAAATGTAATGGTTCGACCTGTATATGTTAACGTCGACCTTGATGGACCAACCGTAGCGCTGAAAAGAATGCGCCAAGAAGCTGTTAGTTTACTAATAGCCGTTGATAAAAATCGACATTTGAAAGGCTATATAACTGCCGATGATGCACTAGCGGCTGCTAAAAGACAGGAACAAACGGTACATGCGATTGTTCAATCCGAAATGTTAACCGTTCCACCAGATATGCTTTTACAAGATATTTTAGGTTTAATTCATAATTCCCCTACACCTATTGCAGTTGTGAAAGATGAACGCTTACTTGGTGTTCTTATCCGTGGTGTTGTTATCGAAGCCCTTTCAACATTCACAGAGGAGGACGTAACACATGAATAACTTTTTAGACAATATTCCAACCTTACCACTTGCCCCATGGGTAGAATCAGCTATGGACTGGTTGACGAGTAATTTTTCATCCTTCTTCGATGTCATTCAACAATACGGAAAACTACTCATGAACCAGGTCACTGATTTATTAATCAGCATACCGGCGATTATACTCATTTTACTTGTCGTTATTTTAGCGTTTTTCGCTGTAGGCAAAAAATTTGGGCTAGCAAGCTTTACACTAATAGGTCTTTTATTCATATATAACCAAGGCCTATGGGATCATCTGATGGAAACAACCACGCTCGTGTTATTCTCAAGTATTATTTCTATCATCATTGGTATCCCACTCGGCATTTTAATGTCCAAGTCAAGTGTTGCGGAAAGTATTATTAAACCGATTCTTGATTTCATGCAAACGATGCCTGGTTTCGTTTACTTAATTCCGGCAGTTGCCTTTTTCGGCATCGGTATTGTGCCAGGTGTATTCGCATCCGTTATTTTTGCATTACCCCCTACTGTCCGAATGACGAATTTAGGGATTCGACAAGTACCAAAAGAATTAGTGGAAGCTGCTGATTCATACGGCAGTACAGCAGGGCAAAAATTATTTAAGGTTGAAATTCCATTAGCTAAATCGACTATTATGGCCGGTATTAACCAAACGGTCATGCTATCACTGTCGATGGTTGTTATCGCTTCGATGATTGGGGCACCTGGTCTTGGTCGTGAAGTGTTAACCGCATTGCAACGTACACAAGTCGGAAATGGTTTCGTTGCAGGTTTAGGACTTGTGATTTTCGCGATTATTATCGATCGCTTAACTCAAAGCTTTAATCGAAAAAAAGCGCAATAATACAGCATTTTAGTTAGAGTTTATTGCTAGAATGCTAAATCATGAAGGAAGAAAGGAAGATTCGATGAAACTGAAAACATTATCAAGATTAGGGATGGCTTTAGGGCTAGGATTTCTACTAGCTGCTTGTAGCGACGGCGATTCATCTAAAAAGGAAGATTCAAAAGAGGTAAATTTAGCTTACGTTGAATGGGATACAGAAATCGCTTCAACGAATGTAGTCGGTCAAGTTTTAGAAGACTTAGGGTACGACGTGACGTTAACACCACTTGATAACGCTATTATGTGGGAAGCTGTGTCAAAAGGTGAAGCTGATGGCATGGTCGCTGCTTGGCTTCCACATACACATGCAACGCAATATGAAAAATATAAAAGTGATTTAGATGAGCTAGGTGAAAACCTTGCTGGTGCGAAAATTGGCTTAGTTGTACCAAGTTACATGGATGTCAATTCAATTGAAGATTTAACAAATGAAGCAGACCATACGATTACAGGTATCGAGCCTGGCGCTGGTATTACGGCGGCAACTGAAAAGGCACAAGAAGAATATGATAACCTTGCAGATTGGAATCTAGTTACTTCTTCTTCAGGTGCTATGACAACGGCACTTTCGAAAGCCATTAAAAATAAAGAAGAAATTATCGTGACAGGCTGGTCTCCACACTGGAAATTCGCAAAATACGATTTGAAATATTTAGATGATCCTAAAGGTGTTTATGGCGGAGAAGAAACGATCAATACCTTTGTTCGTAAAGGGTTAAAAGAAGATCAACCAGATGTATATTCAGTATTAGATAACTTCCATTGGACATCGGAGGATTTAGAAGATGTTATGCTCAATATTTTAAACGGTGATGATCCAAAAGATGCAGCAAAAGAATGGATTAAAAATAATTCAGATAAAGTTGCTGAATGGACGAAAGATGTAAAAAAACAATAATTGTTTGAGTGCCTGGCACTTATTATGTCTACTTAATAAAATATAGACTTTCATTTTAGTAAAAATCCACGTTGCTTTCGCGGGCACAATTTTAGGCGTAACCCTTGTATACATAAGGTTTGTTGCCCCTGATATTGCATGCGTCCCCGCAAGAAACTTCGTGGATTTTTACTTATTTATACATAAATTATTTTCAGAATTGTTTGAGTACCTGACACTATGATAACAATTTCAAGCAAATGGCGGCTCCTAAAACGAGCATAATACAAACAACTCGTCGCCAATCTTTTGATTCATTGAAAAATAACATGCCTAAAAGTGCTCCCCCCGCTGCACCTATACCTGTCCAAATCGCATAGGCTGTTCCCATCGGTAATGTTTCCATCGCAAAGGCAAGCCCTAAAAAACTAACGGTAAAGACAACAATTAATAATACTAAATTTTTGACGCTTTTTACCTCGTTATATTTGCTAATCAAAAACACACCCATCATTTCACAAAGCCCTGCAATTACTAATGCCACCCATGCCATTATGCTTTCACCTCTTTATCCTTCGGCTCACCTGTCACAAGCTTCAAACCGACAACACCTGCAAGTAAAACGACGATACATACTATTTTGGCTAGTTTCCATGGCTCTCCAAATAACAGGCTATCCGTACATACCGTACCAGCAGTCCCTAAGCCTACAAACACTGCATAGACCGTGCCAACAGGTAAATGCTCACCTGCTTTAATTAATAAATAAAAACTAATAAAGATGGCAACAGCCGTCCCCAGCCATTCCAGTACACTATTGGCATGCTTTAAGCCAATTACCCAACCCACTTCAAAAAAAGCGGCTACAAAGACACCTATCCATTGTTTGTTCATCTGTCTTTCCTCCAATTCCTTATAGACATGACTATTCTAGCGCGCTGTGCATCCTAGTACTTTCCTTGAAGGCAAATAAAAAAAGCCTAAAGAAACACTGTTATGAACAGTATCTCCCAGGCTTTTATCCTTCCGTGTCACAAAATACATTTTGTGGTTTTCTCTCGGACCAGACTAGCGAATGCTACGGAACCCTAGAAAACTATCATATCTAATTGTCATTTTAGTATAGCAAATCACTTAATAATTTTCCACTGGTACATAGCCTACTTTTTCAACTAATGCTTGCCCTTCAGGTGACACAATCCAATCAATAAACTTTTGTACATTTGGATTTTCCGTTCCAGTAGTCACTGCATAAAATTCCGATGTTAGTGGATATGTACCATTACGGATATTTTCCTTTGTCGGTTCAATACCATCAATGGATAGTAACTGAATTTCCTTATTGCCGACCATTTCCGTTGAATAATACCTAAACGTAAAACCGATTGCATTTTTATAATTGCGATATTGTGAAACCTCATGAATGATCCCGCCCATCCCAGATGCTACGTCTTCAGCCGGAGCCTCCATTATTGGTGTATCGCCCATCAGTTTTTCTAGCGTCGACTGACTACCACTATCAGCAGGTCGTTGGAATGCACGAATCGTATCATTATCCCCACCTACATCCCGCCAGTTTGTCACCTCACCAGCGTATATTTGCTTCACTTGTTCAAGAGCTAAATTTTCCACACGATTTTTATGATGAACAAAAAAGACAAATGCCTCTCGCCCAATCGGTGTCATGTCAAATGTCAGCCCATTAATCTCCGCATACTTTACTTGGGACTCAGATGGCGCTGCCGCAAAAATAATATCGACATCACCTGCTATTAAATTTTGGTAAGCATCAGGTGTGCGGCTTACTTTAACTTCACTATTCGTATAATAGTAGTCTTTTTTAGGATAGGTCGCTTCCACAAACGCTGCATATAAAGGATACATGGCTGTTGCCCCATCAAGACGTGGTAGCGGCTCTTCCAATTGTAAAGAAGCTTTTTTATTGCTCTTCATCACTTTATTTTGTGCCATAAATGGCTGATAGTTTGAAACCTCGATTTCAGCGTCTACAGTTGCCATACTCATTTTATAATGGTACTGGAGTGGTGCAATAGAAGTGAGTAATAGTGCCACTCCCACAATGGACGCAAACCATATTTTCCGCTTCTTCGTCTTAAACAAATCAAAAAGTAAACATACAAAAAGTAAAAACAAACTAATCGCGATAACAAAAAGTAGATTTAAATAATAGAACGCGCCATTGAGTGACAAAGTTAAAGCAATGACACCAGTAAAGAACACTAGATTTATAAACACAAATATTGTTTGTAAAAATTTCATTGCCTTCCTCCTCACCTATGATAGATTTACTCACCATTATCATACATAATATTTGTAAATAATTCCACATTCTACACTAAGAACGCACTTACATAGGAAAATGCCAATAATATTGTCCTGTACTGTCTAGCACTACTTCAGGCAATTTACTGTCCAAGTATTCTATATGTTTTTTTTCGCATCGTAAATCGCAATAAAATTCATCTACTTCAGGACTATAAATACTCTTTGCCCGATTCATTATCTCCTTGTGACAATTTCCACATTTAATAGTGATCATCGTTCACTCTCCCTTTTTTGCACCATTACATTGATTGCATAAAAAAAGGAGCTTATCAAAAGCCCCTTACCGAAATTGATTTGCTATCCTGTATATATCCCTTCACATGTATCAGGTGCAGGTTCATAGAAACAATGGTTTTTAAATTGACCAGTAAATGGTTGGCCATACCATGTTGGAGGACATGGAGCATATGGATTAAAGTACCAGAGCGCAAATTTCGCTGGGTGCTGCCTCCAATAATCCAAATTCTGTTTCGCTAAACGTTTCTCTGTTTCTCTTGCTCTTTGATAAAACATATTTCCTTTTTGTACAGCTTCAAATGAATAATTTCCACCTTGTACTTGGTAAATAACATCTTCAATGGAACGTAAATCTTTAAAGTCTAAACAATTGGATACTAGTCGGTTTACAATAACATTGCCAACGTACAGCATCCCTTGTTTGCCTTCTCCTTCTGCCTCTGCCCTCATCATCCTTGCCATTAAATCAATATCTGCATCGCGGTATTTTACTCTCGGCAATTTATTCACCTCAAACTTATTGTATGACCACGCAACACTAAATGTGTCAATTGCTGATGAAGATCAATGCGTTTAACAATGTCCGTTATCAATTAGACTTTTTAAAATAAACGGTATATTGTTGTGGATTTGTAAAACCTAATTTATTCCCTAATTTGATTGAAGCGTGATTATCAATATCACAATCCCAACGTGGTTGAATCTGTTTAGCAAGGCAATCATCTATAAATTGTTCAGCAACGATACTAGCTAAGCCTTGCCCTCTATAATGAGCGTCAGTGACAATATCTATTTCAGCATATTCCGTAGATTTAAATATGGATACAGCTTCGCTAATAACACGCTCTCGATCTTTCACACAAAACCCAATACCATTTTCAATAAAATTGTCTACAGAACCCCAATATTCATTATAGTAATGGTTATCAAACTCCAAACAATGTTGGATTTCCATATCATTAATTTTTGATACACGATACACACAACCATCACTTCGTTTGTTATTTTTAAACGTCATTTCATCAAATGAAAATGCATAACGGTGTAATTTCCCTACTTTTTGGTCGGAGATGCAGCTTTCAATCGCTAAATTCCATTCCACATTAGGAGAAAATAATGTAAATCGTTTCCTTTGTGTTACAGCTGCATCAAAAATACTGATGATCGTTTGTTTATGTGATGGTTGACCTGCTACATAATGCAGTCCTGAATCTGTATTTATAAGCAACGTATTGTAGTCAGTAGAATCAGCATAAACTGTCCCTTGAATTATGCCATCCAAAATACTACAGATAAACGTTGGCGCTTCATTGAGTTTCGTTTTAATGAATTGAAAATGTTCTTTTGGTACTATCATCATTTCGTTTTACCTCTTCACTAAAATATTGTTACGAATAACAGAATCGACAGTGTTAAGCACATACTCCATAGTGAGCCAAGAATTTTTTGATTTCTAATATTTCTATTTTGTTTTAGTTTTTCTAATAATTGAGCAAAATTAATAAACTACAAAACTGAAAATAACAGCGCTAAACATAAAATAAATAACCGTCCATCAGGTCCTCCTTAATCGTTTCTTCCTTCTTCTTTTCAATACAATAACTAAAATAATGCCCACTACCACTAAAATTCCGATTAAACCGTATATAATGGGATCCATTATAAAAAAATAGCTATCTTGTATTTGATAATGTTCACTCTTAGAATGCATCGAACCATCCTTTCATAACGTCCCTCTATATAAGCCTAATGCATCATACCTTGAAGAGCACTGAATAGAATGAAACATGCAATACAAAAAATTAAAATAGGCCAAAGTAAATTTTTCGATTTCTTATATTCTCGTAAGCCCATTAAAATAAGCATTCCACTTAAAAAGATGAGCATCAAAGGCAGTAATTCGTAGCTTTCTGTAATTCTCACGTAAATACCCATCGCCAGAACAAACATTGCAGAAAACAGTTGTAATACCATTAACAAATCAAACCTTTTAATTTTCATTGGCAGCATTCCTTCCTATAGCCATTTACACCCTCATTTTAATACAGCTTTCAAAATCGCGACATTTTCTTCATAAAATAAAGCGTGTTGTTCAATCCCACGACGTTTACACCATCCTATACTATTAAAAGCATCTGTAAAGCGATAAAATGGCAACACCACTTTTAAATCAATTAATGGTCGAATACTGTTATAGCCTTCTTGATATGCTTGATTCAAAGTCTTATCAAGGCTTAAAAAATCACGATTGATTTTTGTAAAATCCGTTTCAGTTGAGCCAAATCGTACGGACTCAAAATCAATGGTGCCTGACACTTTCTGGCCGTCAACAATAATATTGGCAGGACGAAAATCCATATGTATAAAGCTTGGTCCATCTGGGGACGGGAGTTGATATTTTATTTTCTCAAAATGCGCAATTGCTTGCTTGAATAAACTTGGCTCCACAACATCTTTTACATCCTCTGCAAAACTATAAAAATGCCGTTCTACAAAACTAGACCAATCCGGAAATTCATTTTGAATACCTGCTAACGGTTGCCCAGCAGGTGGCTGAACTAAATGCATGGATGCATGAAGGGCCCCCACTTGATACGCTACTGTTGGTGAAGCTTGCGCTGTTAATGGTTGTCCTTTTAATTCAGATAATAAAAATGCACCAGGACACTCCTCATCACCAGCCCAATAATCTAACAAATTAGGAATGGCTACCCTTCCCTTTAACATTTCATACGCTTCTAACTCTCGCTGACACTTTAATTTTGAATAAGGAATCTTCACAAAAATATTTTCACCATGACGCAACGTACATTTAAAAACTGTAGAACCATGTGAATCTTCGACCTCATTAACAGATTCTACTTTTAAGCCAAATTGATGAAGAACATGAGTTAACAAGACACTTACCTCCTTTTTACAAAATACACATTTCTAGTATTGGAAAGTTTTAACTTACTTTATTATCTATAATACGTAATTATTTTGCAAATGCATTCCCTAATTGAGAAGCAACTGATAAATCATTATAAGTAAAATAGTTTTTTATTAAACTAAATGCACGCATCCCTACCATGAAAGAGACATTTTTGCTTTTCAAAAACAAGTCATAAAAGCCCTTTATATTAAGGAAATAAAGATTTTTCATTTCAAAATATGAATATATTTTTACAACATACAGTTTTTTCTATCCAACTTATTGACGAATTAATAATTATTTTATAAAATTATTTCGCGTGGCAGAAATTACCTATGTAAGCCTGAGAGCCTCGAATATTCAACATCCATTCACACATCTTTATCAAGAAAAGAGGAAACTTAGTGAAAAGCATTAAACATAAATTATTAGGCGCATTTTTCATTGTCGTCTTATTAATTTCAGCTTTATGCGTGTATAACTTCAGTTCTATCATGAAATTCAATCAAGATACGGAAGGTATTTTAAAAGAAGATTTGCCTCTATTAATTGCTGATGAAGAATTAGCGTTTAATATTGCCGAACGAATTGCATTAGCCCGTGGATACATATTATACGATGACCCTTCCTACAAAGAATCTTTTCTACAATACACGGAAGAAAGTAAAGAATTACAAAATAAAGTTTTGCAAGAAACAAATTCAGATCAAGCTAAACAACTAATTGAAAAAAGTGTAGAATGGCGAAAAACAATTACAGATGAAGTATTTGTAGCGTTTGATAAAGGAAATAAAGAACAAGCACTGGCGATTATGACACAAAAAGTGCAGCCACTTGGTAGAGACTTAATGGCCGGTTTTAAAGAAATTGCCGACACTCGAAAAAACATTATTCTCACTGAAGGAAATGATGTCATTGATACAGGCACAAGCATGAAAAATGCAAGTTTAATAATGTCCATTATTATCATACTAGTCGCAATTATTTTAGCCGTGTTCACTGCACGTATCATTTCTAATCCTATTAAAAAAGTGGTAACGAGAACGTTACTAATTGCAGATGGAAACTTACAATCTACAAATTTAGTAACCAAAGCTAAAGATGAAACAGCACAATTAATTCAAGCGACCAATACGATGAATGATCATTTAAAACATGTCATTACAAGCATTATTGAAGCAAGTGACCATGTAAAAAATCAAAGCAGAGGACTTTCTGCTTCAGCAAATGAAGTGAAAGAAGGAAGCCTACAAATTGCCCTAACAATGGAAGCCTTAGCTTCAGGCTCCCAAGAACAAGCACAAAACTGTGTAAATCTTGGCGAAACGCTTGCCGATTTTATTGAAAAAATTAAATACTCAAGCGAAGAAGGAAAAGCAGTAAGAAATCTCACTGGGAAAGTAAAAACGGCCACATTGAGCGGAAATAAGCTCATGGCGATTTCCGAAAGTAATATGCATGACATTGAAGATTTAGTGGAAGATTCAGTTGTAAAGGTCAAAGAGTTAGATCATAAAACGGCAAAAATCAATGACATCATCGCTGTCATTACCAATATTTCAGAGCAGACCAATTTATTGGCGCTTAATGCCGCTATTGAGGCTGCAAGAGCTGGAGAAAACGGCAAAGGCTTTGCTGTCGTAGCAGACGAAGTAAGAAAGCTTGCCGAAGAAGTAAAATATAGTGTCAATGACATTACGAACATCGTAAAAGCTGTACAGCAAGAATCTGCCGAAGTTGCATCATCACTAGAAGTCGGCTATCAAACGATTCAAAACGGAACATCCCAAATTAAAGAAACAGCCGAAACCTTCCATTTAATTGCTGACCTTGTGGAAGGGATGACAACAAAAGTTAGTTTTATCTCTAGTGAGCTGGAACATTTTGTGGACAAAGGTGAACAACTGAATGTATCCATTCGTCAAATCGCAAGCGTATCAGAGGAATCAGCTGCCGGCATAGAACAAACAACAGCTTCTACCGAAGAAACGGCTAGTTTAATGGAACAAATATTAGAAAGCTCGCAAATGCTAGCAGACCAATCTGAACAATTAAATCAAATCACTAAAAAATTTACAGTTTAAAACGAAAAGATGTGTACTGAAATCCTGTACACATCTTTTTTATTCATATGTTTGTATCAGCGATTCTAGTGGTTTTATCAGCGATTTCTCGCTTTCTATCAGCGATTCGCATAATCTTATCAGCGATTTCTCGTATTTTATCGGCGATTATGGAGGTTTTATCGGCGATTTCACAGCCTCTATTTATTTCTTACATTTAATCATTGTAAATTTGATTGGAGGTTTATTGTCCGTATGTTTGCTTGGCTCGTCTATTTCTGAAAACTCCACGAGTCCATATTGTTGAAATTCTTGTTTTATGGCGTCCGCATTATAGAAAAACATTTTCACACCTTCCATGATTTCAAAATAGTTATTATCTAGTTGTTTGCCCTTTCCAAACATCGGGGCTTTTTGTGATACAGTAGTAAAAATCATATATCCATTAGGCTTTAGCTGGTTATAGCAATCTTGAATAAACTTCTCTCTCTCATTTTTAGATAATAGGTGAATAAGTGCGTGGCAAAATATACCGTCATAAAGCTTATGGTCAAAAGGCATATCGGTTACTGATCCATGAAAAGTTGTCATATTTATGCCATTTTGTTTTGCCAAATCAATGGCTGTTTGGGAAATCTCAATACCGGTAACGTTTATGCCATTATCCGTAAAAACTTTTGCGTTTCTACCATAGCCAATACCTGGTATTAGAATATCCTTAACGTTGCTTTCAAGGAAAAAGTCTTTTGCTGCTATTGCTGAGTCTGTTGGTTCAAATCCCCACATTGTTTGTTTTTCTATAAAACTTGATTCCCAAAATTCTGTCATATTGTATCTCCTAGCTAGTTTAATTTTGTAAAATTAAGTTTCTCTCAGCTATCACTTTTATTCAACTAATTAGCTCCTTGTTGTATCGTAATGGCTAATGTTCCCCATTGTTTTTCTTGTTCTGGTGTGTAAATTTCATATGTACTGTCCAACATTTCTTTCATTGTCCACCCTTCACAATCGAACGTTTTAAAGGGGATATCTTTATACATTTCTTCAAAAGTATCGTAATTCCTTAATGCCGTTACTTGTACATGTAATGTTTCGTTTTTATTAGGAAGGCATATAAACTTTATCGAATCACCGACTTTAATTTTCCTTCTCTTCTCATCATTTAATCGAACCTCTACCGTCTTTTTCCCCTCTTTTATTAAGCTGAAAAAATTTTCATATATCCCCATATGATGGTCCACTTGAACGCCCCCGCCGTTTATTAAATAGTTGTCTGAAATAAATCACCCACCAAACAACGAGAAAACAGTACCCTAATATGGCGTAAATCGACCAAGGGGCTCCTAGTTGTAATTGGGAAATAAAATGCTCGAACTCATCTACCCCTTTTTCTCGCCCAATACTGTTGATAATACTAATGATGGGAATAGTGAGTGCTAGAATAATGGTTATCATCGAGAAAACAATAGACTTTTGCCGAATTATATTCATTAGTGCAGCTCCCAATGATGCTAGAATAAATGTGTAATAAATAATCAAAACCCAATTAGGAACAGTTTCCCAATACATTTTCCCACCTCACGCTTAGTTAAATCGAAACTTTTTATTCAAATAATGCGACCTTTAACTCCATTCCATAACAATGCACAAGCATAGCGTGTAATTGCCCTCGGTGATGATAAATATGAGCAACTATTTCTAATAACCATTCATATCGTGTATATGTAATACCCCAATAAGCAGTTACTTCCTCTTGAAGTTCCGCTTCTGTTAAATTCATAAATTTCTCTTCTAAAAATTGATAATTGTGCAGCAATGCTTCTTTTATCTGAAATCGATTTTCAAATGAAAGACTCGTATAGTAGTCATTCATCCTGTCTTGGGATGCTCCATCTGCAATAAGTGAATCGGCTTTACAAATAGTCGCAATATGCTCCAACAATTCGCCAATGGAATGTTTATTCGGGGTCGGTCTTTTTAACAAGTCTTGTTCTGCTAATGTATCAATCATCTCAACTATTGTTGTTACTGCAACTTTTATTTGATGTAATGCATGCTTACAATAGATCGTCATCTTATCGCTCTGTCCTATAAATCATTGTTATCGATGTACCACATATTTCATATTCCTCAAAACCTAATTTTCTATAAATATAAATCGCATGACTATTTTCAAGATCTACGCTCAAGGAAATGGATTTATATCCATCACACTTCGCTTGTTGAATGATCTTCTCCATCAACAATGTTCCTACGCCTTGCCCCCTCGCTTGTGCAGTCACTGCTATGCCTAATTCAGGCGTTTTACTATCTACGTAGCCATATCCTTTATTACTGTCGTCAAACAAGCGGTACCAAACTGCACCGACCGGTTGATGATCATTACACGCAATCAATGCCGTATCACCATTTCTACCCCAGTCTTCATGATATTTTTTTAGATGTGGCGAGTTAATTAAGTCTTCCTTTTGTGGCTTATTTTCTAAAATATAAATGGATTCATAAAGCATATCAGTCAAAAAGTCGAATTCATGATGTGTAACATTTCGAATCGTAACGATGTCGACACCCCCAATTTATTTTGTATTTTATTTACTTCTATGTAAAATAGCTGATTTCCTTCTTCTAAAGCAAGCCGAGCAACATCGCAACATGTATCCATATGCCTTAGCATACATTTGGTATAATGAGGTAATTGTTTTTTTATAAACGGGAGGGATTTTTTATGTCATTAACTAAAACAAATATCTGCACATGGAGGCCATTTTCAACTTCACCGCCACCACCGTTTACTCCAACTGAACAGGAATTACTCAATATGCTTATAGACAAAACAGATTAAGAATCTGCGAGATATAAGCTGTTTCGCAGATTCGAAGGAGTAAACAATGAAATCTAACATTCAGTTTATTGTATCTATGGTCATTTTCGGTACAATTGGTTTAGTTGTGCGAAACATTGATCTCACTTCGAGCGAAAGAGCTTTACTAAGCAGTTTTATAGGTTGCTTATTTTTAACTATTCTTTTCTTTATCATGAAGAAAAAATTTTCATGGCATTTAATAAAGTCGAATGCTTCCATTTTAATTTTTTCCAGTATTGCATTAGGCGGAAATTGGGTTTTCCTTTACCAATCCTACGACCATACGAGCATTGCCAACGCAACACTCGGCTATTACTTTGCACCAGTGTTTGTCATGCTGCTTTCTCCCTTTGTGCTGAAGGAACCATTGTCCATTAGAAAAATGGCTTGTGTGACAGTCGCCGTAATCGGTTTAGTTTTCATCGTCGGTGACGGTTTGAGTGCCTCTCAAACGAATGACCTGCTCGGCCTTTTTTATGGCTTAATTGCTGCAGCATTTTACGCAGCATTATTGCTATTAAATAAATTTATTAAAGCTATAGAAAAACTAGAGCTGACAATTTTACAACTTGGTATCACTGCTTTATTGCTTATGCCATATGTTTTCTTAACTTGTGGTTTTGGTATATTTCATGTCACGAGTTCGTCTATCCCTTTTATTTTAATTTTAGGGATTTTTAATACGGGGATTGGATTTTGGTTATTCTTTTCTGGTATGGAGAATTTAAAGGGACAAAGTATTGCGATGCTCAGTTATGTTGATCCATTTGTCGCGATATTAATTTCGGCCCTTATTTTGCAAGAGCACATGACGATGCTTCAAATGCTCGGTGGTGCATTACTCTTAGCCTCAACATTTGTTAGCGAAATAAAAACACGCAAATTTTTGGCACAATAAATGGCATATACAGTGGGAAGTAGTTATGTTCCCACTGTTTTTTATTTTTCCCCTCGAGTTGGGCTTTTTCATAGCAATGGTATGGCTTGTGAAAGAATGCCATATGATAACGGCATTCGCTCCACCTCTCTTTAGTCATACATCTACCATTCGTTAACTTCTTTTTTCAAATGCTAATAAAGTACCTAAGCCGATTAAAGTAAATCCACTCACTATTTTTTGCCATAACATAGCAGTTTTATTTTTCACTAAAACATTTCGAATGGAACTGGCTATAATGGAGTAGCCAACATCAACGACTAAAGTTAGACATCCAAAAATTACGCCGAGGACGATGAATTGCAAAAACGTATTCCCCATGGAGGGCGAAATAAATTGCGGGAGAAATGTCAGGAAAAACAAAGCCACTTTCGGATTAAAAATATCCGTAATGGCGCCTTGCCAAAACGCTTTACGAATCCCCCCTTGTGATTCTTGAATTGTAATGTTGATCCCTTTTTTATCTCGAATCGTCTGAATACCTAAATAAATTAAATAGCCAGCACCTATGTACTTTATGATTTGAAAAACAAGAGCAGATTTCAGCAAGATAGCCGATAATCCAAAGGCAGCGAGTAGAATATGAAACAGTACCCCCACTTGCATACCAATTGCTGTCGCGATGCCTGCCGTTTTACCTTCCGACACACTACGACTAACGATAAATGCCATATCTGGCCCTGGAACAATTGCGATAATAAAAGTAGCCACTAAAAAAGCTACAAAATGACTATAATCTAAAGAAATAAAATCTAACATACGCTCACCTCCAATGTAACTAGACATTGTAACTATAACGAATTCATGCAATCATCACAATATTTTTATTATTCATCTTAACTACTGGAGGAACTTAATATAATCGTGGTGATTTATCTTGTATCAATTACTAGCCTTCTTAAAAGTCAGCGAGTAAATATAAAGTTTGTTATAATCATAAACTGTGAGTGCAACTCAATATTTAAGGTTAGAAAGAAGGAACAACCATGTCCGTAACAACCAACAATAATTTGGTTAAATACCCCAGATTAATTGTTGCCGCTATTGTGTTAGGAGTCATTTTAAACCCTCTAAATACGACTATGATTACGGTAGCATTACCAGCCATACAACATGAATTTCAACTTACCTCAAAGGACATTTCATTGTTAATATCCTCGTATTTTATTGTAAGTGCTATTTTTTTACCTCTTGCTGGTAAATTGAGTGATCATTATGGTAGAAAAAAAATCTTTCTTTCAGGTTTAGTCCTTGTCTCAATTTCCTCCTTATTAGCGCCGTTATCTCCCAATATGATGGTTTTACTTGGAATGAGAACTATACAAGCCATAGGTACTTCAGCTCTTTTTCCCGCTGGAATAGGAATTGTTCGTGAACATATAAATAAAAACCAAAATAGAGTCATAGCGACCATAGCCGTTTTTTCCACTACTTCAGCAGCACTTGGACCAACTATTAGTGGATTATTAATTCAGTATGCTGGTTGGTCAGTTATTTTTTACGTTAACATTCCAATTATTATAAGTTCAGCAATCTTAACTTTTGTATGTATGCCTAAAGAAATTCAAAATGTGAACAAACCGTTTAAATGGGATATTATTGGAATTTTATTATTCGCAATACTTCTGTCATGTTGGATGGCTTTTTTACAATCATTAGAAGATGGTTTTAATGTATTTACATTTATTTTGTCTATTTTAATTTCACTTTTGTTTTACTACTATGAAAAGAGAACAAACGAACCGTTTTTAAATGTCGTATTTTTAACGAAAAATCCAAAAATATCACTAGTTTATATTCAATTTATACTAGTAACACTGGTCTTTTTCTCATTAATTTTATCGATGCCCACTTACTTACAAAAAGTGATTATGCTTGATTCTAAATCAGCTGGGATGATGCTCCTCTCCATTTCCATATTTGCGATGATGATGACACCAATAGCAACACGCTGGATAGAAAAAGTAGGATATAGAATTCCGTTAATGTTTGGAGCGATTGTAGGAATCTTAGGTGTTGGGTTACTGTTTGCTTTTAATCAAAATTCATCACTGCTATGGGTGTTTATAGTGTTATCAATTATCGGGATAAGTAATGGTGCCTTATCAATTGGAACCCAAAATTCACTTTATTCGATTGTTTCCAAAGAACAGAGTGGAATATCTTCAGGATTACTACAGACTTCCAGATTTATCGGAAATATTCTTGCTTCAAGTTTATATGGTGTTATGTTTGCTACAGGGGTTAATGATGGAAATAAAAATTCTATTTCCGTTGTGTTACTAATCGTTTCTCTTGTGATAATACCTACTATTCTTTATATTACAAAGAAAGCTAAGCATCGCAAGTAAACTGATATAAAGTTTTCATAATTATTAAAGCCAAATCAAATAATTTGGCTTTTTTCTTTCCCTGCAACTAAACGGCCCAATCTGCTCAACTTTAGTAGAGATTTTAAATAAAAAAGGCTTTACTCCATAGCGAAATAAAGCACAAGGTCAGTATCCGAAACGCTTACTGCATCGAGTTTCGGACTTTTTCAGGAATCATGACGACTTCAGTTTGTAACTCGACAGGTCTAAAGGTTTCATCGATGCATTCATCCCAATATTCAATATGTATTTTATCAATCCAATGTTGTGAATCGTCGACATCGATTCCACCTGTTCCTTGCACAACATACCAATATAAATATTCTTCTCCATTTAAAACTTCACGGAAAATGGTTTCAACGTACATTTTCTCACCTTCAAGCGTAACGAGTACATCTTCCATATTGTCGTTCAAAAAAGCTAACCATTCATTTACCTTCGCTGTTTTCCCTTGCTTAACCCGATAGCGCGTACACTCAATATTCATTTTGCTAGTTCCTTTCCTACTAAAAAATATAGCGAAACCACTAGTAAATTTTAACATATATATTTGTATATTGGTGATTTATAAATCGAATAGATGTTGGCTATCGTTATGAAATACAAATGGAAACCCCGTCCTCTTGTGCAAAAAAGATTAGGCTAGTCTTTAAATTAATTTCAATAACCTCATTCCTTGATTAAACTACCACCAGTACTAAATTGATGTTCATTATCAACAGTTTCTATAAAACCCTTTAATTGAATGTTAGGATTATCAATGCCTAACAAAGATTGATCTCCCATTCCTTCAAACGGCATGAAAACATGAAGTGTAATTTTTTCTCCTGGCTGAATATCTAATTTATTGCCATCCGCTTCTACTGTGTATTGATTACCTTTTAAACCACTTTCCCCGTGTTTAATAGGGTAAGAAACAAAAACGTTATTTTGCTTAATAACTAAATCACTATCATTTTTTAATTGTATAGTATAGGATATGCCATTTTCGAACGTTTCTGTTTTCATTAATGCTAACTTTATTTTTTCTATATCGTTTGTTGTAAACGTTTTTTCACTTACACAACCTGATAGCAATACAAGTATTAATAGACTTGTACATAATAATTTCATTTTCATTCATATGCCTCCATACTTGTTAAACATCTTTTGGATTGTTATAACTTTTTAAAGTAAAGATAATAAATCCCACAATTAATATCGCAAAAATTCCTAAACCGTTATAGACATATTGGATATAGCTTTTTTGATATGCATACTCGCCTTCTCTAATAGCTTTTATATAGTGACCATTGCCCAAGTCAATGGCAATAGCAATATCAGTTGCTACACCTTCAATAGCATAATATTTCGTCCCTTTTGGATAAATATTTGAAAAATTGCCTTCTAATTGTTCCATATCTGAATACTTCGTGACTTGTCCAATTTCTTTTGCCACATTTTCTACATACTCGTCGCTTATAACATAAATATAATCGTCCCAAACAACGAAAGGATATGCCCAACTTGTTGCCATTGCTTTGCATGGAAAAAGTAAAATGACTACAAAAGCAGCAAGCAATACTATATATCTCAAGCATTACACTCCTTACTAAAAGAGCTTTTATTATAATTAGACGATTAAAACCCAATTACGTTACAAATAATACCAATTTTATCAAACTTAATAAAAGGACTGCTAGAACAACTCAACGGTCGTTAAAGGTAGTCTTTCCAATGTTGCCACGCTATCCTTTATTGATAATGTTCGAGGTAATTGCCGCCTTCAAAAATTTCTTTTGCACTTAAAGCAGTCCATTCTTCAGGTGTAACATTTGGGTGTAAATCGAGATAGGATTTTATCATTTTATAGCCCTCACCGTAACCATATCTATTTGGTAAATCAACCCCACCTACAATAATTTGTTGTGACCGCTTAAAGCTAGTACTATCTAAATCTCCTACTACTTTTGACCAATTTTCTCTGTCGTATGAAGAGTAGATTGTTTTATCATAATAATCAGGATAAACTAATTTACTAAACATCATGGCCTTTCCTTCAAAAACTATGTAATCTAAAACTTTAAAATCGGTAGCTCTACTTAGATACTTCTCTGCCCAAATACTATGATGATATTCATGAGCTATGCCATCCCTTAATTTATCTTCCGTATAATCTTTATTGTATAGAACAATAATTTTCCCCGCCCCCACCGTTACCATTTCTGCATTTACATTCGTGGCTGGAAGAACACAAACAGTCGTTTCTTTGTCGGACGGAATAAGGTCTGAAGATTTGAAAAGCGATTCTTTAATCAGCTTTTCTGTTTCTTCTCTATTAATTTTTTTACTTAATAATTGATTTTCTGTTAATTGTTCGGGCCCTACGTTTAGTGCATAATGTGCCATATGTATATATTCGCCATTTTCAAAACAATCACTAAAGATAGGTTCAATAACTTCTTCTTTATAAATTTCTCGTTTGGATTGTTTTGGGTCACTTTCAACTTGTTCTTGATAGTTGTCATAAAGCTTATAGGCATTGACTATTTTATATTTTTGCTTTGTTTCTGGATGCTCGAATGATGTAACGATATTTTCAGTTTCTTGTTTTTCATGAGACTCTTCTGTCTGTGTACAGGAAGCAAGCATTAGCATGGCACAGATTAACATACATATTTTTAGAAAATTCTTCAATAAAACCCCATCCTTTTCAAAAATTTGAATGCAAATATATTTTACCATATTTTACATAAAATTCTCAAAAAGGGCTGGTATTTATATTTCAAATGTCTTCCAAACCATACACAATTTCAGCAAGTTTTTTCCCTGCAATGTGAATGTCAACAGTGTCGAGCTTTTTGGCGCCGAGTGTTTCATAAAATTGACAAGCATGATTGTCTTTCAGCACTAAAATAAGCATGGAATTCCATCCCATCCTCTTTATTTCTTCCACGATGGCTGTCACAAGTGCTTTACCAATCCCGCGCCCTTGGTATTCTTGTAAAATATAAATGGCATATAATTCACCTTCAAAACCACTATATTTTCCACTTCTTTCTTTGCCGCCAGATGCGAAACCAACAATGTCCCCTGCATTATTTTCAGCAACAAATACCCCGCCATTTGGAATGGTTTTTTGCCAATTCTGTTCACGACTTTCATACGATAAGTTTGTTAAATAGTCGTCCGGCACAATGTTGGCATATGTTGTTCTCCAACTGTCGACATGTACTTTCGCTATTGCTTTCGCATCTGTGACATCGGCTTTTCTAATGTTAAAATTACTATCCATTTGATCACTCCTATTTATAGATTCGATTATTTATCCATAGTTACTAGCGATTCTATATGTTCTATCAGCGATTCGCAGAGTTTTACCAGCGATTTCTCAGGTTCTATCGGCGATTTGCGATGTTTTATCAGCGATTTCTCAGGTTCTATCGGCGATTTGCGATGTTTTACCAGCGATTTCATGGATTCTATCGGCGATTCGCGACGTTCTATCAGCGATTTCATGGGTTCTATCGGCGATTTGCAGGGTTGTACCGGCGATTTCATGGGGTTTACCAGCGATTCACGACCCTCTATTGGCGATTTACTCAAGATTTGTGGCGTTTCACACTGATTTAGTGGCGATTGATCTAAGGTTTAATGGCGAACTGCCTGCAATCTTATATATTCTTTAAATCCAAACATCATTTTCAGCCGTCCTGTCGTTCTGTATTTCACCTGTATTGACAACACCTCTGGGCTCTACAAGCATTATTTTGCATTCTTTTTCTGCATAAGGCTTGTGCTCCACACCTTTTGGTATAACATACATTTCGCCTGCTGATAGTTTAACCTCACCATCTCGGAAGGCAATTATCATTTCTCCATCCAGTACGATAAATACTTCATCTGTCTCCTGATGTTGGTGCCATACAAAGTCCCCTTGAATTTTAACTAACTTAAACTGATAGTCATTCATTTCAGCAATGACTTTAGGAGACCAATGCTGGTTAAACTTCGATAGCTTTTCACTTAAATTAATAGGGTTGTGATTCATATATATTCCTCCTTTTTTTCCTTATATTACACTTTATACAAAAGCAAATACAGTTGTTTTCACTTCCTATTAGCAATCATCACTTTAAATTCTGAAAATTATGTTAAAATAAATATAAACTGCAAGGAGGAATTTACATATGGCAATAGAAAAGGTACGTGAGCATTTTGCACAATGGAATATCCAGCATAAAATACAGGAACTGAATGAAAGTTCCGCAACGGTTGAAATGGCTGCACAGGCACTGGGCTGTGAACCGGAGCGCATCGCTAAAACACTATCGTTTCTTGTGAATGATGGGGCTATTTTAATTGTAGCTGCGGGCGATGCCAAAATAGACAACGCCAAATTCAAGGCCATTTTTGGTGTGAAGGCTAAAATGCTGGCGAAGGAAGAAGTAAATGATCGCATCGGACATGATATCGGGGGTGTTTGCCCATTTGGTATTAATGAAGGGGTTGCTGTTTATCTAGATGAATCGCTCAAACGATTTGCAACTGTTTTCCCTGCATGTGGCAGCAGTAATTCTGCGATTGAACTTGGTATTCAAGAGCTAGAAGCGTATACACCTTATCAGCAATGGATTGATGTTTGTAAAGGCTGGAACGATTAACTTAAAAAAATCCACTTCGACTCCTGCGATTGCGAAAAGCGAAGTGGATTTTTACTTTACAGGCTAGCTTTAGTACCTACAGCGAGCCAATGTGAATCCCATTCTGTAATTTGATTGCCCACACGGCAAGACAGACCACATGCCCGATTATCAGCAATAAAAGAGCCAATTAGCCATTTTTTTGTTTGCAAGCCATCCGCCAGTTGGATATCGATGGATGGCATTTCCACGTATTGCTGGTAAATAAACAAATTATCATCATAATGTGTATTCGCAGATGCATTTGTTTTCGAACCGTCACCTGCATAAATTTCCACTGTATTACCTTCACGAGAATAAACAGGCTTTTTTACATAGGGTATTCCCTGTGCTCTAAAGGACTGTGCAGATAAATACGTCGGTAACATGTACTGATTAATTGCTGCTCGCTCCTCCGCATTAAATAACAGAGGATCGTTTTTCCGCTCCCAAATAAGCCATAACAAAATTTTAGATTGCAGGACATAGGCAGCTGGTGGATTAATAATCGCAAGCTTGCGATCTTTGACAAGCTCCAAAAGTTGCAGTCCAATTCTATCGCCATCGGATGCAACATCATCAATTAAAAACTCTACTGGATGGGCTGGTCGATATAAAATATCGATTTTCTCCATTGATGGTGTGTAGAGCCCTCTCGTTACTTCCTGTGTATCGTTAGGAAAAATAAGAAGCTTGTCGATCGGTACGTATTCAATATCGAATGGCACACATCTTTTCAAAAAATGTACCTGACAATATTCCTCAAAGTCCGCTTCAGCCGTTTTCCCCGTTATGACAATTTTAGGCTTTTTCACATCATGTAAATAGTGCATCGCGGCAAAAAGCGCTCCAGATAACGTTTTTTGCAGTGCTGACACATCATTGGGATTTTCGAAGTGAAAATGCTGACAAAGCTGTTCATTCATCTCAAATGTTTCTTGCACTAGAAATGGCGTTTCTCCATTTAGTTCGAGACATTTGATGTGACCATCTTCCGTACAAATAAAATCAAAACGAGCAAGGATAGACTGTTGCTGTAAATAGTCCAAGTGAATATAAGGCACCATTTCTGCACGTATACCTAGCGCACAAAGCTGTTGCTCAGGTAAGTGCTTAAATTGTTTGCCAACTTTTAAAAAGATTTGCCAAAGGATATTTGAGGCGTAATAAAGCTCGTCAATTTTCTCCTTCCGCAGTTCTTTCACATCGTATAAGGCGTACGCTAGATTTTCAACATCATAAAAAAAATGAGGAAATTGCGAATAGAATTTTTGCCGCTGCTTATTAACTGTATCGTGTTCCATCGGATTTCCTCCTTTTCCAATCGATTAGGACGACGAAGAACCTCCTCTTGATGCCCCTCCAGAGCCGAAACCTGATTTACCGGTGTTCGATGTAGAGCTTGAATACGAATTAGAACTATCACTAGAAGATGAGCTAGAGCCATTTGAATAAGAACGCTGTCCGCTCGAATAGGAATTCGTGTTACTAGAATTCGCATTCGCTCCACTAGTCGTTGAGGCGTTCGAATTCGTACCATTGGAAGTTGAGTTATTCGATGTGGATTTATTCAAATCTACGCTTCCACCACTTGATGATGCGCCAGTTGAAGATGAAGTTGACCCGCCTGTCGTAATGCCATTTGATTTATTCGTAGTAGTCGATGCTGCTCCTGTTGCACCGCTACTGTCTTTGTCTCTTTCTGTTCCATTTTTTAAATTTTTGCTTTTATAAATGGCGCTGCCAATCATGGCACCAGCAGTGGCATACATTAAACCATTAAAGAAATGTTGGGCATAATACGGTGAATTTTCATCTAAACATTCAAACGAACCATCATCGCTTTCTTGCCACTCTTCACAAGCATCCGCCATTTCACTATTATGTACATTGAGTAAATCCTCATCATTAGTCGCTTGATGATTATTTCCTGACGTAGTCGTTGTATCGACCTGGTCTTTCGTCTCCTCAATTGCCTGTGACTCACTATTGCCACATGCCGCTAATTGCATGACCATTAGAGATGCTGTGGTCACCGCCATATATTTTTTCATTTGTTTCGCCATATTTGTACGCTCCTTCAACTTGTTACCTTTTTTACGGATGACCTGTTATTTAGTTTCATTGTATTTACAAATTTATACTATAAATAATAGCACAATAATAATCGAATTAAAAAAACGTCAGAGTAATAACACTCTGACGCCTGCATTATTTTGTCTTTACTTTTCTTCCATATGTCATCCAGCGCCATATTTGTTCCAATGGCCCTATTTGAAAGAACTTAAACCAAATCACACTAAAGATGATTTGAATGACAAAAATCATTATGGCAATCATGACAATATTGGAAGTTGAAAGCACTTCTAGTCCCATTAGCGATATAATTTCTAACCCGATAAAACTTTGAGCTAAGTAATTTGTAAAGGCCATTTGTCCGACACGACCAATAGGTTTCAGTATTTTTACGATTGTCGCATGCTCCAAAACAATAAACAAACAAGCTAAATAAAAATAAGTAGTCGGGATCACACCTAAACCAAGTATGAACTGTAATTTAGGGTCCTGATGTTGAGAGGCAAACCAAATCCAACAAGATATAGCTACAAACAGTGGAGATGTACCATACAATACCCATTTTATTTGTTTGGCGTGCTGTCCAATATTTCTTATCCAATCCGCTTTCGCTACTAAAAAACCGGTTAAAAACATAATAAAAACAGTTAGTGCGTCATTCCCTAATAAATTAAAAACGGTGGAGACGATACCCAAGTCTGGTAAAAACATTTGCCCTAATATGCTTACAATATAAACGGTAATGATAGCAAAAAGCCACTTACTAATTGTAGAAACTGTCGCATGATAAAACGGTAGTAGGAAAAAACCGATGACTGCATATACAAATAAAATCGAACCCCAGAAGAAAAACACATGGACAATACCAATAATTAATAATGATAGTAAACGCCTTGCAAAGCGCCATCGAGGTTTATCACCGCGAGCTTCAGCACGAGAAGCAAAAATATAAAAACCAACACCAAAGAGAAATGAAAAGATAGAAAAGAATTTCTTCTCGACAAATATATCGATACACGTATCTATGATGCTATCGAATTTACTAATGACCGGCGCTGGTCCCCCATCTACTACTAGTTGATAAGCACCTACATTAATAAATAAAATACCAAATAGTGCTAAACCACGAATGATATCTAAAGAAACAATTCTTTCTTTTTGCTTAATAGATGGATGCATACTTTAAAACTCCTTTTTGTCATTACCTTATTTTTTTCTCCTTCGTTATTATAGCTACGCAACCTTACAGCAGTTTTTTGATTAGCTTACAAAAACCTTAACTGAAGTATTTTATTGGCGATTAAACAAATTATTTTTCCTAAGATATCTATTACAACTAAAAAATGTAATAATTATGATAGAATAAATAAAATATGTATTTATTTACAACACTTAAAAACAGGAGTTCTATCATGTCCATTTCGTTACACCATATAAGACATGCCACATCCATTCTAACGTTTAATCAAAAACGGTTATTAATTGATCCCATGTTAAGTGATGTCGGCCAACTTGCGCCTGTACCTTTTACTAGGAACTATCGTAAAAATCCCTTAACACCATTGCCTGTTGCATTAAACAGTTTTGAAAATATCGATGCTATACTACTTACGCATCGGCATTTTGACCACTGGGATAAAAAAGCGATAGCCGTCCTTAATAAAGACATACCTGTCATTTGTCAGCCGCGAGATGCCAGAGCAGTACAATCTGCTGGTTTTATCAATGTGATATCAGTAGAAGATTGTTATGAATGGCAAGGCATTCAAATAAAGCGAATACAAGGGTCACACGCTCCTGGTCTTACCGGTAAGCTGCTAGGACCCGTTTCAAGCTTTTTCTTACATACAGCGACAGAAGGTTCTATTTTTATACTTAGTGATTGTATTTTTACACCGAACATTGCCCAGGCTTTCCGAGAGTTGATGCCAGAAGTGGCCATTTTAAATGTAGCAGAGGCTGAGATGCTGTGGGGAACGGTTATTACAATGCAGCGAGAAGATATTGCTCGTATTGCCCAGTTATCTCCAAGGACGAAGCTCGTTGTCGTCCATTTAGAAACGATTAATCATTGCAAATTAAGTAGAGCTCAACTAACAGGTTATCTGAAGGAACAACAGCTAGAACATGCTGTAACAATGCCTAATGATGGAGAAACTTTGCTTCTATACTAGTGAGATTTTTAAAGCTTTCAATAGTTTTTCATCCCTTACCAAAAGTTCAATCGACATAATTTATAGTGTGGAGACTATTTTTGAATAGAGGTTACTCATCATGAACAGGCATAGAAGATTCGGATTTTGTTATCCTGGCTATCGGTATTGTGGTCCCGGATGTTCAGGACCTGGTGCACCAACAAATGCTGTTGATTCCTGCTGCAAAAGGCATGACAAATGTTATGCGAAATACGGAAGATCAAAATATTGCGATGATTTGTTTCAAAAGTGTTTATTGCCGCAAATGAACGCCAACAGCAAAATGGGCAAGGATGCGAGATTGTTTTACAAAGTATTTGCATTGCGTCATAACTTTTTTTAATCACTAAAAGCCAAGAATGAGACTGATTGTCCATTCTTGGCTTTTGCAGTTATTGTTGGCACTAAATTGTGTGTAAATTGTTTGAGTGCCTGGCACCATCTTTATTTAATTGGTATCCAAATTTCTGAGTATAAATCTTCACTTGTAGGGTCTTCGTCTGTATAAACTTCTAATTCAGCTGTTCCTGCAGGTTCGTACGGATTTGATGGAAACCATTCAGAGAAAATTTGCTTCCACGCATTTTGCATAGCATGCGGCATTGGGCCATGGACTTCAAACACGACCCATTTGGACGCTGGTACTTCTATCGATTGCAAATTTTCAGGTACTTCCCCTACGTGATCTGTGCCAATCCAATAATCGATTAAACTATTTTCTTTATAATTTTCATCTGGAACACAAACACCAAGTACCCCTTTAATTTGTCCGTTATTTAAAGCAAATAATTGCTCGTCCATTCCTTGACGATTTACTTCATCCCAAAATAGCGGTATACCTTGCAAATTCTCACCTTTTTGGCAATTATACGTCCTTTTTACACCTACAACTTGAAACTTATCTTTTTCTACAATATTATACTTCATTGGTTCTGCTCCTTTCAGACTCACCTGGATTACGAGGCGGTTATATGATTGTAATGGTCCTTGCTGTTTACGTGCGTCACTTGGCGTTACATGATGTTGCTTACGAAATGCTTTTGTAAATGCTTCAGGAGAGTCATAGCCATACTTGTAGGCGAGGTCGATTATTTTAATATCTGTATTGATTAATTCTTGTGCTGCTAAAGTCAATCTTCTTCGTCTTATATAATCTGCAATGGACATATCCGTTAAAATCGAAAATGTTCGTTGAAAATGAAAAACAGAGACGTTCACTTCTTGTGCGATTTGGTCCATTGTAATGGTTTCTTGCAAATGCGCTTCGATATAATTTATTGCCTTTTGAATCGACTCTATCCAACTCAAATGCCCTCACTCCTTATTTTTAGGTTATCGTACTTAGATTTTTTCATCCTGTCTTTTTATGCTATCTTTGGACTGGTCAGGGCAGTTGTATGCAAAGTCTACTATATATTTTCTGCTTATAATGAACAAATCAGCAATTTTATTAATTATTAGTAGATTCTTAGTATTTAATTAATTTAAAATAAACAGTATTATTAACTATTATAGATATTTCATCTAATGACACAATACGCGGAGGATATGACGATGTTAGAAATAAAAAAAGAAATCACAACCAACCCAAAAGAAAAACCAGCAGTAGACCAATTAGGTTTTGGACAATTTTTTACAGATCATATGTTTATAGTCGATTACACAGAAGGAATGGGCTGGCATGATCCACGTATTATCCCATATCAGCCGCTTTCTATCGATCCTTCGGCAATGGTATTCCATTATGGACAAGCTGTCTTTGAAGGATTAAAAGCGTATGCAACAGTGGATAATGGCGTGCTATTATTCCGTCCTGACCGTAACTTCAACCGTTTAAATCAATCAAACGAGCGTATCGTCATTCCAGCAATTGATGAAGAACTAGCATTAGAAGCGTTAAAGCAATTAGTAACATTGGATCGTGAATGGGTGCCTACAGCACCAGGAACATCTCTTTATATTCGTCCATTTATTATTGCAACTGAGCCACACTTAGGTGTCCACCCTTCTAATACTTACAAATTTATCATTATTATGTCTCCATCTGGTTCGTACTACAAAGAAGGTATTAACCCAGTAAAAATAATGGTAGAACAGCACTTTGTTCGAGCTGTCGCTGGAGGAACTGGCGAAGCGAAAACGGCCGGGAACTATGCGAGTGCCCTAAAAGGACAGGAAATTGCCCATAAGGAAGGTTATTCACAAACTTTATGGCTTGATGGCAAGGAACACCGTTATATTGAAGAAGTAGGAAGCATGAATATTTTCTTTAAAATAAATGGTACTGTGATTACACCTGCACTAAATGGCAGCATTTTGCCTGGGATTACACGTGATTCCATGCTTCATGTCTTAAAATCGAAAAACATTCCAGTCGAAGAACGTCGCATTTCAATCGACGAAGTGGTAGAGGCTTATCATAACGGTACGTTGGAAGAAGCATTTGGTACAGGCACAGCAGCGGTTATTTCGCCTGTTGGGGAATTAAAATGGCAAGATGAAAAGATTGTCATTAATAACGGTGAGATTGGTGAGATTTCACAAATGCTTTATGATACATTAACTGGCATCCAAAATGGTACGCTTGAAGATGCATTCGGTTGGACAATTAAATTATAGAAAACTAGCTAGAACAAGCAAAAGTGTTAGATTGAATATGGTCAATCTAACACTTTTTTTGCTGTTCCCCTCAAACATTTACTTTATAGTTTAATGCTAACTCATCCCCCGGTAGTCCTCTTATTCCCCAATGATGCTTGGGCGTTTCAAAAATTGTAATTTCAATATCTTGAGGGGCTATATCCAGTTGACTATGAATCTTGTCAAATAACAATGTAAGTAGTTGCTTTTTCGTTGCGATCGTTCGTCCTTCAAACATACTAATCTCAAGTATCGTATAAGATGCTGTTCTATCACTCGGATAGTAAAAATCCTCTTTGTCCATCGGGAAAAAGCGATGGAATTTTTTATCCTCAGGTAGTCCAAGTGTCTCTATCATACAAGAGTGAATAATATCCGATAATGTTGCCTTAATAGGATTTAACCTTTCCTTTACTCCATAAATTTTTATTTGGCTCAAGCTCATCTCACCTTTCTACACTAACTCTTCTATAAGAAGTGCCGAAATCCTGTCTACTGAAGGATAGAATGTTCGGCACTAACCATAAATTTCATCTTTCTTCATAAATAAAAGTACTACAGCTACCACGATTATTGGAATAATAGCGGCTAAATACAGTGCATGTAATAAGGCGATAAATGCAAACATGCCAATCATTAAGCTATATAAAAGAACCATTCTTTGATGCCACTGTCTATCTGCATGTCGCTTTTTAAAAAGTAGACCAATGACGAGATGTAAAACAACAGCAGTTAAAAACCAATCAAGGAAGTTCGTAAATGGAATGTCATAATAATAGCCTCCCTGTTCCCAAATCCAATAATTTTTAACTTTAAAAGAGACAGGATCAAGCACTAAATCGAAGACCACCGCTAACAGACCAGCAATGACAAAGCGTATCCAATGATTCGCAAGCGGTAACGCACGTGAAATCGCATCGGAAGTCGCAAGGACCATAATCCAAGCGAAACCGATTGCAACAGGTACACCAAACAAATTAGGTGCAAAATATTGCGTGTACTCATAAGAACCAAAGACCATGGAATGGGTCGATCCTAAATATTCCACAATAAACGTTGCGATAAAAACAAGAGCACTAATCGTGATACCTTGCCAGCTCCCATATCCCCTGACAAAATAAATGATGCCAAGCACACCAGAAGTAATAATAAATACACTATTCGCCCATTCGAGCCATGTTGGCAATAGATTAAACCCTACTAAAATGACACCGAAGCTATACCAAGTAAGAAAAAAATAAAAAATGGAATGCTGCCACCTCATAAAGTTGTGCTACACCACCTTTATTGATATATATTTATAGCTTCCGTGCAATTAAAGAGGAACACTAGATTAATAGACGAATGTTATTAAACTTGCACAACGTCTATGCCGTTGCCATGTCCTGTTGTCGTTTTAGAATCAAATAACTCAACTTTTGGTAATGGCTTAATCGTTAATTCCTGCATTTTTTCTTTTCTTAAAATACCATTTGCCGTAATACGAGCAGACTCTAAAATAATGGGCAAACCACTACCTGGGTGCGTCCCCCCACCTACTAGCCAGCAGTTTTCTAACTCTTCGAATTGGTTATGCGGACGGAATGTTAGCATTTGTGTCAGCTGATGACCAAGATTAAAGGTCGCCCCTTTATAGACATCGATTTCCTCTTCCCAACCTCTTGGAGAAATCACTTTTTCTTCTTCAATATATTGTTCAAGATTGTCAATTCCCAGTTTCTTTTCTAGCATGCCTATTAACATATCACGATAGTCTTTTTCACATGTCTCCCAATCTATGTTACTAAAATTATTCGGCACAGGCGCTAACACGTATAATGTGGATTTCCCTTGTGGTGCAACGGTTGGATCTGTGACAACAGCATTTTGGATATAAATCGATGGATCATCTGATAACACTTTGGCATTCGTAATATCCTCTACATTTTGACGATAGTCCTCTGCAAACCAAATTGTATGGTGTGGCAAATCAAATGTTCTATTTACCCCTAGATATAACATAAAGGTTGAACACGAATATTTTTTCTTATCTAACTTTTCTTTTGAATATTTTTTCAGAACACCCGGTTCCACTAAGTTGGTCATTGCATGCGCAAAGTCACCGTTAATAATGACATCATCAGCCGCAATTTTATCCCCATTTTCTAAAATAACACCTCGCACTTTTCGTCCGTCTAACCATAACTTAGATACACCTGCGCCTGTAAAAATTTCACCGTCATTTTCAAGCACAACTTGAGCCATCGCTTGTGTTAACTTATTCAAGCCACCTTTCACATGATAAACACCATAAGCATGCTCAATATAAGACAGAATCGAAAAGGCGCCAGGACTTTCCCATGGAGACATACCTAAATATTTTGCTTGGAAAGTAAACGCAAGCTGTAGTTCCTCTTGCTTGTAATAACGAGATAATGTATCGATTAAAGATTTACCGACTTCTAGCTCGCCTAAAGCTTTTAAAACCTTAGGCTGTAGTAAATCTGTGAAGCGATTCATACTCGTCTGTAAAACGGGTGCTAATTTTTCTAACTTGCGATTTGTTTCCCGCATGTAACGCTCATAGCTTCCTTCATTACCTGGGAAGAGCTCGTTAATTTGACGAATCATTTCGCCTCTATCTCGCGTCATCTTTATTTTTTTGTCACTAAAAATAAGTTCATACATAGGATTTAAGTCAATTAGCTCTATGTAGTCATGAATATTGCGCCCCGTAAGTTCAAAAATCTCCTCTACGATATACAGCATATTTAAAAAAGTAGGACCCATATCAAACTTATAATCCCCTAGTTGTATTTCACTTGTTCTCCCACCTATATAATTCTTTTTTTCAAATACTTTCACATTAAAACCCTTAGCAGTTAGCAACATAGCTGAAGCTAAACCTCCTGGGCCAGCTCCGATAATAATAATGTCTTTTTTCTTTTTCATTATAAAACCCTCCCCCATACATTAAGGTCGTTCTCTTTATATTTAGTTGGTCAAGTTCTTGTATAAGCAATTCATTTTTAACTTATACAATGATTATACAATTACTATACAAAATTTTGCAAATAATTAAGGACTAAAAAAATATCTAGGACAAAAGCTTGTCTAATGCAAACTTTTATTCTAGATATGATTAAATGGCGCTCGTATAGGGACATTCCTTCTTACAAGCGCTATCCTTTTTTTGGTATAATTATCGCAATTATGACTGAGAAACTCAAAAAGGTATGGGGGTTAAACTTGGCTATCTCATTGCCCCCGCTTACTCCTCTATGTCCATATCGCTGTATTAAAAAACTTGTAACCTTTTCCATATCTCAAACGAGTTATATATGTAAACAAAAATAAGGGGGGAATGATTTGCTTGATAATGAAAAATTAGAGGATACCATTGATGAAATATATAATCGGCATTATTTAGATGTATACCGTTTTCTAATTTGCTTTTCAGGTAATCAAAACGATGCAGAGGATTTAACGCAGGAAGTGTTTATTCGTGTGTTAAATAATTTAGCGAATCTTAAGAGTTTAATGAACGTAAAAACGTGGATATTTTCCATCGCAAAGCACGTTGCTATTGATCATTATCGCAAAAAGAAATTTGCTTCCCTTTTTACGGACGGTTTTTTTAAACAGTTGATATCTAGCCAAAAAGAACCCAATGAAGTCATTGAGCAAAATGAAGTGAAGAGGCATGTTCACCAGGCCATTTCAAAATTAAAACCAAACTATAGAGCAGTCGTTATACTACGGGGAATAAACGAATTTTCCATTAAAGAAACTTCCGAAATCTTACAATGTAGTGAAGCAAAGGTCAAGGTTGATTACCACCGCGCTTTAAAAGAATTGAAACAAACATTAAGTTTAAATATAGAGGAGGTTATTGGCAATGCAAACTGACAAAGATTTATTAAATTTAATGAAAGAAGCGTATCCACTTCATCCTCGAGAGGAATTTGTCTCCTCGACATCAGTTAAACTTAAACAATTAGCAAGAAAAAGGGATAGGAAAAAAAAGTTTATTCGCTTAACAATGATATCTACAAGTATGGCTATATGCGCAATCGCTACTTTATTATTTTTCTTCCAAACCGAACAAGATTCACTAAATTTCAATACCACTCAAGGAAAAAACATCGCCGCTTCAACAACGACTGAAAACCCGTTAGTTTACATTTATCAAACACACAATCTAGAATCCTTTTATTCACAATCTACAACGACAGACCCTAAGGAAGCATATCAAGACACACAAAATATTACACTCGTTGGTGAAAGATTAAGCCAATCATTAAATAATACTGGCATTGCCTCTATGCATGATACAACGAATATAATGGGGATTTTAAAAGAAAAAAACCTATACTTTCATAAAGCATATGACATTTCTAGAGAGCCATTGGAAAAAGCTTTAGCAAATAACACCACAATTCAAATGGTATTTGATATACACAGAGATTCCGCAGAAAGGGATATTACAACAATCAACTTGGCTGGAACAGATTATTCTAAAATAGCTTTCACCGTATCAAAATCAAGTAATAACTTTGAAGAAAACTATAAATTTGCGACACTACTGCATAATAAAGTGGAAGAAAAATATCCTAACTTATCCAGAGGTGTCATCGTAAAAAATAAGCCAATCGGTCAAATAACGTATAATCAAGACCTTTTTGGCAACGCGGTCCTATTAGAAATTGGTGGAATAGAAAATACATTAGAAGAGGAATATAGAACTGCGGAGATTCTTGCAAATATTATTAAAGACATACTTGTGCAATAAAGTGAACTAGAGCGTTTCATCTTTAATAGAAACGCTCTTTACTTACGCATTACTAGGTTGAGTTGCTTTCTCTAAGCAATTTACTGTCCAAAAAATGATTGTAGTACTATCTCTGACATCATTTTCTCGAATTGTGTTCAACATAAAAAGAATACTTTCCTCATCTTTCATGCTAGTAACAGTATTATAAATGTCTATCGGATTCGCGTATGGCTCGTTCGGACATTCAATTAGACCATCAGTTGTTAGCAAAATGCGGTTTTTCCCTTCTCTTAATTCCCTAATCCCAACACTATAACACGGCACTGCCAGATTAAACGTATTCACTTGTCCTATCCATTCATAAAACTGCCTTTGATTTATCTGATACTGACTGAATGCAGCTAGTTCTGGGTGAAATAAATATAAAATACAGTCTCCTACAGAAAACCACCATATATATTTATGTTTTCTAACAACGATTAAACAAGCCGTTTCTCCTATTACATTTCGACAAGCAGCAAGGAACTCGCTAGATTGAAACATCTTTACGATTTTTTCTTCAAGTTTTTGAAACAGTTGTTGCGTTACTGACGAAGCTAATAAATTTTTTAGTTGTATCTTTTTCGCATTAAAAAGCTCTAAAATTATTTCAGCACTCTCCGCTGTATTATGTGCGTCTAGAATAATGACAAATTCCCAATCTTCCTCGTTATTACACCATACCAAACAGCCATCTTCATTTTTAGATTGTCCTGCACTTGAATTGCCACCATATCTTCCGACAATCATGTGATGAAATTGCTGAATATTTAACTGATCAACAAAATCTTTTTGGCTTCCAACCCAACTAAAATCCTCAAAAAGATTATTCATATGGATGATTCTCTAAATAACTTTTGATACGACGACAAAGTGCAAGAACATCATCCTCGTCTCCCATCGGCGCATCTGTCCAATCATAAACTTCCATTGGTCCCCAGTATTCTTTCGGTGTATTCGGATAACGAGCCACAATGTGCATATGAAGATGTGGCACTGAATTTCCCGAAACAAGAGAATAGACGTGCTCAGCATGTTCAGACTCCATTAGCGCCTTGCTCACTCTAGCCATTATAACGCCGAATGCTTGTGCTTCTTTCACAGTCATATCGGCAAGTGTTGGCGCATGCCTTTTTAAATCAATCATAATATGACCAACGTAATTTGGCTTACCATTTCTATCAATATGACCGACGTAAACATAGTCATCCTCGTATATCATTGCTCCTGAAGTTTCTATTATCCCCTTGTGTTTATCGCAAATAAAACATTCTTTCATAACCGTTCGCCCCCTAAGTTTTAACAGTCAAACTACCATTAGCCCAATACCTTCAATCTACATGCCACTGGCGTCATTTTATTTAATTACAGGCAAGCTTACCTTATTTACCCAATCGTGAATAAATCGAGCTTGATGTTCGTTTAAATGCGGAAGGTTGTCACGTGAAAAAAATCGATGTTCATGACTTTCTTCAGAACGTTGGATTAAGTGCCCTGTAAAGCTGCTTGAGTGGAATATTATTTGAACGCTAAACACTTTGTCACCATTTGGATATGTAGCAAATCCTGCTTCTCCAGAATAAATACCAAACAACGTTAATTGTTCAACTTTTAAACCAGTCTCTTCATGCGTTTCTCTTACAGCCGCTTCAAGAAATGTCTCTCCAGGTTCCATCACACCACCCGGAATGTCCCAAACATCTCGATCTGTTCGATGTTGTAATAAAATTTGATTATCATGTTCAAGTATGATACCACAGCCTACTGTCATTAGCAGTTCATTGCCAATGAGCTGGCGCATTGTTTGGATATAACTCATGTTTCCTCCTAAAATATCAAATTTTATACTACTTTTATATTAACATATTTATCCAATTAAAACTGCCATCCATTCTTCATATTGTTAGAAAAGCTTTCAATTTGAGTAAACTTTTAATCAATCCACAATGTATGAAGTCAAAAATTAAGGTAAGAATAAACCTATATAATTCCACTATGAGGTGAATAGATGAAAAAATTAATCATCGGTACTTTTATGTTAGTTCTAACAACAGGGTTATTATTTGGATGTGGTAATGCGAAAGATGATACCGAGCCGACAGATACGGAAGCACCTTCAACACATAAAGATCATATGGAAGATAAAACGGATGATAAATCAAAAGAGTAATCTCTTATACGTAATGAAAAAGACAGAAATCCAGCTCACAATAACGCTGGTTTTCTGTCTTTTCATTTGCGCCTTGAGGTTACTACATCCTTTAATAATCCCACTTTTGCGCATGTTTTTGCATGATTTCAATCATACGAATAATGGCAGGAGAAAGCCATTTATCCTTATGATACGTCAAAAATGTTGAGATGGATGCATATTGTTGCGGCACAAATTCCCCCTGTAATTTTTTATCTTCTAATTCTTCCTTCACTGAAAAGTAAGGGACTACCGAGAAGCCTAATCCATTTTTGACGCAATGTTTGATTGCTTCTATACTTTGAAATTCTAAACTTTCTCTAATATCGATAGCTTGATTGCGAATATACTCATCAAAGACTGATTTATAACTGCACTTGGATTCAGCAAACAGCGCGGTATTTGTTAGGATTTTATTGGAGGAGCTAATTTTCACCATTCTTTCTTGAATGAGTTTTTCCGAGTAAAGATCTTCTTGTTGCCAATCATCTTTCTCCAATATTAACGCAATATCAATATCCCCATTTTTAAGACTTGCCGCCACATCATAATTTTCAAGTGATTTTAATAATAGCCTTACTTTAGGGTATTTCATTTTATAATCAAGAAGAATGGCTGGCACTCGACATATTGTTAATGACTCGGAAATGCCTAACGTTAAATCGCCTTGTGGTTCTTTATCAATATTTAATGATTGATTGTAAAGTTCAATAATTTTTGTAGCATACGTCAAAAATTGTTGTCCATATTGCGTTAACATGACTTTCTTTCCTAGACGGTCAAATAATGGTCTTCCTAGTTCTTGCTCTAATTCTTTAATATGCGTTGTAATAGAAGATTGGGCATAACCAAGATGCTCTGCTGTTTTATTAAACCCTCCTTTTTCTACAATTGTTTTAAATGTAATAAGATGCCGAATTTCCATAACGTATAATCTCCTGACGTTCGATTTTATTGAACTAATTTATCGATTTTATCAATTTTACTAAAGTGAAATTAGGATGTAAACTAATACCAAACTTATCAATCAGGAGGTAATGATTTTGACAAATACAATATTTGAGCCATTTAATATAGCGGGAATGACCCTCAAAAACCGAGTAGGATTGGCACCAATGACGCGGATTAGTGCGACTGAAGAAGGGTTTGTCACAGATAAAATGGTGGCCTATTATCGTTCCTTTGCTGAAGGTGAATTTGGACTAATTATTACGGAAGGCACTTATATTGATCAAAAACATAGTCAAGCATACCAATATCAACCAGGTATTGCTTGTAAGGAACAAGCACAAGCGTGGCAAAGTGTTGTGGATGCTGTTCACGTAGCGGGAGCAAAAATTGTGATGCAGTTACAACATGCTGGCCCATTATCCCAAGGTAATCGTTTTGTGAATGAAAGCATTGCTCCTTCTGCTATTCAACCGACAGGCGAGCAACTTGCCTTTTATCTAGGTGAAGGAGCCTTCCCGATACCTCGTGAAATAACAAAAGATGACATAGCGGAAGTGAAACAGCATTTTGTCGATGCGGCTATACGCGCTAAATCTGTTGGTTTTGACGGCGTCGAATTGCATGGCGCAAATGGTTATTTATTAGATGCTTTTCTCACAGCCTATACGAACGAACGTTATGATGAATATGGAGGTACGACAGAAAACAGAGTTAGATTTTTAGTGGAAGCAATTCAAGATGTCAAAAAGGCTGTTGGTGAAAACTTTGTCGTAGGCATTCGAATTTCACAAGCAAAAGTAAATAATTTCAGTTATAAGTGGCCTGCAAAAGAACAAGATGCGCAAATTATCTTTGAATCATTAGGACAAGCTGGCGCTGATTATATTCATATTACAGAATACCAAGCGTGGCAGCCCGCATTTGAAACAGGCATTGATTCTCTTGTAGCCCTTGCCAAAAAATATAGTCAAATACCGATACTCGCAAATGGCCAGTTAGATCAACCGGAACGTGCTTCTGAAATGATTGACAATGGTCACGCTGATCTTGTCACATTAGGCAAAGGTGCATTGGCGAACCATGATTGGGTAAAGAAAATTAACAATGGCGAGGCTTTAAAAGAATTTAACCCAGCACAAGTACTTTATCCCATTGCCAATATTAAAGATTTTGAACTATAAATTTTCTGCGTGTTCTTCAACTGTTGGTTGCAGAACACGCAATATTATTAAAATCTTGGCTATCGCCATTAAAACCTTTGTTTGCGCCACTAAACTCTCCGCTATCGCCACTAAAACCCTTCCTTGCGCCACTAAATCCTCCGCTATCGCCACTAATACCTCGCTAATCACTTATATCTACTAAAAAGAAGTGTCGGCGCCCTACAGCCCCAACACTTCTTTGCTAATACATTGTCAAATATTCATCACGTTCCCAGTTGTGGACGCGTGTGCGGTATTTGTTCCATTCAATTTCCTTTGCTTCTGTGAATTTTTCAAAAATGTGATTTCCTAGCGCATCACGTACGATATGATCCATTTCTAGTTCGATTAATGCGAATTCTAAAGAAGCGGGTAAACTATCAATACCATTTAATTCACGCTCTGCGCGATTCATTTTATAAATATTGCGGTCCACAGCATCCGGGGGTGTTAAGCCTTTGCGAATACCGTCGAGGCCAGCCGCTAAAATGACTGCCATCGCCAAGTATGGATTGGCCGCTGGATCGACAGAACGTAATTCAATACGAGTTGACAGACCGCGTGCTGCTGGAATACGAATAAGTGGTGAGCGGTTTTGAGCTGACCAAGCGACATAGCATGGTGCTTCATAGCCCGGAACTAAACGTTTGTAGGAATTAACCAACGGATTGGTTACTGCTGTAAAGCCATGGACATGCTTTAGTACCCCTGCCATAAAGCTGCGAGCTGTTTCGCTTAATTGCAAATGTGCATGTTCATCGTAGAAAGCATTTTTATCGCCTTCAAATAGTGAGAGATTGAAATGCATTCCGGAACCATTTACACCGAATAAAGGTTTTGGCATAAATGTTGCGTGCAAACCGTGCTGAGCGGCTACTGTTCTAACAACAAGCTTGAACGTTTGAATGTTATCACAAGCTTCAATGGCATTTGCATATTTAAAATCAATTTCGTGCTGACCAGGTGCAACTTCGTGATGAGACGCTTCAATTTCAAAACCCATTCCTTCTAGCTCAAGTACAATATCACGGCGACAATTCTCGCCTAAGTCAGTCGGCGCTAAATCGAAATACCCACCGCTATCATTTAGTTCTAATGTTGGATGTCCTTTATCATCTAGTTTAAATAAGAAAAATTCCGGCTCTGGCCCAAGGTTAAACGAAGTAAAGCCTAAGTCCTCCATTTCCTTTAATACGCGCTTCAAGTTGGAACGTGGGTCACCTTCAAATGCTGTACCATCTGGTCGTGCAATATCGCATATCAAGCGTGCTACTTTGCCCCTTTCCGCTGTCCACGGGAAGATAACAAATGTATCTAAGTCCGGACGTAAATACATATCTGATTCTTCAATGCGGACAAATCCTTCAATCGAGGAGCCGTCGAACATCACTTTATTGTCTAATGCCTTCGCTAATTGACTCACCGGTATTTCCACATTTTTTATCGAGCCCAATATATCAGTAAATTGTAGGCGAATAAATTTCACATTTTCTTCCTTCACAATGCGGATAATATCATCTTTTGTATGATGCTTCATTGTTCACCACTCCAATTTGTAATTTTTCTTTACATGTTTTTTTATAACTGTTTTTAAATTACACTAAAACTGTGAAATTGCGCAATGGGCATGTTAAGTTTTATTACATGACTTTTTTCGAATAATTTTATCGTTTTTTTAGATATATAAAATAGCTAGCGAGATGATTTCGCATGCACCCATCTCAAAATAACTAGTTTTATAAAAATTTTATATAGTCTATAAGTAACGTAATATCAACAAAAACAATACTTTTAGATTAGTTAAAATCAATTTTAATAGAACATTAGTCTTGATTTATTTATATTTTACTGGTACATTATAAGCGAAATATATTTTCAAGTTGTCTGACAAGCTATTTCGCACTATTCATTAATGGATGTAAACCACCCCTATGAATGTAGAATGTAATTGAATAGAAAGTAACTTTAATCATTACGGTGGATATAGACCTTTTGATTTTACCTATTGTCAAACTTCCTTTCAAACGGTCTTAAACTACCAAGTTAAAGCCGAACTTCACAAACTCCAGGCAAAAGACTTAGTCATCGCATAAATTCCTAATAAATAGATTGTCTCCGCTATGAAAACCTAACTTAGTAAAAATACATAGACTCACTACAGTTTGATTATGACTTGCAAAATATTCGCGACGTTATCTGATTGTCCGATAGGATTGCTTAACTTCTCCTACAACTTTAAGAAAGGAGTGAAACCGCTTAGCACTTGTTTCATATCCAACTAATCGAATAGTTTTACATTGTTTAACAATCGTGATGGCTCAAATTTTCTTATATCTTTTACTGGATGCTGCTATTAAGCGAAAACATAATAGTCATTTCAAGTACAAGATAGGTGATTGGCAATGGAATTTATACTTCGTGTTCAAGCTAATATGCAAGCCGTTCGTTTTATCGATAAAGTGATGGAAAACTATACAACCATCTATAATGTACCTTTTAGTAGAGAATTACGATTTGTCTTACATGAACTAGTCATTAATGCGATTGAAGCAATGAAAAATATTGATAGTCCCCATAGTAATACGATTCAAGTGCACATTTCACAAAACAATGAGGAGATTAAGTTAACTGTTATTGATGAAGCACAAGGAATTTCTGAAAATGCATTGAAGAGAGCTTTGCAATTTGATTTTAATGAAGAAAATTATTCAGATCGTGGTCGCGGATTATTTTTTGTCAAACAAATGGTTGATTCTATTTGGTTCAAACATATTTCGAAAACAAAATTTTTAGTCGGTGTGTCAAAGAAATTTCATGGATAAGAAATTAGGAGGGACTTTTTATGAAGTGGACAATTAGGAAAAAAATGTACTTACTTATTCTTGCCTGTATGTTGCTAATGGTAACGCTCATAGCAATAATTGATTTTAATGAAGCGAAAAAGAATTTTTTAGAAAGTGCCAATACGAAGCTTTTATCCGATTTGCAATTAAGCTATCAATATTTTGATGTCATTGTGCCTGGTGATTGGGCTATCAAAGATAATGAGTTATACAAAGGTAATGTCAAAATTAATAACAATTTTGACATTGTTGATGAAATCGGAGAACTAGCGGACGGTAACCTTGTAACCATCTTCCAACACGATACACGCGTTAACACCAATATAGTGGAAAATGGCGTACGACAAGTTAATACGAAAGCGCCTAAAGAGCTAGCCGCTACTGTCTTAGAGCAAAAGGAGCGTTATATCGGTTCCGCAACTGTATTAGGCAGCATGTACCAGATGGCGACAAAACCGATTTTCGATAGCAAGGGTGACATTATCGGCATGTGGTCGACCGGTACACCATCAGCACCTTACATTAATCTTGCAACGAAATATGCACTTGAAAACGTTGCGATTTCTTTAGGTATTGCCATTGTCATGTTCGTTAGTATTAGCTGGTTTTTACAGCGCCAAATTATTGCGCCAATAAACCAATTGAGTGCTACTGCAAAAGAGTTGGCAGATTTAAATTTAAACGTTAAAATTTTAAACCCTAAAGGAAAAGATGAAATTGCCAATTTAGCACAAGCTTTTATAGCGATGAAAAATCGTTTATCTGAAACGATGACGATTGTAGCAACCAGCGCCAATCAAATAGCGAGTTCTTCACAAACACTAGCGGAATCTTCGCACCAAACGAGCGAAGCCTCTAATCAAATTGCGCTTACAATGAATGATATTGCCAATGGCTCCACCACACAATCCGATCAGGCTGAACAAATTGTCACGATGATGCAAAAAACGATTCACGAAGTAGCCAATAGTTTAGAAAAAGCCGAAGCAACTTTAAATAGAGCCATTCAGTCAACCCAAATTGCTCGAAAAGGAGAGGATGCTATTAATGAAGCAATCAAACATTTAAACTCTGTCACGCAAACAGTATCTTATGCGACCGATTCTATTCAAAAGCTAGGTAAACGCTCTGAAGAAATCGGTGGTATTATTACCGTCATTACTGGCATTGCCGAGCAAACCAATTTACTAGCCTTAAACGCTGCCATTGAAGCTGCTCGAGCAGGTGAGCAAGGAAAAGGTTTTGCTGTCGTAGCATCGGAAGTTCGGCAACTAGCGGAGCAATCGAGTTTAGCCTCTGGTCAAATTACAAATTTAATTAAGGATATACAAGCTGAGACAGCTGTTACTGTACGAACAATGGAAAGTAATTTACTCGCTGTCGAGGAGCAGGTGCATATTATTAGCAAGGGAGGAAATGCCTTAAAAGAAATTGTCGAGCAAGTTATTGAAACAGAGCAAGGTGTAAAGGAAATGAAATCTGCATTTACGCATGTTAATGACAATTCCTTAAATGTTCAGCAGGCCATTCATGATATTTCACGTATTATAGAGGATTCTGCAGCAGCGACCGAAGAAATTGCCGCTACTTCTGAGGAACAACATGCAACAGTTGCGGAAATCTCGCAAAACTCCGAAGAATTAGCAGAAATTTCTACTAACCTGCAAAACGAAGTAAAGAAATTCACATTTTAATCTATAAACGAAATGGAGGCGCACTAATATGAATCAGAAAAATATGATAACGATTGATACAAAGGCTGATTATATTTTAATCGCCTTTACAGGAAATTTAGAGTATGGATTAATTAGTGATATGAAAGAGGAGCTTCAAACGATTAGTTTAGACACAAAGCATGGTTATATTATCGATATGCAAAAGGTAACAAATATTGATAGTACCGGTTTCGGTATGATTATTAATTTCGCAAAGAAAGTCACTACACTCGACAAGAAAATTAGCATAATTGTGACGGATCATTTTATTCATAAGCTATTTGCGATTTCACAATGTAACAAAGTATTCCCTATCGCCAAAAGTGAACTACAAGCGAAGCAAATGATTAAAGAAGAAAGCTGGTTAGGAGAACTCGCCCTAAGCGAATATTAACAAATTAAAGTGCCAGGCACCCAAACAATTCTGATTATTAAGAATTGTTTGGGTGCCTGGCACTTACACATTTTCTAAAGGAAAAATCCACGAAGACTCCTGCGGGAACGCACGCAACGTAAGACGCAACTAGCCGCGCGCAGCGAGGGTTGCGGCTTACGTGTGTGCCCGCAGAAAGCGTAGTGGATTTTTCCGATTTAGGTTACTGGCCTACTAAGGACAGCCCCTCTTCCTTTATTTTTGCAAAAGCATATTTAACAAAACAACGATAATAACGATTGGTACGACCACTAACATTAATAGACGATACGTTTGATAAAACCCTTGCCCCATTTTACTACCCATTAGTAACTCCTGTTTTACAAAGCCTTTATCCACCACATAAGCAATAAAAATAGCGATCAACAAGTTACCTAAAGGTAGCATCAAATTGGACACTACATAATCCGTCGCATCAAAAATCGACTTACCAAAAATGGAGACATCCGCTAGCATACTCGAAGATAATGCTGACGGGATCGCTGCAACAAAGACGATAACGCCAAGTAACAACGTTAACAATGCACGAGACATCTGCCATTTTTCCATAAATGCCGCTACCATGATTTCATATAAACTAAATGACGAAGTTAACGTCGCAAATAAAAATAGTAATAAAAACAGTGCTAAAAATACTTCCCCAAAAGGCATTTGACTAAATGCTGTTGGCAACACCATAAATAGTAGGCCAGGCCCGGCTTGCGGTTCTAAATCAAAGGCAAAGACGACTGGGAAAATAGCTAGTCCTGCTAAAAATGATACGAGTACTGTCAATAGTACAACTGAACCTGCTGCGTTCGGTAAACTTATATCTTTTTTCAAATACGAACTATACGTCACTAAACAAGAAAACCCTACTGCCAGCCCAAAGAATGACTGCCCTAAAGCCTCTAATAGCGCCTTACCTGTTATATTTGAAAAATCAGGCCATAAGAAAAATTTTACACCTTCCATTGCCCCATCTAATGTTAATGCACGAATAACAAGAACGATAAACATAATAAATAATAGTGGCATCATCCACTTATTTGCTTTTTCAATCCCATTTTGTACACCAAGCGAAATGACAAGTACATTTGCCAGTGTAAATAACGCTAAACCTAATAATGTAATCCACGGTGTGCTAATAATCTTGCCAAATAGCTCTCCCGGATTCACTGTCGGATCAATAACAGCTCCTGTTACACCAAGGCCGCTATAAATAAAAATCCATCCACCTACAACACTGTAAAAGGTTAATAACAGAAAACAACCAAGTACACCCATGCGTCCAACCCAAGCCCAAGCAGGTTTCGTTGGAACGATTTTTTTATAGGCTGTAATCGCTTCTGACTGCGTCCCACGCCCTAAAATATACTCGGATAACAACATCGGTAGGCCAATCAATAACGTGAACACCACAAAAATAAGGAAAAAGGCGCCTCCACCACTTTGCCCTGTCACATAAGGAAGCTTCCAAATAGCCCCTAGCCCAATTGCGGCACCCGCCGATGCTAAAATAAAGCCTAACTTACTGGACCACTGTCCGTTCTTTTCACTCATCTCTTCATTCTCCTCAAAACTAACTAATCTCGCATTAATTGTACATTAAAATAATAATTTAGAATAGACACTTCAACTATTTCATTTACTTGCTTTATTACCCAATATAAAAACCTCGAGTAATCAATACTCGAGGTTTGCTCTAACTTATCTTAATTTACTCCAAACGATACCCAGCTTCATACAAGTATTTATCGAAACTCCTCAATGACTAACAACGTTGTGTACTTGAAGAACTAAAATTCCCATTACTCCTTCAATCACTTCTACTTCCTCACCGTTGGCTTAGTAGCAACCATTCGAAATTCTGTGTAATGTTTCCTCTTCTCCACTAATCAACACTCTCTTGCTCTTAAATGCTTCTACTCAGTTCCTGCAACAGTCTACCTCACCTACTCTATATTTCCATTTTACTACCAAATTGCACTTTTCTATGTTATTGTTTTCCTTAGACATAATTTTCAGTTATTTAAAACATAGGGAGATGATGATTTGGAAATTAAAACTTCTTATCAAGGAGCAACTGAACTTAGAATAAGGAATTGGGATGCTATGGACTGTTTAGGTGAAAAAATTATCGAAGTTAGAAACTCGCAAAAAATTTATACAAATGACATCGTTGAAATACAACAGGTTGTAGACTTTGGTCGGGTTACAGACGAGGCTCATAGAGTACTTATTATTTTTAACTTAAAAAGAGATTTAGATAATCTTGGAGAAAAAATAATTTTATGAATTATTTTCAACAAACAAAACAATAGAAAGGATTTTTTTATCATAACAAAAGAAAAGATGACTTTTATAGTCACCTTTTCACTTATAAGTAGCCATTTAGTTATTAAATTTTTGTTCGTAACGATGGAAGAATGCCACTGCGTGTGCTCTTGCTAGAGAATTATTTGGTTTAAACTCTTCATTTGTTTTAGTAGTTGTTAAACCATTATCACGAAGGAATTTAATAGCTTCTGACTGAGATACAGTCTTACCATAATGCATTGAAGCTAAGATCCGAGCGAAGTTACCCCGCGTGATCTCCTTACCTGCAATGGCTTGTTTGGACGCTGTGTTTGCACCTAGAACTGGTAGAGCGTATTTCGTAGCCAGTTGGTAGTTTACGTCTCCATACCATGAAGTATTAGCTGTCGTTGAAGCTAGTTCTGATGGTTTGAAGTAACGTAATAGGATCGATAACATTTGGTTTTCCGTTAAGTTCGTGTACGGTTTCAGTAAGTTTTCGTACTTACCTGTTGATGGATTTTTCACGTTTGTGTATCCACTGATGATACCGATGTTGACTGCCCACTTAAAATCCTCAGCCCAGTATTGGTTTGCATTGTAATCCGCAAACTTTGATACATCAACATTTCCCGTTGTTGGCGGTGTTACTGGAGGTGTTGGTGTTGAAGCTGAGTAGTTTAAATAACTTGATGCTACATACCCCTCCGTTCCGTCACTTCTTTTCACAGGATACCAAACAAAATGGTTTTTCTTCGTTGATACTTTTTCATATTCAAAACGACCCGTAATGGTAACCTTTTCACCTTCACGTAAAGTACCCAAAGAAGGACTATCCGTAGTAGGTTTTGTCCTAACTGTTACATTCGTTATTGCGCTAACTTTTTGATTTGTTTCAAAATAATACTTAGATTTTGTTAATGGTAAATCAAAATTATAGTTCATCTTTGAAAATTTAATATTTTCCTTGCTGTTAGAGTCATATTGAAAATGTTCACGTGAAAAAGGCAGCTCTGTTAAATCTAACAACTCCATTTTATTAATAATTCCAAGAATTCTCTCTTGATAGGCATTGGCATTTCTTTCACCAGTTGCTTGCACAATTGGACTATTTACTGGCTTAGTACCGTTATAAGCCATGATAGCGAAGTACCAATTTTCCAGTACATCTCTTTCCCCACCGTTGATGCTAGGTAAATCCTTTCGCTTAAACATATTATCTAAAGTCTCTACACCAGCTTGAATATTATAGACAATATCGCTTTTTAGTCGATCTTGATTGTAGCCTGCTTGATTTGTAATTTGCATAATGCCAATTCCATTATCAGCTGTGACAATCGCTTCACCATTCATATCAAAATGACGCCAATTTCCACTTTCTCCTTCCGCTATTGCCTTGACAATTTCAGGAGGAACATCATAAATCAGTGCTGTTTCAGTTAACAAACAGTTCATTGTCGAATAGTCAGGATTTACTTTCGATGCCGAATTATACTCACATGTATTTGCAATATTATTAGCTAATACATTTTGATCTATGTTTATAGATAGAGAGAGGGTACCAATAGCAATAACACTAATCAATGGCTTCAATATCTTTTTCATATGTGATTATTCCACTTCCTTTCATATTTTTTGAAGTTAAAAGATTCAGATATATGTTATCATAAACCCAATATTTGAGATAGGGATAACATCCAATATTTATCCTATTTAACATTACTGATATATAAATGAAATATCTAACATATTTTATTTGCTTTTGATTCGATAAAAGGTTAATTCCTTTCCTCTGTTAGGTCAGTGTATATTGGGAAGTTATTTTTACAATATATACCTCATTTTCAGACGACCAGTGTTTTTTCTTATCTAAAAACGCTGCAATTGCAAATTTATACAACAAAAAACACCTCCTAGACATAACCGTCTAAAAAGGTGTCATTGCTTGAACACTATTCCAAATCATACTTTTTTACGCTTATTTAGATAAATACATCGTACGTTGTTGTTCAATCCATCTGCGCATCGTTGTAAACAATAATGCCATAATCACCGTTAATAAAATGCCTTTTACAATATTAAATGGCAAAATACCTGCCACAATCATTGTGTATAATGAATCGCCAACAACTGGCTCCATACCTAAGAAGTAAGTGTACATCGGTAAAAATACTGCGTAATTTAATACGCTCATCCCTACCGCCATAACAATCGTTCCTGTTGCCAAACCGCCAACAAGTCCTGCGATTGATTTAAAACGATTAAAAATAAATGATACTGGTAAAATAAATAATATACCTGTTACAAAGTTTGCAATATGACCAACTGGGACTCCTGTAGGCGTACCTGAGAAAACCCAATCCAATACATTTTTAAATAACTCTACTAAAATCCCCGCTACTGGGCCCATTGTGATGGCTGCAAGTAATGCAGGCATATCACTGAAATCCACTTCTAAAAAAGCTGGGAACGGTGGAATTGGAAAATTAAAAAGCATTAATAAAAACGAAATACTACTCAGCATACCAATCGTAATAAACGATTGTAGTTTGATATTTTTCTTCATTGAAAACTCTCTCCTCTTTGCTGATTCAATCTTGCAAGAAGAAAGGTTACGACGTAATCGATTGTTATTTCACGAAAAAACCCTTATGCATATCAGCATAAGGGAGAAAAGGCATGATTAAATAGCGCCATTACTAGCTATTTTTTTGAGCAAACAGTGCAATGAATAGACACACTGAAAAAAACGCTCGCACATAGCTTAATTCGTAACAACGAATGACGATCGTACCTTCATCTTCTCCCATCCAGACTATACTGTCGGCCTTGGAATCGCACCAAGTCAGCCATACAAAAAAAAGCTTTGCACAGGTCGCGGGCTGAAGAGCCATTTAGTAAATCATACGAGCTACTGTAGTTTTAGACTACACTAGCGATTTACAACTCTATTACCGCCGGTCGGGATTTTCACCCTGCCCCGAAGATGAATCAATATTATTTTATAAATTAACTATAATGTTTTATCTCATAAAAGTAAATACTTCTGCTTAAAAAATCCCGATTAATTTTGTATGCTTTAATATGTGATTTACAAGCACTGAGTTCAGCGGGCTGCTGTACTTGCGAAGGGAGAAGCACAAAAAGAGAAATTGCACAGTGCAATTTCTCTTTTCGTTTGAACTGAAATGACTTAGTATTCTTCCTCTGTAACTTCATTATTATGGCCGTTTCCGTTTCCATTGCCGTTTCCGTTTCCATTGCCGTTGCCATTTCCATTTCCATTGCCATTGCCATTGCCATTTCCGTTTCCGTTTCCGTTGCCATTTCCGTTACCCGGCTTTACGACCACTACATCAAATGTTAGCGTGTGCTCACCATAGGTTACCGTAATTGTCGTATTACCTTGACCTTTTCCTTTTACAACGCCTGCTTTGACAGTCGCTATTTTATTATTCGCCACTTCATATGTTGCAAGGTTTGTCACATCTGTAGCTGTTGTTGTCCCACCGGAAGTAGTGACTTCCGTAATCTTCACTGCCACTTCTTTACCGATTCTCGTTTCAACTTGAGCTTGGTCAATCTCTAGTGTTACGGTCGGTACTTCGACAGCAGGTGCTGTTACTGTCACGTCTATCGTCACTTCATTTTTACCATATGACACAGTAATTGTCGTCGTACCCTCACCTACAGCAGTAACGAATCCATTTACTACTGTTGCAACATTTTCATCTGCAACTACATAAGTCGCTTTGGACGTTACGTCTTCCTCCGTTGCCTCACCTTCTGCCGGCGTTGACGTTTCTGTTACCGCCAGTTGTGCAGTGTCTCCAGCTGTTAGGTTTAACGCTGCTGGATTGACAGAAAGTGTAACGATTGGTTCTACTACTTCTTTTTCATAAATGATTGCTTCACCAACATTGCCCGCAGCGTCATTAATTACGACTGACACAGCGTTCGTCTCTGCTGTTATTGGGAATGCGAAGCTACCATCTTGATTTAATTCAAAAGCAACGGGTGCTTGTACTTCGCCATTTATCGTCGAAATATAGGAAGCTTTTAATTTATCATTTAAATTGTATTGTAAACCGTATAAATATAATTCGTCATTGTAGTCGATATATTTATCTGTTACCTGTCCTGTAGCGACACCTTCAACTACTGAACCAGTAATTTCTGGTTTAGTCGATTTCACAATAATTGGTCCAACATAATCGGAAACTACACCCGATGTTGCAAGAGCGGTGAAATCAATTGTATACAGACCATCAGGAATCGTTGTGGCAGGTGCTGATCCCCATGGTTTGTACTGCCCACCAATATTCAACGTATAAGAACCTTTTCCTAGCGCAGTCCCTGCATGTAGATAGCCAATATAGCCGTCTCCATATTCTCCACCGTCAGGATTCATAATATCCCAAATCTCAATATAGTTTGTTGTTACATCACCTGTTAAAGTGAATGAAAGGACAGCTGAATCTTTTACGCCATCGCCATTAAAAGATAAGTCTGTTTCAGTAATTTTATAATCTTTAATTTGAGTCGTTGCCGCTTCACCAAAGTCAGCCGCGAATGGTAATGAAATTTCTGTCGCGCCACCGTTAATATTAATATACCCTAGTATTTCAGAGCCGTTTGGTGCCGTAGCTTGCGAAGCCGTTAATGTAATATTTAAAACTTGCTCACCAACTAGATTAAATGTTGGCTGATCGACTGTCACAGTTGCATCACCGAATGTTTTCATCACATCAATCGATACATTGTAGTTACCGCCGTTACCTTTCATATCTTTTACTACCACTTGTTTCGTGACAGAAATATTTTGCTCTTTAAGTGATTGAGGACCGAAAGTAACTGTACCTTTCAAGTTTTCTGATACGGCACCGCTACCATCTATCACTGCGCTATCAAGTGCATAGGCAAGAATTTCAGGATGTACTGCCGCATAAGCATTGACACGCCCTGCCCCCTGAGCAAACACATCGTATTTTGTTTTATCTAAAACTTTCGCTGTATTAGAAAGCGCCACTTTTACATCAAACGCAGTCCAATCTGGATTTGCTTGTTTGATTAATGCCACAATCCCTGCTATATGCGGCGTTGCCATTGAAGTTCCCGTTTTACGAGCATATGCTTCCCCATACTCTGCATTCGGGAAATCTTTTTTATACATTGGAATCGTTGACATAATATTTGTTCCAGGTGCACTGACATCTGGTTTAATGTCAAAGTTTGGTGTGGATGGGCCACGGGAACTTGAAGAATTCACCTCATCACCCGCAGTCGTCGTTGAAGCAAATTGACCAAAGCTTACTTTTCCAGTTCCACCTGCTAATGCAGCGCGAATGGCATCGCCATCCGTTTGAGACATATCAAACGTTGGCAAAAACTCAAATGAATCACCAAGGAAAGTACCTGAAATGTTCGGTGCATTTGTGCCACCAGCAAAGTTGTGGATAATGGTTGCGATTGCTCCATTTGCTTTTGCATTGGCAATTTTATCAACGAATGCGATATTACCACGTGAAATCAATGCCACTTTGCCTGCTACATCAATCCCTTGGAAATCTTTTACTTCCCCGTATCCTGGAACAGCAACGAGGTCAAATTGTCCTTCCAGCTGTGTTGATAAATTTTGACCAAAAGTTGTGCCCATTAATGGCAGTTGTTTAATAAAGTTGTAGTCGCCAACTGTAATATTTACTTCCCCGTTATACATTACTTCAGGATTTGTTGTATTACCAACAGCAATTCCTAAACGTGCGGTTGCAGGCGTACCCATTGTTCCGCGATTTGGGCCAGAGTTCCCTGTTGCAATGACACCAATTGTTCCAGCAATCATCGCATTATTAATAGCAAATGAACCCGCATCCGTTTCAGAATTAGCTCCCCCGCCTAAGGAAAGGTTAATGACGTCCATTTTTTCGATAACAGCCGTTTCAATTGCTTTCACAATACCCGATGTCGCACCACTTCCATAAGCCCCAAGAACACGGTAAGCATATAGGTCTACTTTAGGCGCAATTCCTTTAATACCGAATTCGTTCGCGCCGATTGCGGCAATTGTTCCAGCAACATGTGTACCGTGAGAAGTATAGAACGCGCTTCCTTTTTCATTAAATTCAGGTGTCCCAGCTGGACGTTCTGTAGGCGATGTTTCCGAAGCATCGTCATCTGCTCGAGGCTTCGTGTAAGTTGCTGAATTAGGGATAAAGTTTTTTCCCCCTTTGTAAATCCCAGCAAACTCAGGGTGATCTGCATCAATACCAGTATCTAATACGGCTACTTTTATGCCTTGTCCTTCTAATCCTTCCTTCCATAGCTGTTCAATGCCAAGGAAAGAATTACTCGTATTCATGTAAGCTTCTAATTGCTCTTTCTTATTTAGTTCTGAAGATTTCATCGTATTATCTTCTGATGCGTAAACGATTGCATCTGGTTCGATTAATGTAATCCCTTCTACTGTAAGCAATTTCGGTAAATCACTTGCTTTGACAGTTGCGGCAAAACCGTTTAAAACCGTATCAAATGTGTATCCTTGTGTCATTTGTACTTTTTTAGTAGCTAACTCTTTTTGTACTTTTGCTTGTTGTGCTCGGACATTTGCACGAACTTCATTTGCTCGGGCATTAGAGAATTTTTTGCCTTTAACTTGGTTTATTCCTTGCTCTAGAGCTACAGGCGTTTCAGATAAATGAACGATAACTGCAATATCTTGATTGCCTGATATATTTTGTAAACTTTCGTGAAGAGTTGGACCATCTTTCGACAAGCTCAGCTGTTCAGCAATAGCCGCCTTTAGTTGAATAATACTTTCACTTTGACTATCCGGCTTGAATGGTTTCGATTCTTCAGCACGAGCAGTCGACAATGGAACCATTAGAGAAAGCACCATAATGAAAGCAAGCATACTACTTAGAAACTTCGTAAACTTAAACTTTTTCAAATCTCATTTCCCCTTCCACTTTTAATTGTCACACTTTTTTTGTTTAGTGTGGTATTTCCAATTTATCACACGGAAAGGAGTTCGAATATCTGAATATTCAAATATCGGTAATTATTAGTAGATTATTATTGATAGATTAAATCTATCTTCCTAGTCATTTACTAGACAAGTAGAACTTTCAAATGAGATTTGATTTGGCAAAATAAAAATGTACACGACTACAATTTAGTCATGTACATTTTAAGTGCGTAAGGTCGTATTCCTTTACGGCATGATTTGTTTATTTGCCCCTACTGGGATGGGTAAGAACTGTGTTAAATCAAAGCCTTCCCAATTATCCTGTACAACGTTATCGAGACGTAGCTTTTTATCAAAGCTTGCTGCTGTCAACATCATTGCCTCGATTAATTGTGTTGCCCGTACAGCATCCATTGTGGATAAATCGAGAGGTGTGTCAAACGTGACGACAACCCCACCCTCTTCTTCTTTTACAGTGTAAGTTACACTATCAGGAACGACTGGCACATAAACATCATCTTTTTTATCACGCATTGTCAAAAGTGCCTCTATAACAGTAGGATACGTTTGGTGGAAGTCGGGCGATAAATATTCAGTCCCATTTTCCTCTGTATATAAGTAATAGTTATAATGATTAGCATTCGTTAACGGGATAGGCTCACTTGGCTCACCAGCCTGAGAAAACTCGTAAGCAGAACCATCAGCTTGTTTTACCGAAATAGCTTTATATTCAGAGTCTGAAAAAGTATCTTTTAATGAGTTTAAATATTTCGTTACAGATGCTGAAGCCACATCGTATTCATTTTTCTCTGGTAATACATGAACGAGTGTTTCGCCCTCTTCTTTAAGCTCACCTTTGTATGGATGGTAGTTTGCCAATCCAAGCGCTTCCTCATCAATTTGAGGTGCGTATTTTTTATACATTTGTAAAATTGTAGGCTTTTTCTTGCCAAAATCGGCTGTTAATTTTTCGTTCGGTATAATATATGTCATTGGTATACTATCGGCATTGCCACCTGGTAAGCCAATTTTAAATACGACTGCATTTGCTAAATCCTCTTCATATACCGATGTACGTAGCGACAGCATCCGCGCACGATCTTCTGCTTCTATATTGGCTTTCATCACGCCATCTGCATTGTCACCTTCAGTTACTTCACGATCTTCCTGTATAGAAAAATTTTCAATAGGGGCGTTTGCCTCATCCTTAACTGGCGCATTATTCGTGAACAACAGATACCCTGCTATCGTTAGTACGAAAATTGCAGCAATACTACTAAACATTGGCCATCTACTTTTGCGTCGCTTTATTGGGTACACGTCGTCTTGTTGAGTAGGTTCCGCTTGCTCTTGTTCTTTGTCATCCATTTGTGGTTGCATTGCTTCTTGAAGATGAATATTATCTTGCAACCGGGCATCGGCAAGCAAGCGTTTCAGCACTTCCTCTTTTGAACGATGGTCAGTCAGCTTCGGGGCATTGTTCAACATTTGTTCAAGTTGGTCATCATCAAATTGTTTATGTGTCATTGCCTTTTCGCCTCCTGTTCCATAGCCTTTTGTAGATGTTGCCTTAAAAACTTAATGGCTCGATGTTGCGTCGTTTTAACTTTTGCCTCTGTCCAATCAAGGATTTGCGCAGTTTCTGTAATCGATAAATCTTGGAAATAGCGCATAATAATCACCATTTTTTGATCCCCTGTACAATTTTCAAGTGCAGACTCTATTTGCTTTAATTCATCACTGGCCTCTAGCACATCTTCCGGTGATGGTGTGGTTGAATGTAGTTGTTCCGTTTCCCAATCAAAAAAATCGAGCGAATGCTTTTTCCGCACAGCTTGCTTACGAAAATGATCAATTGCTACATTTTTAGCAATAGCAAACAGCCATGTTTTTTCACTGCTATTTCCTGCAAATTGCTCATATGAGCGCAGTACACGGACATACACCTCATGTGCAAGGTCCTCAGCTAGTGTACGATTTTTTACAAGATAAATAAGAAACTGGAACACGTCTTGATGGTATGCATCGTATAATCGATGGAACACGGAGTCATTCAAAGCACTCCACCCCCGTTCTCATAGTATTTGTCGTTTATCGCTCGCACAAGTTACACCCAATATATAGTTGGATGAAATTTCACAATTTGCTCATACATCACTAGAGCCGACATATAGCCGGCTCTTTGTAGTAGGCATTCATCTTAGTAAACCTTAATAGAACATACAACGTAACCATCACTAAGATTTTAGATTAGGACTAGTTAGCAAAATAAATTTAGTCAAAAGGTAAATAGAAAGTAAAAATAGTACCTTCTTTTAATACACTGTCGACCATAATATTCCCCGAATGAGCCTTGACAATATTGCGAGCAATCGCAAGCCCTAAGCCAGTTCCTCCTTTAGAACGTGTACGCGCTTTATCAGCCTTATAAAAACGTTCAAAGACGTAAGGTAAATCTTCCTGTGGAATACCGTGGCCTGTGTCCTGCACTGAAATTTTAGCAAATGTCGGTTCTTGCTCGACTTTCACCGTAACTGAACCTTCATCCGTATGACGCAGCGCATTATCGACTAAATTCGTTAACACTTGTTCGATGCGATCTTCATCCATACTTATTAGTGCATCATCATCAAATTCACTAGTAAATAGAAGCTGAACATGCTTTTCTTTTGCTACTTGCGCAAATTTTTGCGTAATACGTTCAAATGTTGCATTAATCGGCACTTCATCTTTGTAGAGCGTCATATGACCAGATTCCATGCGCGCTAAATCCAATAGATCCGTAACTAATCGACCCATACGCTTGGATTCATCATAAATAATTTTTGTAATTTCATTACGCTCTTCTTGATCTTGAATAAAATCATCATCCATAAGCGCTTCTGAATAGCCTTGAAGCATTGAAATAGGGGTACGTAACTCATGTGACACATTGGCAATAAAGTCCGAGCGCAGCTTTTCTAGACGATGTTGCTCTGTCATATCACGGATAACCGCAACGGCTCCTCGTATCAATTCCCCACTATAGAGTGGGCTAATCGTAAATGTATAGTAATTTCCATCCATTTCAATTTCTTCTTCCAGCTTATCTTCAAACATCAGCACATGATCGAGCATATGGTACAGCTCAGGTGGGATAGGCTTGGCACTTTGTGAGCCTTTATTGACAAACCACTTCTGCATTAAGCGCTCCGCTGGTGGGTTACTAAGTAAAATCGTGCGATCACGATTAAATGTAATAACAGCATCCGTCATAGAAGTTAAAATATTGGACAATTGCTCATTTTCTTGATTGATCACTTCTAAGTTATGCTTAAGTTGTCGTCCCATTTGATTGAAAGCAACTGCAAGTTGACCTATTTCATCATTTTGCGTTGTCGGCATTTTTGCCTCGAAATTACCTTTTGCAATTTCAAAGGCTAGTTCGCGCATTTTACGTAATGGTGACGTAATACGTGATGATAAGAAAAATGCGAAAAATGTCGTTAACACAAAAGCAATAAATGCCGCTAAAAAGACAACTTTCGTCGTCTCTTTCGATGTTTTATGTAAAGCATCAGGGCTTTGATAAATAAAGACGGCACCGTGCACTTCATTTTCCACATTTAAAGGGAAACCTAGCACGACATATGATTCCATTTTTGCTTCATCAGTTGAAGATGGCATCAGCATTTCTTTAATAACTGGTTCATCAGATTTAAAAATTTCATGGAATGATTTATTCGCTAAAATTGCATCTTGAATTTCTTCTTTATTGACGCCTTCCTGCATTGCAAATGTTACTTCCAAATGATTAATGGCAATAAGTGCATTCGTACCTTCAGGTAAAATTTCGGTAAGGAGTTGCGAAGTCGATTCCGCCGTCTCATTGTCGTCCACTATACTCGCTATTGTTGCAGCGGTTTGACGCAAGGAAATCTCTGCTTGCTGCATATGATAGTTTTGAAGAAATTCGAGCATTAAAACCGTGAAAACAAATAATACAAATGAAACGAGAAGCAATATGGTTACCCATAGCTTCCCGACAACACTGTTCCATATTCTATTCATTGACAACCTCAAATTTATAGCCAACGCCCCAAACAGTAACAATCATTTTAGCAGCGTTTTCTGATACACGATTGAGCTTTTCACGTAATCGCTTAACATGTGTATCGACAGTACGTAGATCGCCAAAGAAATCGTAATGCCAAACCTCTTTTAGTAATTGTTCACGGTCAAATACTTTGTCTGGAGATTTTGCAAGGAAATACAATAATTCATACTCTTTCGGCGTTAAATTTACTTCAATGCCTTCCGCCGTTACACGGTGTGCATCATGATCAATCATCAAGTGTTGGAACACCACTAAATCTTTTGATGACGATGCATTTGTCGTAGGTGAAAATGCTTGTGAGCGACGTAAAATCGCTTTTACGCGCAGCACCACCTCGCGGGGACTAAAAGGCTTTACAATATAATCATCTGCCCCAAGCTCGAAGCCTTGTACACGGTTCGCTTCCTCACCTTTAGCAGTTAATAAAATAATTGGCGTTGCAGCACGTTCACGTATTTCTGCACAAACTTCTAGCCCATCTTTTTCAGGCATCATAATATCTAGTAAAATACAGTGATACTCTTTTTCTAAAGATTTCTCGATCGCTTCTTCACCATTCTCTGCTTCGTCGACTTGGTAACCTTCGCGCTCTAAATACATTTTTAATAAGCGGCGGATACGATCCTCATCGTCTACTACTAATACTGAAATATTTTCTGACACTTTCACGATCCCTCTCTTCCGATCTTTCTCTACCCTCTATTGTACATGGTACACTACGTCTTGAAAAGAAAAGAAAGCCCTTTCGCTACAGCGAAAAGGCTTTTCGTTTCCCATTGTTACGCGTAGGAGTGTAAACCTGCAAGAATTAAGTTAACAGCAATTAGGTTAAATAGAATAATACCAAAGCCAATTAATGCTAACCATGCTGATTTTTCACCTTCCCAACCTTTCGATAGACGTAGATGTAGGAATGCTGCATAGAATAACCATGTAATAAGAGCCCATACTTCTTTCGGGTCCCATCCCCAGAAACGACTCCACGCAAGTTGAGCCCAAATCATCGCAAAAATAAGTGCGCCTAACGTGAATACTGGGAAGCCAATAATAACTGATCGATAACCAACTTCATCTAGTAATTGCAAATTGACACGTTTCACAAGCGGTTGGAACATTGCGCTAATTCGACGTCGTGCAATAAGGCGAATTAACAAGTATAGTAGCGACCCTACTAATAATGACCACACGACTGTTGTTAATTTTTTAGCATTAACGAGTGCTGGCATCTCTACTAGTGGAGACATACCCTGTTCCTCTACAGCCTCATATTCATGCATACCAAATAGTGGTGGCAAATTGTACGTAATCTGACGAGCTACACCTTCTTTATCGGTATACGTGTATTTTGATTCGTAATCCATTGCACTAAATGTGGAGGATACAATAACGAAACCAAGCACAACAACTAAGCAGTACATCACCGCTTCAAGCCAGAATCGTTGCTTTGAAGGTTTTGTTAAATCAACAACTTTTAATAAGTAAATTAAACCTGCAACAGCACTGATGGCTAAAATCGATTGACCCATTGCAGCTGTAATAACGTGAATTGTTAACCAATAGCTTTGTAATGACGGTACTAACGGACTTACTTCAGTTGGGAACATCGACGCGTATGCAATAATTAAAAGCGCTACAGGTAACGCCACTAAGCCAAGCGCTGTCAGACGGTAAATAAAGTAAATTAAAATGAATGCGCCTACAATAAACATCCCAAAAGCCGTCGTAAATTCAAACATATTACTAACAGGTGCGTGACCTGTATGAATCCAACGTGTAATAAAATAGCCAAGTTGTGATAAGAAACCAATTATCGTTACAACAATCGCCAGTTTACCCCATTTATCGGTATTTTTGCCCGAAGCATTGGCTTGTTTAATTGAGCCTCCGAATAGTAAAGTAGCTACTAGATAAGCTAAGAATGCAACAAATAATAAGTTCCCACTTAAGTCAATTAAACTCATAAGGTGTTGTCACCTTCCTTTGTATTATTGCCACGGTTTGTGGACTCTTCGCCCTCTTCTGATGTATCTAACTGATCTTTATAGGGTGGTAGACCAGCAAATGCAGTCACGGCATCTAAATCTTTTTTCATGCTAAACATGTTTTTGTTTACATGGGCAGCCATCAGTACACGACCATCTGGCTCTACTTGTAACCAAAGTCGACGGTGATTCCAATAGGAACCAATCGCAACGCCAATCATGAAAATAATACCACCAATAAATAAAATAGGAATGGTGCGGTCTTTACGAATGGTAAAACCAGACATATTTCGTGTTTCCACACTTTCAAATTTCATTTTGTATTGGTTCTCACCTAATGGTTCTAGTGTTTGCTTAATCGCAACGAAGCTTGTTTCACCTTCTGGCGTGTCTGGTGTCGTCATTTTAAATAGAAATGCTGGATTATTAGGAACGGACGTCGCTGTTTGCGGTACACCATTTTCAAAACCAGAGAAGTCTGGCGTATAGACAAGTAGTTTAACAGATGTTCCATTGCCTAAATCATATTCTTTTTTAGGGTTTGTTAAATCGATTTCTACTTTACCAAGTGATTGCTCAGTTGTTTTCTTTACTAGTTCAAAATTCATTTGCTTTAATTCATTTAGGCGATAATCCATTTGATAAAGAGCGTAGCCCTCTTCTTTTAAAGGATGGTTTACGCGAACAGAATAATCTTTCACCTTTTCTAGATTATCTGTATCACCAGCTATGGCATCTTCAGGCTGTTTGTATAGCGTAACGTCCGTTTGGAAATTTTTCGCGACAACGTTGACGCCTTGTTTTAGCTGTTCGCCCTGCGGTGTATTATCATGCGTTTCTAAAATAAACTTATGATTTTCAATAAAATAACCTTCCATGCCAGTAATTGCACGTGTTTCACCTTCACGCACCCATATCGATTCATCGACATAGAAACCAGGAACTAAACGCAACATTACCCCTGCTAAAAAGATAATGAGGCCTACATGATTTATGTACGGACCGTAACGAGCGAAACGCCCTTTTTCAGCTAGCAAAGCACTTCCGTCTCGACGAACAATATATTTCATTTCAGTCATTTTCTTTTCAACCTTATTAAGCGTCTCTTCAGGACTTGCTGTTTGTCCTTCTGCAACAATTCGTTGGCGCTTCATAAAGCTTTCATGGCGCTTCACACGTTGATTTTTCAATGATTTATAAAGTGGTATACCTCGGTCAAGACTGGCAACAATAATCGATACCGCAAGCATTCCGACTAATATTTGGAACCACCAAGAGCTATATAAATCTGAAAGACCTAATGTGTAATAGATTTTCCCTACAATACCGTAAACATCTTCATAATACGCTCCCTTTTCTATATCAGAAGCTTTTACGTAAAACTCTTGCGGTAGTAACGTTCCGATTGAAGCTGCTATTAATGTGATAATAATTAAGGCTATCCCAACTTTAACACTAGAGAAAAAATTCCAAATTTTATCGACAATTGTTTTGTTGTACGTTTTTGAACGAATCGCTGTACCATCATAGCGCATGTCGACAACTTTATTATGTTTTTCTTCTTCGGTTAAAGGACGACCACATTTCTCACAGAGCTTCGTGCCAAACGGATTACTATGTCCACAAGCACAAATAATATTCTCCATCGTCAATTACCCCTCATTTTGGCTTTATTAATTCCATGTAGGAAGCGATGGTCGCCTCCGTCATTTCTCCAGTAGTAATTTTCACTACTTTACCATCAGGATCAATTAAAACAGTTGCAGGTAAATTTCCAACATTATAAGCAGTCATCACACTTTTTGTTTTGTCTATTACGACAGGAAATGTCAGACCATACTTATCAACAAAATTTTGTACTTCAAAATCTGTTTGCGCAATGTTGACAGCTAACGTCTGCACACCTAGGTCTTTAAAAACTTGGTATTGACTGTTCATTGCCGGCATTTCTTTCTCACATGGCTTACACCATGTTCCCCAGAAATTTAAAAATACCCCCTGCCCTCGGTAATCCGACAGTTTGTGTTTCTCACCATCTAAATCTACTAACGTGAAGTTCGGTGCTTCAGAGCCAACTGCAACTAACTCTACCTTATCCTTTGTCGCTGTCCCGTAAACGGTGTACCCGATGGCAAGCGCCAAAATAACTAAAATAACGGTACGGGTTACAAGACGTTTCTTCTTTTTCTCCAAGTTAATAAACCCCCCTACTTAAATATGCCTCGAGGTCATTTTGTCGATATTTCGTATTTGTGCGAGAAATATCTGTAAGATTTCCTCGAGACTTACTTATTACTTTCTTGCTGGATAAAATTAAAACAGGTGGACTATTCTAACCTATTATAGCAAAATGATACAAATTCGCTTAGTTATTAATTATGAATGATTTATGAACGTTTCCACACGAGGAAAGTGAAAAACTCACTATACGTATAGCGGTATCCATTTTCCATCGTAATTGTCTTGTTTAGCCAAGTTGCCCCGTTTCAGCTAACACACGCAATTGTTTAACTTCATGTTTCGACAATTCACGGTATTCACCTGGTGTCAGGCCATATAAATCTAAAAACGCAAAACGTTCACGTTTTAGTTTTACTACCGGTGTTCCGATTGCCTCAAACATACGACGGACTTGACGATTTCGCCCTTCGTGAATCGTAATTTCACAAATCGCCTTACCCGCTTGTTCATCAAAAGATGTCATGCTCACTTTTGCAGGTGCTGTTTTGCCATCTTCCAATTGAATACCTCGTTGAAGCTTTTTTAAGCCTTCAATTGTTGGTACGCCTTTTACGCGCGCAATGTATGTTTTGTCAATTTTAAATTTCGGATGCGTCAACATATATGAAAACTCTCCATCATTTGTCAGTAATAATAATCCAGATGTATCATAATCTAGACGACCAACTGGGAAAATACGTTGCGGAATATGCTTAAATAAATCTGTGACAGTTTTGCGTCCTTTATCATCCGTTACGGCAGAAATTGTTCCGCGTGGTTTATATAGTAAGTAGTAGACCTTATCCTCTTTCTCAAGTTTTACACCTTCTACTTCAATTGTATCCGAGTTGGACACTTTAGTGCCTAGCTCGCGTACCACAACACCGTTTACCTTTACTTTACCTTCTACAATCAATTGCTCCGCTTTACGTCTTGAAGCGACACCAGCATAAGCAATAACTTTCTGTAATCTTTCCATTCTTTCACCTCTAGTTAAAAATGTAACCTATTGAAGGTTATTTTTCCCGTCAATCTGTGAAAATTATGTCATACTTTTGTGTAATATAAAAGAGAAACTAATTTTGCATGCGTAATACGATTATTCTAAATAGTGTATCAGTTGCTAGTTTCGCAATTATTTAGGATTTAATTCCATCTTATTCAATGCTATTTACTATTTATTACTAATATAGACCAATCTACAAAAAGCAAATCGCTATTGCAGAAAAAAAGTGACAGGCACCCAAACGATTTTGAATATTCAGAATCGTTTGGGTGCCTGGCACTCAGTATACATTTTCGATTGCTAGTCCTTTTTTGCTCAATTCAAGATTAATAAACGGCTTTGCTTTTGTTAATTTTGCTGATAACGATTGTTCGATCGTCGTTCCATCAGTCAATGTGAAAATAAGCTTGTCTGGTTTCGTCACTCCATCTTCTTGCACATTTGTTTGTTCGACTTTCACAATTTCTTCCCAGCTCGTCACATCTTCCTGCAAACTAAAAAACGGATTTATATGTAGTCCTTTTTCATCAATAATTTGATAATGATTAATACATAAAATGAAAGACGCTAGAACAAGCAACCATGATGTCCCGACAATTGTTCTTTGGATAGTTCTTCCTTTTTTCGTTTTTGGCGCAATCAATAAATTGATTAATAGAATAATTGCCATTCCAAGTAACGTAAACATTAAAATAAAATAGGCTTTAAAAACGGTATCAAAAAGGTAAAATTCACTCGGTCGAAAAAGAAGTTCTTGAACCGGAAATAGCACGATAAACGGCGCGATAAAGCTAGATATAAATAAAACGATAACAATGGCAACTTGTGTTTGTTTACGGTTTGTTTCCGTAGTAGCCATACTTGTTCACCTCCTAAAAAACTTGCCCATATATCAACCCACATAATTTTACACTATTTACTATAAATATCCAATTTATTTTTTAGTATACAACGCTACATAAAAAAATCAGCGCATCGCTTTTAACGATCCGCTGATTCTACTTTAACAGGTGTCGCATAAATGCGCTCTTCCCCGATAAAAATGGACAATACTGCTTCCTTTCTTTTTCTAGATATTTGCAGTACTTGCCTTACTGTCTTTTTTTCCTCTTTCGTTAATTGCAATTGAATGGGTTGCTCTAAACGGATAGCCAATTTATCGTTGACATTATATTTTCCCTTTTTGACAACGGTCTCCATATCGTAATTTTGCCATACTGCATTCGCTAAGCCTCGGTGAATATTCCAATCATCCGATTCGTTTAACGTCACGACAATACACGTTTGCCCATCTTTTTGAAAAGCGGTTGCCAACGTGCGTCCAGCTACTTTCGTAAAACCCGTTTTACCAGCAAAAGCAGTACCCGTTGCCGATTTTAACGAACTAACAGGTTGTTCCGTCTCATCGTCTACATCCACTGCGACCCCTGAGCCTTCTCGTAGTAGTCGGTGCTTGTTTTCCCAAAGCATACCGTTTACTGTATTAGCACGGTACAAAACGGTCGATGCAATTTTCTCAAAGGTTTTGTTTTGCAGTGCGATTCTTAACATTTCTGCAGTATCCCTAGCAGATGATAAATGTTCGTCATGATGCAAGCCAGACGGGTTCATAAAAACTGTATTCGTGAGCCCTGCGATAACGGCACGTTCATTCATTAGCTTTACAAAGCCTTCTACCGATCCGCCAGCATGCTCGGCTAACGCTGTCGCAGCATCATTTCCAGAGCGCAACATCAAGCCATATAACAAAGTTTCAACTGTGACCGTTTCACCTGCTTGCAAGTAGATGGACGAGCCTTCAGCCGTTGCAGCCCTTGGTGAAATCACCACTTCATCTTGAAGATCACTGTTTTCAATAGCTACAAGAGCTGTCCAAATTTTTGTTAAGCTTGCAATTGGTAGCCTCTCATCACTATTCACACCGGATAATACGCGCCCAGTGTCGCCATCAAGCACAGCAAATCCGCTTCCACCTCTTGCCAAACTATTTTGCGGAAAAACTAACATTCCCACTACTAGCATAAACACCATTAATCGTAGTAACCGTAGCAACAAGCCACTCCTTAATATAAGTGATAGATAAGTAGTTCTATAAAAATGGTAAAGCGACTAGCACTTTACTGCCATTACTTCACACCGTTAAACGTTTCTTGGAATTTAGTCATAAATAAATCTGTTTCTTGCTCTGCTTCACCATTTTCCTCTTCCGGTAATGGAGGCATTTCTTCAATACTATTTAATCCGAAGTAGTTTAAGAACTCCTTCGTTGTGCCATATAAAATCGCACGGCCTGTTCCCTCTGAACGGCCAACTTCCTTCACGAGCCCTCTGGAAGCGAGCGTTTGCAGTGGTCGCTCACATTTCACACCTCGTAAATCTTCAATTGCTACCCGTGTTATGGGCTGTTTATACGCTACAATGGCCAACACTTCTAAGGAAGCCTGAGATAATGATTGGGCAGTTGGATTTTCGACTAATTTTTGAATTGTGTCTGCAAGTTCCGGCTTCGTAATTAGCTGATAAACCCCCGCCATTTCTTTTATTGTAATACCACGATTGTCCTCTTTCTCTAATGCTGTACGTAAAGCATCCATCGCTTGTGCAGCTACTTCTTCTGTATCACCAAGTAAATGTGCTAATTGCTTAATCGTTAAGCCATCGTCTCCTACAACAAATAATAAAGCTTCAACTCTACTCTGTAGGTTCATTGTTTTCGTCATCATCCCATTCCTCCTTCTGTAATGTGACCGTTAGTTCTTCAAAATTACCGTCTTGCTCTACACTGACAATCTGACGTTTCATTAGTTCCAGTAATGATAGAAACGTTAAAATAAGTGTTGGTTTATCTTCATAGGGAAAAAGCTCGAAAAATGATGCACGTCCACCTGTGGAACGTAAAGAATGCACAACAGAACGCATCTGCTCTTTAACGGAGCGCTCTTGCCTTGCGACAGTTGTTTTCAATGGCTTCTTTAATTTTTTTCTGCGCATCAGCTTTTGGAAGGCACCAAGCATATCATAAATATTGACGTTCATATCGAACAACGCCATTTGTTCATCTGACGCTAAGTCCGATAAATCTGAAGGCGGTCTTGTAAACACCTGTGCTCGATCTGTTTCAAGCTCTTGTAGGTTGTTTGCTGCTTCTTTATATTTTTTATACTCTATTAAACGTTGTACCAGTTCCTCACGAGGGTCAGGTCCATCGATTTCTATTTCCGCATCCTCTAGCTCGCCTTCATGTATCGGTAATAACATACGGCTTTTAATGGCCAACAGTGTAGCTGCCATCACTAAATACTCACTAGCCTCATTTAATTCTAGTACCTGCATCGCATGGATATGATCAATATATTGTTGCGTAATTTCAGCCATTGGAATATCATAGATATCAATTTCCAATCTGTGAATTAAATGCAATAATAAATCCAGAGGTCCTGAAAAGGCTTCTAACTTTACTTCATAAGACATTATTTTACCACCCTGATATTCAATGTTCTTTTAGTATAGTGGAAAGGAGTTCAAAATGCATCCACAGCACCATACTTTATTTATTGATTACTGTGCCTATTTCAATGGCAATGGGGATTTTTTTGAATGCCATGAAGTGCTCGAAGAATATTGGAAGGACATCGCGCCTGGCAATAAAAATCATCCTCTTGTTGGTTATGTTCAACTAGCGACAGGATTATATCATTGGCGTCGCGGCAACGCAACCGGTGCTTTTAAAATCTTACAGAAAGCACACAATAATTTTCAAATGAATAAAGGCCATGTATTTTTTCACGAAATAGACTACACAAAACTGCTAACTCATTTAAGTGAAACACTCGACAATATTCAAATGGGCAAGTCCTTTCAAGCTTTTCAATTACCACTTTTGCCTGCATTGCAAGATTTAGTAATGACACGCATACAACTGCTACCAGAAAGTAGCGCTGACTATCTTCTTCATAAACATATGCTACGTGATCGCTCACATATTCTTGCTGAACGGCAAGAAAGCAAACAAAGAAAAAGCAGACGTTAAATTTCGTCTGCTTTTTCATTATCACATTGTATACACTTTTGAACAAACTCACGTGTTTCATCAGTTGCGCGTACTTGTTCATATTGACCAAGATCTGCTACTTCTTGTAGCATTTCCTTTGCCACACCTTCTCCTCGATAAGAAGGAATGACCGAAACGTGTTGAATTGTTGCTGTGTGATTGTGCTCGTCTGTTACAAGCCCGACAATGCCAACATATTCATCGTCTTTTTTCCATAAATATAAAACCCAATTATCATCATTTTCATAAGATTGGATTGTCTCTGTGAGCTTTTTTATGTCTTTTTCGTTAGGCATAAACGAGAGGAGCCCCATGGCTATTTTCTCGAAAGCTTTTTTATATCGAATTAACATATTTGTCTATTCCCTCTTTTTCTAGCTGTACATAATCTTTGACTATCCTACACGATTTGTACTATTACCGCAAGCCAATTTCTGTCTTACGAACCAGGGCCGAGAATACCTTTCGACGCTAACACCCAATAGACAACGCCCCACAACAAAATAAAAGTCGTCATGGACGCTAATAATACCCATTTATTTTTTCTCAAATTTATTCACCCTTTTTTAGCGTTAACGGGAGATCATTTTGTACAATATCTTCATAACTTTCACGTTTAATGGCTAATTGATGTTGACCATTTTCAACAAATACTACTGCTGGACGTGGTACACGGTTGTAGTTACTCGCCATCGAGTAGCCATATGCCCCTGTACAGAAGATTGCTAGTACATCACCTGATGCTGCTTGTTGTAATTTTGCATCAATAATCAATTTATCGCCCGATTCACAAAGTTTCCCAGCTACCGTGTACGTCTCATCCTTCGGTGCATTCGCTTTACTAGCAATGACCGCTTCGTATTTTGCATCGTATAGTGCAGGACGAATATTATCACTCATACCGCCATCTACTGCAATATAGTTACGCACATCTGGTACTGTTTTTTGAGAACCAATTGTATAAAGTGATGTCCCGGCATCGCCAACAAGTGAACGACCTGGTTCAATCCAAATTTCTGGCATCGTTAAGCCAAGTACTGTAGCTTTGTTTTTCACAACTGTAATCATATCTTCTACATATACTTGTGGCTCAAGCGGTGCATCTTCTTCTGTATAGCGAATTCCGAAGCCCCCACCTAAGTTTAACACAGTACATGTAAAATCGTGTGTCTTGTTCCAATCAGCAATTTTATCAATTAGTTTTTCACCCGCTAAACCAAAGCCTGCTGTATCAAAAATTTGAGAGCCAATATGGCAGTGTAAGCCTAAAAGCTGTAAGTATTCATGTTGGAACGTTTGTTTAAACGCTTCATCTGCTTGGCCGTTATTCAGGTCAAAGCCAAATTTAGAATCCGCTTGCCCTGTCGTAATGAAATCATGCGTATGTGCCTCAACACCTGGAGTGACACGTAATAAAATACGCATGTTTTGCTGACGGCGCTCTGAAATTTCTTTTAAAAGTTGAATTTCATAGAAGTTATCTACTACAATACATCCAATTTTAGAGTCAAAAGCAAGCTCTAATTCGGCAATGCTTTTATTATTGCCATGGAAGTGAATGCGCTCTGCTGGGAATCCAGCTTTTAAAGCTGTAAAAAGCTCCCCTCCAGAGACGACATCCAATGATAGATTTTCTTCTGCAGCTAATTGATACACCGCTACACATGCAAACGCTTTTGATGCATAAGCTACTTCTGCTTTTACGCCTAGTTTTTTAAATGTATCGATAAAGCCGCGTGCACGCTTACGAATAAGCGCTGTATCGTACACAAAAAGAGGTGTGCCGTATTCTTTTGCAAGCGCTAGTGTGTCTACTTGTCCTATTGTTAAATGCCCATCTTCTGAAATTGCTTGTGTCCCATATAAATGCATCTGCATCTCTCCCTTTTTCACGTCTCCATTTGTGATCATTGTACCTCGTGATATCTATCCAAGTCATGCTTAAACATACAAAATAGCTTGCACGTCCATCGAGGCATTATTTTTATTTAGCTCGTTCGGAATGGTGGCACAACATAACCTTCTAACACCGATCATTTCAAGCATTATCCAAGGTTATGTTTTCCACTATTTTGCAAATCCTTCGCTAATAAAAATAATTTTTTCAAAAATCACAAAATACTATAGGTGAACTTTATCACATGAAAAAAGTGAGTGCAACGGCTCCTATGATCTTTTTCGCTGTTTGGAAGCGACTACATAGGGTCGTAGTGCATCCGACGTCATCGGGAAGCGAATGATCACACGCAGCATCGCAGTTGGGAAAAACGGAACGAGCGGCCATAAATAGGGCGCTTGTAACGGACGTAATGAACATAGATACGTAAATAATAAAAACAAGCCGATAAATAATCCATCCGCCCCCCAAATACCTGTCATGAGAAGCAAGACAATTCGAAAGAGTTTAATGGATATACTTAGCTCGTACGATGGAATAATAAACGTAAAAATAGCTCCTACTGCTGTATATAACACAACCTCTGATGAGAATACGCCAACGTCGATGGCGATTTGTCCAATGATAACCCCTGCTACTAACCCCATTGCAGTCGACAATGGCGTCGGGGTATGAATGGCGGCCATCCTTAAAAATTCAATACCAATGTCAGCAATTAAAATTTGCAGTAATATTGGGATATGAGATTTTTCTTGAGTTCCTAAAAAGGACAAGGAATCCGGTAATAACGATTCATTCGTTACAAACAAGTACCACAAAGGTAATAATAATAAACCCATGATTGTCCCGAAATAGCGCATAAAACGAACAAAGGTCCCAACGGCTGGTGCTTGCCTGTATTCTTCAGCATGTTGTAGTAAGTGAAAAATGGTCACCGGTACTAAAATAACAGATGGCGACGTATCGACCATGATGGCTACATGCCCTTCTAGTAAATGGGCCGCAACAATATCGGGTCTTTCTGTATAGCGTACAAAGGGTATGGGATGAAACTTTTGCTTAAAAAGCCATTCCTCTAACGATTTATCGGCCATCGTCAAACCATCATGATTAATTTGACCAAGACGTTGTCGCAATTTCTCGAGCATTTCCTCATTTGCAATATCCTTCATAAACGCAAGTGCGACATCGGTTTGACCGACCTTGGATATTTTATGTAGCTCGAAGCGTAAATTACTATTGCGAATACGTCGACGCACTAAAGCTGTATTTTGTGAAATCCCTTCCGTAAAGCCATCTCTTGAACCACGAATAACCTTTTCATTATCAGGTTCCTCAGGTGAGCGCCCAGGATAATTACGCAGCTCTGCAACATAACAATACCCACTTTTCGTGATAAATGTTACTTGTCCACTTAATATAGCGAGTAAATAGGCTTTGCGCTCAGTCTCCTCGGAACGCCCATGAAAATTGAAAATTGTTTCAAAATATTCTTTTTCATCATCAATATCGATGTCTTCTTCCGGTAACATACTAGATAGTAATTGCGTTAAGGCTTCCCCATCTACAAGTCCGCTAATGTATGCACAAAGAACCGGCAAATCTTTGACAAATAAATGTTTGATACCAACGTCAAATGATTCGCCGTCTCCAAATTGTTCTTTAAGAAAATCTTCGGCTTCTTCTAAGCTGTTAAATAGTTTATTTGTCATGCTGTGTCACCATTTTCTTAGATGTCTTTTTCTACTCCATGTTCAACTGTGGCACTCGTGGCCATCCAACTTTTCAACTGCGCTAAAATCTTTTTCTCTAAACGAGATACTTGCACTTGTGAAATACCAAGCCTGTTGGCAATTTCAGTTTGTGTACAGTCTGAGAAATAGCGTAAATAAATAATGGATTGTTCTCTTGGATCCAGTCTTGTGAGCACTTCTTTTAACGGAATATATTCAAATGGTTGCTCAGATTTTTCATCTTTCATTTGATCCATTAATGTAATGGAATCCCCTTCACTTTCATACAATTGCTCATGTAAGGAAGCAGGATCCCTTAATGCATCAGAAGCTGTCACGATTTCCTCCGTCGTGACACCAAGTACCTCTGCTAATTCTTGAATGGTCGGTGGATGCTCATTGTTCTTGATAAATTCATCGGTTGCATGGCGGATTTTAAAGTTCAGCTCACGAATAGAACGGCTAACTTTGACCATGCCATCATCCCGTAAAAAGCGCTGTATTTCACCGATAATCATCGGCACCGCATATGTGGAAAATTTCACATCATACGCTAAATCAAACTTATCAACAGATTTCATAAGCCCTATACAGCCAATTTGAAATAAGTCTTCGAGCTCCACGCCCCTAGTTGTAAAGCGTTGGACGATAGACCATACAAGCCTCGTATTCCCTTCAATCATTCGTTTACGAGCTTCATGGTCGCCCTGTTGTGAACGCGCAATTAAATCACGCATTTCCTCCTGTGACAAAAGCTTATCGGACGACTGTTCTAACGGCTTCACGATAGCAACCTCACATTACCGCCGTGCGAACCGAGTAAAATTTTTTCGTAAACGTTACTGTTGTACCTTGTTGCCATTGCGACATGACCGTTAACTGGTCAGAAAAGCTATCCATAATAGTAAAGCCCATACCAGAACGTTCCATAGCACTTTTCGTCGTAAATAACGGTTCCATTGCTTGACTTACATCTGCAATGCCCACCCCTTTATCCATTACAGATACGGTTACAATATCATCCTCACGCTTTGCATGAACTGTCACGACACCTTTTCCATCCTCTTCATAACCGTGAATAATGGCATTGGAAACAGCCTCAGAGACAACCGTTTTAAATTCTGATAGTTCATCAATTGTTGGGTCTAATTGTGCGATAAAACCTGTAATAGCCACACGTGCTAATGCTTCATTTTCGCTGATTGCTAAAAAAGTTAATGTCATTTCGTTATCCATTTACAATCCCCCTAACTCGATCAATCGCTTCTTCCTCTGTTGCATCCATCATCCACTGAGCTAAGCCTGAAAATTGAAATACTTTTCGCATTGTAGGCGATGGATTCAATAATATTGTTCGTCCAGCGACTGCTTCTAACTCACGCATGCGACCAAGCACAAGACCTACCCCCGAACTATCCATAAACGATAGTCGCTCAAAATTCCAAATGATGGTCGTTACAGCGCCTTGAAAAATTGCTGCAGAAATTTTAGCCCGAATTTGCTCTACTGCATGATGATCGAGCTCCCCAAATAAACGTATAACCACTGTCTCTTTCGTTACCATCTCTAATTGAAAATGCATGAACATCGCCTCCTCCTCGTGCAATTCCACATTCCTTTTACCAAATCCTTGCGTCTGACAGAACTAGTGCAAAGTCTCTCGAAATAGTGTCAAATCGACATTCTTATTGCATTTAGGTTAAGTGCAGTATGGGATAAATAAAAAGGTTTTAAACGTGGTCTACTTTTTTTGTCAGCGTCACAGCGTAGCGTGCTTTTATATGTAATTTTTCGGTAATTTCACAACCGAACAGCAAAAGAAAAAGTGCTAGCTTGACCGCAGTCAAACTAACACTTTTTAGCTATGCCATTGATGTCCGTGCAACGAGCACAGCTACCTACAAGAACATCAACTAGCGTATTCTTCTATTTATTAAGCAATCGTATATGCTTGCTGTACTTTAGCGACTGTTTCCTCACTAATTGCACTGTTTGAGTAAAGATAGGCAATCGTTTCTCCTGCTGTTACACGGTCACCTTTTTTCGCGACAAGCTGAATGCCAGCGTCGTAATCTAGTGCTGATTCCTTCGTTAAGCGGCCAGCACCAAGACTTACACTTGCTTCACCAATCATCAACGCATTAATTGTCCCTACAACGCCCTCTGACGCTGCTTTTACAGCGATTTTATGCGCCGTGTCATTTTGCACAATATCCGCTATATCGCCGCCCTGTGCGACGATAAACTCCTCAAACTTCGCAGCTGCAGTGCCATCTTCTAACACTTTTTTCACAGCCGCTACCGCAGTTGTTTCATCTACGCCAGCTGCAATTTGATACATCAGTGAAGATATAATAATGCACTCTTCTAGTAAGTCAGTGTGAGTCTCTTCCATACGACCTTTTAATAAGGCATATGCTTCGACAACCTCAAGCTTATTACCAATCATTTTTCCTAGAGGATTATCCATATCACTAATATGTGCGATGACTTTACGTCCTAATTTTTCGCCAATGGCTGTCATTGCCTCAGCTAATTTTTTCGCTTCTTCTTCCGTTTTCATAAAGGCACCAGAGCCGCATTTAACATCTAATACAATGCCATCTGCACCACTTGCAATTTTTTTACTCATAATCGACGCAGCGATTAACGGAATGGAATCGACAGTACCAGTTACATCGCGCAATGCATAAAGTTTTTTATCTGCCGGCACAAGATTGCCCGTTTGTCCAGCAACGGCAATTTTATGTTTATTCACATTGTCGATAAATTCTTGAGACGTTAACTCTGTTTTCAAGCCTCGAATTGACTCTAATTTGTCAATTGTTCCACCTGTAATACCAAGACCTTTACCACTAAACTTCGCCACTGGAATGCCTAGAGCAGCAATGATTGGTGTGACGATTAACGTTACTTTGTCGCCGACACCACCAGTTGAATGTTTATCAATTTTAAAGCCTTCAATCGAAGTTAAATCAATCACATCACCTGACTCAATCATTGCTTTCGTTAAAAAAAATGTTTCTTCATCTGTCATACCAATTAAACGAATCGCCATTAACAAAGAGCTTGCCTGATAATCCGGAATAGCTCCAGTTGTATAACCTTCAACAAAGTATTGGATATCTGCTTGTGAAAGCTCTTTACCTTGTTTTTTCTTTTCAAATAGTTGCACCATATTCATCGTAAAATCCCCCTTATTTTAATTCATTTAAGAAACTTTTACCGAATGGTGGTGCTTCTACATTGAAGTTTTCAGCGACAGTTGCGGCAATATCTGCAAAAGTTTCACGTAGAGCAAGCTCGCTACCACCTTTAAAACGTGGTGAATAGATAATGAGTGGTACATATTCACGTGTATGATCTGTGCCAGGGAATGTCGGATCATTTCCGTGGTCAGCCGTAATCATCATTAAATCGTCTTCTGTCATTGCCTCTAAAATTTCAGGCAGGCGTGCATCAAATTCTTGTAGAGCATTGCCATAGCCTAGTGGATCACGACGATGGCCAAAGTTAGCATCAAAATCTACTAAATTTAAGAAGCTCATGCCGTGGAAATCGCGACGGGCAACTTTTGCAAATTGATCCATACCATCCATATTATTTTTTGTACGAACGGCATCTGTGACACCTTCACCATTGAAAATATCAGAAATTTTACCGATAGCAATTACATCTAAACCGGCATCTTTCAATGCATTCATCGTCGTGCGTCCAAATGGTTTTAACGCATAGTCATGACGATTCGGCGTGCGTGTAAAGTTACCTGGCGTACCGATAAATGGACGTGCAATCACGCGCCCTACTAAGTATTCAGGCTGTAATGTCAGCTCACGTGCAATCTCACAAATTTTATAAAGTTCGTCCAGTGGAATGATATCTTCATGTGCTGCAATTTGTAGGACTGGGTCAGCAGATGTGTAGACAATAATTGCCCCTGTGTCCATATGTTCTTGCCCAAAATCATCAATTACTTGTGTACCGCTTGCAGGCTTATTACACAGTACTTTTCGACCTGTACGTTGTTCAAGCTCGGCAATCAATTCAGCAGGAAATCCTTCTGGATACACTTTAAATGGTTTATCAATGTTTAGACCCATAATTTCCCAATGCCCTGTCATTGTATCTTTCCCTACAGATGCTTCTTGCATTTTACCGTAGTATGCTTTTGGTGCATCTACTGCTTGTAGTCCTTGAAGTGGCTCAATATTAGCTAAGCCAAACGACTCCATATTGGGCATTGTAAGCCCATTCATTTTTTCAGCGATGTGACCTAATGTATGTGCGCCTACATCTCCGAATTTAGCTGCGTCTGGTGCTTCACCAATACCAACTGAATCCATTACAACGACATGGATTTTTTTAAATGGTTTATTCATAATTGTTGCCTCCTAATCTCACGACTCCATTTTACCAAAAACAAGCGAAAGGATAAAGGTCAGACATCCGACTAAGGTAAATATTTATTCTTTTATACTAAAAAAGACTTTATCCATCCCTTATTTCTCTATTAAGCGCGTGGATGGTACTGCTTATATACTTCAGACAGTCTCGTCTTACTTATATGCGTATAAATTTGAGTTGTGGAAATATCTGCATGACCTAGCATCTCCTGTACTGCGCGTAAATCCGCCCCATTTTCCACTAAATGGGTAGCAAATGAATGCCGTAACGTATGGGGTGTTAACTCATGCTGGATGCCTGCCTTTAATGCGTGCTCCTTCATTAATTTCCAACAACCTTGCCTAGTTAAACGTTTTCCACGTTGATTTATAAAAAAAGCATCTGTTTTGGGGTACTTCCCTTGTAATGTACCTCGTGCGCCATCCAAATAAACTTGCAATGCAGCAAGGGCACTTTTTCCTAGTGGAATAATGCGCTCCTTGCCTCCCTTGCCAAAGACACGCACAAAGCCCATTGTGAGATGAATATCAGCTAAATCAAGCGCAATGAGCTCACTAATACGCATTCCAGAACCATATAGCAGCTCTAGCATCGCTACATCACGAATGCCTTGTGGTTTACTGCGATTCGGTGCTGCCAGTAAATCTTCAATTTCTTCAATAGAAAGGATATTCGGAAGTTTTTGCTCGATTGTCGGCATTTCTAAATGAACCGTTGGATCTGTTTCAGTTCGTTTTTCTCGAAGTAAAAATTGGTGGAAACTACGAATGGATGAAATATGACGCGCAACCGTTCTGCTCGTCTTTCCTTGCATGCGAAGTTGCTCAAGATGGCGCAATATCGTTTGCCGCTCAATATGACGGAAATCAGACATTCCTTCCACTTCTTGCAAAAAGTGCACATAATTCTCTAAGTCTCGGCGATAGGATGCTAATGTATTATCGGATAGTTGCCGCTCTACCTGGATAAAATGGATATAATCCTCTATTGCATATTGAAATTCATTCATCACAACGCCCCCTCACTGTCAATTATTCTCTATTTTAGCACGCTTATAAAAAAAGTGCGAAAGGGCTCACTTTCGCCAAAAATAGATTTACTAGAATAATAGAAGCCCCTAAAACACAAAAAAACAAGAAACTGCCTAATGTAATCTAAACGTAAGATTTCATCAGACAGTTCCTTGTTATTGTTCTTCGTTCGTTTCGTCGTTTTTATCATGACAACGCCAGCAAATACCGTGGAAAGTAAGTCGGTGATCTTTTATAATAAAGTTCCAACGCTTCTCAACTACGGCTTCCACATCCTCAAGTAAATCTTCTTGAATTTCATCTACAGCACCGCACTCGATACAAACTAGATGATGGTGGAAATGTGCGGCTCCTTCTTGGCGTAAATCATAGCGTGATACGCCATCACCAAAGTTAATTTTGTCGACGATTTTAAGCTCTGTTAGTAATTCTAATGTTCTATAAACAGTAGCCAGACCAATCTCCGGTGCCTTTTCTTTTACTAAAAGATAGACATCCTCTGCACTTAAATGGTCCTCTTCGTGCTCTAGCAAAACAGCAACTGTTGCTTCTCGCTGCGGCGTCAGCTTATAACTAGCACTATGCAACTGTTTTTTGATACGATCAATACGGCTTTCCATGTGACGCCCCCCTAAACTCATTTCATTATACCAAAGGAGTAAATCCTATTACAAGATAGTGAATAGATTTCCTATAAGCTTTTAACTTTTGCCTCATTTACACGTAATTCATACTTTATTTCAGTACATACGTTATAACGATAAACTCAGCAACTATTATGATGAAAAAAGCGATAAAATTCAACAAAATTGTCTGTCCATTCGTCTTTTTCCCGATTTTTCGCTTCGACCAGGCGGGAACTAGCAAATTGCATAATACTAGCAACAATATACAATAGATAAGTTGAAATGGAAACCACCAAATCGTATATAGCCAAAACGCTTCAAGTTTTTGTAGTAAAAAAACCGAGCTAAATCCAAAAAAAGTTGCGCGCATTGCGACTGTCACACGTACTAAAACTTTTAAGACACTATGCGTCGCAAGTAACAGTACTATACCGACTGAAGCGGCGACAGGTAGCACTAAACGAAAAATGGATTGCCTGTCCACATCTGCTAAACGAGGTTCTATAAACAAAATAAAAGGCTCGGCATTCGCCCCTCCAATAATATGAAAGCAGATGACGCCACAAACGAAGCTCACTGCAACAATGGATGCGTGATAAAATAGAGAAACCGTACGAGACATAAGCATGCTCCTTTTCTATCAAGGTTTGTACAGCTTATGCTCGTCCGCTTCTATTATGCTAAACTTTATTTTTCTTGTTGCAATGCCAACCAAAGTACTGCAAACGCTGTCTTCGCATCATAGATACGCCCATCAGCGACCATCGCTTGTGCCTCTTCCAACGAAACTTCTAGTAATTCGACAAATTCATCTTCATCCAATGCAGCTCTATCTTCAATTTCATATAAATCCGTTGCGACAAATAGATGAATCACTTCATCTGCAAAACCAGGTGAAGTGGCAAAGGCTTGTAAATAGTTGAATTGATGTGCACCATAGCCTGTCTCTTCTTCTAATTCTCGACGTGCAGTAGTGATCGGTTCTTCGCCTGCTTCAAGTTTACCAGCAGGGATTTCTACAATGGAACGCTCAAGCGCTTTACGAAATTGCTCCACCATAACGAGCTTGCCTTCGTTGGTAATGGCAATGATTGCGACTGCTCCCGGGTGTTTAATGATTTCACGCTTCGCCGACTTACCATTCGGTAATGTGACATCATCGACTTGTAACTTTACGATTTTCCCGTCATAAATAGATGTTGTTTGTGTTGTTTTTTCTTCAAACTTTTTCATTGCCCATAACCTCGCTTGTTCTTCAGATATGTTCATTGTACCATTACAAGTAGAGAAATCGAAGGAGGTCAATCGTATGAAAAAAAGACAACTTGGCTTAAGTAATTTATTTATCTCAGAGATTAGTTTAGGAGGTATGTCTCTTTCGACAGATAAAAATACTGCAGCGTCCATTATCGATATGGCGCTAGATGCTGGCATTAACTACATTGATACAGCCGATTTATATGATTTTGGTGCAAATGAACAATTAATTGGTGAAATTTTAGGCAAACGTCGACAAGATATCATCATCGCAACAAAAGTAGGCAATCGTTGGACAGAAGGTGTGGATGGCTGGCATTGGGATGCGTCCCCTTCTTATATTAAGCAAGCGGTGCATCAAAGCTTGAAAAGACTTGGTACAGATTATATCGATGTCTATCAGCTACATGGCGGTACGCTAGACGATGATTGGGACGGCATTATCAACACATTTGAAAACTTAAAAAAAGACGGTGTCATTCGACAATACGGCATTTCTTCAATTCGACCTAATGTGTTGAAACGTTTTTTACCTGCTAGTTCGGCACAAAGCGTCATGATGCAGTATAGTGCGTTAGATCGTCGCCCAGAAGAATGGCTAGATTTTATTGCACATGAAGGGGCTTCAGTAGTGACGCGCGGCACCGTTGCAAAAGGTTTACTAACAACGAGTTGGCAAGAGCGTTTACAACGGGTCAATGGCTATCAAACATATACTAAAGAGGATTTAAAGAAGACATTAACCGACTTAGCACAGCATTATGGAGATTTACTTCCGCTAGGGCTCGCCTTTAATTTGAAGGAAAGTGCAATTGCTTCAACCGTGATTGGTGCTAGTTCACAGGAACAACTTGCCCAAACACTAACAGCCTATGAAAAAATGGATACCATTGCGAATTTTGATGTAGCAAATGCGCTCACTAAAGCGGAGCAATATACAGACCACCGATGAAAAAATGGTTGATTTTACTTCTTCTTTTAGGGATTCTCGCCATTTCCTCTAGTATGACCTACGAACAACAGTCGATACTTCCTGAGCTAGAGGAACTACTGGCCAATAAGCCTTTTGAAGCGCAATTGTCAGTATTAAAAATTCCTTATTGGGATACCATTGTGTCTGTTGAAGAACGTGGCTACTTTGAATTTGTAGAATTTCTCATTCGAAAATTTACACATTTTGCAGGATTTGGTTGTATTGCACTTGGCATTTACTTTGCATGGGGAAAACGTCGATTTGCCGCAGGTGTTGCCATTGTCGTTACCGCAGTCATTGCGATGCTCGATGAATTCCGCCAAAGCTTTACTCCTGGACGAACAATGAACGGGCAAGATGTCTTAGTAGACACAGCTGGTGCCATTGTTTTTATTAGCATCGTCTTAGCCGTGAAAAAAATACGCTCGCTTAGAAGTAAATAGTTGCTTGGATAAGTGGCCTATTCTGCCGGGGTTGATGGCGATTTTGCCAGGGTTGATGGCGATTCGTATCGGATTGATGGCGATTTCGAGCATTTTTGTGGCGTTTCTACATGTTTTGGTGGCGATTCGAACCGATTTAATGGCGATTGCAAGTATTTTTGTGGCGTTTCTGCATGTTTTGGTGGCGATTTCCCCCAGGCTTACCCACGATTTCGGGCATTCTATCAGCGATTCTCACAGGCTACCCGCGATTCCGGGCGTTCTATCAGCGATTCTCACAGGCTACCCGCGATTCCATGCATTAACTAAAAAAAAGTGAATCTCTTTAAGAGATTCACTTTTTTACGAACGCAGACTAAAATTTCGAGCCTTTGTCACCATATTCATTTAATAATTCTTCAAACGATTTGTTTTTCTCGCGTTGCTTGCGCTCAAAAGCTAGCTGTGCTTGACGCTCTTCTTCAGCAGCCTGCTCTTTTGCCGATAAATCTTGTTTCGCAGCTTTTAACTTTGCTAACACATCGCCACCAAGCTGGTCTGCTAATGTCACTGCTTCTTGCTTTGGTAGACTTGCTGTGAAATGATCATCGACACGCTGTTGTTGTTTTCGTTTTTTCCCCATACTTTCACCTTCTTACTCACATTAAGGGCGTTGCACAACTGTCGCTACCCCTTGTCCACCACCGATACATAAAGTGGCAAGGCCCGTTTTGGCATCGCGCTTTTCCATCTCATGTAAAAGTGTGACTAGAATACGCGCACCACTTGCACCAATCGGATGACCTAGTGCAATTGCTCCCCCATTGACATTTAGTTTATCATGATTAAAGCTAAGTTCGCGATCTACAGCAATCGATTGTGCCGCAAATGCTTCATTTGCTTCAATTAAATCTATCTCTTCTAAAGTGACATTCGCCTTCGCTAACGCTTTTTTCACCGCTGTTACTGGACCCGTACCCATAATGGCAGGATCTACACCAGAACTCGCATTCGCTGAAATGACTGCCATTGGCTTGATGCCTAACGCCAACGCTTTCGCTTTCGACATGACCACAACTGCAGCTGCACCATCATTAATGCCAGATGCATTCGCCGCTGTCACCGAGCCTTCCTTTTTAAAAGCAGGGCGTAACTTTGCCAATGATTCCGCTGTAACACCTGCACGTGGAAACTCATCTTGCGCAAAAATAATCGGCTCGCCTTTACGTTGTGGAATTTCCACAGCTACGATTTCATCATTAAATTTGCCAGCAGCTATCGCCGCTTCCGCACGTTGTTGAGAACGCGCTGCAAAATTATCTTGCTCCTCACGTGTAATATCATACGCATCACATAAATTTTCCGCCGTAATGCCCATATGATAATCATTAAATGCACACCATAAACCATCATGAATCATCGTATCGACTACTTTTTGATCACCCATACGGAAGCCTTCCCGTGCATTTTTTAAGACATATGGTGCTTGGCTCATATTTTCAAAGCCACCCGCAACAATGATATCCGCATCACCAGCTAAAATCGCCTGTGCTGCTAAATGTACGGCTTTTAAACCTGAGCCACATACTTTATTAATTGTTAAAGCTGGCACTGCATGTGGTAATCCTGCTGCTATTGATGCTTGACGAGCCGGATTTTGTCCAAGCCCAGCCGATAAAACATTCCCCATAATCACTTCATCGACTTGCTCACCTGCTACACCCGCACGCGCTAATGCTTCTTTAATTACGATACTTCCAAGAGTTGTTGCCGGCACATCCTTCAATGTTCCTTGGAATGAACCAATTGCAGTACGCACAGCACTTACAATTACTACCTCGTTTGTCATAACCATTCTCCCCTTTTCCCCGTTCAAAAATCAACACTGCATGCATATGCTACTAGCAGATATGTATATTTTAACAAATGTTTTGACGATTTTCGATAACAGAAATCATCGCACGTTTTCAACAGTTGTTGTAAAATGTTGTCGTGTTTTAAACATTCATAGTTGGGAACATTACAAATAGAAAAGTGCATTTACTTAAAGGTGAATGCCTAGATATAACAGAATCAGGGCGTGGAGGTGTTGAAGATGAAAAAGAAAATGCTTTTATTTTCAGGTATTACAACGACGCTTGCCGCTGCAGCAACGGGGCTGTTCGGCTTTGCGCTTTCCAATAAATTAATGTACATTCAGCAAAAGGACCCCGAATTTATTCGTGAACGAGAAACAACGGCTAAACGTTTTGACGAAGCTTGGTACAATAAAAATTTCAAATGTGAATTAAATATCGACTCACCCAATGGCTATTCCATTCGGGGTATTATGTTTCAACCACTGCAAACGAATAATACCATGATTATTTGCCATGGCGTGACAGAAAATAAAATTAACTCAGTGAAATATGCTCGGCTTTTTGAACGGCTTGGATACAACTCCGTAATTTTTGACCATCGAAGACATGGGGAATCAGGTGGCAAAACAACTAGCTATGGTTATTACGAAAAAAATGATTTAGATGCTGTTGTGAAAACGGTGAAAGCGTTGATTGGTGATAACGCTATTCTCGGTATTCATGGTGAATCAATGGGGGCAGCTACAATGCTGTTGTATGCAGGAACAGTTGAAGATGGTGCTGATTTTTATATAGCAGATTGTGCCTTTTCAGATTTTTCGATGTTGCTGAAACAAATTGCGAAAACAGAATTTAAATATGGCTCTATCATTCCAATACGTTTCGCGGATTTCTTTATACGATTGCGCGACGGTTATTCATTCAAAAGTGTCACCCCGTCCGAAGCTGTGACACATATTGAAAAACCCATTCTTTTTATCCACAGTATTCCGGATACATTTATTCCAGCTTCCATGTCACTCGATCTATATAATAAAAAAAATGGACCGAAAAAATTAAAGCTTTTCGATAAAGGTGCGCATGCGCAGTCCTTTAATGAAAATATGGCTGAATATGAGGATCTCATACATGACTTTTTAGAAAGTTTTATTTATCAAAAAATCAATCATGATGCTTCCTCGTCCAATGTCATTCCATTTCATCGTTAAAAGAAAACCTTGCAAGCTGTGACAACTTGCAAGGTTTTTATTATTCTGCAAAAACAATATGCCATTCATCACGCTTGGCTAAAAATTCTTTGGCAAGTGCTTGTGCACCTTCTAAGCTATGGCTTGCTGCCCAGCCACATTGCACTTCATTGCATGCAGGTACAGCTGTTGCCTGCGTCACATCTGTAAAAGTTTTTTCTAAAATTGTTAGTAAATCTTCATAATCATTATGATTAATCAACGATACATAAAACCCTGTTTGGCAACCCATTGGACTAAAATCAACGATATGGTCTGAATAATTACGGATAATGTCAGCCGATAAATGTTCTAAAGAATGAAGTGCAGGCATTTCCATATGCTCTTTATTCGGTTGTTTGAAGCGAATATCGTATTTATACACTTCATCGCCATTTTTACCTACTTTAACACCTGCTAAACGAACATAAGGCGCTTGTACTTTCGTATGGTCTAAATCAAAACTTTCCACATTTGTTTTTTCACGTTCCATTACTAACAGCTCCTTTTCTTACAATACTAACTATTATACCTAGTTTTCTATGAAATGTGTAAATTTTTAAAATAGAATGACAACTCAACTGCTAACAACAATTAAACTGTTCTTCATTATGAAAAAATTTTTTCCGTCCGTTTACTAACCATGAAGCAACTAGCCTTTTTATTGAAGGTTTTGTTTTGTAAAAAATTTTTTCTTTGCATTTGTCAAAAAAATTTTCTGTATTTACTAACTTTTCTTGTAATAGTAGTATCATAGCAGTTTCACCTTTCTAGATCGCTGAAACCAATGGATGCGGGGGAACCACATTTGTATGGATGAACATTCCATCCAAGGGGTGAATCCTTTTAAAGGTAGGGCTACTCAATGGCCCGAATCCGACAGCTAACCTCGTAAGCGTTAAATGAGAAGGAAGATGGATGCTTGTACTTTTTGACAAATATGTATCGATACGTCCTTATGGCTCAATCATACTTATCATCAATACAACCTCCCAAAATCCCCATCATTACTTTTGATTGCATTAGAAAGCATGATGAAACAATCGTGACGTACATGGTGTTAGAGTAATTTGAAAACGGATTCAATATGCTCCATCATATGCCTCGATGACTAAGTAAAAACGGAGGAAACCAATATGACTACTCAACAAGAGAACAAAGGCATCTTTTATGGATGGTGGATTGTCGTGGCATGTGTTGTCATTATGACATTTATGTATGCACCAATTATTAATTTAGTATCGCTGTATACAGTCCCAGTAACGGAAGAATTGGGTATTGGAAGATCAGAATTTATGACGTACTATACGATTATGGCATTAGTCGGCATGATTTTCTGTCCAATTGCAGGAAGGCTAATGAGAAAGATGGACATCCGTCTTTATTTAACGATATTTACGGTGCTTGGCACACTTTCTTATATAGGCTTTTCCTTTGCCACAACTTCGCTGCACTTTTATTTATACGCAGTACTAATGGGGGCTGCTTTAGCTGGCGCAGCACTAATTCCTACGCCGGTTTTAATTACAAATTGGTTTAACGAAAAACGTGGATTATGTTTAGGCATTGCACTAGCAGGAAGTGGTCTTGGCGGTGTCATTTTGAGCCCAGTCATTAACTGGCTTATTTCAGATTACGGTTGGAGAAGTGCCTACTTTATTACGGGCATTACAATGCTGGTATTAATCGTTCCTATTTCAATCTTTATTATTCGATTAAAACCAGCTGATATCGGGCTTGCTCCACTAGGCGAAGTGAAAAACTTAACGCCTTCCTCAGACATACTAGAGGGGCTATCGCAAAAAGAGGCATTCCGCTCACTATCATTTTGGGCTCTTTGTGCAGCAATCGTCGTTGGTGGGGTTGTCGTGAATGGTATGATTATTAACCTCGCGCCTTATTTAAAAGATATCGGTGGCACACCACAACAAGCTGCCTTATTACTATCTTTAGGCTCCGCAATGGTGATTGTAGGGAAATTATTAATTGGTCGTCTCTATGATAAATTAGGAACAATTACAACGTTAGTGATTATTTGCGCTTCTGGTTTAGTCAGCTTCCTATTTTTGATGAAAGGTAACCTATTAATTCCAGGTATCCTTTATTCGATATTTACTGGCTTTGGTGCAACAGCTGTTACCGTAACACCGGCTTACCTGACATCCTCACTCTATGGTGAAAAAGAATATAGCGCCAAATTTGGGATTGTCTCATTATTTTCTACATTAGGTGCTGCCCTTACACCAATCGTATCAGGAGCCATTTATAATATTAATCATTCATACGGCTTACTGCTTAATGTTTTAATTGGCCTTTCAATTGTGTTATTTGTATTGTTTATCATTGCCATTAAAACGAAACCTAAATCGATTGCCATTTCAGACGCAATGGAATATAAATTAGAAAACTAAATCTTAGTTGTTTCACTATACTTTTGCTCATACAACGTAAGCCGCAACCATCGCTGTTGCGGCTTACATTTGTCTAAGCAGCTTCCCCAACTCTACAGCGGAAATCCATATTCTAAACTGCTTGGTATATGAAATAGCAAAGTGATCACTAAGCCATACGCTGTAAAAACTCAGCCGTTTACCCTGGAATTGTCTCAGCATATTGTCAATCTTGTTCTTCTACCCGATAACCTGCATTAAATAATTCGGGTAATACAATGAGTGTTGCCTGTTGTTCAAGTGCTTGTGCTATTAATGTGTCCGCTTTTTGTAAATTACCTTCTTTATTGCCTAGTTCACAATTCATTTGTATAGCTGCTACTACATGCTTCAAAGTCATCACTCCCCTTCAGTAATTTTAAGACTGCCGTTAGCATTTAATAATCCTCCTTTCCTATATAAAATTTCAAAGCAAAAATCGTGCCAACTTTTCATCGATTGACATATTGTTCAAGACGCACTGATACTGCGAATTTTTTAAAGACGGAAATGGAAATTTTGTCACGAAGTTATGCATTTTTGCATCGTAACAATGCAAATTCGTGTTTGTGCTGGTAGAATATCTCGAATCGCGGGTAAAACTCGGGGCATCGCTGATAGAAGCTCCTGTATCGCGGGTAAAAGCTCCTAAATCGCTGATAAAACTCGTCCTATCGCCGATAGATGCGCCTGAATCGCTGGTAAAACACGTGATATCGCCGATAGAAGCTCATGAATCGCTGATAAAACTCGTCGTATCGCCGATAGAATAACGGATAGCCTGCACTGAGCGGAAAGTGATCGACATAAGAGACACCATCAGCACAACAAAAAAGCGTTAGATTGATCGCAGTCAATCTAACGCTTTTTCGCTAACTATAAAATTCAATCTATAAACTTCAAAAATCTGTTATTCCATATATTTTCGTAAAAATCAATTGTCACTTGTGCGGACATAAATGGGTTATTGAGCGTAGAAGTTGCTTTACGTACCATAAAGTTTTTGTATCCTAAGCCATGAGCAAATTTAATCGTTGCATCCATGCAATACTCTGTTTGCGCGCCGCAAAATTCAATACGCTGTACAGCTAATTCATCTAACATCGTTTTTAAGTTTGTTTTGTAAAATGAATTGGCATGTTCTTTTCTAACCAAATAGTCTTGCTCTTGCACATCTAAGTCGGCATGAATCGCCCAAAGTTCCTCTTCAGGTACGAGTTCTTCATCACAATGCTGCACAAAAATAATCGGTTTTTGCTGTTCACGGTAGCAGGCAATTCGATTATTTACTTTCGTAAGTAAACTTGGTAGTTCAACCAAATGCTCTGCACTGAAACATACGCCATTTTGTAAATCGATGACAATTAAAACATCTGCAATAGCTTTCATTATGTTGCCTCTTTCATATTTAATTTATTATTTAAGGACGTTATTACTAATAAATTATGCGCCAAACTCCTTCTTACTCGGCGTAAGTATTTACTCATTTTAAACGTCATTACCTGCCCATGACTCAACGTTTTCAAATTGGGCATGCGGACAGCGTTTTTTTAATTCTTCAATAAACCCCATTTTATTGTCCGGTAAAATCTTGATACGGCCAAAGCTTGTAGATTCCACACATAGCTCAAGTCCTGTATCAGATGGTGTAATGCGATAGCCTGTAAATTTATCTGTTGTCGGCGCAACCTTTGTTATTGTGTGATAAGGAATGCGTCTTTTGAATGGTCCACCTTTGATTAATAAATACTCTTTATAGAAAATACATTGAATCGAAGTGCCGTACCACCAAACAAAACTTCCAGCAACAAGAAAGAGAACAACAATTAGCAGTAAAATAGGTAATGGTAATTGTTTATACAAAGAAAGCAATGGAATTGAACTCATAATGACAACGACTAAAAAGATAGCGATTAACAAAACCATGTTTACCTTTGTGCGAAAAACCATTCGTCCCTCCCCCTTTCTCCTTCCATGATATACAATATTTATTTAAACGCTAATCATACTACCGATATGGAACATTTTTTTGTTTATTCATGTCCGCTAAAAACTGCGATAATTCCTCAGCATCTTGCGCTTTTTCAATCGTTGTACACATACCATTTCATCTCACTTTCTTTCCTTTATTTTCCTCTTTTATTTCTTCTAAAATGTCGATGACTCGATTATTTTGTTTTTCAATATTTTTTAATCTTTTCTCTACAATATTTGAGGAAAAAAATATAAGAACGATAAGTGCGATGCCGATTATTATGTCCATATGTACCCCTCCTGGTATACCAATTATATCCAATTTATAAAAAGTAGACAAGAAAACGCAAAAAGCAACCGGTTTACAAAACCAGTTGCTCCTTAAAAACTCCAATTATTTTTGGAATTTATTCATTTGAGTCATCATTTGGCGTACTTGCTTTTCAGACGGCGTACGACCCATTTGTGCCATCATCATTCGAATCATTTGTTCGTTAATTGGTGGGTTTTCTTTTAAATATTTCATCATAGCTTGACGTGCAAAATAGAAACCAAGTGCTGCGCCAGCTGCTAATGCGATAATTACAACAATAATCCAGCCCCATGTAGGCATACAACCAACCTCCTCCACTACAATATACCGAGAAAAAAACTCTCCACGCTCCATTATACACCAAATACTAGCGTGTTACTATATATTATAGTGAAAATTCCTAGTGCATTGTATACTTCATTGGCTTTAGCCAACCACATTCATTATCTTGTTTATTAAAAGCGATAAATCGCTCACTCATTTTTGCTAGCATTTGGAATAAATCCAAATCAAGCATGCGCGAGCCTTCACAATAGACACAGATTTTACGCTCTACTAAATAAATGGCCATCTTTCCTTTTATCGGGTGTTCTAAAAATAGAGCATTACGTGCTCTTTCTAAATGGGCATATTTAGAATCTAGCTGTGCCTCTAACATGGTAGCAATTTCGTCGAAGCGAACAGTTTCACATATATACGCGAGTTCTTTTAAGGATTTCTCATTGGCATCTTCACAGCCCTGCATCATTTCTAATAACTTACGCTCTCTGCCGAAAATAAACGTTAAATGCTCTTCTTTTATTTTATATATGGAATAGGTTCTCACCAGAAATCCCCCTTCGCTCAGTTTCTTTAACGTTAGTATAGCGGATTAGAAGTTGTTAATTTGTCAAACGAAGGAGGCGACCATCTTCTATTTTTGTCGAAAACCTTCTAGTTTCAGCTGATAACAAAAAGCTCAGCCTCAAGACCTAGAGGAAAATCCATTTCCAGTCCGTTTTAGATGCGCTTTTAAACAGGTAACATAAAGGTACAAACGAAAGGAGCTAAATTATATGAAAAAATTTCTGTTATTAACTGGTGGTATTATTGCAGCATGTGTCGCACTTGCATTAATCGGGCCTATTACTGGCTTATTATTTTCAGGTGTACTCGTTGCACTAGGAATGCACTTCTACATGAAAAGTAAATCAACATTCGGCAAAATTATTTGGTTTACTGTTGGTGTAATCGGTGTGCTTTCTGCTGTCTCTAATATTCCAGCAATGATTGGTCTTGCAGCAATCGCCATTATTTATGTCATTTATAAAAAATGGAATGGCGAAGATGTAAAAATTCCGACAGTGGAAGCGAAAGAAGAAGATCCATTTACAAACTTCGAAAAAGAATGGTCAAATTTAACAAAATAAAAGGAGCGAATAAAAGATGAACTTATTACAACGTTTTAGATATACAATTGAGGCAGATTTACATCAGTTATTTGATAAAAAGGAACAAAAAAATCCTATCGCTATGTTAAACCAATACATTCGCGAGGCGGAAAAGCAAACAGAACAAACGGGTAAATTATTAGAACGTCAAGGTAAGCTGAAAGAAAAAATGGAACTTGAGCTTAAACAAAATGCTGAATTACTAACAAAACGTGAAGCGCAACTGCAATTAGCGATGGCAAGCGGTGAACAAGACTTAATCGATTTCGCCTCTGACGAAGTAGCAGCTTATACAGCTCGTAACCATACATTACAAGCGAGCATCGAGGCAAGCACACGTGAATACTTTGAGCTTGAACGTAAATTTGAAACAATGAAGCACAAAATTAAAGATATGAAAGTTCGCCAATTACAACTAATGGGCAAAGAAAATGTGACGCGTGCGCACCATCAAATGGACGGCATGCTTGCCAACAACAACAAAGCCAACTTCGAGGATTTAGAATCTTATATCGATAAGCTTGCCCATCGTATCGACAAAGATCACGAAATCACAACTTTTGAGGCGCGTCTAGCTGCACTAGAAAAAAATACTACTGAAGCTACTTCGCCCCTACTCATTGAAAAGAAATAACATGGTATAATGGAAAGAAATAAGGGATGCCTCATTTATTGAAGCATCCCATTTCTTTGAATATAGGGGGAATAAAAAGAGATAAAGGATAATGATAAATGACAAAGAATAAAAAAAGGAAACGGTTTAATCTATTGATTACTATATGTATTTTTACTTTTCTTATACTTATGTTTTTGACTATCGTATTGTTAGGTTATCGTTTTATCGCACAACAACACATTCAACAAAAAAGTAGTGAACTAATTGACAATGGTGGTATTAGCGAGCTAAAAGAATTAAATGTAAATGGAGACAGACAGTTTCTATTAGTTGAAGGCCAAGACAAAAACAAACCATTTTGTTTATTTTTACATGGTGGGCCGGGTTCGCCGTTCCCATATGGCGTCAGCGCACGAACATTATATCCGGAAATAACCGATAACTGTGTAGCTGTGTATTATGATCAAAGAGGTTCAGGAAAAAGTTTTAACAAAGAGTTATCACTTACAACAATGAACTTACGTCAATTCACAGATGATGCCAATGTTATCGTTGATTATATTAGAGAAACTTATGAGCAAGAGAAAATATTCGTTATTGGTCAATCATTTGGTACAGTGATTGGCACTCAATTAGTCGCAAAGTATCCAGAAAAATTTTACGCCTACATGGGCATATCTCAACTAACGAGTAGTAGTAAAGGGCAAGAACTTGGTTATAATTGGTTAAAGGATGAAGCCATTGCTAATGATGATACGAAAACACTCCAACTATTAAAGAAGTTAGGAAAAGGACCATATCTAGCAGAGGATGAAGATCAATTTAGTAATCTTATTAATCAATATAAAGGTATGAATTATTTTGATGAGACAATTAAAAAAGTGAATGTTTTTAGTTTAATAAAAGGTGCGTTTACTTCACCAGATTACTCTATACAGGATTTATATAAGGCATTTATTTCAGGTCCTCAGTTTAGCCTTATCAAAAGCACAGAACTGAAAAAAGAAATTATTGAGATGGATTTTTTTGATTCTGTAAAGCGGATTGATGTCCCTGTTTATTTTATTCAAGGTAAATACGATAAACAGACAAATTATGAATTAGCAAAACAATACTATGAATTTCTAGATGCACCAAATGGTAAACAATTTATCACGTTAGAGCACTCTGCCCATTATCCAAATGCACTTGATGCTGAGATCATACCTCAAACGATTAAGTTGATGGTAGAAGCTCGTTATTAATTTAGTAGAAAGAAGGGTGACCCTCTTGCAAAATTTCACAACTAACAAACTTACATTTTGGGTACTATGCTTCTTTTTACTCGTTTTTGTAGAGCTCACAATTTTCAATAATGGTGGCGCTTTTTGTTTGCTTATTGGCGCTGTCCTGCTTTATTTAAGCTTTTCAAAAAATAAACGATTTTTAAAATGGTCAGGCATTTTCTTTATCGCCATCTCCCTCTTTACGATGTGGAGTTTGCGCCTCTTTATCGTTATGTTGCTCTTATACATGCTCTATCAATACTTACAACGAGAAAATGATCCGAAAATCGTGACAGTAGAATTCGACAAGCTATTAGCAACGAAAAATGAGCTTTTCGGTACCATTCCTGCTCCTGAAGACGCCTATAAATGGCAAGATGTACAAATTCAACGTCTCGCGGGTGATATTACGATTGATACGACTCAAACGATTTTACCAGCTGGCCCAAGTCTAATTACGATTCGACAAGGCATTGGCAAAGTGCAAATTTATGTCCCTTACGAAATTCCGTTTCGTTTACACTACACAACGCTATTCGGAGAATTTACTTGTCTGCAAGGTAGCCCCCAACGACTACTGAATGAAAGTATTGTAGTGTCCGATGGAAACCCTGAAGATGCCAAACGTACCCTCATCATTCTCGTTGCTACTTGGCTAGGAGATTTGGAGGTGTTACGTAAATGATTGCCTATCTTTCAAGAGTATTTACGTTATTTTTCATATTCATTGGTGCTGCATTCGGCCTGCTGTTTGCCGTTTGGGGCCAACCTAATGAAAAAGCTTGGCAACCTTTATGGCAACAAAACTATGACAATATCCCATTAGGCGGCGTTATACTAATTAGTCTATTTGCGCTTAGTTTATTCATTGCCAGTTGGATTAGTATGACTGCTCGCGCAAGAGAGGCGCAGGCTACCCGCTTTGTTAAAGAATTAATCGAGCCTGATTTCGTGCTACCTAAAAAGCAAGCATTGCCGAAACCATTGAAAAAAGCACTTGTGCAAACGAGCGAGTTAATTGATACACAACGAAAAAGCTTGCAGCGCCTTTCCAATGAACGCGCGGAAGCAAATGATAAAGTGATCCAAGAGCGCATCATTGCCGAGCGCCAACGTCTTGCACGTGAGCTCCATGACTCGGTTTCACAGCAATTATTTGCCGCTTCGATGCTACTTTCTGCCTTAACAGAAAGCGATGAAAATGCTAAAAGTTTAAAACAAGTCGAAAAAATCGTCCAACAGGCTCAGCTGGAAATGCGTGCATTACTATTGCATTTACGTCCTGTGGCATTGCACAATAAAACCCTCGCACAAGGCTTAGAGGAATTAATTATCGAGCTACAACAAAAAGTCTATTTTCATATTGAATATGAGCTAGAAGAAATGTCTTTAACAAAGGCAGAGGAAGACCATTTATTCCGCATTGCCCAGGAAGCTTTATCGAATACGTTGCGCCATTCAAAAGCAACTGAGGTGGAACTCCTTCTCGTTGCCCGAGACGATTTAGCGATTTTACGTATTCAAGATAATGGTCTTGGCTTTGATATAGAAGCCGATAAATCGACCTCTTATGGTTTACAAAATATTGCCGAGCGCGCAGTGGAAATTGGCTGTAAGTATAAAATTGTGTCAGTACCTGGAGAAGGTACGATTGTAGAAGTAAAAGTTCCACTACAGAAGGAGGTTGTTGAAGTTGATTCAAGTATTAATAGTGGATGACCACGAGATGGTACGTATTGGCGTATCTGCCTACTTGTCAGCACAGCCGGATATTACCGTTGTTGGTGAAGCGGAAAATGGCGCGGAGGCTGTTGAACGTGCCCTCGCCCTTCGCCCCGATATTATTTTAATGGACAATGTTATGCCTGTTATGACAGGTGCTGAAGCAACCGTGAAAATATTAGAAGCGTGGCCAGAAGCGAAAATCATGATGGTCACGAGCTTTTTAGATGATGACAAAGTTTATCCTGCCCTAGAGGCTGGCGCGATTAGCTATATTTTAAAAACATCCAATGCCAAACAAATTGCCGATGCCATTCGTAAAACAATGGGCGGAGAAACCGTTTTAGAACCTGAAGTCACGTCTAAAATGATGCACCGCATGCGCTACGGTACGAATACACCACTTTACGAGCAATTAACTGAGCGTGAAATGGAAGTATTATTGTTAATGGCAAAAGGCAAAGCCAATCAAGAAATCGCCGATGACTTATACATCGCCCTAAAAACCGTAAAAACCCATGTCAGCAATATTTTAGCCAAACTAGACGTCCAAGATCGCACACAAGCAGTAGTCTATGCCTTTCAAAATGGTCTTGCGAAGTAATTTTATTTAAGTAGCAAGGTTAGTGGCGGTTCGCCGGGGGTTTGTGGCGATTCGCCATGTTTTAGGGGCGATTCACCTTGCTCTATCGGCGATTTACCTTGTTCTATCAGCGATTTACCTCGTTTTATCAGCGATTTACCTTGTTCTATCAGCGATTTACCTCGTTTTATCAGCGATTTACCTCGTTCTATCGGCGATTTACCTCGTTCTATCGGCGATTTACCTCGTTTTATCAGCGATTTACCTCATTCTATCAGCGATTTACCATCTACTATTATCGAAAAGAACAAAAAATCCGCATCGCTCAATAAGAGCGTTGCGGTCTAAATGTCGCCGTTTATATATATATTTGTTAATTATTTGTTTGTTTTTAATCTATCTAATAAAGCAAATAAACTCCAATAACCTTTTATTAAATCCTCATTTGTATCCCCATTCAAAGTAACGCCAAAAGTGGTGCCTTTATAATAACCAATAAAATAATCTTGAGCGTAATTTTCAAATGTATTTTCGTAAGTGTGGTTAGGTATTATAAAAGCTGAAATAGCTTTGTCAGACTGAACAAATACTATAGGTATAGAAGAATTTAAATAAAATTGAGTATATTGTTCATCGGAGGCTTCTTGTAAATAATTTTTAGTAATCATAATAGCATCAAAAGACATTTCATTTTTTTTATGTAAATCTTGCAAAGTTATTTTTTTGAATTTTATATTTTTTTCTTTAATTAATGTAGGTATTTCTCCTACAATCCCAATTTCTATATTGTTTATTTCAGGTTTTTTAACGATATTTACTTCTTCTTTATTTGAACATCCAACTAATAAGAATAAAAAAAGTAAGAGAAAAAAAAGATTTTTAATCATTTAAAATCACCTTTTACATTTTTTTATGCTTGATGATAAAATTCCTTTTAATAATATTATCATATTGAAAAGATTGAGAATAAGAAAAAAATATTGTTATCGCTTTTGATTTTAGTTCTACTTTTCCTTTGTGCCGCGAAAACACGCTCAATGATTTCTTTGACCTTCGTATAGATTTGTTAAATGTCATAAAAATGTTTTACCGGTGGTTTATGGCGATTTGAGCTGCTTATAGTGGCGAATGACCACCAACTATCAAAAGGGTAACTGAAACATTAGGATTCAGCTATCCTTTTGCTTCTTAAATGACCCATCTATTAGAATAATAAATCACGAACAACTTGTGCAATTAAAATAAAGAAGATGGCAGGCATAGTGATTTGAAGCCATTTCATTCGAATATACGGCACCAACTTCATGCCTAAGTGAGATCCCAAAATTGAACCAACCGTAACCGGAATAGCAATGCCCCAATTGACAATGCCAAAAAGAAAATAAAATACAAAGGCACTCATGCAACTAGAAAACATCACAAAACGTGTTAATTCAACAGCCTTTTGATAGCTATGGTGCTTCTTCAAAAAATACAGACTATTCATCAATGCAGACCCCGGTCCAAAACCACCATCATATATACCGATGAAAAATGGTGTAATAAACAATGGCTTATGTTCCGGATCACCTACTACTTCCATCCCTAACTTTTTATTATTTTTGAGTACCATAAAAAAGGAAAAAACTAGAATAAAACAAGCCACCATATTCATGGTTTGCTCGGACAAGCGCGTTGCTAAAAACGCTCCTGTTACTCCCCCGAAACTTGCCATCATCATAAAGGGCACCATCTCTTTTAGTGCTATTTCCTTTCTACATAATAGCGAGATAACATTTGTAAACGAGGAGATTCCTGTTGCAAACTTATTCACTGCCACTGTTGCATGAATAGGCACACCTACTAATAACATGGCTGGGAGCAATACAAAACCTGCTGCCCCAAACATGACACCAATCATCGCAGCTATTACGCCGATTGAAAATAACATTAATCCATTTACTGAAAACCATTCATTTAAGAAAATAGCCATTTCTCTCACCTCTATTTCTAAATTACTGCTATAATTTACATAAAACAAATATATATTTTTTTTATATTCATAAAAAAAATTTATAATATGGTGATAACAATGAACTTACATGCACTAAGAATTTTCACAAAAGTTGCAGATTTAGGGAGTATAACGGCTGCAGCAAATGAATTACTGTTAAGTCAACCTGCTGTGACGATTCAAATTCGCAATTTAGAAAAAGAGTTGGGTATGAAACTAACGAAAAGTAAAGGACGAGGAATTCAATTAACAGAAGAAGGGCGCTTTGTTTATGAACAAGGACTACGCTTATTTCACTTGGAAGCACAAATTGAGGATAAGCTTAAACTATTTATCGCCAAAGAAGAAAGAATTCATATTGCAACCTCGTACATTCCGATTAATTATGTCCTACCTGAATACATCGCTAATTACAAACTAATGAATCCGAATGTAGAATTTTTCGTATCACTTGGAAATGTAAAATCAGTTGAAGATAAAGTTCGCCGTTACGAAGCTGATTTCGGATTTGTTGTTCAAAGTAATATCGGGCATGAAGAACTATATTTTGAAAAGTTAATGGAGGTCGAATTTGTATTTGTTGCCCATCCATCACATCCATTAGCAAATCAAATTGTCTCATTAAGTGCGTTATCCCAAGAAGAATTAATTTATCGTGAAAAAGGCAGTTCGACACGCGATTTGTTAGAAGCTGTTTTTTATGCACAAAATTGTCCGTTGCCTAAGATAGGCTTACAGATGCAAGGTTTATTTGAATCGTTAAAAGCTGTAGAAGCTGGCTATGGTATTGTCCTCGTCCCACTTCTTAGCGTAACAAACAGCATAGAAACGAATAGATTGGCCCCTATCTTTATAAAAAATGTAGAGATTAAGCAAAGTTTATTTATTTGTACTAGAAAAAGCGAGTTGACGAACCCAGATTTTGTGAGTTATTTACAAGAATATTTTATATCGAAATAGCAATAAGTGCTATGACGTTATATTTCTTAAAAACAGATTAGCTATATATACAATCATTTTTAGGACAAAAAAAGTACACCACTATATAAGTGATGTACTTTTTGTTTAGTTACAGTATAACGGTATTTTAACGCTAAATCTTATAGCGCTTTCACTTTCGCTACAACATTTTCTACAGTGAAGCCGTATTTTTCCATAACGATTTCGCCTGGTGCTGAAGCGCCGAACTTGTCGATTGCAAGAACGTCTCCTTCGAAGCCAGTGTATTTGTGCCAACCGAATGATGCGCCCATTTCGATTGCCAAACGTTTAGTCACTGCTTTCGGAAGAACAGATTCTTTATATGCTGCATCTTGTTTTTCAAAGCGATCCATTGAAGGCATTGATACGACTGCTACATCGATATCTTCAGCTTTTAATGCTTTTTGTGCTTCGATAGCAAGTGAAACTTCAGAACCTGTTGCAATTAAAATGGCATCTGCTACTTCTTTAGAAGCAGGTGATACAGTGTAAGCTCCTTTTGTAACACCTTCGCGAACTGTTTCGATTGACGCGTCAAGTACTGGTAAGTTTTGACGAGATAATACTAATACAGTTGGTGTTTTTTCAGATGATACAGCAAGCTCCCATGCAACTGCTGATTCGTTCGCATCTGCTGGACGAACAACAGAAAGGTTCGGCATTGCACGTAATGAAGCTAGGTGTTCGATTGGTTCATGTGTTGGACCATCTTCCCCTACAGCAATTGAGTCATGTGTGAATACATATGTCACAGGAAGACCCATTAATGCAGAAAGACGTATAGCAGGACGAACGTAATCAGAGAATACGAAGAATGTTCCGCCAAAGACATTAACACCGCCGTGAAGAGCCATACCGTTCATCGCAGCACCCATTGCGAATTCACGTACACCGAACCAAATATTGCGACCAGCATAATCGTCTGCTGAGAAGTCGCCTGCACCCTTCATCGTCGTTTTATTTGAACCAGCAAGGTCAGCTGAACCGCCGAAGAATGATGGTGTTTTCTTGGCAATCGCATTAATTGCATCACCTGAAGATGAACGTGTTGCTACAGATTTACCTGCTTCATATACTGGCAATTCTGCTGCGAAATCTTCTGGTAGCTTACCATTCATCGCATCTTCGAATTGAACTGCTAATTCAGGGAACTCTGCTTTGTAAGCTTCAAATTTTGCATTCCAAGCTGCTTCTGGCTGTGCACCTTGTACTTCAGCTGCTGCATTGAATGTATCATATACTTCAGCAGGAATTTGGAATGGCTCATGTGCCCATTCATACGCTGCTTTAGTTAATACAACCTCATCAGTGCCTAGTGGCGCACCGTGAGAATCTGCTTTACCTGATTTGTTTGGCGAACCGAATCCGATGACAGTTTTCACTTCAATCAGTGTTGGCTTGCCAGTTGATTTTTTTGCTTCTTCGATTGCTTGGTTAACAGCTTCTGTATCTGTACCGTCAGCAACTTTTAAATAGTTCCAGCCATATGACTCGAAACGTTTTTGTACGTTTTCAGAGAATGATTTTTCTAAATCACCATCTAAAGAAATATCGTTTGAATCGTATAATACGATTAATTTTTCAAGTTTTAAGTGACCTGCTAATGAAATTGCTTCAGCTGCAACGCCTTCCATTAAGTCGCCGTCGCCGCAAAGTGCAAATGTATAATGATCGACAATATCATGTCCTGGTTTATTGTAAGTAGCAGCTAAATGACGCTCTGCCATTGCCATACCAACTGACATGGCAATCCCTTGACCAAGTGGACCTGTAGTTGCCTCAACCCCAACAGTATGACCGTATTCTGGATGACCTGGAGTTAATGAATCCCATTGACGGAAGTTTTGGATTTCTTCCATTGGTAGGCCGTAGCCGCCAAGGTGAAGTAGGCTATATAAAAGCATAGAGCCGTGACCTGCTGAAAGTACGAAACGATCGCGGTTATACCACTTTGGATTAGCCGGATTGTGGCGAAGTTGTTTTGTCCAAAGCGTGTAAGCCATTGGCGCTGCCCCCATCGGTAAGCCTGGGTGACCTGAATTTGCTTTTTCAATTGCATCGATTGACAATGTTCGGATAGCATTAATCGCTAGTTGATCCGCTAGTTGAGTCATTTTGTTGTGACATCCTTTCTCGTCCTATATATTGTTCTACTACAGTTTAGTCAACATTGTCCTAGAAAACAATGCTTTTGTTATACTATTTGAGATTTATGACATACTTTATCATCATTCTGTAACTTGCTTTTTGAAATGCAAGTACCGAACGACGAATGCTATACAGCTATAACAATATAATACCTACTCGTTTTAGCACTGTATTAAATGTGACATATTAATTTAGAAATTTATTTTTTTTCGCTTGTTTTACCTTTTCAGGTGTAACGTCATTACCTTCTTCATCGACAACTTTTACATTTTCAATCGTATCGCGCATCGTTGCTCTAAACGTATCTAAATATTCTTTACGAAGAGAAGTACGCTCTTTCGCTTCTTCCTCGCTTAAGTTGCCTGCTTTTGCTTTTGCTGCTAATTCATTAATTCGTTTAATTTTTTCTTTTGATAACATTGTGACACACCTTTCAATACCTTTATTACTTCAGTATGCAAAGTATAGCATGCTTTCCCTTAAAATGCAGTTATACCAACCCTTAATAACACTCGTTAGCCATAATTTACATGACTTCCAGATGTTAGTGCTGTATAACTAATAATAACAGAAATGATTTGGAGGAAATAAGGTGAATATTACAACAAAACGACTTTTGATTCGCAAATTTGAGGCGCAAGATTGGCAGGCTGTATATAGCTATATGTCCAATCAGACGGTTATGCACTATATGCCAGAAGGCGTTTGTACTGAGCAACAAGTACAAAAATTTATAACAGAAAATAGCGGAGAGCAAGCCAAACATTTTGCTATCGTTTTAGGTGATGAGCCCCAAGTCATTGGACATCTAGTATTCCACCGATACTTTGGCGACCATACATATGAAATTGGCTGGGTGTTAAATCCTGCGTATTATCGTAAAGGCTATGCGTCAGAAGCAGCACATGCCCTTTTAGATTATGGCTTTTCGAAAATGAAGCTTCATCGAATTATTGCCACATGCCAACCTGAAAATATTGCTTCCTACCGAGTTATGGAAAAAATCGGTATGCGGCGTGAAGGATTTTTTAAAAAATGTATCCCGCATGGGGACGATTGGTGGGATGAATACTATTACGCTATTTTGCAGGAAGAATGGCGAGAAAAAAAGATTAGCAGTGCAAATTAATTGCCTGCTAATCTTTCTTGTTGTTCTTGATAGCGTCTATGTACCGTTGCTTTACTCACATCAAAGCCAAGACCTCTCAACGTAATTGCAATTTCTTCAAATGTAAAGCCCCGATTGCGCAGCTTCACAATTTCTTCAATTGGCACTTCTTTTCGTTCCTGACCGTTCGGATTGCCACGATTGGACAAGTTTTGTTCAGGACGATAGCCATTTTCTACTGCACGGCGCATACCGCGACGAATTTTGGCATTATGGATTTTACGTTGATATTCTTCAACAATGGCTAATATTTCAAGCAACATTGTATCCATTTCATTTAATTGTACAGGCCCTGCATCACGCATAGAAAAAACATCTGTCTCTGTTTTTTGCAATAAATGTAGTACAGCCATTCGTGCGTTACCACGTCCTAAACGTGTTTCATCCTGCACAAATAATGCTTGTATGTCTCTTTCTTTAATGAAATCTAGCATTTCAAGCAATCCTTCGCGCTCTACATCATAGCCGCTATGCTTATCTTGAAAAATACATTTCACTTCATAGTTTTGTTCCTTCGCATAGCGTAGCAATTCCTCTTCTTGTCGCTCCAACGAAGAACTTTGTGTTTCTTTGTCGGTACTAACACGGCAGTAAATAACAGCCGTTCGTTGTTTAGTCATCATTTTTCACTTCTCGCAATTTCAATTGAATTGGTGGGTAACTCTTTGTCTCCCACGACTGGTATAACGAGTGATTTTCCAGCAACTATTTTCACGCTATGTAATTCGTTCTCGGCTTTCACAAGCTTTATCCAGTCATCCGTACCCATTTTACCACGGTATTGTTCGGCTAACGACCATAAGCTATCGCCATGTTCGATATAAATTTCAGTGTAAGTAATGTCTCCAGGATCAGTAATAATAAGGTAACCTGCAAAAAGTAAAAATGCGCCTAATAAAATTGAAATATGTGTATTTTTTTTAAACCAATTCATTCATCTTTTCCCCTTTTCAGAATGTTTGTTCGGAATGTATGTTCTTATAATAAAACGAACAAATGTTTTTGTCAAACACTTTTCGAACCTATGTTTGCATAAGTGTTCGCATTCTGCTATACTATCAAATAAGAAGAATGATCTAAAAAAAAGAGGTGAGCAATCATGAAAAAAGTTTCGAAAAGACAAGAGGACATACTAGCGTTTATTAAAGAAGAAGTACGCGCAAAAGGGTATCCACCATCTGTACGTGAGATTGGTGAAGCAGTTGGACTTGCATCAAGCTCAACAGTTCATGGCCATTTAGCTCGTTTAGAACAAAAGGGCTATATTCGTCGAGATCCTACTAAACCACGTGCTATTGAAATTTTAGAGCCTGAAGATTCGATTCAAAAGCAAAGCGTTATCCATGTTCCACTTGTTGGGAAGGTAACAGCTGGTTCACCGATTACTGCGATTGAAAATATCGATGAATATTTCCCTTTACCGGATATTTACGGTACAAGTGAAGATCAACTATTTATGTTAGAAATAATGGGTGAATCGATGATTGAGGCAGGTATTTTTGATGGGGATCTCGTTATCGTCAAACAAAAAGCAACTGCTGATAACGGAGATATTGTCGTTGCCATGACGGAAGAAGATGAAGCAACTGTCAAACGTTTCTTCAAGGAAAAAAATCATTTCCGCTTACAACCAGAAAACGCTACAATGGAACCGATTATTGTAGACCAAGTTTCGATTTTAGGACAGGTAGTTGGCTTATATCGCCGTGTACATTAATGCATTCTCATACTTATACAAACAACAAAGAGAAGCATAATTATGCTTCTCTTTTATATTTCAAGCTCGCATTGACGAAAGCTGTAAAAATCTTCTGTGCAGCTGAATCTCCTTCAATTGCTTGTTCCTCTGGATGCCATTGAACTGCTAGACAAAATGGGAATTCCTCATGAACTACCGCCTCAATTAAACCGTCACTCGATTTTGCTGCAACCATGAGCTTTTCTGCCAAAACATTGACAGCTTGATGATGAAAGGAATTGACTGCAATTTTTTCTTCCTCCACAATCGTTTTTAGCAACGAATCTGTTATTTGCACATAATGTGTAGCAACACCACGAGCCGCTTGCTGTGAATGTTTTAACAGCCTACTACTATGGTATTCACTATCAATATCTTGGTATAAAGTTCCCCCTAACGCCACATTGAGCATTTGCATACCTCGACAAATTCCAAAAATCGGCATATGCCTTAAAATGGCCGCTTGTATTAACGCAAGTTCCACTTTATCTCGCTCAGGGTGAATCTGCCCTAGTTTCGGTAATGGCTCTGCACCAAATTCAAATGGATGAACATCATGTCCACCAGATAATAATAAGCCGTCTGTCAGCGATAAAACCTGTGCTGCATCTTCCTCTACCCCTAGTGGAATAATCAGCGGGATACCACCAGCCTCAATGATACTTTTGCTATAGGCTACATTTAATCGTGACGATAAATCATCTTCTGCAAATGCTGTTATACCGATAATCGGTTTCATTCCTATACCCCCTACCATAATCCTACATACCAATCGATTAAGACATTGCCATAGAAATACACGAGTACTGCCGCTAAGGCAATCGATGGTCCAAATGGAACTGGCGTTTTTCGACTTTGTTGCCGTACTTTAAGCACGAGTATCCCAACCACCATACCAATGACCGCTGCGATAAATAAGGTCAATAACGTATGGAGTGTCCCAAGTACAAGACCAAGTAAAAAGAATAATTTTATATCGCCACCACCCATTCCACCACGCGATACGACAGCGATACCATATAATATGCTAAAACCAACGACAGCACCTACGATACTATCCCACCATGGCGTTAAAGGCGATAATACCCGCCCTAAAGCTAATAATGGCAAAAAGAACAACAACACTTTATCAGGAATTAGCATATAGGCAAAATCTGATACAACGATGATTATCAATAAGGAAATGAATAATAGTGCGACGACAAACTCTTGGCTAAAGCCGAATTGCCAATAGGAAAAGGCAAATAATCCCCCTGTTAATAGCTCCATTAGCGGATAAATCCAGGAAATTTTTTGCCCACAACCTCGACATTTTCCACCTAAAAATAGATAAGACAGCACTGGCACTAAATCCATTGCCGTTAATTGCCTCTGACAAGTCGTACAGTGCGAAGGAGGAGAAACAATCGACTCCTTCTTCGGCACACGTAAACCAACAACATTAAAAAACGATCCAAAAACGAGTCCAAAGACGAAAATTAGTATTGTATAAGCCATATCCATTTTTATTGCCTCCTAAACCAACAAGCGCCCATACGTTGGAGTATGCGCGCCTTCCTCATTGTTCACCCTCATAGTAGAAGGTTGTTACTTGGACGGTAGCCTGAATAGTTATATCTGCCTCTTCGCTCAACAAATCTTGTTCACCCGGGATTGTTAAATCGATCATATCAATCTTCATGACACGCTCTAACTGCTCAATTTCCTTTAAAAATTGGTCTAATTTTTTAAAATCCAAGGCAACGACATGAATGTTGAAGGTTACTAACTTTAAATTGTCAGGCAGATTGTCCTTCACAATGCTAGAAACAGGTATATTTTCTTCCGCATCGACGTTGTCTCCATTGACTTCTGCATCAGCTTTTTCAAGCTCATTAGGCTGACGAACTTCAGATTGCGCTACTGCAGTATCATAATTATTAAAATTTAGCGATTCCACACGGGTCCCTGTCACTTCTTCGATTTCAACCATATTTAAAATAATTTTTTCGATTGCCCTTGTTTCTGGCACCTTTTGACGCATGATAAAATTATCTAAATTCCGCTCACCTTGGCTCTCATCTAAGGCAGCAAGCTCCTTTGTCATGTCAGTTATTTGTTGTTGCAGTTGTTCGACATTATTGGTCTTGGCTGTGACCTCATCACGTTGCGGTTGCAACGTATAGTAATAAAGTGCAAATAATAGCGCCGCAATTAATGCTACTAACAATAGTATGGATGAATTTTTATGACTAGTAAGCTTATTCATGAACGTCGACCTCCAGCTAAGTACATATAATCAATAGTCGCTGTAATGGTCACTGAATAACGTGGTACTTCTATATACTTTTGCTCCGGAATTTGCTCTTTTTGCTCCCCCACTTGTAAATCAAAATTGGTAATCGAACTGATTTGCGTATCTTTAAAATAATTACTTACCAAAAGTCGTTCTACGTAAGTTGCAATATCCGGCATCGATTCAAAATCTACTAAAATATTGACTGTATCCTGGCCAAATACATAACTACGTAAATAGGCTTGGGCAGGCAGTAAATGACGCGTTTCATCGATTAATGGTGTGACAGGATATGCAATACTTTGAACGAATTTTACAGACTGCTGCAAACTCCCTTTATTCAATAGCTGTTGTTCATTTAACGTTTGTTGTAATTGATCACGCTGTGTCGTTAAAGTTTGTTCTTCTAACTGCAGTCTTTTAATATCACTCGTAGCAGTAAAGTATAAAAATAAAAAATAGGCTAATATAATACCTACCAGGACAATAAGCACACTATAAAATAGCTTTGGCGTAGCAGTTCTTTTTTCGAGTTGTGGTAGGAGGTTAATATCAGGAACCATTAGTTTACCTCCTTTAACGCTAAGCCTAATAATGTTGAGAACTCACGCTTAAATCCTGGGAAGTACTGTTCTATCATTTCTCCCTGTACGATTGTTAACGGTACACCTAAATTAGTATCCAACAAACTTCCAATACTTTTTAATTGTGGATTATCGCCAAGTACAATTATTTCATCAACCGCTTTTTCACCTTTATGTAAAGAAAATTTAAAGAAATTCATCATACGATCTATTTCAAGCACTTGATCCATAACGACCAGACGATAATCATCAAGCTCACCTTTATTACTAAACTGATAACTAAACTCATCTTCTTTTTTCCCTTGCCATTGGCTTAAATCTGTTTCAATCGTTTGATAGCGCAAAAACTCTAGCTGCCCTTGTGAAAAAATACTGATCGACAGTTCATTAATGGACCAATCAGCAATTAAATAAGTACGCTCATCCGTTAATACGGTTAAATGCTCTAATAAGCGAATATTGCACAACGCGCGAATATCTGCTGCTTGTGGCTCTAACGAAACATCTAAAAACATCCCCACCATTTTATTAATCTCTTCTGATGGTGCCGCAAATAACATCGCCTTGCCATCATCTGGATTAGGGTCATACACATCAATTAACGGATCTTGGAATGGCAAATGGATAGAATGACCAAGCTCCATTTCTGCATAGCCTCTCAGTTCGTGAGGAGCAACATCCTTAGCATGCTCAAAGCTCTTTAACAAAACATTAGTATCTGGTACAAACATACGCACTGCTTGTTTTTTTCCAGTCCATTTCACGACTTGTTCTTGAATAATTTCAAATAAGGCTACTTCATCCTCGATCATTGCATTTTCTACAATACCTGGAGCTAAAGGTAGCTCATAGCCTTGCCATTGATGAGGCTCCGGTCCTTTCGCCACAACCGCACGTAACACATAATCTTTTAATTCGATTGAAACATGCGATTTCCTCTTTCTCTTAAACATGTGAAAAGACCTCCTTTTGCTACTATGCATACATGATGTTATTAGTTATCCAGTTCCCAGCCTAAGGACTAGAGACGTTAGGCTGGGTTGGGAGGACTAATTAGTCTTCTTAATTATCACCTGGTGGCGTATCAGTTTTTGTTTCTCCACCGGCTGCTATTAGCTTTTTATTTAAATCCTCTTCAGTAGTTGTATAATCTGGAATAATATAATCTTCCAACTTTAGTTCTTTAAATCTTTCATATTTAATTGACCATATCCCTTCGTTACTAATAGATACTTCTGTATCAGTCGTTAAAGTAATACCATCTACAAAAGATTTTAATTCATCAGAACTACAAGTATCATCAACACAAGCACCATCAACATAAGCAATTTTCGCACCCGCTAGGATATTTGATGCTTCTGCTAATATAGCTCGATCCTTTGATTTATTAATGATATTTCCAATTGAAGGAATGGCAATTGCAGCTACGATAGCTAAAATCACAATAACCGCCAGTAACTCGATTAATGTTAAACCTTTTTCGTTTTTTACTAGTTTCTTATTTAATAGTTTTTTGAACATGGTTGGTTCCTCCTAGTTTTATTTATTTGAAGTGTGTGGACACGGTCTTCCATTGCGAAAAAACATTTAAATATTCTACATATTTTCATATAACTGGAACATCGGCATAAAGATGGCCGCTACAATAACCCCTACTACTAATGCAAGCACAAGAATCATAAATGGCTCGACCAATGATTTTAATGTATCGACAGCTCGGTCTACTTCATCCTCGTAAAAATCAGCGATCTTTTCGAGCATATAATCAAGCGAGCCAGTTCGTTCACCAATTGATGTCATCTGTGTCACTAAAGGCGGAAATAGCCAGCTTTTTTCAAGCGGTTCCGATAAAGTACCGCCCTTTTCTAAGTTATCATGGGCTTCCTGCACAACTTTGCCAATAACGGGATTACCAGCAACTTTTTCAACAATCGTTAATGCCTGTAATATGGGCACGGAACTACTAAATAATGAGGCTAACGTTCTCGTCATACGAGCAATTACATTCTTTTGTAGAAGCTGTCCGAACACGGGCATGCGCAATACCATAACATGGAGCAAATAGTAAAAATTCTTATTGTTTTTATAAAAATAATTAAACCCTACGACCAATATCAAAAGAAACAATATGACGATATACCAGAAATGAATAAGCCAATCACTTATGCCGACAATAATGATCGTAATAAGGGGCAACTGTAAATCCATATCTTTAAAAGTAGCCATAAATGTCGGCACAATAGATACCATTAAAAACATCCCTACCGCAATAGTTAAAACGGTTAATACCGCTGGATAGGTCATGGCCGATTGTACTTTTTTCTTAATGTTATATTGCTTTTCAAGCGTGCCGGCTAAGCGCTCCAAAGTATCATCAATATTCCCTGTCGCCTCACCGGCACGCATCATATTGATAAACAACACCGGAAACACTTTAGGATGTTTGGCTGCAGCATTTGAAAACGAAGTACCACTTCGAAGATCTTCTTCAACCTGCATTAATGCACGTTTTAATGTTTTATTTCGTGTTTGTTCTCCCAAAATATGCGTTGCCTCCACTACGGACACACCTGCACGAATCAACGTCGCATATTGCCTGCAGTAGATAACAAAATCCTGATGTTTGACCTTAGTATTTAGGGCAATATTTTTATGCAAAATACTATTTGACTCCTGAATATCGCGGGCATTAATCCCCTGTTGGCGCAGTTTGTCAATTGCCACTTTTCTATTCGGCGCTTCGATTATGCCTTTTTTATGAGCCCCTGTTTTCGTGCGGCCACTATAGCGAAATACCGTCAACGATAATCACCAGCGTTCATAAATGGTCTTGCATCTTCTAATGAAATTTTTCCTGCCGCAATTAAGTGCTGCATCGATGATTCCAATGTATGCATACCAAGCGCTTTACTCGTTTGCATGACACTCGGTATTTGGTAAATTTTTTCATTGCGAATTAAATTGGCAATAGCAGGCGCTTGTACGAGAATTTCTGTTGCCGCAATACGTCCCTTTACATCTTTGCGGACAAATAAGCGTTGCGAAACAATACCTTGTAATACATTTGCCAATTGCACTCGAATTTGATTTTGTTGATGTGGTGGAAACACATCAATAATGCGATCAATTGTAGTTGGCGCACTACTTGTATGTAACGTAGCCATGACGAGATGCCCTGTTTCAGCGGCTGTTATGGCAGTAGAGATTGTTTCATAGTCCCTCATTTCACCAACTAAAATAATATCTGGATCCTGTCGTAATGAAGCGCGTAAACCATTAGCAAAACTCATTGTATCGACACCAACTTCTCGCTGGTTAATGACCGATTTTTTATGTGTGTGCAAATATTCAATTGGATCTTCTAACGTAATAATATGTTTTGAGCTTGTCTCGTTTATATGATCAATCATTGCTGCTAACGTAGTTGATTTACCTGAACCAGTTGGTCCTGTCACTAATATTAACCCTTGTGGTTTTTCAGCAAGTTGATACAAAACTTGCGGCATATTGAGTGCTTCAATCGAAGGGATTTTCGCCTCGATTAAGCGGGCAGCAATTGTTACTTCATTGCGCTGATGATAAGCATTCACCCGAAATCGACATTTCCCGGGCAATGAAAAATTAAAATCTGTTTCCCCTTTTTCCTCAAACTCTTGTTGTTTGTAAGGTGGCAGAATAGCTTTCACCATGTCCATTAAGTCTTCAGTTTCTAATGGCGTCGTGCCAAATCGTTCAAGCTTGCCATGAATACGATAGACAGGAGGGATACCTTTTGTTAAATGTAAATCGGATGCTTTTTCTTCAAATGAGCGTGTTAAAAGTTCTATAATTGAGTATGCTGTCATGTATTTCACCTCTTAGTCTGCGCTAGCAACACGTAAAATTTCTGATGTGGTCGTTTTCCCAGCCACGACCTTTAATAAACCGTCGATTAACAGTGTATGATAGCCCTTTTCTTTCATATACTCTCGAATAACACTGTCTCCTTTACGACTTAAAATCATTTCCTTAACCGTACGATTAACGGGCAAAATTTCATGTATGGCCATCCGTCCACGGTAGCCAGTATGATTGCAAGCTGGACAACCACGTCCTTTTTGACCATGTGTTATACCTTCAATACCATTTTCCGCAAGAATTTCAAGTTCACGTGTAGTGAAAGGATAAATTTCTGTACAATCCCGACATACTTTCCGAACTAATCGCTGCGCTATCACCCCTATAAGTGATGATGACAACAGAAATGGTTCGATGCCCATATCATGTAAACGGGATATAGATTCAACAGCACTATTTGTATGCAATGTACTTAACACTAAATGACCAGTTAAGGAAGCACGAATAGCAATTTGTGCTGTTTCAAAATCTCGTATCTCACCTACCATGACAATATCTGGGTCTTGTCTTAAAATTGAACGTAAGCCTGTCGCAAACGATAACCCAACTTCTTCTTTTACTTGAATTTGATTAACACCATCTAGTTGATACTCAACAGGATCTTCTACAGTAATAATATTGACCCCATCTTCATTTAAATGATTTAACGCTGCATATAAAGTGGATGACTTCCCTGACCCCGTTGGCCCTGTAATCAGCATAATGCCATTCGGATGAGCAATCATTTTACGAAAATGCACTTCATTACTTTTACTAAAGCCTAATTTATCAATTGCATTCGTGGCATTTGTTAAATCTAAAATACGCATTACTACTTTTTCACCGTAAACAGTAGGTAACGTCGATAATCGAATATCCACCGGTCTAAAATTAACATTCGTTTTAATACGACCATCTTGTGGAATACGGTTTTCGGTAATATTTAAATTCCCCATGATTTTAATTCGCGCAAGTACAACATTTTGCATATGCTTTGGTAATGAGCGTTCCGTGCGGAGCACACCATCTACGCGGTAGCGAACCCGCAGTTCCGTTTCCTGAGGGTCAAAATGAATATCACTTGCACGTTGAGCGACTCCATTTGCAATAATTTGATTGACCAAACGCACAATCGGAGAATCCTCATTCTCTACTTCTTCCTGCATTTCTGTAACTGTTGTTCCTAAATCTTGCAGAGCCGCTTCCATCGATTCCTGTAAATCATAATATTTTGTAATAGTACGATATAAGTCGTCCTTCGCCGCAATACTCGTTTCAATTTGACAGCCTGTCGTCATGCGTACTTCTTCAATAGCAAAATAATCCATCGGGTCTGCCATGGCGATAAATAATTTATTTTTGTCCTTACGAATCGGCATTATATTTGTGCGCTTTGCCAGCTCTGCAGGTATTAATTGAAGCAACTCAGGGCTAATCGAAAATTGATTTAAGCTAATATGTGGAATACCGAGCTGAAATTCCAGTACTTCAATCAGCTGTTGTTCTGTTAAAAAATTTTCCTTGATAAGGAAGTCCCCTAACTTTTCTTCTTTCATTTTCGTCGTTAGTGCGTAATCTAACTGTTCTGCAGTAATGACACCCGATTCTACCAGCAAATCACCTAAGCGCTTACGACCTGCCTTCATAGCCATCTACGAAACCCCCTTTCATTACGGACTTGTTTGCACAAAATTTCCACCTTTATCATAATAGCCATAGACAATCTCTGGACCCTCTTGTGAATGAGGTGTATCCGGCACTTCTATATCAGCTAAACCGTTATTATCCAAATCAATTTGTAGATCGGCATCTACTGTATCTTTTTCTGTAGTAGTCATTTCTGCCGGTACTTTAGAGGAACGAGTAACAATACGATTGAATGGCGCATAATAATCTTTGCTTATTAATTGCTCAGTAGTATTGCCATTTTCAAAAAAGGCGCGGTACACTTCAACACGTATTCCTTCTTGCCCCTCTTGCTCTACTCTTTGTTGCCCAGCCGCCAACTCTTCAGAATAGCGATAAATTACGCGTGGTTTTACTATGTTGTCTTGACTAATACGGAGCGTAATATCTTTATCTTTCGTCGGAGCAAAGATTTCTACTTTTACTGTTTGCCCTTCTAATGACACTTTCAATTTTCTCGCTTGGTCTGCCGTGTTAACAAATCTTAAATCCTTGTGCATAGCACCATTCACTGCTGCATCAAGACCTTGTTGTAAATAGTGTGGCAATTTTTGATGAACATGACGCTCTAATAATTCCATATCCGTTTGTAGTACAGCGCTGTATAGTGTTGAGGCAATAAAATTGATGGCTATATCGTTGGCAGCAGCTGACTGTTCACCAATTACTTGCAATAAAGAATAAGGTTCTTTCGATAACAATATTCTATCCTTCATTAAATGGACGATATCTTCGGTTCCTTTTGCATCAACTGGAATTTCTGCTATTTGGAAAGCCAAGCGTTCATTTTCTATAATATTTTGTTCTTGCACGACGGCATGTATGGAATGGTCAAGCAATTCCCCTGCCTTAGCTAACACTTGACTAACAGTCGCCTCTTTGTCCCATGAACTTATGCCTGCAATCTTTTTTTGCGCAGCAACACTTAATGTAACAGGGATAGTGAGCTCAACTTCTTTTGGTTTCTGCCAAAAAGCATACCAAGGCTTTGCTGTGATGGTTTTATACTGGGAAACGACAGCGTCTACATTAAATGATAGATTACTAGCATGGATTGTCAGTGTTACGTCTTCATCCTGTATCGTAAGTGGTTGTTCTTTCCACTCATCAACAGCCTTTTGAAGTGTTGCTTCTATTTTTTCTTCCGCTAGCCGCCCAACATCAATTCCACTAATGGTGGCATTACTCGCAGTTCCTTTTGCAAACACCTTACTAGTCAATAACACAGGAGAGAGCAATAGTCCTAGTAAAGTAAAAAGCAAAACTATTACTCCTACTAGTTTTATGTATATTTTCATCGACACCCACCTTTTTCTCATAGTTCAGTGATAGTTGATATTGAAAATGTCCTAGGAATTTATTGCATTATTTATACAGATAATACTATAATGGAGTAAATTTTACACTACTTTTCACCTTATTTTTACATAAAAAAATATTATTTCAATTTATTTTCATTAAAATTACCTAAATAATGAAATTTTAATATAAAAATAAATAATACTGATGCTGTTTTTAAGGAAAAACAAAGCGTTGAATCGCATTTACTTAATACAAAATACCCAAAAATAAATAGTCTATATGAATCATAATTGAATTTACTATGTGAGAAATGAGGGGAAATAATGAAACATTTTCATCACAATGACAAAGGTCTTAGTTTAGTAGAAGTTATTGCCTCCATTATTTTAATTTCCATTATTTTATTATCCTTTGTAGCGTTATTTTTACAGTCCAATAAGACAACTGTGACATCAAACGATATTGTCGATGCAACATATGTAGCACAACAAGAAATGGAAACTATTTATACGAATCGAACTGAGCCAACGATAGAAGCTGTTATGGCGAAAATGCAACATTACATAAAAATCACAGAAAATACATGGAAAAAAGATTTAAGCAATACGGTGAATATTCAGCTCACAATGATAGCTGACAACGATTATGCTGCATTGCACTTAACAACTGTCATCATAGAAGTTTATGAAAAGGATGTGTTAAAGAGCCGGTTTGAAAATAGATATAAAATAGGAGGTTGATCGATGGATGCGTATAAAACAACAGCACGGCTTAACCTTAATTGAGGTGTTAGCTGTATTAGTCATAGTTAGCATCGTTGCGGTTCTTCTAGTAAGCATTTTGAGCTCCAGCACGAGCAATCACCAAAAACAAGTAACGAAAAATAAAGAACTACAAGATGCTTCTTATGCTTTGAAAATCATAACAAAAGATTTTCGACGCGCACTAAATTATGAAGAGAATAACGCCAATACCGGCACTTTGTCACAAAAGGATAACGTCCAGATTGTCTATCATCTAACAGATCAAGGTACTTTAACTCGTCAAAAGATTATAGATGGGAATACAACGATGAGCGAGGAAGTGATTGCTACTGGCATTGTTGCATTTCCCATAGAAAAAGATGGGAATAATATTGTTGTGAAGTTAGTGGATAAAAATAATGTCACCTTTGAAACAAAATTGACAATTAGAGGAGGGACAAAGTAATGAAACAGCTTCGTAAAATGGATGAAGGGGGATACTCTTTTTTATTCGTTTTTTTAACAATTATTTTAGTAACTGTCCTTGGTTTAAGCATTATAAAGATTGCTAACAATACTTTAAAAACCTCAGCTCACGAACGCGATGACCAGTCAATCTACTATATTGCAGAGGCTGGTTTAAACTATGGTCGAGCGCATTTTAATTTAAGCCTTGACACAGCCCTTTCTCAAGCAGATGTGCAATATCTTGCGGCAAAAACAGCCTACGAGCAAAAACTTGTCGTAGAACTACCTAATTATAAAACTTTCTTAATGGATGAATTAAGTCTATTAGGTTATCCCACAGATTTAAACTCAACCGTCACGTTAGATAACACGATGACAAATCTCAGTCTACCGTCTTTTAAAAAACCGATTTTTGAGGAACAATTCGGTAAATCGCCAGAAGCGAATGTTTATATCACTTTTGTAAATGACAATGAAGATCAACTCCAATATGAAATAGAATCAACAGGTCTGTTTAAAAATACTTCCACTAGTAGAACGTTACAGCAAAACATTACGATTAACTTAGAATTTGAAGACATTGACATTCCCGATGGTAGTGATTCCAACGGTAATGGAGGGACTAACGAAGGAAATGGCGGTTCAAGTGGTGGCCATTTTTCACCGAAAGAATATGCTGTGCAAACAAAAGGCAATATTATTATAAAAGGTGGCGGGAAAATCGATGGCAATGTTGCTAGTGCTGATGGCATTATCCGATTAGCAGGAGGCGCTTCTATTACAGGAAGTATCGGCACTTCTCTCGATCGATTTGAAATCGAACATTCTGGTTTAGATAAATATAAAAATCAAGTAAATGGCAGTAAGACTTTCCCTGCTGATGTACTTGCACCATTCCCTAACGATAGAATGGACACTTTATCACAATTAAAATATCCAGCAAACGAAGAAGTCGCTAAGAATGGGAATAAAACTAATATTATTTATAATGGAAATTTCCAAGCAGATAATTGGATGGCGGACAATTACACATTAAATTTAACAGGAGATACACATTTTAAACAATTTAAAGTTGATCAAAACAATGCCATTACGATTAATGTGGGCAATTCTGATAAAGACTTATATATTGAAAGCCTTGATATTTTTCAAGGACATATCAAAATTATTGGAACAGGCAAACTCAATATTTATGTAAAAAATACGTTTAATATTAAGGGTTCCTTTAATACAGGGGGCGATCTCAGCCAAATAAATTTTCTTTATAGTGGTACAACGCCAGTAAAACTTTCTAATGAAACTCAAGTAGTTGGTTCACTCTATGCAAAAGAAGCCGATTTGACATTTACAGGTGGGGTTGGCATAAAAGGCAACATCTTTACTGGTGGCCAAAATGTTACTTTTAATGGCGGATTTAATTCAACTAGTCAATATATTATTGCACCAAATGCTACCGTAAAAGTCCAAGGTGGAGCAAATATTAAAGGTGCGATAGTTGCAGATAATATATTCGTAGATGGCGGTGGACATATTACCTTTGGTGAAAGCGTTGTTCCACCGGAAAACGGTGGTGGCTCAACTAATCCAGGAGGAAATCCAAATCCCGGACAACCCTCTCCCCCAAATAAACATATTATTGAAGAATCTATACTGGAAAAATAATAGAAGGCACTGCGAGAGATTTTGCTTATTCTCCACAGTGCCTTTCATTATTCTGTTTTCCTCAACAACCGCCCCGACAACAGCAAGCCAATGCCGCCAATCGACATAAATAGTACTGCTCTAATCAATAGATCAAGTGCGGATAAGTCAAAGAATATCAATTTTATAAACGCGATGGCTAAAATGGCAAAGCCAGAAAGCCGAAGTATTCGTAATTGGCGTATTGAGCCGAGCCATAGTGACAGACTAGCTGATAGGAATAATGTAATAGTTGTGAATGCAATGCTAAGCTTCCATGCGAGCAAGTCGTTATAAGCTAGCTGTGACACTAGACCACATAATGCTATCATTGTACATACTACGCCTATGCTGATAAGCCAATCTAAAAATTTCGTCATATGCTGTTGATAAATTTGATAAATGCGCCCCTGCATTAGTAAATCGATGATGATGGCTACAAACACGGCTATATAGACGAGTCTTGTTGCGATATTTAGCCATTCTACCCCCTGCATATGATAAGGAATGCCGCTAATCATTAGTGTAAAGAACAGGAATAACACAGTAAGAACTGGCGTTAGTGCCCGGCCTTTATAGTGAACTGGTAGCACGAGTGAGCCTGCAAAAAATAGTGCGATAGCGATACTCATCAAATGTGGGAAATTGCTCGCACCTGCAACATACACACTATCAAGCTTGGCAATATATACGAGGAAGTAACCAGCCGTCATAACTGCTAATAAATCGAGCACATATACATCTTTCATTAGCTTCTCAAATGCATTAACTGTGTCCTTCTGTCGCATTGCGTATATATAAATAATGAAGAGGTACACGCCAGGCATGATTAAACTCAAATGTTCTATGCTAAAAAATGGTGTTGGTTCGTGTGCGACATAGCTTAACAGCAGTACGAGTGTAAACCCTATGGAACTGACGACCTTCATTAAACTAACGCGAAGTCGTAAGCTCATCATAACGCCTGCAAATGTTATGAATGGTAGCAGTAAATCGTCAACCTTTTCTGGTAGATTCATAACCAATAGCGTATTACAAAGTGTTATAAATGCGAGTGTTACGGCACTATCAAATGCCTCCTGCCATTTTTGCTTATAGCCATAACTCGCTACTGTTACAAACAAAATACAAAGCCCTAGCAGTAGTAGTTCCTTATATTCAAGCGGACTACTAATTAAGTTCAAGAGTAGTAAGCTAAAGATACTTAGACTAAATTGCAATCCGACATGAATAGGCTTCCATTTCGATTCAACATTATACAGGCGACACCAACTCGTATAAAAGATGGCAAGTATTATTATTAGCCCTAGTGCAAATCCAACATGATGGTCACTATTCACAAATGCTACAATACCGACTGCCATAATAGAGAAAAAGGTTGAAATATAAAGTGCAATTTTTTGCTTATGGTGCCAAATGACTAATTGCAGCATCGTCAACAAGACAATGACAAAGATCAATACAATGAATGCGCTAAAATCCATGTATTCTAGTAAATAAGGTAATAGCAACGAGGTAAATACTACAAATACAGTGAGTACTTCATTCTTTTTGAAATAGCTAATGGCTATGCCGTAGCCAATATACACAATGGCAATAATCAGTGCTAATGTTAGACCTATTACTTCATACAAAATCGCACCAGCCGCCGTTGTTAAAATGCCTACGATAAATGCCCCACCATATAAGGATATGGTAATGGCTGGTGATCCAAGTTTTTTATGTTCTACAACATACGCTATAGCTGCTAATGCGAGTGATAATGAATAGGCGAGGATGATTTTCACCTCGTTTGATAAGTAGCCATAATCACTAACTAGCTTTAGTCCCCATAACACGCCCAACACTAAAATAACCATAAACACTTTCGGGAGCGCCCACATCATTTGTTCTTCAAATGTACGCTGTGGTTTAGTTTTCGGTGTTGGTGTTGATTTAGGTATTGGCTTTTTAGGTTGTACAGGAATGGATCGGTTAACTTTTTGTACAGTTGTCTTTTCAAGTGGCTGTTGGTGCTTTAACACATCCATTTCCTGTCGCAACGCTTCCATCTCTTTTTCTAGCTTAGCAATTCGCTGCTCCATTTCTCGAGACAATCAATCATCCCCCTAGCAATTAGAATTTTATTACATTATACCATATTCACCTTTATTGTAAAATTACACTTTTTGAAGTTTAATAAAATTTTTTACCGTGGTCTACGATACATTAAAGCTCGTTCACTATCACTGGTGCCACTAGTAGTCGGATCCACAACAACACCCATTAACACAAGAATCGATAACACTGTATTTAAAATCGTTGTCAATTGCTCGCTCATTCCACTTGTTAAATCGAAGCCAAACAAAGCGCCTACTTGTTGAGCGAGAAGTAGCAGCATGGAAAACAGCGCCAATATAAATGGCTTGTGCATGAAACGAATTTTCCAGTTAATTCTCATAATTGCTCACCTCCCCCCTTCCTCACCACAGTATATGCACCACACAACTTGGCACATATGCAAAAATATAGCTTTAACAAGGGGAATTTATTATATCTTCCCAGCGTACTAGTTGTTACTTTTTCTATTAACGATAGGTATCGTACTTACCGTTGATTCGTGCTGGTTTACCTGGGAATTCGTCTCGTTTATCCGCGATTCGCGACACCTTATCAGCGATTTGCACCATCTTATCAGCGATTCGCGACACCTTATCAGCGATTTGCGCCATCTTATCGGCGATTGAGCATTTTCACTTTATGAACGAAAACCTACAACTCGACATAATATAGAATTAAATGAAAAAAGGGTGATGTAAAAAATGCAGGGCCACGAAAGACCTGACGTGTGGGACGAAGATGGACGGGA
>Ga0213820_1000062_pt1 | contig 122889 bp, 115 predicted proteins | sample MC6MC0910MG_FD_179889 | JGI IMG/M metagenome (GOLD analysis project Ga0213820, IMG submission 179889) | Enriched soil aggregate microbial communities from Iowa State University, Ames, United States - MC6-MC0910-MG | ecosystem: Environmental > Terrestrial > Soil > Unclassified | place: USA...
ATCAGTTTTTTTTACGGATTCAAGATCCAAAGAGCTGCCCGACCTATTCTTCACCTCTACTATATAAAAAAATAGTAGTACGAACCAATGCCTTGGTCTGCACTACTAATCTTAGTATGTTTTTCTTTATTGAACGCTCATGAAATAACGTAATAATCTTTCATTGTCTGTAGTGAAGAACTAGTTTGGTGTGCTACATGATGGCTATCAGGTAACCGATTTCTAGCCTTGTCTGGAACAAATATTCATATAAAAGGAGGAAACGAAGTTGAAACTGATTTGTAAAGCATGTAGTTTGGAAATTTCCGAACCATTAACGGAATTAAAAGACCTGAATATGATTAATGAAAACGATGGTCAAGATTGTATACCTAGAGGCTTTTATTTAATTCAAGAGGAAACAGCTTACGAACTATTAAAAGGTTCTATCATTATAAACATCAAGGATTTAATCAATTCGAACCATCATTCAGATAGCAGTAGATTAAATGGTTGTTGTGGTCTTGACGGCTGTGATGGAATGAACAGGGTTTGCTAACATGATCACGAAATTGGTACAGAATACTCTGATTGTTGGAGGTTTCATAAAGTTGTATTAAATCCAGAGTTAGTGCAACTTAGTTAAGATTTACATTCAATCTTAACTTAATAAACTTTTTAAAGAGGACATATTGACCTGACTTTTCACCAACAGATGCGTTAATTAAAGATTAATGAGTTGCATAGGCAGCTCTTTTTTTCTTTATTGAACTAACTGTAGGTTAAAGAATAAGTCCTCAAAGGAACACCCTATCTATCCACCTATAATTCACCCAAAAGCTACTAATTATAAGCTTGATTCGTTTCATAGTTATTACAACACTAGTAATGCCCCCATTATTATTATTAGGACAACCACCTGATTGATCCTTACCGAAACAGCGAAATTGAACAAGTTAGATTTTGATCAATACATAGAACATCTCCTCACGTGAGGGACAGTATAAACAAGCACATGCCCTGGACAATATTCAATCCGCATGTGGTAAATAAATAGCTGTATTTCTGATAAGAAAATTAAAGATATACAGCTTATCGTACGTATTCAAAAGTTCATATTTTTTATGTCGAGATGATCATTAAATAAAGCGTATGAGTGATTCATAAATAATTTTTAAATTTTTGAACGAAATGAAAAATCGCTCCGTCTAATGGAGGAAGGAGGCGAAAAGGATGGAATTTGAAATCGTGCAGCGTGCTATACGTGGAGATCATGAAGCGATACTTTCCCTTATTGAATTGGATGAGGATATTTTATATCGCATGGCCTTTACATATATGAAAAATGAGCAAGATGCTATGGACGTGATGCAGGATCTTATTTACAAGGCACTGAAAAAAATGCATACCGTACAACAGCACGAATATGCCAGAACATGGCTTGTGCGCGTCCTAATCAATTGTTGTAAAGATCATTTAAGAAAACGTCCACCTACTGTTCCGATTGAGGAACACCACATATCTGAATGGGTCATCTATTCAGATATGGAGAGATTATTGGAACATTTATCTTTGTCGGAGCAGCAACTCGTCTATATGAAGTATTTCCAGCAATTAAAGAATAAAGAAATTGCTGAGCTAAATCAAATTCCTGAGGGTACTGTAAAGTCTAAGCTTCATCACATATTAAAGAAGCTTAGAAACTTTGCTAGAGAAAAGGAGGACTGGCTATGAGTAAACCATTGATTGACGTTCCAAAGGAGAAACTTCAACAAGTTCGAATGGACATGTTTCGGAAAGTTCAGCGAGAAAAAAGAACAAAGAAGCGCATTGTTTCGGTTACATTCATTTCCATGCTTTGCTTAAGCCTTATCTTTTCAATTCGTGTTTCTCCAACGATTGCTAGCCAAGTTGCAAAAATACCTGGCTTTCAAGCAATTGTATCTGCGGTTGTAAGAGATAAAGGGATAAAAGATATTGTGGACAATGACTACTATGAAGAAATCAATACGACGCAGTCTAAAAAAGGGCTATCACTTACATTGCAAGGCGTAATTGCAGATAATACAGGATTAGTACTTTACTATGACGCCGACGCCTCATTTGATATGTCGAAAGTACACTTGGAGGAAGTTCAATTGTTCCAAGGAGACGAAGAAATTAAAGGCGGAGGTTCATTTACAAGTCATCATTCACATCAAACGAGCATCACTTCTTCAGTTGCCTATAGTTTTTCAGAGCCTTTCGCTTATACTTCAAAGGATTTTAAAGTGGTTTTTCGTTTTTATGAAAAAGATAAGGGGAACATTGCAATTACTATACCGTTTTCACTACAAAACGAAATCGCAAAGGAAAAAATTATTACTGCGAATCGTACTGTAGACGTCGGTGGTCAGAAATTTACGATTACACAAATTCGCCGTTCTCCACTAAGAACGGCAATCGATATTGAATTAGATGAAGCGAATACGATGCAAATTTTAGCGCTTGATGATATTGCAGTCGAGTTGGAGAATGGGGAGCGAAGAGAAGGCATTAAATATGGCTTGTCATTAGGCGGTGGTATTCGCGATGGCAAATTCACGCTTAATTTACAAAGTAATTATTTCCATGATTCAGATTCACTCAAAATATTAATTGGAGCTGTTCAAGCCGTTCCAAAGGGCGAGGATTTTATCGAAGTTGATTTTGGCACAAAGGAAGTACTCACGAAGCCCGATTATTTGGATTGGGATATTTCTGTAACGGAGCAAAGTGTATCATTTGCTGCAAAGAAATGGGATGATAGAAGGGTACATTCGTTTCTAAATAGTGCTGTAAAAGCAGATGGTACGACGCTAAAATATAAAGGTAGCTCGTTCTCAGATGATTATCAGTACCTATTTGAAACGGGGAACTTTGAAAAATATGATGGCAAAGCAAAAATGTATATTAACTATTACGCCAATCCTATTGGGAAAAATATTGAACTGAATATTCCTTTGCAATAAAGTAAAGATGTTCAAAAAGGTTCTCCTTTTTGAACATCTGTTTTTTATATTTTCATTGAGGAGTTCTAATGAAAGAAATTAAAGAAGCAAACATTGAAACGAAAAATTTGACGAAAGAAAAATTAATAGATATTATAGATATGATAAGTCCTTAATATAGTGATAACATGAAGTTAACTAAAGCAGCAATATATTTATCTAATTACTAATAAAGTTCGTAAAGTGTCAATCTCAGGTACAAACGACGGTTATAATTAAACCAGACTGGGAGGAAATTTCTTTACTGGGTGTTATACAAGCCATCTTAGGTTTGATAACTATTTTTGATTATTGTCAAAACAGCTGAGGAAAAACTTTTGAATGAATTAAATCAAACATTTACTGTTGACTTGGTTAATGAGATGTAAAAGACATCATCACTATCGTCTTTTACTCTAATTATAGATATTGAAGGTCTGTAATATATATTATAAGGTGGAGGAAAATATGATGAATAAATATGATTGTATTATTATTGGTGGGGGTCCTGCTGGATTAAGTGCCGCCTTAACATTAGGAAGAGCGCGCAGAAAGATTGCTATATTAGAAAATGGAACAAATCGAAATCGTGTAACTCAGGAGTCACATGGTTTTTTAACAAGAGATGGCATAAAGCCACAAGCGTTTAAGAATATTGCTATGAAAGAATTAGAATCCTATCCCTCTATTTCAATACTGGATCAGACAGTTATCGAGATAAATAAAGATGATAGCAGTGACTTTTTTCTAGTCAATACTTCGAATAATGAATCCTATTTATCTGAAAAAATACTGTTAGCTACTGGTATACAAGAGGAATTTAACCTACCACAAATCAGACAATATTATGGTAAAAGTATGTTCAGCTGTCCATATTGTGATGGTTGGGAGCTGAGGGACAAGCCATTAGCTATAATAGCAGAAAACGAAGCAAACATTAGTCATATGACCAAATTGGTTTATAATTGGTCACAGGATTTAATTGTTTTTACAAATGGTCTTCAACTTTCCGATAATGTACGAAATGATTTTGAAAGAAAAAAAATTAAAGTTTATACAGCTGTTATAAAAAATTTACATGGAGATGATGGTAACTTATTTAGTATTGAATTAGAAACAGGTGAAAACATTTTAAGAAGTGGTGGGTTTGTAGTTCCGAGTTTCTATCGCCCAAATAAATTTGCTAAACAGTTAAATTGTCAAGTTGGTGAAAATGGAGCAATTATTACAGATGGTGCTGGACGAACAACTGCGGATGGAATATATATTGCAGGTGAAACTGAAAAGGGTGGTCCATCTTCTTTGATGATTGCTGCAGCGGAAGGTTTTAGGGCTGCTTCAAGCATAAACATGGATATAACAGTGGAAAGATTTTAAGTTGTTAGCTGATGAGTTAAAGATGAAACTCATCAGCTATTTTTACTTAGTCATCTAGGCAAGTGCAATGGGAATAATGGTTGGCTCAGGCAATGGACAATTTAGACCTGAAGAGAAACTAACACGTGCACAGGTAGTAAAGGACTAAATACAAACTGGGGAATCAGAACAACTATTTAAGGATACTCCAAGAGAGCATTGGGCATTCTTTGAAATTCAAGCAGCTACAACAAATTGAAATGAATGATAATTATCGGGAATTTTTTATGAAGTAAAAAACGGATTTGGAAGATACACAATTTCCAAATCCGTGTCTTTATTATTTAATTGTATAGTTTTCATTTTGTTAACACTTTTCAAAATCAAAAATGCATTCCTTTTTGACATTTACTTTCTTAGTTTCGAAAATGATTAAGTGCTAGTTGGGTTGCCGAATTATATTCAGGTGGTAATTCATCCTCAAAAAAAATAGCCTCTACGGGACATACTAATTCACAAGCACCACAATCAATACAAATTTCAGGATTGATTACATATTGGGTATCTGTCATAACAATGCAATTCACGGGACAGACATCCAAACAGACAGCTGCTTTTTCATCCCTACATAATTCTGTAATTACAAAAGCCATTATAAATCCTCCCGTATAGATAGTTGTCGTTTTAAATCTTCGGGTGAGTGTTTCCAGTACTCTTCATTAAATCCAGATAAAAACTGGTAAAGTAGTTTTTTTGAATTACTATCTAGATGATCCAAGAGAAATTTCCCTTTAAGTGCTTTATCTAAATAATTTACTTGTTCTGGCAACGATTTATAGCCAAGTTTAATCCGGCGTTCTTCTTTAGATACCCGTACTTCACTTGCAGTACATCCCGCATAATAAGGTCCATTTTGTGCAGTCTGAAGAGCTACCCAAACAATCCAATAACGATAATAATCGTCACTAGCATGAGATAAATTAGGGGAAAAACGAACTTTTTTTTCAATTTTACTTCGCCCATGTAAGGCTTCTAAGTCTATAAACACATGTTCATTTTCACAATCTATAATAATAGGCGTTACATTATTTAAATCAAGAGTACCTACCCCGTAACCCCCATCTCCATCTGTTGAATCGTTACTTAAAATTATAAAATGCTTCTTTTCTTTCATAGAAATTCTCACCCGCAAACGATTGTATTTTAAGGTTACTATAGTGTACTTAATTTTAAATACATCAGTAATTTTCAGTTAAAATCAGTGAATGGTCGAAAAAATATACATGTCTTACCATAGCTAGAGTGACATAAAAAAACAACATTGTACTTTTATATGTACAAGATGCTACATGCAACAGTTATTTTTTTATTGCCAATATAACAAGCGCATTACGTATAGCTCTACAAATTAATATAAATTGAACGTTTTAGTAGTAATTTTTAAACTATACGTAATGGTTGTCTAGGATATCTCCTAATACTTTTATAAATTAAAAAGTATAAATGAAATATACTACTTATTTGCATTTCTTGTCTTCAGACTTACGTCTGAATTGTTATGAAATGGTAACTTACCTAGATATAGTGATTCTCTTTGTTATTAAAATTCACTTAAAATTAAAATTTTGCGATAATATTAGAATTAAACTTTACATATACTCAATTTTATGTTAAATTACTCCATATTAATTTGAAGGGAGGTGCAAGCAATGTTAACTGTTTTTAGAATTCTGTTCGGCAAAAATGTAAAACTTGGAAATGATTTAGCAGACAAAGGGAGTAGTCTGTCCTTTTTTATGCTATACAACTACACAAAAACAGTTATCGGAGCTTTGCCTCTATGCCAATTAAATTATAAGGTAATGACCTAAAGGCCTTATTGATTTGAGCGTATTTTTATTTTTAAGTTAGGCACCGATAATTTTATTGGTGCTTTTTTGTGTTTATTTTTTATTTTAGGGATAGACAACTCCTTTCTATACACTCCTATAAAACTAGAGAGCATTAAGGAAGGATGAGAAAGATGCAATTAAATCAAAGCAATAAGTATATAAGAATAAAGGATTTCTTAATGGAACATAATTACCCTAATTTTAGAATGAAACAAATATTGCATGCCATTTTTAAAGAAAGAATAGATAAGTTCAATGAAATGAATGTACTTCCTAAATCGTTAAGAGAGAAGTTAGTTAAAGAATTTGGAGAGGCTATTTTAGATGTTGTTCCTTTAATGGAACAACATTCTGAGCAGGCTACAAAAGTCTTATTTGGCATTGCAGGAGATGAAAAAATAGAGACGGTAAATATGAAATATAAAGCTGGTTGGGAGTCATTTTGTATATCCTCGCAATGTGGTTGTAATTTTGGTTGTGAATTTTGTGCAACAGGAGATATAGGTTTAAAACGTAACTTAACGTCAGATGAAATTACTGACCAAATATTGTACTTTCACTTAAAAGGACATTCAATTGATAGTATTTCTTTTATGGGGATGGGAGAAGCATTAGCGAATGTACAAGTTTTTGATGCATTAAATGTACTTATAAATCCGGAGTTGTTTGCGTTAAGTCCACGCAGATTGTCCATTTCGACTATAGGCATTATTCCGAGCATTAAAAAATTGACTCAAAACTATCCGCAGGTCAATTTGACGTTTTCATTACATTCTCCATTTAATGAACAGCGAAGTAAGTTAATGCCCATTAATGAACGCTACCCATTACTGGATGTAATGGAGACTTTAGATGAACATATACGTGTGACTTCAAGAAAAGTTTATATTGCTTATATTATGTTGCCAGGGGTTAATGATTCAATTTACCATGCAAAAGAAGTAATCAGCCTTTTAAGAGGTAGATATAAGAGAGGAAACTTGTTTCATGTAAATATCATTAGATATAACCCAACTATTAGTTCACCTACGAGGTTTCAAGAAGTAAATGAACATCATGTAGTAAGCTTCTATAAAGAATTAAAGTCAGCAGGCATTAATGTTACTATTAGAAGCCAATTTGGCATAGATATAGATGCTGCTTGCGGGCAATTATATGGAAATTATCAAAAAAATAACATCCAATAAATGTAGGTGAAAGTCATGTATAGAACGTGGGAAGTACCGTAATAGCTTATTACGATATAATAAATTTATTTAGAAGATAAAAAGGGATAGGTAAGATGGCACCTGTGTTTAGTGAAAATAGAAATTGTTAAAGTGGAAGATTATATTGTCTTCAAAAGTTTTAGTAGAGATAATGTAGTCATTACGGACTTTTTGAATTATTAAGGAAAGGAATTTAAAATTGAAATTAGAACGATTGATATCCATCATATTCAAGGTACTAACGGAGGTTTCGGTATCATAGAAGGATACAAATTTGATAAAAGCTTAATGGGTCCCTACGACATATTGAATCTAATTACAGTGTTAGATAGTTTATCGAGTGTTTTTGAAGATAAGGATGTTGAACATACGTTAGAAAGATTAAAAATGCTTGATACAAGTGGTAGAAGTACTCTATTAGTTGAAGGATTTATAGTTTGATGGCGATCTGGTGACTAGTAATGAATATTACTTGATGTCTGTATATATCAAGGGTCAAGGGTTATTTGGTTGATGTCAGCTCGTGTATCGCTTAAGAGAATTTGAGAAGTCCATTTCATATGTAATTCCTCAATTACTTAAAAATAAAATAGGATTAGAATAACCTCCTACAGCTAAGTATTAGTAAGAGGTTATTTTTTATGTTAATTCTCTAGTTATACCTTTAGTCTTATATATATTTTATATTAATTCATAGCTAATAATATATTATCCGTAATAATACTCAGCTTTTATAATGAAGATATTATATAAAAGGAGGATCTAGAATGGAGTTTAGTAAACTTGGCAATAGTGGATTAACAATAAGTAAGATTGCCTATGGAAACTGGATAAATCATGGTGGGAAAGTAAATGAGGATACTGCAAATGTATGTGTTAAAGCAGCACTAGAAGTTGGTATCACAACATTTGATACAGCTGATGTTTATTCAGATACGAAAGCAGAAGAAATACTTGGTCGCTCATTACAAGGCATTCGACGGGAGAGCATTGAATTATGTACAAAAGTGTGCCATCCAACCGGTAATGGAAAAAACGATAGAGGTTTATCCCGAAAACATATTCTAGAAAATTGCCATGCTTCTTTACGGCGGTTACAGACAGACTATATCGATGTCTATTATGCACACAGGTTTGATCCAACTACTCCTCTTGAAGAAACGATGTTAGCGTTCGCTGACCTTGTAAGACAAGGTAAAGTGCTTTATATCGGTGTCAGTGAGTGGACTGCTGAACAAATCACTAGGGCTGCAGCTCTTTCGCGGGAATTGCATATTCCGCTCATCGCTAGCCAACCACAGTATTCCATGCTATGGAGAGTTATCGAAGCTGATGTGATTTCAACCTGTCAACGTGAAGGACTTGGACAAGTAGTATGGTCGCCACTTGCACAAGGTGTTCTAACTGGAAAATATCTACCGCAAAAGCCAGTGCCAACTCAATCGAGGGCCAATTCTCCTGCAGGAAAGCCATTTTTTGATAAGCTGGCACAACGTTGGATGAATGATGATGTACTCACTGCTATACAAAAACTCAAACCTATTGCACAGGAGATTGATCTTACCCTTGCTCAACTTTCAGTAGCTTGGGTACTACAAAATCAACATGTTTCGTCAGCTATTATCGGTGCCTCAAGTCCGGAACAGATAAGAGAGAATGCAATAGCTTCTAGTGTTAAACTAGAACCAGCAATCATGAATCAGATTGATGAAGTATTAGAAAATCTCATTGAGTATGATTCCAGTAAAACAGGTTAAGTTTTATACATGGCTTAACAAGAAATATGTTCAACAGCTATGCTTTTGTAATATCTTACAGCTCATCCTAATTCGGATGGGCTTTTATTATTGGTGATCCAGTTGAGAAATGGCATACACCTCTCTAACAACTTTTAAGAAATGGTTAACCACTGCAGATTTTTCATCTTGTCTCCAACCAACATATAGATTTATTTTTGGTGTCGTCTCTTTGATTTTTTTATAGATAACTCCAGGCCGTATATAGCTTTCCACTGACGATGGAACGACAGAAACGCCCATTCCAGTTGCAACTAGATTTACAATCGTTTGCATTTGAATAGCCTCTTGAACAACATTTAAACTTACACCATGTTCCCAAAAGTAGCCATTAATTAAATCATAAAAATTTGGACCTAAATGGCGGGGGAATAATATAAATGGTTCATCCATTATCAATTGAAGTGGAATTTCGGGCAATGAAACCAAAGGATGATCTTGAGGTAAAACCAATCTTAAAGATTCTTCAAAACAAATTTCTGAAGCTAGTGTCTCGTTGTTCTGTTCAGAACGAATAAACCCAATATGAATGTGTTTCTCATAGAGGGCCTCTAATTGCTGCTCTGTTGTCATTTCACGTAATGTAAGATGCACTTTAGGAAAGCGTGACCTAAATTTATTAAGGGCTTCTATAACGATTTCTGTTGAATCGACAAAACCGATGATTAAGTTTCCATTTCTCCCTTCAGCAGCAAGTTGTGTTTCCTTTATAGTTTTTTCTAATTGCAAAAGGGTTTGTTTAGATCCTTTTAAAAATATCTTACCTGCATCTGTTAGTTCAACCATTCTTTTTGTTCGATGAAAAAGTTTAACACCCAATTCCTCTTCTAATTTACGAATCTCTTGGCTAAGGGGAGGTTGTGCCATCCTAAGACGTTCTGCAGCACGACTAAAATTCAATTCTTCTGCCACCATTATGAAATAGCGCATTTTTCTAATATCTATTATCATCCACCCCTTCTATAAAAAACTGTATATTATATTAAACTTATTTAGGTGCTTAATTATTCAATTTAGTATTAGTTAATTTTAACAATTAAAAATTTTTTAGCATAGAATTTAAACTATTGTTGTCTTACATTTTATGTAGTTTTATATCTTTTTAAATAAAACTATTATATCAAGAAAGCAATTAAACGAGATGAAGTGATAAAGAAGAGTTTCATAACATCCTTCTATACAAATGATTTTTCTCTGTATTTTGTCTGCATTTCTTTTTAACATTTAGAATTTAAAGGTAATTATAAATGAAAAAAATACCTACATATCCAATTAAGTATTAAAATTACCTTATTTTTAGCGTTTATTTATTGGTAATGTAGTTATATTATTGTCTTGTAAAGAAAATTTAAGATTGATTGGTATCATTCATCATGAAAATCTTAGAATACATCTTTACCCATAACTACTTGTAATTATTATTTGTGAGAACTTATTATACATATCTTTACAATTTAATAGAGCGGTAATATTGTTCTCACAGAATAATATAATTTATTTAAATTCTGGAGGAATATACTAATGACTAAACATAACAAAGGTCGTAAATTTTTCGTAACTGCTGCCACAGCAGCACTTGTAGCATCAGCAATCGTACCAGTAGCATCTGCTGCTGAATTTAAAGATGCAGATAGCATTTCATCTTGGGCAAAAGAAGCTGTACAATTTTTAACTGACAAAGGCTTCATCCAAGGAGACGAAAAAGGAAACTTCAATCCAGCTGGTACACTTACTCGTGCTGAAGCTGCTGAAATTTTATCAAAAGCATTAGAATTAAAAGCTACTGGAACAGAAGATTTTACAGATGTAAATGAAAATGACTGGTTCTATAATGCAGTGCTTGCAACTTCACCAGAATTGTTTGACGGTATGGGCAATGGTAAATTTGAACCTAAAGCTCAATTAACAAGAGAACAAGCTGCTAAAGTTATCGTACAAGGTTACCAATTAACAGGTAAAGCAGACCTTAGCCAATTCGCAGATGCATCAAAAGCTTCTAAATGGGCTGTATCTTACTTAGAAACAGCTGTTGAAAACGGTGTAATCAATGGTAAAGGGGCATTATTAGCGCCACAAGATAAAATTAGCCGCGAAGAATTCGCTACTATGGTAAAACGTACAATTGATGCAACAACTAAAGAGGTAACACCAGCTGTAGACTCTGTAAAAGGACTTAATGCAAAAGAATTAGAAGTGAAGTTCAATACAGCTGTTGATGCTAAAGATGCTGCTGTGACAGCGAAATATGCTATTGAAGGTGTAGCTATTACGAATGCAAAAGTATCTGAAGACGGAATGACTGTTACTTTAACAACTGATAAAGAGATTAAATTAACAAATGGCAAAGTGACTGTAAAGCCAATCAAAACAAAAGCAGATGCTAAAGTTTTAACAGAAGAGTTTAACAAATTGATCACATTTGCAGACACTACTCCTGTTAGCGTAAATTCTGTTGAAGCAAAAGGTACTACAGCAGTTATCACTTTCGATGAGCTTGTACAAAGTGAAGGAACTGTAAGCTTAAATGGTACCGAGCTTGCTAAGGATCGCTACACTTTATCTGGTAAAACATTAACAATCAAAGGTTTAACTGCTGAACAAACTTATAAAGTAGACATCGTTGGCGCAACTGACTTCGCTAATAATATCGCAAATCCGATTGCTGTTAACTTCACAGTTCTTAAAGCAGACGTGGATAATTCAAAACCAACTGTTTCAACAGCAGTGAACGGTACAGAAATCACTTTCGATTTCTCAGAAGAATTAAAGAAACAAGATTTTGTTGTTGATAAAGATAATACAGTTAAAGGGTATGCAAAAGTAACTGTTGGATCAACTGTTTTCTATTTAACAGATGCTGATATTAAAGATACAGAGGATAAAACTGTATTCACAATTGATGCAAAAACGGCATTAGGTACTGCTACATTCATCAATACAAATGTTAAAGTAGAAGGACAAAAAGATTTAGCTGGTAATGCTGGAGATGCATTTGAGTTCAATGCTATTCTTTCTAAAGATTTAACGCCTGCTACACTAGTATCAGTTTCTTCTAAAATGTTAGTAGCTGATGATGTAAATGTTACTACAGATGTAGATGCTTTATACCTTACTTTTAGTGAACCAGTAAAAGTAGATGGTAAATTAACAGTTAAAACTCAAAATGGTATTGCTTACACTACTGGGAAAGAAACAGCAGTAAAAGCAGATGCTGGTTTTGATGTAGATGGTAACGGTAAAATCGAGGGTACAGAGAAAAACACTGTAAAAGTGGACATTGATTTAGATAGCAATTCAACATATACATTTGAATTATCTGCTAAAGCAGTTTCAGACTTAGCTAGCAACGTGACTGCAGATACAATTACATTCAATGTTACAACAGGAGTATTCGAAGCTACACCTGAAACTACTACAGATTCATTAGTATTTGGCACTACACCAGTAGTTGTAACAGATAATAATGTATTCACTGTTGAATATGCTGCTGATGTGACTGCAACAGCAACAAATCCTGCTAACTACACTATTGGAGGAAAAGAGCTACCTGCTGGCACTCAACTTCAATTTGTAGATGGTACTAAAAAAGTACGATTCACTTTACCAGAAGGTTCTATCACTGCTAATGGTAATTATGTACTTGAAGCTAAAAATGTAGTAGATACAAAAGGTAATACACTTAAAGGTGGAAAAGCTGCAATTCTAGTAGCACTTAAAGAAAATATTGTGCCTGCAGCATCTAAAGTAACGGTAGTAGATAGCAAAACATTTACTGTTGACTTCACTGAAAGTATTGCTGACCAAGCTGCACCAACTGGTTTAACAGTTAAAATTGCTGGTTCAACTGTAGAGGTTGCTTCAGCTGCTGTAGCTAACGGTAAATTAACTGTGACAACTAAAGCTGACTACGCTTTAACTGATAACATTGTAGTTGAATTCAAATCTACAAATCTAGTTGATGCTAATAACAACAAAGTAAAAGACGGTTCAGTTTCAAAATAATTAAGCCGTTTATTTTAAAAAGCCCTGTGGAGATATTTCCACAGGGCTTTTTTGGTTAGTTATCGATAGTTTCTACTATATTATAGCGGCATGAAAAATGCGCTTATTGCGTAACGCTTATTTGTAAGGAAACTCTTTCGGAATTGGTCCGAATGCTATCCAATGATATTTAAAATATTTCCCCATTAAAAACACCACAAGCCATGTGATAAAGAGGGCAACTAAAAAACCTCCAACACTCCAAACATGAAATAACATACTATTACCACTTATAGGTATTTGACGATAAATTAAAAGGAAAAAAGGATGTAATAGATAGATGCCAAAGGATAGTGTTCCTAGGTTAATCAAGCCATTCACAAATGCTTTGTTCCCCTTATCATAGATCCAGAAAGAAAGCTGTAATAAAACAATGCAGGCTGTTATAGATTGTAGCTGAAAGACTAGTTCGAATGTGATGCTGTTCGCTAAATAGGTTTGGGATGAAAAGACATAGTAATATAGATAAATATTATAAATAGTAGAAACTAGCCATAGAGCCCATACGAAATAAATAAATATAGGGAAATTTTCTTTTTTTAGATGAAGCCACAGTTTGTATTTTTCAAAATAGATACCTAAAAATGCACCTGCTAAGAAATAAAAAATATAAGAAAATGAGATACTCCCTCTGTATGGATACTGCCAAAATTCAGCATTCAATTGGATAAAAATCCATTGAAGTGCGAAGCCAACCCAAATCAGGTGAGGGGATAGAGCAGGTTTTTTCTTTAAAATATATAAGAACAATGGAAACATTAGATAAAACTGCACCATTATAAATATATAGTATAAATGAGTATATGCCTTTCCTATTAAGAGTTTTTCGAGAAATTCGAAACTAAAAAGGGCATGCCATGTTAATGAAAAATCATGTGTTACATAAAATTGCACAGCGGTATAATAAAAGACGGAAAAAATGAGATAGGGAATAAGTATTTGGGTAACTCTTTTTTTATAAAAACGAACGATAAGCTTTTTAGTGAAGTCCTTTTGTATATAATTGTAAAATAAAACAAATCCACTTAAAAAAATAAAAACAGGTACAGCAAATTTCGGGAATATATTAAAAAAGACATAGAATGGATAGAGTTTTGATTCATTGGACAAAGCCGTAACAGGTGTACTAGTAGAATGAATGAGAAGCACAGCAAGTATAGCTAATGCTCTAGTGATATTTAATTCATCAATGTGTGCTCGTTTCATACGATCATCTCCAAAAAATAGTTAATAGTTTTAAGTTCCCAGAATTTAAAGCCTCTATACTTTAATGGTATGTTTGCCACCACTAATTTAGACAATCTTTAGGATACTTGGTCCAATTTTCTTGCTAGAAGTAACCTATGGGACGTTCTATACTAACTATAAAGAGCTTTTATGTCAGGCAGATGTCAACAATAAAAAAAGCTACCACACCGATGCCTAGTAACTTGAAGTGTCATAATGAAAGCTTTCATACGAAAAGCCTTCCTACATTAAAAATGTAAGAAGGCTTTTGTTCATGCATTATAAAAGAAAATCCATTCCTATTCTCATTTATAATTTTACAAGGAATCTACCTATTGCTTGACCTTTTAATAAAATAGGCAGTACATCCTGAAGTTGTTGTAAAGTTACCTCTTGATGTATGAAGCTTTCAAGATTAGCTGGTTTAAAATCAGTGGCTAAACGATTCCATATCTTCAGTCGAACGTCCATTGGACAATAAACAGAATCAATTCCCAGCAAATTTACGCCTCTTAAAATGAAGGGGAAAACGCTTGTAGGAAGCTGTGTTCCGGCTGTTAAACCGCTGCTAGCAACAGCTCCTCCGTATTGAATTTGACTTAATAAAGAAGCAAGAGGATCTCCTCCTACAGAATCGACAGCCGCAGCCCATTTTTGTTTGCCTAACGCTCTTATCTTCCCATCAAAGACCTCTTCACGAGCAACAATTGAAGTGGCCCCTAGGTTATTCAAATAGTCATGTTCAGATTCTTTCCCTGTACTTGCTTCTACTTGATAGCCTAATGTTGAGAGGATCGAGACAGCAAAACTACCTACACCACCGGTTGCTCCAGTAACAAGGATTTTACCTTTTTCAGGAGTAATCCCATTATCCTCTAGCCTTTGGACTGATAACGCAGCCGTAAATCCAGCTGTTCCAATTACCATGGCCTCCTTGAGCGAAAGACCCGTTGGAAGTGGAACAATCCATTTAGACGGGATACGAGCATACTCACTGAAGCCTCCAAAGTGGGATACGCCTATCTCATAGCTAGTGGCAATTACCTCGTCACCCTCTTTAAATCTAGGATCTTCAGAGGATACAACGATCCCTGCTAAATCAATGCCAGGTACGAAAGGGTAAGAAGTAACGATTTTACCATCGGGTATAGTGGCTAGACTATCTTTATAATTAATGCCAGAGTAGCTTACTTTAATTAATACCTCACCATTTGGTAGATCATTAAAAGTAAGCTCGTTAACTTTCACTGTAAATGCATCCTCTTGATTGACTACCAACGCTTTAAAGCTTTCTAATGTCATCGTAAACATCCTCCTCCAATCTAATTCCATTAAACAGTAACAAAATTATTCTGACCGGTCAATATAAAATTGGATATTACCCTCTGTTCCTGTATAATGGCTTTAATTAAGTCATTGGAGGCTTCTATGAAAAAAAAAGAGGAAGAACGGAAAAAACAAATTATGAAAGCAGCTTTTGATGCTGTTTCACAATTAGGCTATGATAATGTCACACTACAGGATATTGCGAATCATGCAGGTGTTTCAAAAGGGGTAGTTCACTATTACTTTACAAGCAAGCAAAACTTATTATTAGAATTACTAGAATCCACAACAAACAAAATCTATAGTTATGAAATAAAAGAAATCGCTAAGTATGAGACGGCTCTTGAAAAACTTCAAGCCTATATTAATGCTGTTTTTGTATCACCTCAAGAAAATAAAAAATTTTACAGCGTGTATGTAGACTTTTTAGCCCAAGCAAATGGTAATGAGGCATATAAAAGCATCAACTTAAAATTTTATGAAAATTGCTGGGGAATTGGACAAGAAATCATTGAATTAGGACAACATGAGGGTGTTTTTAGTGAAGATATGGACGCTATTGCAAATGCAAAAATGATGAGGGCGATGATTGATGGTTCTTTGTTACAGTGGTTAACCTGTGATTTAGAAGAACAGCATAAATTTTATAAAGAAATATGTTTGAATAGTATTTTAAAATTATTAAAATAGTAGATCTACTTTTAAAGTCTTACTAACTATGTTGTAAGGCTTTTTTTCTATCCCAAAATGTAAAATAGGTTATTAAAAATGTTGAAATAGCTTAAGTGATTGTGAATATATAGAAGGTTTTTGTTATTGGAAAACCTATTAGTCTTAGACAAATATGGAGATAGTTTCAATTATTTGGTAGTATATTACGACCTAACCTGAAATTACCGTCCGAATTTTCTAAAAAAACTATAAAAAAAGAACAGTTTTAATCTTTTGTTTTTGAAATTTCTGACAAACATACATATAAAATTGGGTAAAAATGTATTCTTATTCACTAAAACCGTGTTTATGCATTCGTTTATGCAAGAGAAAATCTATGTTTTTAATAATCCAAACTGTATAAAAATTAAAAATAATGTCGAGTTGAGTCAATTTTTCATTTTCTTTATACTGTGAAAGTAATTATTGGAGAGGAGAAAATATTATGCGTAAAGAAGTTACAATTATTGGGGTACCGATGGATTTGGGTCAAACTAGAAGAGGGGTTGACATGGGGCCAAGTGCAATCCGATATGCTGGGCTAACAGATCGACTTGAGGGCCTTGGATATTCGATATATGACGAAGGGGATTTGAATATCGAAATCGTTAATGATAAAGAAATAGAGACAACAACAAACTTAAAAAATTTAAAAACTGTAGCAGATGCTAATGACAAGCTTGGTCAAAAAGTTGATCATGTCATTTCTTCCAATCGCTTTCCTTTAGTTTTAGGAGGAGATCATAGTATTGCCATTGGAACTTTAGCTGGTGTTTCAAAGCATTATGAGAATTTAGGCGTTATTTGGTATGATGCCCATGGTGACCTAAACACAGGTGAAACATCTCCTTCAGGTAATATCCATGGAATGTCTTTAGCAGTAAGCTTAGGACTCGGACATCCTGCACTTACTAATATCGGCGGCTATGCGCCAAAAGTAAAGCCTGAAAATGTGGTTATTATTGGAGCTCGTGATTTAGATCCAGGTGAGAAAAAGCTTATTAAGGAAATTGGCATTAAAGTTTATACGATGCATGAAATCGATCGTTTAGGTATGACGACAGTAATGTCAGAGACAATTGAATACTTAAAGGAACGTACAGATGGTGTCCATTTATCTTTAGATTTAGATGGACTTGATCCAAATGATGCACCAGGTGTAGGAACGCCAGTTGCAGGTGGTATTAGCTATCGTGAAAGCCATCTTGCTATGGAAATGCTATCAGAAGCAAATATCATTACTTCTGCAGAATTTGTAGAGACAAACCCAGTATTAGATCAATATAATAAAACGGCAATCGCTGCGGTAGCTTTAATCAGCTCTCTATTTGGCGATACATTGCTCTAAGCAAAGGTTTGGGAAGATCAATTAGCTGACAAGGAAGAACTTTTTAGTAAAATGAGGTCGCCACAACCAAATTTAAGAAAAATTGCTCTCCCTAATTGTAGTTTACAATAGAATGAACTAATGCTCTAGACTAAACAGGGACTTTTATTTGTCAGAAAATTGACTGTTCACAAAATAGATTAAATTTAACACATGGATCTATTAATATATTTAGTAGTTATCTTTTTGCACCTAAAAAAGAAAGTGCTTACAAGATAATAGCGTAAGGGGTTTTTTTATGGCAACAGAACAACAATATGAATTAAAAAGAACTATGAAAGCAAGACACTTATTTATGATCTCACTAGGGGGATGCATTGGTACTGGTTTTTTTCTAGGATCAGGTTTCACCATTAATCAGGCTGGACCCACTGGTGCCATTCTTTCTTATTTAGTAGGCGGGTTAGTGATGTATCTAACGATGCTTTGTTTGGGTGAATTATCTGTTGCTATGCCGGTATCAGGTTCATTTCAAACATATACAACGAAGTTTATTGGTCCTGCTACTGGTTTTGCTGTTGGCTGGCTCTATTGGCTAGGCTGGGCAGTAACGGTTGCCCTCGAATTTTTAGGGGCAGGACAACTTATGCAAAGATGGTTTCCTGAATCACCAGTATGGATGTGGTGTTTAATATTTGGTGCCTTGCTCTTTTTATTAAATGGTTTATCTGCCAAAGCATTTGGTGAAGCAGAATTTGTCTTCTCTAGTATTAAAATATTGGCGATCATTATGTTCCTCGGAGTAGGGGGAGCGGCTATGTTTGGCTTGATTGATATGAAAGATGGATCTGAAGCCCCATTCCTTACTCATTTTTATGAGAATGGGTTGTTTCCAAACGGTGTAACAGCACTACTTATTACCATGATTACGGTGAATTTTTCATTCCAAGGGACAGAGTTAATTGGTATTGCTGCTGGGGAAAGTGAAAATCCTGAAAAGACGATTCCTAAATCTATAAAACAAACAGTTTGGCGTACACTTTTCTTCTTTGTATTATCTGTAGTTGTGCTTGCAGGTATGATTCCAATGGATAAAGCAGGGGTTGTTGAAAGTCCATTTGTAGTTGTGCTTGATAGTATAGGAATTCCTTATGCAGCTGATATTATGAATTTTGTTATTTTGACAGCTTTACTATCGGTTGCGAACTCTGGTCTATATGCAGCTACACGTATGCTGTTCTCGCTATCTGTTGAAAAGATGGCTAGTCCAGCTTTAGGGAAAGTTAATAAAAGAGGGATCCCGATGAACGCATTGTTAATTACACTTGCTGTGGCTGGATTATCACTACTATCAAGTGTATTTGCTGCAAAAACAGTATTTGTGTGGCTTTTATCCCTAGCAGGTTTAGGCGCACAAATCGGTTGGATTGCGATTACGGCATCACAAATTGCCTTTAGACGATCTTATGTACGTCAAGGTGGTAAAGTGGAAGATTTAAAATTCAAAGCACCGCTTTATCCAATCATTCCGATTTTAGGTTTAGTAGCAAACTGTATTGTCATGGCAAGCTTGGCATTTGACCCATCTCAACGTTTAGCGCTATATTGTGGCGGAGCATTCTTTATTGGCTGTTATATCGTCTATTATTTAAAAGTGAAGAAGACGAAGGCGATAAAAATAAGCCAACAAGAAGTACAATTAAAATTAGATCAAAAAATGTATCTTTAAATAACAAGAGTAGCTGCATGATGTGGCTGCTCTTTTTGATTTTTAGTAAGTAATATTTTTTAGTAAAGCGCTGATTTAGAAAAATGAAAGACGTATTTCAAAAAGAATTGTTCCAATAAAAAGTGAATAAATTTATCGTTTTTCGATAAAAAAATATTGAAATAAGATAATTTATCGTATATTCTTCATACAAGAAGAATTTAGTTTTGAGCAAGCTAATTTCCTCATACTTTATATCATTACTGAGGTGGATGAATGTTGAAGAATTTTTTGAAAGACTTAGGTTACTTTACGTACCATCAATCATTATCTTGTATTTTTCCTGTTGTGATATTTGTTACGCTTGCGCTCTCAAAAGTAATTCATATACCAGGCGTTGCAAGATACGATTTCATTCTAATAATCTGTCTTGTGACACAATACTTGATGTATAAATTTGGTCTAGAATCTAAAGATGAAATAAAAGTTATCTGTCTGTTTCATATTATTGGGCTAGTGTTAGAACTATACAAAGTGAATTTTAATTCTTGGTCTTATCCGGAAGAGGCATGGTCAAAAATTGGCGGTGTGCCATTATATAGTGGCTTTATGTATGCCAGTGTGGCCAGTTACATTTGCCAAGCTTGGCGTAGGTTTGATTTAAAGATTGTGAATTGGCCAAGAAGTTATGTTGCTATTCCACTAGGAGCCATGATCTACTTGAATTTTTTCACACACCATTTTATTTATGATTTGAGATGGCTGTTAATGGCTTTACTTTTTCTTGTGTTTTATCGAACGATTGTCAAATTTACAGTACGACAAAACATCTATAAAATGCCTATTGTTGTATCATTCTTTTTAATTGGATTTTTCATTTGGATTGCGGAAAATATCGCAACTTTCTTTGGTGCTTGGTCATACCCTAATCAAGAGGTAGCATGGACGATCGTTCATTTTGGGAAAATCAGTTCTTGGTTTTTACTTGTCGTTATTAGCATTATGATTGTGGCGCAGCTTAAATTATTTTATCGAGATTCGGGTGAGTAAATGAGGAAATTGTTTAACTCACTTTCCATATTTTGAGGTTGTACCCATTCGTTTTCATAAAACTGTCCCTTTTTTAGACGACCCTCCTGCTGTAGACTCCTCTTTAGAAGAAGATAGGGGGTTAAAAAATGGAAACGAACATTCGAGTGCAACAAAGAGCATGTATAGAAGACAACCAAATAAAACGATTTTTAGAAGACGCACAAACTGTTTTTCTTGGGTTAGTGGATGAACATACACCATATGTTATCCCATTAAATTATGTCTTCAAAGATGGGTATTTTTATTTTCATGGGGCCAACGAGGGTAGAAAAATAAACATTATTAAGAACAATCCAAATGCATGTATGACAGTATGCGAAACTTATGGAACAATGGTAGACCCCATTCCTGCAAAAACTGATACAGCATATATGAGCGTTGTCGCAAACGGCCAAGTCGAAGTAGTTACAGATTTGAATGAAGCAACTGCTGCTATGCAGGCAATGCTTGATAAATATGTACCGAATTATTACCTTACTCGTTTATCAAAAACACATATCGAAAAGTATCAATCATCTTTGGGGAGTAAAACTCTTGTCCTGAAAGTAAAACCCATTAAATTAACCGCAAAAGAACATAAATTAAATGAACAAATGCAATATTATCCTGGGAGAATGGTCACACAAGATATGACCCGATCATCTCCCCCTACTGTCATCCATTCATCCAATTGAACTTATCACAGTTTTAAGGCTTAGGAAAAACCTAAGCCTATTGTGGTCAATTTAAAAAGTTAGCAACGAAAAGATGTGAGTCATCAAAGAATCAACTAATCAACTAATCAATCCTTTGATGAGTGGTGAACAAAAAATTGCTATAAAATAACCAATCAGAATTGAAAGAAGATTTGGAAATATGTTTTTTCCAAGTCTATTTTTTATTAGCTTCCCGCATAAACTTTTCTTATTTATAGATATAGCTATAAGTAAATGCTATAATGCCTGTGAAAAATCATTGGAGATTTTAAGGGTAGAAGGAGAGGGCAGTTCATTTGAATATTTTAGTTGTTGACGATGAAAAAGAAATTGCAGATTTAATTGAGTTGTATTTAAAAAACGAAAATTTTCATGTATTTAAATATTATACAGCTCAAGAGGCTTTGGCCTGTATTGGGCGTGAAAAGGTAGATTTGGCTGTTCTAGATATTATGATGCCGGATATTGATGGCTTTACCATTTTACAAAAAATACGTGAAACCTATAATTTTCCTGTCATTATGCTGACGGCTAAAGAAGAAGAGATCGATAAAATTAATGGATTTTCTTTAGGGGCGGATGATTATATTACAAAGCCTTTTCGACCATTGGAGTTAGTTGCTCGTGTGAAGGCACAACTACGGAGATTTACATTATACAACCATAGTTCGCAGCAAATTGGGGATACGATTGATTTTGCAGGCTTGATGATCAATAAGAACACACGGCAAGTTTTTTTAAATGAAAGGCAATTATCCCTTACACCTACTGAGTTCTCAATTTTATGGTATTTAAGCTCTAATCGGGGAAAGGTTATTAGCTCAGAGGAGTTGTTTCAGGAAGTTTGGGGCGAGAAATATTTCAATAGCAATAATACAGTCATGGTCCACATTCGGCATTTACGAGAAAAAATGAAAGATTCTGTGGAGAACCCAAAGTTTATTAAAACAGTTTGGGGAGTGGGGTATACAATTGAAAAATGAGTTTGGAAGACTGAAGAGGAAAATGATTTTACAAATTATTTTTATTCTTATCATTGCCATTATAATCGGTTTTTTTATCAATTTTGCATTTATTGATGGTGTCTTCCAAGCCCCTTTTGCGGATGCTTTTATCACCTTCTGTGAAAATGTTTTACAATTAGATTATTATGCGGCACAAAATGCATACAATGTATTATTCCAACAAAATAAACCTCTTTGGTTAACGATAGGATTCATTCTCTTACTTCTGGTTATTTTTTATATTGCCTTATCTCGTTTTACTCGTTATTTTCATCAAATTAGTACAAGTATCTCCATGCTTTCTGATGAGTCAGATCAGGAAATTCGTCTTCCTGACGAGTTAGACTTTTTGGAGAAAAAATTAAATGATGTAAAAAATAAATTGGAAAAACGAGCGAGAGATGCACAAGAAGCGGAGCAACGTAAGAATGATCTTGTTGTCTATTTAGCTCATGATATTAAAACCCCCTTGACCTCTATTATTGGCTACTTAAGTCTTTTAGATGAGGCAAAAGACATGCCAGTAGAGCAAAAAGAAAAATATGTAACGATTACGCTAGAAAAATCATATAGGCTTGAACACTTAATCAATGAGTTTTTTGAAATCACAAGATTTAATTTACAATCCATTATTTTAGAGAAAGATTGGATTCCTCTAAATTATATGTTAATGCAAGTCGCCGATGAATTTTATCCATTGCTAGCACCTAAAGGTCAAAAAGCAATCGTTCTTATGGATGGAGATATCAAAATATATGCTGATGGTAACAAATTAGCAAGGGTATTTAATAATATATTGAAAAATGCAATTGCCTATAGTGATCCAAATAGTACAATTGAAATTAGTGTTAAAAGTGAAAATAATCAGACACTTATTTCGTTTATGAATACTGGGAAGACCATACCTCCTGAAAAACTAAAGATGATATTTGAAAAGTTTTATCGTTTAGATAGTGCAAGGTCAACACAAACTGGTGGTGCGGGACTTGGTTTAGCCATTTCAAATGAAATTGTCGAAGCTCATGGAGGAACGATTACAGCCACTTCTAGTAATGAAAAAACGATATTTACTGTCATGATTCCAAGTAATTCTTAAGAAACCTTAAGAATTCACTAATAGTTAATTAAAAAAGAGCTCCTCTTTTTATGTTTGAATAAAAACATAATGAGAAGGAGTTGTTTTTATGTTTAAGAGAAAAGGTATTTTTAGTATACTGTTCATTTTCATCATGGTATTTATTTATTTTATAGTGGCAAAAGAAACGCCGATGTCCTTACGAGTGGACAAGCCAACGCTCGTTACACCAACAAAGAGTGGCGATATGCTGGATGTTAATTTATTCAGTTCTAATGCCATTTTAGTAAATTTGGATGAAAATCAAGTTCTATTAGATAAAAATAGCGAGGAAATTATTTATCCTGCATCATTAACAAAAATGATGACGGTTTTAGTGGCTATTGAGCAAATCCAAAATTTACAAGAAGAAATTGTTTTGCCAAAAAATATATTTAATGATTTATACGAAGAGAATGCTTCACTTGCTGGTTTTCTCCCAAATGAAAAGCTTACGTTAGAGGATTTACTATATGGTTCCATGTTACCATCAGGTGCAGAGGCTTCCATCGGTTTAGCTGAATATATTGCTGGTTCAGAAAGAAAATTTGTAAATCTAATGAATGAAAAGGCACAACAGCTAGGAATGAAAAATACTCATTTTATGAATACTACGGGATTGCATCATCGAGAACATTATACGACTGTCAAAGACATGTCTGTACTCTTGCAATATGCATTAACAAATAATGAGTTTCGTAATGTTTATACAGCAGAAAGATATTCTATCAAGCCGACCAATCTTCATCCAGAGGGGATAACTTTTACAAGTCGAATGTTTCAAAATATGACAACAAGTGCATTGCCTGGAGGAGAAATTTTAGGTGGAAAAACAGGCTATACAGAGGATGCAGGATTATGTTTAGCAAGTTTAGCTACAGTTAATGGACAAGAATACGTCTTAGTGACAGTAGGGGCCGAAGGAAATCCCCGGACTGAACAATATAATATAACAGATGCATTTTCCGTGTATAGTCAATTATAAAACAATAAAAGTTAAGAAGTTGTTTTATGTATGATTTATCAGTTGGACAAACAAGACTATTATGATGTTAATAAATTACTAAACCCTGATCAAAAGAACAGTTTAACTATAAATAGAGGATCCATTTATGTGGATCACCCAGACAAGCCAACAACAGCTCTAGTAGATGAAACGGGGATTATCAGTTTCTTTATAGGAGATGCGACAAATCAGACTTTTCATGATGATTTACTTTGGCTCGAAGCGTTTAGCAAATAAAATAGGTTTTGTATTTGAGTGAAAACTAAAAAAATATGAGTTTGAATGGAAGTAATATGAAGTAAATAAAATGCGTAATTAGAATGTTTAAGCTAATTGCGCATTTTTTTTTGCCTACTAGTAGAGAAAATCTATTTCCTGTGATGATAAAAGAGCTAGGAATAGCTGGATTATAGAAAATTTCTATAGTTATTATAGAAACAATAGAATTGCTTAATGAATGTTGAGTTCCATATAATTCTCTATAAACCATAATATTTTCAAGGGAGGACATAAAAAAATGACAAATATTGCTGGGATAAACATTCCTGACAGCCGTTTAGCATTAGAAGCTCAGGATATCTTAAAAGAACATGGATCTGAATTGCTTTGGAATCACTCCAATCGTGTTTACTTATTTGGGGCATTGCAAGGTATAAAAGCAAAGAAAAAATATGATGTAGAACTTTTATACGTCAGTGCTTTATTTCATGATTTAGGTTTAACAAAGAAGTTTAGTAGTGAGGATAAACGCTTTGAGGTGGATGGTGCAAATGCTGCACGCCAATTTTTAGCACTATATGATATTGATGATCGTTCAATTCAACTAGTATGGGATGCGATTGCATTACATACTACAATTGGCGTCGCAGAGCATAAAGAAAATGAAGTTGGATTATTATATGCGGGGGTAGGGCTTGATGTAATGGGAGATGGTTATCATGATTTATCGTCTGAAGAACGAAATGCCGTTATCCATGCTTTTCCACGCAACCAATTTAAACAAAAGATATTGCCTGCTTTTTTTGACGGGTTTAAGCATAAGCCTGAAACAACATTTGGCAATATTAAATCCGATGTGTGTGCATTGTATATACCTAATTACAAACCTAAAAACTTTTGTGATTGTGTCTTGCATTCACCTTGGTCGGAATAAATATTAAAAAATGAGTAGGGGGATACCATTTATGTTAAAACTAGCACATCAGAAAATTCGTCATGTTGCTTTGCAAGACAAAATTGTATCGGCGCAAGAGGCTGCGTCTTGGATAAAAGATGGAATGTTATTAGGAATGAGTGGCTTTACTAGAGCGGGTGATGCAAAAGTTGTCCCGTTGGCGCTTGTGGATAAAGCGAAAGTGGAAAAATTTCAGGTCGATGTTTATACAGGGGCTTCACTTGGTCCAGAGGTAGATCAGCAAATGGCTGAAGCAGGGATCATTCGCAAGCGTGCTCCCTATCAAGGTGATCCAGCAATTCGTCGGTTGATTAATAATGGAGAAGTTCTATATACAGATGCACATGTATCGCATAATGCAGAGCTAATTCGTCAGGGGATCGTAGGACCAATTGATTTTGCCATAATTGAAGCAGCTGCAATTACGGAAGATGGTTTGCTGATACCTACTACCTCAGTAGGGAATTCTCCAATTATCGTGCAAATGGCCAAAGAGATTATTATTGAGTTAAATGTGGCACATCCGGCTTCTCTAGAAGGCATTCACGATATTTATATTCCTGATATACAAGGTCGCCGAGAACCCATTTCTTTAACTAGTGCAGGGAATCGGATTGGAAATGTTGGAATCCCATTAGATATAACGAAAGTTCGTGGCATAGTGCTTTCTGAAATTGCTGATGCGCCTTCAACAATTGTGCAACCAGATGAGGAAACAGCCATAATGGCAGAGCATTTACTCCAATTTCTACGTGATGAAATGGCGGCTGGACGTTTGACGAAGTCATTGGGCCCCCTACAGTCAGGTGTAGGATCAGTGGCAAATGCGGTGTTAAATGGTTTTCTACAATCAGAGTTTGAAGATTTAGAAATATATTCTGAGGTGTTACAGGATGCTGTTTTTGAATTAATAGATGCTGGCAAGGTAAAATCTGCTTCGGGTACATCTATTACGTTATCACAAGAACGTGGGAAAATGGTTTATAGTCAACTCGAAAATTATGTAGATCGTTTAATTTTAAGACCTCAAGAAATTTCAAATCACCCTGAAATTATTCGACGTTTAGGTCTTATTTCGGTAAATACTGCACTTGAGGTAGATATCTATGGAAATGTAAATTCTACACATGTTTCAGGCACAAAGATGATGAATGGTATTGGAGGGTCTGGAGATTTTGCTCGTAATGCACGTTTAGGAATATTCGTCACAAAATCTTATGCAAAGGGAGGAAATGTCTCAAGTATTGTCCCTATGGTATCTCATGTTGACCATACTGAGCATGATGTAGATGTGATTGTCACAGAGTATGGCGTGGCTGATTTACGTGGTTTAGCACCTAAAGAGAGGGTTCCATTAATCATTAATAATTGTGCACATCCTGATTACCGTCAGCAATTATGGGCATATTATGATGCTGCAGTGGAGAAGACGGGCGATCATCACACACCACATCTTTTAGAAGAGGCATTGTCATGGCATGTTCATCTTGCCAAAACCAATTCAATGAAAAAATAAGTAGATGGATGACTAGGCATATTGCTTAGTCATTTTTCATGATAGAAAAATGAATCGACTAGACGAAAATAGCTTAGCGTCTAGTCGATTCTTAAGGAGTCTTTATTAAGGATTGAATAAGTTGTTGGCTTTTATCAGAAAATGATAAATCTGTTCGATGAATTTGCTTGATCATTAGATCAATAAAAGCCTTGGCAGCAAAATTAATAAATTTATCTTTTCGATAGAGCAGCACAATTTCTCGGGTTAAAGGTGGATTGCAAATAGTTCGCGTACATACTGTGTCCGATTTATATAAATTGCAAAGTGTTTTCGAAATGATCGTTGCCCCAACCTGTTGTTCTACTAATTTAAAGATGGTTTGAATACTAGCTGTCTCAAACTTAGGTGTGATATTTCCCTTTTCTTTGCGGGCTGCCCCATCAATTACTTTTCTACATTGTTGTTTTGCAGGAAATAAAATAAGTGGATGTGCTAAAACATCTTGAAATGGGATGATGTCTGATGCTGCTAGCGGATGATCCTTATGAACAACGACCAATAATTCCTCGGTAAACAGTGGAATGACTAGAAGCTGCTCTTCCTCATAATCGAAATCATCTTGTTTATACGAAATGGCAAAATCAATTTTATTGTCTTTAAACAATTGAAATAACTCATCAGAACTATTTATCGAAACTTGTATATCCGGAAACTCTTGATAATAATCCAATAAATAATCTGATACGTAATCTGTTAATTCTCCTGGTAAAGTTCCGATAACTAATTTCCCTGCTTTTAGTGCTTTAAGTTCAGTCATTTGGTTCTTTGTATTATCCATTGCCCTAAAAATATAAGTGCATTGTTCATACAAAATTTTACCTGCATCGGTAATGGCAATCTTTTTACCAAGGCGATCGAATAGAGGTAAACCAAGCTCATTTTCTAATACTTTAATTTGATGGCTTAATGTTGGCTGAGAGATATTCAATTTTTCAGCAGCCTTTGTAAAATGAAGCTCACTACACAGAACAAAAAAATATTCAAGCTGACGTATCTCCATAATTGTACCTTCTTATTAAAATTATTTTTTATATTATAGCATGATTACCATTTAGAAAATCATATGAAATCAAGCTATGATTAGTTGATAGAAAATTAATAATTGTTTTATTTTTCACTTTGATAAAAATGCTTTATAGTAAGTATATTCAAATACATTTATTACTAAGGAGGATAAAATGGGGAGATTAGTTCATTTTGAAATTCATGTAAGTGACATGGAGCGGGCAAAGGATTTCTATGGGAGCGTATTTGGGTGGTCATTTCAAGATTGGAGTGAATACGCAGGAATGCCGTATTTTGGAGCAGTGACTGGTGGTAAGGAAGAACTTGGGATCGATGGTGCTCTAATGCAACGTCAAGGTCCTCCGCCAGAACCAAACCAAGCTTTGAATGGATTCGCTTGTACAATGGGAGTGGAAAGTTACGATGTAACAGAAGCCAAAATTATGGAACATGGTGGTAAGGTTGCAATACCGAAATATGCTTTACCAGGAATGGCATGGCAAGGATATTTTACGGATACTGAAGGCAATGTATTTGGTATTCATCAGCCAGATAAAAATGCAAAATAAGAATTCAAAAATTATTAAGCAGGTGCTTAATGAGAAGAATCCGCCCCTTATTGCTCAAAGGTAAGAGGACTCGCTCACTAACACAGGGGAACGCCACAAAACAAAACTATTGAAAGACTTATGTTCTTTTACGAACATAGGTCTTTCTTAATCGATGAAATTGTCAAAAAGATGAGGGGTGGTTAGATTTGTAAAATATAATGTTTTATTTTGGTAAATTTGGTATGGTTGATGAAGATACTTTAAATGCTACATAATGATCGAGGAGTAATGGTGATGAAAAAAAGAAAGCGAATGTTATTTTTAATAGCGCCCATATTGTTTTTAGCTTCTTGTAATAGTGAGGTTGATGGCGTCACGAATAAAGAGAAAATGTATTTATCATCTATTCAAAAAAAAGAAGTTTATGAAATTCAACAACCTGCTAATTTTAATATTGCTAGAGGTTTAATTATCAAGAATATGAATAACGCATTAAATATTAATGTAATAGAAAAAGGTTTAATGGATTTATCAGTCAATCATTTTTCGACAGAGAAGTTTTATATGCAGGAAGGTCAGTATTTGAATGAAAAAATGATTGCTCAATGGCTGAGGAGAAAATCAATCGAAGACATTGGTTTAAACCCTGCTATCGAAAAAAGCACGGGTGACATTTTAGAGGACGAAAAAAGGTATCCTTTGATTCTTTCTCATGTATTAGAACACAATTTTATTAATAAAGAAAATAACAAAATTGAAGGCATGTCGATTGCGATATCGTTAAATGAATTTTATGACATACGTGTAAGCGACGATAAAGGTTTAATTTACACCGGCCAAGTGAAAGTTGACCAAAACGATGATGATATCAATGATGTCGAAAATTATGGTAAAAAAGTAGCTGAAAAGATCGTTAAAGATATTAGAAAAAATGAAAAAATACCGAATGTCCCTATTTACCTTACATTATTTCAGGAATCGAATATAAATGATATTATTCCGGGGGTATTTCTAGCTGAAACAATTATTCCTAAAGGGGGAGATACCATTGCAAAATGGTCTCAATTAGATAAGAAACTCTATACTTTCCCTTCAGATGCATTATATAGTTTGGACCAAAATGTGTATAATAAATTATTGATGTTCAAAGAGGATATTCAGGCAGGATTTAAACATTTAAACCCCAAAATTCTTGGCAAGCTTCGATATGAAGATGGCAAATTGACAGATATTCAAATAGAGGTGAATGCCCCTCTAATAAATGATACTGAATTGATTGGCTTATTACAGCTGACAAGTACCAAATTAAATACGATTTTATTTGATTATATTCCAATTACGGTTCGGATAATTGATCAACAACAGGATGTAGGAATTGTCCTTTGGGATCCTACAGAAAAGCAAATTTTTGCAACACCTATTTAACCTTTCCGACATCAAGAGTTTTTGCAACTATCAAAATAGGGGAACCCTCATGATATCTAGCATCTAACTCATGATCCGTAGTAAGTGATTTTCCAGCATAATCGTCTGACTCTCTATCCAAGAAGTCCCCTTTGGTGGAGTAAGGCTAAATCGAATAGGCTTTGGACTCTTACTATCAATTTGAACTGTATTCGTGCCACTACTAGGTGCTTTAAAGGCAAAGCTAAGAGTACTTTGACCTGCTGGAAAGTAACCAGATGTTGAAAGAACTGGGTGGTCGTCACTCATTCTATTATTTTGTTCGGCTACCTTCTGTAATGGATGGGAAACTTCCGCAATTGTAGCTGAGGAAGTGATAGGGATTGTATGATCAGCCATATGTGAACGATGTTCCTCCAAGAGGCATTGTTAATAGGGAAGCTATTATACAGAGGCCAATTTTTTCATGGATACCTTCGAATAGGTATTTGATCCTAATACCTACATTGACCTTTATTATAAATATTTTAAGTGATTACATTTAGGTGCTCATTCAATGGGGCACCTCTTTTTATAGCAAAATGTCATCTGGGTTTAAGGATTTATTTGCAATCCTTGAAATGTATGTATATTATGATAATGATAATCATTTTCAATTAAATGGAGGAGAGTATCTATGAAAAGACATCTTATTATTGGCATGCATTTAGCTGTGCAAGGTGATTATGGCAAGAAAGGTGCGTTGCTTGATGACCATATTGCATTTGCGAAGCGTGCGGAGGCTGCTAAATTAGATTTTTTATTTAAGGCAGATTATTTAATGGCCCATCCTGAATTAATGGCTAAAACGAAAGGTACAGTTGGCTTAGACCCTAGCTTTTTATTGGCAACAGTGGCAAGAGAAACGAAGCAAATAGGTTTAGTGACAACCATTTCCACATCCTTTACACCGCCTTACTTGATTGCTCGTCAATTACAATCCTTGAATTGGATCAGTGAGGGACGTGTAGGGTGGAATATCGTGACTTCCATTGATGGTGCCTATAATTTTAGTAGTGAACTTATGCCTTCCTCAGAGGAGCGTTATGCTAAAGCAGCTGAATGTACGACGGTTGTAAAGCAGCTGTGGCATAGTCATCCTTACGAAATGTTAGAAGCAGATGGAAATATTGCGAAAATAAAAGAACTCGTGAGGCCGATCGATCATGAGGGTGAGTTTTTCCATATAAAAGGGCCATTAAATATACCTATGCATCCTGCAGGCGATATTCCTTTGTTTCAAGCAGGGGCATCGGATATAGGAAGGCAATTTGCAGCAACTGTATCAAATGCTATTTTTGCAGCGACACCAGCTATTGAAGTTGGTATTGAAATGCGTAATGATTTACAAAAACGCGCTGTAAAGGTGGGGCGTATAATAGATGATATACGTTTATTACCTGGACTCTATTTTTTTATTGGCGATACATATGAGGAAGCATTAGAAATGCACCGTCAAGCACATGCACATTTAACTCTAGAACGTCGGTACAATGCTTTGGAATCAGTCATTGGTATGGATGTTCGTCATTTGGCACTTCACGATCATGTAAAAGTGGATATGTTGCCTCCGGAGGATCAAACAGTACGCAGTCAAACACATGCTGATCTGGTTCGTCGTTATATCATTGAAAACGAACCTCCTGTTGAGGTATTGCTAGCCCGTCCAGAAGTAATCGGCTCAGCTCATCTTGTGGCAATTGGTACACCACTGGATATTGTCACTCAAATCATCACTTTCTATGAGAGGGGTGCATTAGATGGCTTTATTGCTGTTCCAGGTGGACCTGCTAAATCTTTGGATTTATTCTTTAGTGATGTTATTCCTATGCTTGTTGAGAGAGGGTTATTTCGTGCTGAGTATGAGGGTAGTACATTACGTTCCCATTTAGGTTTAGATTTAGAAAACCACAAATAATTACCTTGGAATGGGAAAAGAGAAAGTGAAATAGGGTCTAAGCAACCTTTTCACTTTCTCGATTATTGATTTATTGACGAGAGTCTTTATTCCTAAATTGTTTTGGTGTGATGCCAGTAAATTTTTTGAAAACCTTAATAAAGTAGCTTTGGTCTGTAAAATTAAGTAATGAGCCTATGTCTAAGATTGGATAGTTCGTAAATGTTAATAACTTTTTCGCCTCTTCAATCTTTTGATGCTGAATACATTCACTAATGGATATTCCTACTTCCTTTTTAAATAGAGAGGAGAGATAGTTCGGACTTAAATGGCATAGCTCAGAAAGTTGATCGAGTGTTATATCACCATATAGCTGATTTTCGATAAAATGAATGCACGTTGTTATCGGCACTGAATACTTCTTTTTATTTGCATGCGATACACGGTTTGTGTAATCGTAAATAGCTTCTTCCATTAAAGAAAGAATGTCAATTAAACTACTTTGATCTTCAAGCTTTTGTATGTAAAAGTCACTTAACGTAAAAGCAGTTTCTTCATTTAAACCACCCTCAATTGCTGCACGGCAAATAAGCGCAATTCCTGTGATCATTAAATATTGAATACTTTTTAAACTATTGCGTTTTGATAGTACGCCAAGCTCTTCTTGCTCGACAATGGAATAGTTCAGCACTTCATTTAGTTTCTCCATCCGTCCATTTTTTACATAATCTAATAAAATTTTTTCATAGTACAGATTGGTATGAACAATATCATTTCTTCTTGCATAAGAAAGTTCTAGAGCTGTATCTTCCTCATGACGAATAAGCGGTTTTAATGCTTGATTATGATGAATGACGTCTGTTTTATTTATTTTTTTCCTGTAGATTGCATAATAAACAAATAAACTTATGGCTAGAGTTTGCTGATAATGCAAAATGGGAATTGTTTCATCATCTTGATAGACATTTTGCTTTACGGTATCGTCTATTTCTGGAGAAAGATAAGGTCCCACTACTATTGTCCCTATATAGGGAGCATCCATATTTAAGTTAATAAAGAAAAAATTAAATTTGGCACTTGAGAAGAAAATTGGGTAATCATTAGTTGCTGTACGATAAGGATATGCTTTTATTTGTTCTTTTAAAGAATCGTAAGATGAATGATTTTGAAACTCCTTTGATGTATATTCAAAGATAATTTCTTCTGACTCGTGGACATAGACCACAGGTAGATGGTGGGTTTCAAATATTAATTGACCTATGTATTGAAGATCGATTGTAGAAATTTCCATGTTGCTACACCTCAGTTCATATATGCTGTTATCCGATGAAAGCCATTACATTTTTTATTGTAAATACTTGAGAAAGTACTATTTAGTGTAGAATAATACAATAAATTATGTAGAAGTAGCAATAAAATAGACAATGAATTCAAAATGCTAGGGAGGAATGGAAGATGGATCTTTTAAATAAAATTGCAGTTGTAACGGGTGCTGGAAGCGGTATTGGAAGAGCCAGCAGTTTAAAGCTTGCTAGCAATGGTGCAAAAGTTGTGATCGTTGATTTCAACAAGGAAACTGGCGAAGAAACATTAAACTTAATTAAAGAGCAAGGTGGCGAAGGAATCTTCGTTCAGGCAGATGTTTCGAAAAGTGAAGATGTAGAGAAATATGTAAATGCTGCCGTTGAAACTTTTGGTCGTATTGATGTATTTTTCAATAATGCAGGAGTTATTCAAAAAATCTCACCTCTAACAGAGATTGCTGATACTGAATATGATCGTATTATGTCAATCAACGTAAAAGGTGTATTTCTTGGCTTAAAACATGTGATTAAAGTAATGGAAGGACAAGGTAGCGGCTCAATCATTAATACAGCTTCAACGGCTGGGGTACGTAGCGAGCATAGTATGGCTGTTTATTCAGCAAGTAAGCATGCAGTCATTGGTTTAACAAAATCTGCTTCATTGGAGTATGTGAAAAAAGGTATTCGTATCAATGCAATTTGTCCTGGTGGAGTGGAAACAGCGTTAACAAACAGTGTAACGGCAATGTTTGAAACAGGTGGCTATGTACCTGAGGAAATTCCAAATATGAGAATGGGACGCTATGCAAAACCAGAAGAATTAGCAGAAATGGTTGCGTTCCTAGCATCAGACAAAGCAAGCTATATGACAGGTTCCATTGTAGTCGTTGATGGCGGCTTAACATTATAAAATGAAGAAATCCAGTGAACAACTATTCACTGGATTTTTTGTTTGGTTGAGCAGCTATAAAGTGAATTTTTTGAGCTCAATCATTAATGTATCAGTCATTTTTTGAAGGTCGAAAATTTTTGCATTTATTTTTTCGAAGGATACGAGCTGTTCCTGCGTCGATGCTGAAATTTCCTCAGTACCAGCTGCAGTTTCTTCTGTAATCGCTGAAATATTTTCGATTGTACTATTCACTTGCTGGCTCATTTCATTTGTTTGCATCATTTCCTTTGTAAGATGCTGTAAATCATGATGTATATCAGTGATATGCGCAGTAATGGCTGCAAATGAATGTTCCGTTTCGAGCATTGATTGTGTTTGCTCATTTGAAAGCTCATGGCCTCGTTCAGCCGTAGCTAGAATGTTATCTATGCCGTCTTGAATATGAGTAACCATCGAAGAAATTAAATTCGTAGCATTCTCCGTTTCTGAAGATAGCTTTTTAACCTCGTCCGCTACGATGGCAAACCCTTTACCTGCTTCGCCGGCACAGGCTGCTTCAATAGCTGCATTTAAGGCTAACAAGTTTGTTTGACTAGCAATCGTATGGACAACATTAGCTGCTCCTTCGATTTCTGTTGTGAATTGTGAAAATTGAGTAACAGCATTTTTAATAGCTAGTGACGCGCCTTGAATATCCCTTGCAATGGTAGATTGTTTTTCCAATGTATATTGCCCATTTTGAACGGCATCCAATGCCTGTTTACCATGTATGGCTGATTGCTCCGTTGTGTGAGCAACAGACTTAAATTGATCCGTCATATTATTCATGAGGATCGCGACCGATTGAATATCTTCTGACATCGTGTAACTGCCTTTAGCTAATTCGTCGGTAGATGTTGCAACTTGATTACTGCCATCATGAATGTTATGCATATGGCTTGTCACATCTTGAGTAAATAAACTAACATCCTTGCCTATTTGATCGATGGACAGCACAGTGCCTTTTAAATTCGTCATCATCTGTGAAAAACTTTCTGTTAATCGATCAATCTCATAACGGCTGTTTGAATGATAGGAAAGGGTAGAGATATCTATTGTGAGATCCCCAGTAGCTGCACTCTGTGCACATTCTACAATTTGATTAATTGGTTTGGTAATTCTTTTAGCAGCCATATAGGAATAAACAATCGTTGCTAGGATTAATAAGATACTGCCTATGATGGTTGTTGTTATAATGAAACCAATTTTTTGTTTTGTTACTTGTATCATCTCTTGATACCATTCGTTCGTTTCTTTTTTCAGCAGATACATATCATTTAAAATGCCTTTAATTCGAAGAGACTGCTTTTTAATTTCTGGGCGATTGTTTTCTTGTAGGCCCGCTTTTGTAGCTTTTTCGAGCTCGGTGAATTTACCAGCAATTTTATCAATCAATTTCTGATGTTCTGGTATCTTCGTCAGAGAGGCCAACGCATCTAAATTAACTTTTGTTTCTTGTAGGATAGCAAGGGCTTCGTTTTTATTTGCCTCACTATCTAAATAGGTGTAGTTATTTAATGATTGGCTAGCAACGACTAAACTCTGTTCAAGCTCTTTCACTGAGAGTAATAGTGAGGTATCGTCTTGTGCCGTTGTTTGAATGGTAAATGTTTGAAAAATAATAAAACCAATCATACCCATTGCCAGCAAAATAGGAATCAGTGTATTCATAAATAATTTTTTTCGTAATGTCACTGGCTATTCCTCTTTTCTGCAGAAACTTTTATCGTGCCGGAAACAATGGCTTCGCGGGCTTTTTCAATAGCGGCTTGTTGCTCAGACGTTAATTTAATCACACGTATATCTGCTATTCCTACACCTTCCTCGGCTAGTCCTAGTGCTAAGGATTTTTCAGTTAACTTACCTTCTTCTACCAGTGTTTTCACGAGTTGAAAGACAGCATGGTCAACATTCTTTAGCATAGATGTGACGACTGTTTTTTCGGCAATATAAAATTGATCGATATCAACCCCTGCTGCATAAATACCCTTTTCTTCAGCTTTTTTTATCGCCCCAAAGCCTGTAAAACCGGCAGCATGGTAAATAAAATCAATATTATTTTGAATGTATTTATCTGCTATCGCTGCGCCAGCTTGTGTATCGTCAAAAGTACCTGCATAGTCACTCATAATTTCAATATTTGGATTTACATAGCGAGCTCCTTCTATAAAACCATTTTCAAAGTGATGGATAACAGGAGCATCCGCCCCACCAATAAAGCCGATTTTTCCTGTTTTGCTTGTCATAGCAGCCACCATACCTACTAAAAAGCTTCCTTCTTGTTCTTTAAAGGTAATAGAGATAATGTTTTCGACATCAGACTGTCCATCAATTAATATAAATTGTTGCTCAGGGAATTGCTTCGCAGTCTTTTCCAGTGCCTCCTGAACAGAGAAACCGAGACCAATGATGATATCATATTTTTCTGCTACAAGCTCGTTTAGTTTTTCCTCATAATTACCATCAGGAGCCTCTTTATAATCAAATAAAATGCCAAGCTCATCCCGTGCCTTTTCTAGCCCTTTAAACGCAGAATCGTTAAATGATTCATCACCGAGTCCTGCATCTGATAGTAAAACCCCTATCTTATAACTTTCTTTTGATGTTTCTGTCTGAGCCGATGAACAGCCAGCTGTTAACAGAGCAATCAAAAGACAAGCCACTATTAATTTTTTCAAAATGTGTACCTCCTGTTGTTTCGTGGTTTATAAAGTATATATCGGCAAAAAATTAATATTTTTAGTCTGATGTCAGACAACGATTAAAATAAATTTTTGTTTTGTATATAAGAATATATATCCAAATCTATATACATAATAAGTTAATAATATAAAGCTAGATTACTAATAAAGGAATTAATTTATTAAAGTTTCCAGTTTTTCATATATGTACAATAACTATAAAAGCCCAACGCAATATGCGTCGGGCTTTATTCTGGATTTTAGACAGCTCCAAATAATTTTAATAAATTAATAATAATGATACCGATAACACCAAAGTCTGAATCACCAAAGGTCGTACCTTCATAGCCAATGTCTCCCATAAAGATTAGAAGTATGGCTGGAATAAAGCTAATCAATAAACCGTTGGCAAAGGCACCCGACATGGCACCGATTCTGCCACCAGTAGCATTGCCGAAGACACCTGCTGCAGCCCCAGTGAAGAAGTGTGGAACTAGTCCTGGAACAATAACTTTAAGTCCAATGAAAGGAAGTATAAACATAGAAACAAGTCCAGCTAAAAAACTAAATAGGAAACCAATGATGACGGCATTCGGTGCGAAAGGGAAAATAGTTGGGCAATCTAGTGCTGGCTTTGTATTTGGAACAAGTTTATCAGCGATGCCTTTGAAGGCTGGAATAATTTCAGCAATTAACATCCGGACACCAGCTAAAATGATATAAACACCAGCGGCAAATGTAATCGCTTGCATGATGGCGAAAATAATAAAGTTAGAACCACCAGATAATTGAGCCTCAATATAGGAAGGTCCTGCGAAAAGGGCAACAATGACAAAGAATACACTCATTGTTAAAGAAATGGCGACAGATGTGTCTCGTAAAAAGCCCAGTGACTTAGGTACTTGTATATCTTCTGTCGATTTTGCTTTATTGCCAACAAGCTTTCCAATTTTAGCTGATACATAATAGCCAACACTGCCAAAGTGACCGACAGCAAAATCATCACTACCTGTTATTTGGCGGACTGTTGGTTGTAAAATAGCAGGGAACACTACCATACAAAGTCCGAGAATAATAGAACCGACGATTATAAGAGGTGTCCCACTCATCCCACCAACTGACAAGGAAGCCGCGATTAAACAAGCCATGAATAATGTATGATGCCCAGTTAAAAAGATATATTTTAATGGCGTAAATCGCGCGAGTAATAAATTCATAATCATCCCAAATACCATAATCAGTGCAGTAGCTGTACCAAAATTAGTCTGAGCTGCAGCCACGATGGCTTCATTGTTAGGAATGACTCCCTGTACTTGAAAGGCATGATCAAACATTTTACTAAAATGATCTAACGAGCCAATTAAGACAGTTGCGCCTGCCCCAAGGATCACAAAGCCCATAATTGTTTTTAAAGTACCTGAAAGAACAGTGGAGCTTGATTTCTTTTGAATGAGTAAACCAATAAATGCGAATAGGCCGACTAATATAGCTGGTGTTCCTAAAATGTCATGCATGATAACATCTAACATACCAACACCTCATCCTATCCAAATTTTTTTGCTCAAAGCCAAGGTTCAAGCTTTTCTTTAATCTCCGATATATTCATCATATTAACGATACTCACAATGATTGCGTTGTCTTTCGCTAATTCATTCACAATATCAGCCGCACCTAAATAAATATCAGCCTTCTCCGCCTTTGCGGATGCTAAATCTGTATGCGTCACCTCTGCCTCTTTACCCAATACCTCTAATGCCTTTTTTACATTTAATTCTAAAATAAAGCTACTCCCTAATCCGCTACCACACACGACTAAAATTTTCATCCTGTTGACTCCTTTGTCGTATATTGTTTGATTTTCTCCCATATCGCATCTTCATGCTGACAGGCAATAAGGCTATCAATCTGATCTGAATCTTGTAACACTACTGTCAAATCAGCCAATGCCTGTAGATGTGAAGCATTGTCCGTTGCAGCTAAAACGATAATTAAGAAAACAGGGTGATTAGGGCTGAAAAAAACAGGTTTCTGTAACCGTAGCAAACTCATTGCTAGTGCATGAACACCGTCTGTTGGCCGTGCATGTGGTATAGCCACTTTCGGTGTAATAACGACATAAGGACCATATTGCTCAATGGATTGAATCATTGCCTCGATATAGCGTTGCTCAATTTTGTTTTGACGTACTAATGGGTTGGCAGCTAAACGAATAGCTTCTTGCCATGATTGCACAAAGTTTGAAAGTTGGATACAATCCTTTGTCAGCAATTGGGTTAGCAAATACACTCCTCCTTTCTTTATAAAAATATCCCCATTGCATTTTATTACGGCTATCTGCGGAATTATGTCAGAACAGAAGACATTTTTAATTGCTTTGCTACTTTGTCAATCGACAGTTTGACAAACTCATCAATGGTATTATCTAAGCGCGTTTTAGGATAGATAAATTGTATCTTTCTATTAAGAGTCACATCCTGTAAATCCTTTTTCATTAGTAGACCTGATTTTAATTCTTCCTCTATTAAGGCATCAGAGACAAAGGCCAAGTTTTTCCCGAAGGTCAGCATCTTTTTGATTGTACTCACGGAATCCAGCTCGATGGTATAAGTAGAAGGCTGAAAAGGGTCCATCCACTTTTCGATGAAGTGATTTGTAGAGCTAGAAGAGGTATGCAATAAAAGCTTATTTTTAAGAATATCCTCTTTGGTGATGTCCTTTTTGGTAGCCAGTTCATGTGTCGGACTTAATGCCAAAACGAGTGCATCTTCCCCAATTGTCTCGTAATGAAGGGCGGTATTTTCCTGTTTAGTCTCCATGATGAATCCAAAATCTAATTCTTGAAGGGCTACTTTTCTTTCGATTTCAGGTGCCGTTTTAACTTCTAACGAAATACGAATCTCTGGATAAGCCGTTGAAACTTGATGAATTAAATCTGGCATAAAAATATGTGCAGGTAATCCACTTGCCCCGAGTCGTAGGGAACCAATATGTCCAGCTAAAAGGTTTTCAATAAAGCGATTCATATCCTTTTGGTGCTGTACGATTTGACGAGCATAGTGATAGACGCCTTCGCCTGCTTCCGTTAAGCGGTATCCCCCTGCATTTGTACGAAATAAACGAATACCATATTCTTCCTCAATAGAACGAATGTGAAAGGACACTGTTGGGGCTGTAATGCCAAGTTCTTTGGCGACAGGAGCTAATTTCTTTAACTCAACAAGTAGGCAAAATGCCTGTAATTTTAAATTATTCATTTTATCCTCCTAAAGCAAATTAGAAAAAATCTTGCATTTACTTTAGTTTATTAGATTTTTTTTAACGAGTTATTAATAATAGATTAATATTTTCTAAATATCTGGGATTTATAGTTGTAAGTAACGAGGAGGATACTTATGAAAATCTCATTATCTAATATCGAGAAAAAATATGGGCAATCTCAAGCATTGTGGCCTATTAATGTGGAGTTAGATCAACAATTCATTACCATTCTCGGGCAATCAGGCTGTGGTAAAACAACTCTATTAAAGTTGCTTGCAGGTCTTGAACAGCCAACGAAAGGGGAAATTCGATTTGATGATACCGTGATTTATTCTTCGGCATCTCGTAATAATGTCAAACCGAATAAACGCAATATCGCTATGGTTTTTCAAGATTTTGCCCTGTGGCCACATATGACCATCTTTCAAAATATCGCCTTTGGTTTAAAGGGAATAATTGCAAAGTCTGACATTCCAGCACGTGTCGAGCATGTGATGAAATTAGTAAAAATGCAAGGGTTTGAGAAACGCAAGCCAGGGGAGTTATCTGGTGGACAGCAGCAACGCGTGGCACTAGCGAGGGCATTGGCAACAAATCCTAAATTGATTTTATTTGATGAGCCTTTATCTGCCCTTGATGCCGTTCTTAGAGAGCAAATGCAAGATGAGATCATGCACCTTATTCATGAGCTTGATTGCCAAGCCATTTTCGTTACTCACGATCAAACAGAAGCGATGACAATGTCTGATCAAATTATCGTCATGGAGGCAGGAAGAATTGCACAAATCGGCTCCCCTGAGGAAATTTATCGTGTCCCAGCAACGCCATATGTTGCAGATTTTATTGGTAAAGTAAATTGGTTTCATAATGGACAATCGATTGTGCGCCCTGAAGGCGTATCTCGAATACAACGCCCAGGCACTATTGAGAAGCAAGCGAAGATTGTGAAAAGCACATTTGTGGGAGATCGTTACTTAGTACAAGCTCAAGTGGAAGGAAAAGCATGGAGCTTTTACGAGAATCAGCCGCTAGAACATGGAAAACGACTACAAGTATTTATTGATGAAAATCAAATCTATCAAATGGAGGGTTAACATTGAAAAAACGACGTTTCAAATTATGGGCAACTGCAGGGATTCTCCTGACACTAGCATTAGCTGGTTGTGGTAACAAACAGGTAGAGAATGTTGATCAAGCTAGTGCAAAAACACAAGAGGATAAAGTATTAACGGTGTATTCTGCTGGCCCTGATGGCTTAGCGGCAAATATCCAGCAAGCTTTTGAAGAAAAAACAGGTATTAAAGTTGAAATGTTTCAAGGAACTACAGGTAAAATTCTTTCTCGTTTAGAAGCAGAGAAAAATAATCCTGCAGCCGATATTGTTGTACTTGCCTCCGTAGCCTCTATGGATGGTCTAAAGGCAACAGAACAGCTACAAAGCTATAAAGATGCTGAAAATAAAGACAAAATCAATAGTGCTTGGTCTGATGGAGAAGGGTATTACTACGGCTACAGTGCCTCCGCATTAGGTATTGCTTATAATACAAAAAATACAACACAGGCACCGACTGATTGGGCAGATTTAGCAAAAGCTGAGTGGCAAAACAAAATCAATATACCTGATCCGAGTTTATCAGGTTCTGCTGTCGATTTCTTATTTGGCTATACGGAGGCAGAGAAAACAGCTTGGGATACGGTTGATACATGGAAGAAAAATGGCTTACAAGTAAATGGCGCGAATAAAGAAGCGTTAGATGCAGTCATTACGGGTGAGAAAAATGCCACGATTGCAGGCGTAGATTATATGGCTTACAAAGCAAAAGCAGACGGAGAGCCAGTGGAGATCATCTATCCGAAAAGTGGTACTGTAGTTAGTCCTCGTGCTGTCGGTATTTTGAAGGAAGCAAAACATGTAGAAGCAGCAAAAGCATATGTTGATTTTTTATTATCAGATGAAGGACAAAAGCTTGTAGCAGATGCTTACTTATTACCAGGAAATAAAGATATTGCTGTAAAAAATCGTGCGGCATTAGATGAAATTCCTCAGTTAAATGTTGAGTGGGGTGGTGCTGAAGCCAAGCAACTTGAATTACTAACGAAATTTAACGATTTATTTCGTTAAGTAATTGGGAGGTACAAACACCTCCTTTGAGTTTTTAAAAAGAAGGGTTGAAGTGTCATGATAATGGAAGGAAGACGAGCTTTTGGAGTTTTATTGACGATTGTCGTCGTATTTGCTATCGCTCCTTTGATCGCAATTTTGATTTATACCTTTACAAAAGAGGGGCAATTTGATTTTTCACAGTTTAGCCGAATGTTTGCACATGAAAGATTATGGCAGACACTTGGAAATTCAATAGGTTTAGGGATTTTCGTTATCCTAGGTACAACGATTATTGCCTTTCCTATGGCATTTATACGAACGAAAACAAGCTTATATAAACATGAATGGCTCGATATTATATTAACCATTCCATTTATGACACCCCCTTATATTGGTTCTATGGGTTGGATATTGTTTATGCAGCATAATGGTTTTCTTCAACAGTTACTTCCAGGTGCTGCTTGGTTGACGGATTCATTCTTTTCCTTATTTGGCATGGTCATGATTATGAGCTTACATCTCTTTCCGTTTTTGTATTTAATGTTAAGAAATACATTGCTACGAATTAACGGCTCCTTTTTGGATGCAGCATTGATTTTTGGACGAAATCCTTGGAGAAATTGGATAAAAGTCGTTTTGCCACTTATCCTTTCAAGCTATGTCTTAGGAAGTTTACTGATTTTCATCAAAACACTTGCAGAATTTGGAACGCCAGCTACATTTGGTAGTCGGATTGGATTTCAAGTATTTACAACAGAAATTCATTCGTATCTATCAAGATGGCCAGTCGATATTAGTATGGCTACTTCTTTGTCTTTATTTCTACTATCAGTCTGTTTAGTGATCTGGTATTTCCAAAATCTAATTGGACGTAAATTTACTTATGGCGTGCTTTCAGGGAAAAGCCCTGCAAAACGAAAGGTAACAGATAAATGGTATGTAAGAGTCGCTTCATGGACTTTTGTGGGGATTGTTCTCTTGTTGTCCATTGGTATTCCTTATTTCTCCATTATCGTGACCTCTTTGCAAAAGGTGAGAGGAGATGGTTTACACGCAGGGAATTTTAGTCTTGCCTCCTATCAGGAAGTATTCACAGGTGGCAGTGCAGAATTAACAGCATTTTTAAATAGTATCGTTTTTTCCATCATTACGGCTATTATAACTGCAATTGTTGGTTTACTGATTGCCCTCTATATTAAAAAAGGAGAAACGAAGAAACAGCAAGTATTAGATTTCTTTAGTTTAATGCCTAACATTATTCCTGGTATTGTCTTTGTTGTGGGATTGATTATGTTTTGGAATGCCCCTTGGCTTCCAGCAACTATCTATAACACAAAGGCGATGGTTGTCGTCACGTACTGTGTTCTTTTCTTGCCTTATTCTGTGCAATATATCAAATCTTCGTTTTCCCAATTAGATGCTTCCATTTTTCAATCAGCGGCTATTTTTGGTCGTAGCCATTGGGATATTTATCGTCGAATCATTCTCCCGTTATTAATGCAGGGCATACTTACGGGCATGATGATGACTTTCATTATTTCAATGCGAGAGCTAGTAGCAGGTCTCTTAATTTTGCCACCTTCTGTTGAAACAGGTGCAACGTTTATTTATAGCCAATTTGAGCAAGGAAATGTAGGGGTTGGGATGGCCGTGGCGGTCATTACTGTCTTTATGACTGTGATCTTCATGTTTCTTTTAGATTGGCTGCAAAGACGGGGAGGACAAGCCAATGCTTAATATTGAAATTTTAGGTGGGGTTGGGGAGTACGGGCGCAATTGCTTTTATATCGAAAATCATGGAAAGGCGATTTTACTGGATTGTGGCGTGATGAAAAACTCACAAAAGACCCCACCGGATTTAACACCTGAACATGTTGAAAAACTAGGGGCAGTGTTTATTTCTCATTCCCACATCGACCATGTAGGCGCATTGCCATTGCTTGAAAAAATGGGCTACACAGGACCAGTACTGATGAGTCACAGAACTGCTCAGCAGCTTCTACAACCTATTCCACATATCCGTACTTTTCATCCAGATTCAAGAGGAACGTGGATAAGGGTTAATGCTGGTCTTGCCTTTCAATGGGGGTATAGCGGACATTTGATTGGAAGTGTATGGTACAAAATTCGATTTTTTGATAAGATGCTTTTTTTCTCGGGTGATTATGTCAGCGATTCTTATTTATTAAAGGCAACCTTGCCAGAAGAAGATGGAACGATTTATGATGTAGCGTTTATTGATAGTGGTCATGTTGAAAAATGTATTGATAATCGTGAAGTGTTGCAAAAATTGTTAAATTATGTAAATGAACATCCGAACAGCCCTTTTGTTTTTCCATCATCCTTTTCTGGGAAAACAGTCGACATTGTCACCTATCTTGCTCAGCAAACTTCGCGAGCAATCTGTGTAGATACTGAATTACAGTCACTGTTTAAGCAGTATGAGGAAGAACCTGAAAATATTTGGCCGCACAGATTGGTGTTACAAGTGGGTCACAAGCAATGTTCTGACAGTAACCATGCACTCTATTTTGTAAGGGAACAGGATGAAGTTCGACTTGAGGAACTAGCGAAGGAGTATCCAACAGCCATATTCATCCCAACAGGGTATTCGCGTCAGTCATTCAAACAAGATGTTTGGAATCAACCGGCTAAGGAATTTTTTTATAAAACGCATCCAGACTATCAGGATATTATTTCGCTATCGCAAAGTATTCATGCACGACAAACTATTTATTTTCACAGTCCACATACAAATTTAGAAACAACCTTTCAAAAGGAGGAAGTAAATAATGGCTAATTTGAAGAAATGGGCATTTTATATGTGTTTAATGGGTTTGACGATAATCAGTATGATGAGTGTCAATACAACACAGGTGAAAGCAGCAATAGAACCAGGTCATGAAATTAAATTTAATATCAAATCAGAGCTCTTTACGGATTCAAAAATAGCAAATGTTTTTCAAGCAACTAAAAAAGACGATGTGAAAATTTATTTCTATGATACACCTGATAAAATGTTTCTCGGTAACGATTATATCCACCGCTTACGTGTTTATAAAGGTAGTAATAAGATGGATATTACCTATAAAAAGCGTTTTTTAAATACACCGTTGAACGATGCGATTGCTGAGACAACAAGTCATGGCTTTATAGGCTCAGAATCCAATTATAAATTTGAACTAGATATAAAAGGGGACCAGCGTACATTTACCATTAGCCGTAAAGAATCTCTGAAAACAACTTCAAATGTGTCTTATGATACTGTGGATACGAGTGCTGCTAAAAAACTCATCCTTGAAAATTCACCAAAGAAAATTCTAAATTGGGATTCAGAAGCATGGTATAAAAATATATTATCTCAAGCTGTTGTATTTGGTCCTGCCAATGCTACTACCTATAAAGGAAGCTTTTTAGGGCATGAAGCGGATATTGAGGTGTGGCAGTACAAAGGAGAAATTATGGTTGAGCTTTCTACAAAGATAGATAATGGCGCTCAAGCAGCTATTATCGAACAGCAGTGGTATGATTATTTATTATCCGAGGGCTATTTAAGTGAGGATCAACGTGGTAAAACAACATTTGTAATGGATAAATAATAAGCACTATAATAAATTCGCAACATTTTGAAACAATGAGCAGGATATTCTTTCCTCATTGATAGAAATGTTGCGAATTTTTTCTTGGTAAAAAGAGATGATAAAAAGTAGGTCCATATTTGTTCTAACTTTGGTAATTTCGCTTACACTTACTATAGGACGAACTTTGGGTGATATGAGGGGGAAATGACATAGCTAAAAAAATGGGCATTGTTATGCTACTATTTTTCGGTGTTTACGTGCTTTGTATGTACTGGTATATATTCCATAGTGGTGGGGGAAAAATACCTAGTGCCTTACAAGGAACTGTTGCAGATCCAGTGATGTTTATGTCTGGTAAGGAACTTTTTTTAAGTGGTGAATATTCTAAAATACGGAACTTTCTATTCTTTGTAGCTACACCTTTAGAATGGCTTGTTTACTTCATGATTTTATTGTTGGGCGTTTCACGTTATTTCGAGAAAGTGACCACATCCCAAACAAAGTGGAAGCTTTTGCAAAATGCAGGCTACTTATTCTTATTGTCAGTTTTATTATATGTTGTTTTATTCCCGCTTGACTATTATCGATATTATCTCAGTAAAAGCTATGGTATTAGCACACAAGCATTTGGGTCTTGGATGAAGGATGGTGTCATTGATTTTTGGGTGAACTTTGGAATGACCTTGATCATTGTAACAGTGCTCTATTGGCTCATTAAAAAGAGTGAGAAAAGATGGTGGCTCTATGCATGGCTATTAACCATCCCCTTTACAATCTTTGTGATGTTCATCCAACCAGTTGTGATTGATCCTTTGTACAATGATTTTTATCCGTTAAAAAATAAAGAATTGGAAACCAAGATACTATCACTTGCTACCCAGGCACATATCCCAGCAGAACATGTTTATGAGGTCAATATGGCTGAAAAGACCAATGCCTTAAATGCTTATGTGACAGGGATCGGCAGCAATTCGAGAATTGTCCTTTGGGATACTACATTAAATAGATTAACGGATAATGAAATTTTGTTTATCATGGCACATGAAATGGGGCATTATGTTGAAAAGCATATTTATTTTGGCATTGCAGGTTATCTTTTATTAACCTTAGTGGGTTTATGGCTAACGGCCAAAATGATGCGACGCTTGGTTGCAAGGTATGGACAGGTATTCAAAATTAATAAAATTAGTAATATCAACTCGTATCCATTGTTTTTACTAATTACCTCCATTTTATTATTTGCTTCCAATCCCGTATCGAATTTCGTATCAAGATATCAGGAATCGAGAGCTGACCAATATGCCATTAACATGATGAATGATCGAGAAGCGGCTGTAACGGCATTTCAAAAGCTAACGATTTCAGGTTTAAGCGAGGTCAACCCACCGCTTTTGGTGAAATGGTTCCGTTATACGCATCCACCGATGTTGGAGCGTATCTATAAGGTCGCTGATACTGGTGAATACAAGCAAAAGGGACCTTTAAAGGAAGAACAGAAGAAAAAGTAAGTAGAAAGGTTTTCCTAATGGAGAAGTTGGGTAGTCTATGAAAAAGATGTATCAAAATTTGGTCGTATATAGGGGACATCATTATGCGTAATGTGATTATTATTACACTTTCTTCCATTATAGTGGCCTTTGCTTATAATTTTTTGTTAATTCCTCATGAAATTTTAAGTGGTGGATTAAGCGGTATTGCCATTATGCTTGGTATTATTACCCCTTTGAATACTGGGGTGTTAAATTTACTTCTGAACTTGCCTTTACTGATTTTAGGTGTGATGAAGCTTGGTAAGCGATTTATCAGCTATACGATCCTATCTGTGGCTGTTTTATCAGTGAGTTTATATATCATTCCAATTTACAAGGCGACACAAGAGCCAATTCTTGCGTCATTATTTGGTGGAGTCATCGTAGGTGTTGCGATGGGGATGATTTTCCGAGCAGCTGGCTCATCTGGTGGATTTGATATTATTGCCATGCTACTAAGCCGTAAACGTGATTTTCCGCTTGGTACTTTACTTGCTGCCATGAATGGTGTGGTAGTAGCAGCTTCTGGCTTTGTCTTTAGCTGGGATGCGGCTTTATTAACGCTTGTTTCCATTTATGCAACGGGAAAAGTAGTTGATACGATTCATACAAGCCATATTAAATTAACACTCATGATTATTACGAGTAAAGGCGATGAGGTCAAACAGCAGTTGTTAGAAAAGCTTCATCGTGGAGTAACTATTATCGATGCGAAAGGAGCCTATTCTGGCGAAGGTCGTAAAGTGTTAATTACGGTTATTACACGCTATCAACTTGCTGATGTAAAAAGTACAATCAAGGAAACCGATCCTAAGTCGTTTGTGAATATCTTGCAGACAACAGAGGTGATGGGGATGTTCGACCGAGGTACAAGTAAATAACGCTATTCGTAACACACGTTTTGGATTATACTAACTATAATCGAACGTGTGTTTTTTTATTGTAAAGCAGACCTCTAGAGGAGGGGTTGGAAAGGGGAATGGAAGATGGATAAGGAAATGATTCATGCTTATTGTCTACAACTTCAAGGAACAACTTATGACTATAAGGAGGAGTGGCAAGCAGATCGCTATCATATTGGTGGGAAGATGTATGCCATGATTGGGGGAAATGCGACAGGTAAACCTGTACTTACGTTAAAATGCGAGCCGGCGCGAGCAGAGGAATTACGAGAAGCCTATGACAGCATCATACCTGGCTATTATATGAATAAAACGCATTGGAACTCTATTTATATGGATGCTGAGGATGTCCCTATGGATTTGGTAGAGAATCTTATTAAGCATTCATACGAGCTTGTTTTCAGTAAATTAACGAAAAAAGCGCAGCAGGAAATCTGTGACTAAACGATTGGTTGGTTTACATAACTTTCATTTTTTGGTTGGCTAATAATATCCATAAACCTGTTATACATGAGAGTGTATTGGCTTTCAGTACTAGTAAATTGAAAAAACTTACTATTCAATGACATTACTTTAACGAATGATTGTGAAACTCTTAGCTTCAGGACTTGTACCAAAAAGGGAACTTCTGGGATTTGAGTTCGGTATTCTATTTATTGGCTCTCAAATTAATATAAAAAGTTGTTTTATGATAAAGGTAAAGGATGTTTTCATATTCTTTACCTTTTGTATTGGGCTATATGGATATTAAAGGAAATGAAGCCATAAAAGCATATCCAGTTAGATTAAAAAACAGTTATTTAGATTGTTATAGGGTGGTTGAAATATGAAAAAAATCTTGTTACTAATTATAGTTATTTTAAGTGTCTTATTATTTCTATCAGGGTATCGCCTTACGGCATCAAGCGCTGCAAAAGCAAATTTTTTTATGACACCTGAGTATAAGAATGTTGAAAAGATTCAAGAAGGAAACGATATTTTTTATTTGTTTAAGAGTGATAAAAAAGAAATCTATCAAACTGTTTTGGTACAAAAAAATGTACTTCTATATAAAAGGGTATATGCTACGAGTATCGCTTCCACGAATGATTCTTTAGAAACAATAGAGGCATGAGCTATCGTTTGCATTATGAAGGAACTTTGTTTGTTGTATTATCTCATGATGAAAATGCCTCATATATAACAATTAACACGAAGCAAGGGATTATCAAAAAATCCATTGAACATAGCAAAATAGTTTCGTTTTATATACCTTATGCGCAGCAAATTGATTTATTAGAAGCTGTTGCTTATGATAAGAACGATCATCCAATCTATTATTATGGCTATGATGATGCTGATAATTTGAGATGGAATCGTGTAGATGAGTAAAAAAATAGCTGAGGGAACTGTTAAATTTTCATTTGCTTGTTCACTCAGCTATCTATTGGATAAATACTAAGAATTATAACCACGCTCGCCATAAGGATTTAGCGTGTCTAGCCATTTTTGTTCTAGCTTTTCAAGCTCTTTTTTGGCATCGAAATAACCCTCTTCCTTCTTCTTTAAATACTCAACGATTTTCACCTCGAAAGCATCTTGACCAAATAAATTGTAATCTGCCTGAAGCTCCTTATTCGTATGTGTATTAGTTTTAAGCATAAATTGAAAGCCATTTAATCGTTTCAAATTATTAAAGCTACCGACAAATACTTTATCTGTTTGTAAATTTGTCATTGTAAAAACGCCCGCTTCAATTTTCATGTCCTTATACATTTCTTTTAGCTCTTTTTTATGATCCATTTTAATTACCTGCCTTCTTATTTTTTAACCCAGTAAGCACTACCATCAGCTTGGCGGTCCAGAAAACCGTATTCAATTAAGTAGCGGCGTATATGAACATAGTCTTCATACATTGGTTTGATGATTTCATTCAATTCTTTTTCTGTATATTGCTTTTCTTTGTCAAAAAGCATAGTGATGGCACGAAGTACTACAATTTTTTGTTTTTCACGCTTAGGAAAACGAACTAACTCCTTGCCAACACCGTATGGAAATAATTTCGCCAATAATTGTTGTTCTTCTGAGAGAGTGACGTTATAGCGATCGTCAACCATTGTAGCTGTTTTATGAATAGGCACAAATTTTTCCTCCTTCTGGTCTTGCTCCTTCAGTAACTCCATCATCACCAACAATGTTTTGGCTTGGCGTTCCTTTTCTTTTAAGGCAAAACGGTGGTGACGAATGGTCGTGGCACTACCAATCTCTAATTCCTCTTTTATTTCCTGATCTGATTTGCCTTCATAAAATAAACGTAAAATATGACTTTGATGCTCTGTTAAGCCTGTCATTTTTTTATTGAGACCATTTAAATAATGAAAAACTGATTGGTGTGCCTTCGTTATATGCTGCTGCATCATTTTTTCAGCTTCATACAGTAAGCCTTCATATGGATAAATAATTCCTTTTTCTATCTTTTCACTACATAGCAGACAAGTGAAATGTGTCGTATCGTCAATGTAACCTTTTTTGAGATCGTCGATTGGCGCTTGCCAAAACAGTTCATTTACATCCATTGGGAATCCTCCGATAAAACAAACAATTTTTATATTTGTTTATTAATTTATATTTAAAATACCAAATTGTTTGCTATAAAGCAATAAAAAAACATCGTTTTCAAACGATGTGTAAATATGTTGGCAAAAAATTTATTTATATTTTCTTTTAAACAGTAGGATGGATACTATTGCTAGTACGAGAATTGTACCAACGATAACAATAATACTTGTTGAGGTACTGAGGATATTTCCTTGTAGCTCGTAGACAATGCCAAAATTGATTTTGTAGTCTTCTACATAGGAAGCGGGTACATCTTTAAAGACATTTGTTATGGAGCTTTCCATAAATGTGTTTCGTAATAGTACTGTGGTATGACTGATTGGGAAATACATGATTAAATTCTGAGCAAAGCCTGGTAGTGCACCAAGAGGGACATAGACACCGCATAAAAATCCGAGTACTGTACCGACAATTGTTCCTAATGTTGAGAAGGCATTTTGTGTCGACACAAATAACGAAAGAAATAAATTAAAGACACTCGCGAGTAGGACAGATAGAAATAAAATGCCAAGTACCTGAACAAAATGCCCTAGACTTAGAAGTTTCCCACCCGTTGCTACAATAAAAATTTCACAGCCAATTAGTGCGATAAAGGAAAAAATACTACCGATTATCAAGGCATTGAGTACATAGCTCATTTGTATAGTTGCACGGGAAAGGGGGGCAGTTAAAAAATCTGCCTGTGCTTTTGTTTCCTGGTCCTTTATGGCAATGCCATATGCACCAAGTGTTGTAGTAACGGCAATCATCGATAGTAAACCCGCTACAAGCCATTCGTTAACCATTGTGATCAGTTCAGGCGTAGCTACAGTTATACGTTCAATCGCATCTACCTGCATTTTTTGGAGAAAGACGGCGTAAAGCACTATGACTATAATGACCGACAGTAGAGAGAAGAAAACTTGTGTTTTATCCCGCCTAAATACTTTACTATTTCGTTGGACTAAACTCATTAACGCTTCCACTATGCAACACCTTCCTCTGCCATTATATGAAGAAAGACATCGTCCATAGTTCCTTTAATTACTTCAAAGGAGGCAATGAGTGGCTCTGCTTTCTTTAAAAGAGAGAGAGCTTGCAGAGTAGATTCCAAACGGATTGTATAGATCTCCTGTTTCTCGGTATAGGTAATGGCGTGTTCTTCAAGCCATTTAGCACCGTCTAGTGGATTATTGAAAACAACAGCCATAGAGTCGTAGGCATACTTTGTTTTCAACGCATCAGGCGTACCTTGTGCGACAATTTTTCCTTCCTTTAAAACAAGGACTTGATGTGCGACTGTCGCTTCCTCCATATAATGGGTCGTTAAAAACACAGTCATATTCGTTTCGAGTTGAAGCTGCCTAATGGCCTGCCAAACAAATTGTCGCGTTTGTGGATCTAAGCCGGTTGTAGGTTCATCTAGAAATAAAATAGTTGGACGATGAATAAGTGCACGTGCGATATCAGCTCGTCTTTTTTGACCGCCTGATAATGTGCCGTATTTTTGCTTTTCAATATCATCTAAATGCAAATACGAAGACACAAATTGATAGTTTTCAGCAAGTTGTGTTTTCGATAATCCATATGTTCTGCCTCGGTGTAGAATGTTTTCGCGCACTGTTAATCGTGTATCTAATAAACTTTGTTGGAAAACGACGCCGATGGATTTGCGGATATCTGCATTATCATTGCTTACGTCAAGTTTGAAGCCATTTATGGTCACATTGCCACTAGATTTTTTTAGTAATGTACAAAGGATTTCAATCGTTGTCGATTTACCAGCACCGTTCGCCCCTAAAAAAGCAAAGAGAGTGCCCTGTTCAACCGTAAATGAAATACCATTAACAGCATTATGTACACCATATTGTTTACATAAATTTTCAACTTTTATCGCGAAGGTCATTCTGATTATTCCTTTCTCTTTTGAATTTCTTGATTCATTTTTTCAATATCGTTTAATTGAAGGATATAAAGAATACACCAAACTATGAAGTAAATAATGGCTTCAGATATTAGCACATATTTCACACCTGCATGCTTAAACCAGCCACCAAAATAGCCTGCAATCAAGACACAAATTGTCACAGCGATTAAATGCAAAAGAAGCTGCACCATAAAAGGAAGTGGTTCAATATCAAAAATGAAGGAGACGAGTCCGATAGCAATACCAAGAATGGCTGCGATAATAATTTGCTCCAATAATTCTGTTCCTGACGCCACCGCATTATTTGAAAGGACGCTAAGTGTCACTAAGACATAAGAAGAGCTAAGGGAAATGAGTAACCCGATAATCATCATGCGTAAATATTTCATGCTATAAATCCCTCCCAATACCCAAGTGTCGCTTCAGTTCTTTTATATATTTACGACTGACATGAATAGTGACATCATTTTCAAGTAGTAATTGTGTTGTACCGATTTTGCCCATTTGAATAGAGGCGATTTTATGGATATTGACTAGTGTAGATTTACTTACTCGTACAAAGTCTTTCGCTAACTGTGCCTCAAGTTCATATAATTTTCTTTTAGACTCAAACTCTTGCTCATCCGTTTGCAAAAATACTTTGGCATCCTCTGCATAGATGGAATAAATATCAGTAATTTTAAGTAGATGAATTTCTTGTTGAAAATAACCATCTAGCATGGTTGTTTGGGATGCTTGCAATTGCTGCATCAGTCTTTCAATTTGTTCGTTGTATTCTTTAGCATGTATATGAACCTCTGTTTCTTCAAGTTCATGATGGATCGTTAAATGAATTTTCATGGGAGGCCTCCTTTACTTTCCCCATGAGAGGAGAAAACGCTGAATCAGGTAATAATAATGTAGCATAGAAAATTTTAGTAAAGGGAAATTGTTGGGTAAGAGGTTCAATTTCATCAATAACAGGTTCTTTTTTAGCGATAGCATACAATACAAAAGTCGCTTCAATAGAAAAAAAGGTTAAGAAACCTCATAATATAGTAATCTAGTCAAAAGGGGTTGCTAGTATGTTTGTTTTGAGTAAGCATATGTTAATCACATTATGCATTGGCCTAATAGGTGCTGTCGTTTTTCAACTATTACATATACCTATGCCTTGGTTACTAGGCGCGATTACAGCAGTACTTATCGTGCAATTGTCAACCAACGTACAATTGAGATGGCACTCTTCCTTCCGTAATTTTGGCTTAATCGCAGCGGGCTACTCTATTGGCTTTGCCTTTACACCAGAGGCAGTACAAGGTATTAAGCATTTCTTAGGGAGTATTGTCGTTTTAAATGTGATATTTATTTTATTATTTTTTGGTGTCAGTTATTTAATAGCCAAACGTACAGATTTGGATTTTGCAACGGCATTGACATGCTGTGTACCTGGTGGCATGGCACAGGTTATGGCCTTTGCTGAGGAGCAAGGCGATATGGATATGGTGGTCATTACGTTCTTTCAAATCCTCCGTGTTCTTTTAATCGTCGGCTTTGTCCCGCTAATGTTGACAGATGTTGGTGGAAACAGCCCTATGAACGATGGAATATATACATGGGGTCTTGTTGGTATACTAATTATTTGTGGCTTAGCAGGGTGGCTTGCTCAGAAGATTAAAATTCCAACAGGTTATATGCTTGGCCCAGTATTTTTATTGATGGGAATTAATATGGTGGGGATAGAAGTGCCTAGAATACCCATATCCCTTCTACATATTGCTCAATTGATGATTGGAATCCATATCGGGTTATTGTTGAAAAAAGAAGATCTACATTTATCGAAGAGGCATATTTTTTATGCATTTGTATCAGCTGGCATTTATATCGGTGCAGCGTATGGTTTATCATTTTTGATGAAAAGCCTATACAGTCTCGACTTTAGGACAGGCTTTTTAAGTATTGTACCTGGGGGACTTGATCAAATGGGGATTATTGCGGCTTCTGTACATGCCAATGTGACAATCGTCACAGCTTTCCAACTCTTCCGAATCCTTGTGATCTCAATTTTCCTTGTGCCTGTGGTCAAAATGTTTGTGAAAAAAGTGAAAACATGAGGGACAATCCCTCATGTTTTTTTGCTACTTATTTTAATATTTAAATTGATGGATCAAATCTTGCAATGTTTCGGCATTCATTGTTAGCTGTGACGCTGTCTGATTAATATCATCCATTGATAGTAGATTCGTTTCAGCAATTTGTGTGACGACTTTAGATTGTTCTCGGGCATCCATGGCAATTTCGGCCATAATCTGTGTTGAAGCATTAGCCTGTTCAATTCTTGCATACAACTCTTCTGCTATGCCTGAAACCTCTTGAATTTTAATTGTCACAAGTGACACCTTTGTTGTAATATCTTCAAAAGCCTTGCTTGTTGTGTAGACAACCTCAGCGCTTGTAGTGGCTTCTTGTTTACTTTGTTGCATATGCACCCGTGCTTCCTTAGATAGTTGTTGCATAGTTTGAATTGTCTCTGTAATTTCTGCTGCGGAGGTTTTGGATTGTTCAGCAAGTTTACGAACCTCTTCTGCAACTACCGCGAAACCTTTGCCATGTTCACCCGCCCGTGCTGCTTCTATCGATGCATTGAGGGCTAATAAATTCGTTTGATCAGCAATAGCATGAATAACCTCCACAATCTCATCTATTTTAATTGCATGTGTATCAAGTGCAGCAATGGCATCCGCACTTTCTTGAACGGCTATAGTCATGGCACGCATTTGCAGTTGCATATTTTGTGCCGCTTTCTCACCATGCTTGGCTGTATCAAAGGCATCCGAAGCAAAGGAAGATACCTCACTATTAGTTTCTGTGACCAGTTGAATTCCACCAGCAATATCTTCCATAGCTTCGGCATTTTCATTAGCACTATGTTTTTGTGTGCTTGCGCCACTTGCTAATTCTTGCATATTGGCTGTTAATTGTTCCGTCGTTGTTGTGGTAGAACCTGCTGTTGCGGATAATTCGAGTGAGGATGCGGAAACTTGGTTGGCTGTTGCATCTACTTGGTGCATCATACTACGTAAAGTTGCCAGCATAGCATTAAACGACTCAGCAACATGGCCGATTTCATCTTTTGAATGAACCTGAAGCTGCTGTGTTAAATCACCTTGCCCAGTTGAAATCGTTTCTAACTGATTATTTAACTGTTTTAAAGGTTTGACAATCCCACGAACGAAGAGCATGCCTGCAATCACTGCAATAATGGCTGAGATTACGGCTAGAATACCCGTTTTTAGCAACATTTTTTGTGCGACTACATCAATGTCAGAGGAAGGTACCCCAGCAAAGATCATGCCAATTGTTTCACCATTTTTGTTTATAATTGGCTTGTATTTTGTAAAATAGGGTTTGTCCACTACATCGGCAGTACCAGAGTATGTTTTTCCTTGCTTTAAAACAATGTCTGCTACTTTTGGATCGACAGTTGTTCCAATAGCACGTTGCCCATCTACGACAATATTGGTATTAATACGTGTTTCGCCAACGAATATCGTAATGGCAGCTTGTGACAATTCTCCTAATGTGTCAATAAGCGCAGTTTCATTTGCTATGTTTACATTCCCCTTGTAAAGCTCGCCATTTTTTAATTGCCAATCACCAGGTAGTGCTTGGTCGAGGTTATGTATACTTAAATCTAAAATTTGATGGAGCCTTGTATTGTACTCATCTCGTAATGTTTTTTTCATTTCACTTGTATTCATTAAACCTATAGCAATGAGTACAAATCCAATGATGACCACAATTAATAAGCTCATTTTCTTTTGCATAGTTAGCTTTTTCATGATATGTCCCTCCACATTTTTTGCTACATCCATATTCTCCGTGAAAACCCATTACCAATCACCTAAATATTGATATAATTTGGTAAATGATTCATATTTTTTATTAGTATATAACTAGAATGCCGTTTTGTATATTTATAAAATAAAATGACTGTTAAATTTATCCCTTTCCAAATAATCTGAAAAGTGGTATCATACTTGTAACTATGATGAACGGAGGTGAAAAGGAATGAATAAAAACGCTACGAAAACATGTGTAAAAGTGGATACAGCTATGTATTTTGCACGTGTAATTACTTTCGATTTTGCGAACAACGGGATAGGTCTGTCCATTTTTAAGCAAAATCAAATAACAAACGTAGCGAATTAACCATTCTTTTTCACACATTTTAATGAGAAGAAGACTGCTTGTTAATGAGCAGTCTTTTTTGTGTTTTAGAGATGTTTTCGCGCGTTTCATTGGAGGAAAAAACGATGCAAATGAAAGCTGAGCAAATACAAAAAATTATGGGTGGTCGTATATTATTTGAGAATTTACAGCTTGAGGTAAATAGAGGCGAACATGTGTCTATTGTTGGCGTAAATGGTAGTGGTAAAACAACTTTATTGCAGCTACTATCGGGCATAGATATGCCTGATCAGGGGCGTATCATAAAAAGTAAAGATGCCACGATTGGCTATTTACACCAAATTCCAGACTATCCGGAACATTCAGTAAAGAAAGTATTAGAAGAAGCCTTTGCGGATATTTATGCATTAAAAGCTAAAATGATGGTACTTGAGCAAGAAATGCAGTCAACCGTGACGGATAAAATTTTATGGCAATATGGGCAAGTACAGGAGCAGTTCATGTTACAAGGGGGCTATGAGGTGGAAGCCCAGTTGGCGATGATTGCTAATGGACTTGGTATTACGGAGATGTTGGCGCAACCGTTTAGTAGTTTAAGTGGTGGAGAAAAGACGAAGGTGATGCTAGGGCAAATTTTATTGAGCCAGCCATCCATTTTATTGTTAGATGAACCGACGAACCATCTTGATATGCAGGCAATCGAATGGCTTGAAAATTATGTACGCAACTTTGAGGGTATTGTCATTGTCGTATCTCATGACCGACATTTCATGAATCAGGTCGCGCATAAAATTATTGAAATTGAGGATGGAGAGGCCTTTACGTATAGCGGTAATTACGATGCATTTATGGCACAAAAAGAGGCGAAGATTGAACAACAATTTTCTGATTATGAAGAGCAGCAAAAGAAAATTAAAAAAATGCAAGAAACAATTAAACGCTTAAAACAATGGGCCAACGAAGCGAATCCACCAAATGCTTCTATGCATAGACGTGCAAAAAGTATGGAAAAAGCATTAGCACGTATCGAACGGGTGAAAAAACCTCTCACAAAGAAGAAAATGAATCTTGCTTTAACGATGGCTGAACGCAGTGGTAAAGAGGTAGTGCAGTTGCTAGACATTCACCACGGCTATGACAAACCTTTATTGAAAGACAGTAACCTAGCTGTTTACTTTGGTGAAAGGCTTGCAATTGTTGGGAGTAATGGTAGTGGGAAATCTACATTACTAAAAATGATGCTAGGGGAAATCGTTCCTAATCGTGGTGTTTGCCATGTGGGTAGTAATGTGAAATTTGGCTACCTATCTCAACAGTTTGAACATAAAAATCCAGCTGTCCGACTAATTGATGCTTTTCGTGAAAATGTTTCCATGTCTGAAGCTGAAGCCCGTCATATACTCGCACGATTTTTGTTCTATGGTTATGATGTCTTTAAAAAAGTGAAGGATTTAAGCGGCGGGGAAAAGATGCGTCTTCGATTAGCTCAATTAATGCATGAGGATATTAATGTACTGATTTTGGATGAACCAACCAATCATTTAGATATTGAAGCGAGAGAGGTACTGGAAGATACGCTGGAATCCTTTGAAGGAACCATTATTGGTGTGTCACATGACCGCTATTTCTTACAAAAGATATTTACAAAGACAGCATGGATAGAGGATCAAACCATTCATGTTTTTGAAGGGGATTATGAGTGGGCTAGACAAAAGCGACAGGAATTCTCGAAGAAAAAAGTGGTTGAAAATGAACCAGCTCCTAAAATACTACCTGTCAAAAAAGAGCTATCGATTGAACAACAAATTGAAAAATTAGAGGCAAAACTACAAGAACCTTCACTTGCTAAAGAACAACGACAAAAGCTCGAACAGCAAATAGGGGAATTATATGAAAAATGGATGGAAGAGGGAACGGAACATGCTTAATTTAGAACGCATTGTGCAACTTGAAATTGATTATATAAAGAGTTTTAGTGAGATGGAGGCATGTGAAGAAGGAGTTTTATTTTACAATAAGGCGATCCCAACCTATTATGATGCCAATCATGCGCATGTTTGGCGAAAGATTGAAAAGCCTGATCTGTTTTTACGAGAAATGAAAGTGTTCTATCAATCTAAGTCTCTTATCCCACGGTTATATTTATACAATCTTGGGGAAAATCAAACATGTATCGAGGCTTTAGAGATGCATGGCTTTCAATATGAGCAGTTTGTAAGTGAAATTCAGTGTTGGAATGGTGAATTTACGAAACTTCCACCTCAATCAGCCATCCAAATTGAACGCGTAACAGATGCGAATGTGGATGAAGCCATGGCAGTGGAAATGAGCATTTCAGCTTTTGGAGATCCAGCATTAATTAAAAAGGCATTTGAGCAAACCTATCATTTGCCAAGCTTTACGTACTATTTGTTGAAACTAGATGGGGTGGCATGCTGTTCGGCCAGTATTTTTGTGTCAGGAAATCAAGGAAGGATCGAGAGTGTAGCAACAATTGAAAGTTATCGAGGACGTGGTTTAATCGGCTATATGTTGCAGCATATCCAACAACAGTCAATGAATCAGAAGCTCGAGCATCTTTGGATATGGCCGATTAACGATCAGGTTGCCAAAGTCTATGACAAGACAAATTTTAAATCGGTAGGCTCCATTGCATCTATCCATGCATTTACAGAAGGGAAAAGTATTCAAGACATACGACAAAACTCTTAAACTAAGATAACTATAAAATCCGCCAAATTCCTGTTAGGTTTTGGCGGATTTTTTTAGAACTGTACTTGCCAATTATGATTACATGTTGGTTGAATAGTGGGATGTTTTAATATATAATCGGCAATTAACTCGGTCATATCAATCTGAATCTCTTTTACAACAGATCGATTCCTTAAAAAATCAAAATTTCCTGCACCGGTGGCACGATAGCTGCTCATCACGACATCGAATTCTTCATCCATTTTGACAGCCACACCACGATACATAAGTTTTGTGACACGTTCACCAATAGGCTTTGAAATGTCAAAGATATACTCAATACCTTCCCACATATCATAATTATAAGGTTGTGCCTTCGGGAAAAGGAAAGACTCTGCAACCTGCAATTGACCTGTCTCGACCGTAAAATAGCTAGCTGACTGTTCAAGGGCAAGTAAAATGTCCTGTCCAGAGAGTCGAAGTACCTTTAATGTATTAGCATAAATATAGTTTGTGACAATGTCTCGCATCGTGACCGCTTCCTTTAGGCCACCTCGTTCATCATGAAAAAGAGCTGTACAAGAAATGGAAGCCCCAGACACAGCCATTTGAATGCGGTTAATAAATTCTATATATGGATGCTCCTGAACGCGCGCAAGAAATGGATTTTCAATTTGTAAATCTCCGTGGATCATCCCGATTGTTTCATCTAACCATGCTTCGGTCTTTTCATAGGTAGGTGAAATGGTATGGCAAACAGATGCAAGAGGTACCGTATGTTCTGAACTATAAATGAGAGATGGTTTATGCCCAATGGATTGGATCTTATTTTGATTATCCAACTCAATTTCTAGCTCTATTTTAGCGATACAAACGCCCTTAGTACCAGGTTGAATGACTGTTTTCCCCATGATAGTTGTGCTAATTTCACGATGTTGGTGGCCAGAAATAATAATATCTACTTCTTCTATTTCTGTACACATGCGATACCCTTGGTTTTCTCCATCCTCAGCTTCAAGTAATTCTCCAGTTTCAAGATTTCGCTCAAATCCGCCGTGATAACAAAGAATTAGAACATCAATTTGTTCATTGGCACGAATCCATTTTGCCCAGTAGCTAGCACTGGAAAAGGCATTTTCAAAATGAAGCCCTGTGATATGTAGAGGTTCTTCCCACTTTGTAACAAAGTGTGTTGTCACACCTAAAAGGGCTATTCGAATGCCATCTATTTCTTTGATGATATATGGCTTTGTAAATGGCTTACCATCCTCGGTAACGATATTTGCTCCTAGCCATGGAAATTGTGATTGATGAATCACCGATTGAAGCGTTTGAAGGCCATAATTAAATTCGTGATTTCCGAATACTATAGCATCATATTGAAGCTCATTGGCAACCTGAATCAAAGGATTTGGTTCCTGCGCTTGAAATTTTTGGTGATAAAAGGTCATAGGACTTCCCTGAATAAAATCACCATTATCAATTAAAATGGTTGGCATTTCAAGCCGTTTTTCTTCAATTATTGTCGCGAGCTTTGCTAACCCGAGAGCTTCATTACGATTATTTCTGAAAGTAGTGGGCATTATATAGCCGTGAATATCACTAGTTGCAAGTATTTGAATGGTTTTGGTAGACATAAGAGATCCTCCGATCATTAGTATATCCATAGTATATAAAGTAATTTCGTGAGAAGTTAGCGTATTTACAATATCAAAATATTATTTTACGAACTAGAAACATTTATTTACGCGCTATTAACACTAGGAAAATATTTACTGTATATACTGAGGAAGCATTTCAAAAAGGGAGGATATTACTTTGAAGAAATTACTACTACTAACATTAACATGCATGCTTGCTGTGTTCCTGATGGCATGTGGAAATGAAGCGTCAAACACATCAAAGGAAGATAAAAAGGTAGATGTGGATGCAGAGGCAAGTGGCAATGAGTCTGTAGATAAACTATCGATTGGTTTTGTACCTTCACGTAATCCAGATGAAATTATTACGGCAACAGAGCCCTTAAAAGGTTTACTAAAGGATGAGCTTGCGAAATTAGGTTTTGATGTAGGTGAAATTGATATTACAGTAGGCACTAATTTTGAAGCAGTAGGGGAAGCCTTATCCGCAGGAACTACAGATATTGGCCTAATTCCTGGAGGGACATACGTGCTTTATGATGATGGTGCAGAAGTGATTTTAACAGCTACACGTGCTGGCTTAAACAATGATTCTGATAATCCAGTGGATTGGAATAAAAATAAGCCAACAGCACCAACAACAACACAGGCTACATCTTATAGAGCCATTTTAGTGGCAGGGCCATCTGAAAAAGGTAAAGCATTAGCAGCGAAAGTGAATAATGGTGAGAAATTAACGTTTGAAGATTTAAATAATGTGACTTGGAACGTCATGTCTTCTTCTTCACCAGCAGGCTATATTTACCCTACATTATGGTTGCATGAGAATTTTGATAAGACGATTCCTGATTTAGCGAAAGTTGTTCAAGCTGATTCGTATGGTAATGCATTTGGACGTTTAGCTGCTGGTCAAACGGATGTTTTGGTTACTTATGCTGACGCACGTCGCGATTATGAGGAAAGCTGGCAAGGAGAATTCGGCCGCTCTGCTTCCATTTGGGATGAAACAGATTTAATCGGGGTAATGCCTGCCATTTATAACGACACAATTAGCGTGAGTAAAAATTCCAAGATCATGACGGATGACTTAAAGAAGGCAGTTCAACAAGCCTTCATTAATATTGGCAACACAGATAAAGGTAAAGAAGTAATCGCTATCTATAGTCATGAAGGCTATCAGGAAGCGAAAGATAGTGACTATGATAATGAGCGTAAGGCACAGGAATTAGTGAAAAACCTCGGTTCGAAATAATGTAGTGAAGAATCTGCGTGGCCTGCGGTTTACCCGCAGAAAGCAGATTCTTCTTTTATTAGAGTATAGTTTTCTAGAAATGGAGCGGTTCAATGATTGAGTTTAAAGAGGTAGAAAAACGTTATCCAAATGGCTTTCTCGCCTTAAATCAAATTAATCTACAAATTGAGCAGGGCGAGTTCGTTGCCATCATCGGTTTATCGGGTGCTGGGAAATCAACGCTATTGCGCTGTATCAATAAAATGCATGACATTACTGAAGGGACATTATGTGTCAATGAAGTTGACGTGCAACAACTGAAGGGCAAGGGCATTCGCGACCTACGCCGTAATATTGGGATGATTTTTCAATCTTTTAACCTCGTTACACGTGTGTCGGTCTTGAAAAATGTGCTTGTATCTTTTGTTCCGAATATGCCAGTTTGGCGAAAAATCCTTGGTATATTTACGCAAGAAGAGAAGCTTCTAGCATTAATGGCGCTCGACCAAGTTGGAATTTTAGATAAGGCTTATGTGCGTGTCGATCAGTTATCTGGGGGACAACAACAGCGTGTGGCCCTAGCTCGTACTCTAGCACAAAATCCACAAATCATTTTGGCGGACGAGCCTGTAGCATCACTTGACCCTGTAACAGCTAAACAAGTCATGGAGGATTTTAAACGGATAAATCAAGAGTTAAACATGACCATTATTATTAACATTCACCACGTCGATCTGGCATTAGCCTATGCTACACGTGTGATTGGTGTGCGCAGCGGTGAAATTGTATTTGATGGACAAGCGAGTGAAATAACAGAGGAGACGCTTGCATTCATCTATAACAATACGAACCAAGAGAGAGGCGAAAAGGAACATGCAATGGAAGCTGCTATCACCGAAGAAAATAGTATTGCCTAATGGAAAAGAAGTGTTGGAGAAACGTTCCATCCAGCCTCTCTTGTGGCTCATAATACTTGTATTACTCTTTTTTTCTATTCGTATAACGGGCTTTAGCTTGGAGGTTCTTGTCAACCGAATTCAAGAGTTTTTTGTCATCCTACAACAAATGATACCACCAAATTGGGACTATCTATCAAAGCTATGGCAACCGCTATTTGATACGATTAAAATGTCCTTATTTGGCTCTGTAGCGGGTGCTGTTGTTGCTTTACCTATTGCCATACTTGCAGCAACTAATATCATGAAAAATAAAGGAATTGCAATGGTGAGCAAATTAATACTAAGTCTGCTGCGGACACTGCCGACTTTGATTGTAGCCCTTATTGCGACGTTTATTTTTGGACTAGGAACGATGGCTGGTACTGTGGCGATTTTTTTATTTACCATAGCGTATGTGGGGAAACTATTATACGAACAAATAGAAAATGCCAATATGGAGGCATATGAGGCGATGCATTCAATGGGCCTCACGACCATTCAAGCATTTCGTTATGCAATTTTGCCGCAAATACTACCTAATTACTTATCAACATCGTTATTTTGCTTTGAGGGAAATGTACGTTATGCGTCCATTTTAGGGTATGTAGGAGCAGGAGGAATTGGTTTGCTTCTCAATGAAAGTTTAGGGTGGAGAAGCTATGAGAATGTGGGCATGATTCTTCTCATGCTTGTCTGTACAGTTTTCCTAATTGAAACAACTAGCGAATATTTCCGCAAAAAATTAATGTAGAGGTGATGTTATGAATGCTATCGAAAAACAATTACAACAACAACCAAATCGACGCATGTCATACATCATGACAATGATCATACTTAGTTTGTTATTTATTTGGTCTGTAACGGCAATCCATTTCGATAATGTTTCGGCAAGTGGTGCGAAAATCGCGAAAAATATATTCGTAGGATTGCTGAATCCTGATTGGTCATTAGTTGTGAATGTGACAACTGAGGGCATACCATATTTATTAATTGAGACAATGGCCATAGCGTTTTTGGGTACGATTGTAGGGGCGGTGCTTGCCATTCCTTTAGCCTTTTTGTCTGCTTCAAATATTGTGCCAAAGCCTATTGCATTTATTGTTCGTTTTCTATTAATTATAATCCGTACAATACCTGCCATAGTTTATGGCCTGATGTTCATTCGCGTAACAGGTCCTGGACCATTTGCGGGTGTATTGACAATGTCTTTAACCTCCATAGGAATGCTGTCAAAGCTATATGTGGATGTTATTGAGGATTTAGATAAAAGTATATTAGAGTCGATGGAGGCTATTGGTTGTACGTTAATGGAGAAAATTCGTTTCGGCATATGGCCACAGCTGACGGCCTTATTTTCATCTATTGTGATCTATCGCTTCGATATGAATTTGCGAGATGCAACAGTACTTGGCTTAGTTGGAGCAGGTGGAATCGGTGCACCACTTATTTTCGCCATGAACTCGTACAAATGGTCAGAGGTAGGTGCCATTTTATTGGGGCTTGTTGTACTTATTTTACTGGTGGAGTATGTTTCGAATCGCGTACGGACTAAATTGGTCAAAGGATAAATTTTTTTGGTGATGAAAACTAGTAAAATCCTGAATAGTATCGACTATTCAGGATTTTTGATTTATTCTTATAAAAGAGGGATTTTCATTGATTAAAAGTTTTTTACTTGAAAAAATACCGTATTCGATTTATTGTCTTTAGAGATACTTGTTTATGGACTTGGAGGATATGGAATGCACGGAATTTATATACGCTATAATGACTCAAAAGAAACCCCAGTAGCAAAATGGCCCAAAAAAATGGATGCATTTGCGTATGTTCAACGAGAAAAACCACAACAAGACAATGACAACTTGCTGTCAACAGAAGAGCTAAAAAACCATGCTATTCGCTATATAAAAAGCTTAAAAGACAATGCAAGTGTACATTTAGTAGAGCAACGCAACGGCGAAATTGAACATTTTGATCGCCGCTATATGGAATCCTTAAAAGTTAAGGAAAGCATCGATTCACAACTGATTAATCTAGAAGAAATCCGTTTATTATTGCAATTAATGAATGTTCTAAATTTATCGCATGCCTTCGGAGAAAATGCTGGAAAGCTCTTACGTCAAATTACCCCATATGCAAAAGAGGTAGAGCATCCAACATTCCAAACTACTCGTGTTGAGCGACATTTTTATTCGGAATTAATCGAACAAATTGAAGTAGTTTTTGCGCGAATTATGCGCCAACACAACCCGTCAACAACGGAAATGCAACATTCTGAAAAGCTCTGGACAACAGTCTGTGAGCAAGCGATTGAAAAGGTAGAAGCCCGAATTGAACGCTTATCTTCTATCAAATTAAAACATGAGAAAAATTTATTAGAGTTTAGTCATTTGAAACAACAAAATATCGAGGCAAAGGAACGCCTCGATTTAGCTGTTCATGAGTTGGATGAAATTTTAAATGTACTAGAATCCTAAAAAAGCATGTCTACCGATTGGAATGCCAGTCGGTGACATGCTTTTTATGTTATAGATGGATAGAAACCTCAAATTGACGGATAGAAATCAGAAAGTGACGGATTGAGCCATAAAAGTGACGGATACAACTAACCGTGCTTTACTTTTCCTCATTTTGATCGCGTTTGGCTTGGCGTGAAATACGAAGTAAATCAAACCCCAACAACACAACAATCATATAGAAAAGGGGGCTCGTAAACGATAAACCGATTTGCGACTGGCCACCAAGCAAGGTTAAAACAATCCATAACCCAACTGTATACAGAGTCAAGCCAATATAGGCCTTTTTAGACATTCTTTTATATCTACCTTTATCTTGGGCTAGCTGTATGATAACTAGTACGACTAATATGAGAAGAATAATTTTTTTAGTCAAAACCGCTGCAATAGTTGTGTCAGGGAAGAAATCATTAACGAATAATAATGTGAAAAAAACTAGAATACAGAAATTTAAGATCGTCGAGAGCTTCATGCTATATCTCCTTAGTTGCCAGAATTCCTTTCTATTGTAACATGGTTCTATTAGATGGAAATGAATTTATGTTATATGGAAGAGAAATTTATGTATGGAGTAAGAATAATTTAATTTTTGTTTAATGAATCATGGTATCTTTTGAGCATCGTTGCAAATTGTTCGCGTGTTAAGAAATTTTGAGGACTAGAGCCATCAGTTATCCCTTTATTTCTTAACCATTCCCATGCAGTATTATGTATTTTAGCAGCTTTTCTAGAAGGAATAATAGCTTGTTTTGTTTTTAATGTTTCTTCAAGTTCTTTGATTTTATTAAGTAATTCTGCATATTGTGACATCGTCAACTCTCCTTTGCTAATTAAATTAGTATTTGCTTCATTCGTTAATGAAATATATTTCATAGGATCTATTGCATTTGGCTGACCTTTATCCCATTTTCCGTTATGTATTTCATAATGGAGATGTATACCAAATGCTCTACCGCTATTACCCATTATCCCAATTTGTTGGCCTTGCTTCACACTTTGGCCAACACGAACACAATAAGAATCTAAATGTGCATAATTCGTTTCGTATGTTTTGCCGTTAACGATATGTTTAATCATCACTACTTTTCCATAGCTACTTAACACCTGTGCGCGACTAATGACCCCAGCAGCACTGGCGTAAATTGGAACTTTTCCTGTTGAAGCAAGATCGACACCTTGATGCCACTCATTGCCGTATCCGATATTTCTCCACCCAAATTTGCTCGTTAATCTTGCATTTTTTACTGGACAAATAAAATCTAGCATTATTGATCATCTCGTTTCGGTTTTTGATACATTAAAGCGTGTGATGAATCACTTAAGTTAGCAGTAGTTGGATCTAAAACGGCATTATATGTACTTACAGCCATTAAGGCTATTACATATGGATTTGAAGCGGCGTTGACGAGTAAGGTCTTTACACTAGACCAGGTGGTTAAATCGGCTCCTGTAATACCATAGTAGGCAAATAGGGGGGTGATAATAGATAATCCGACTGTAATCCAAAATTGAGGATTATGGATGCGAACTTTCCAATTGATTTTCATAAAGATCAAATCCTTTCTTAGAGACCTAATTTAAATAATATCCAAGCGCTAATAACTACTGTTGGCAGTAAAATCCACCAAATAAGATACTTATATAAAATTTCATTGAAGGAAATTGTTCCCTTGCTTGTTTCAGTTTTTAAATCTTCCTCGATTCCATCAACACGGTTTCTAATATTTTTTACATTATTTTGTAATTCATCCTGAGACAAATTCAATTTAGTTAGGTTTAAATTTATGTTATTAAAAGTTTTATCCATTTTATTTAATTGTATTTGCTGATGTTTATTCATTTCTTGCTGTTGTTCAGATACAATTGTTAAGCGGTAAAGTAACTCTTTATCTTTTTCTAAGTTAGTGAGTTTATTACCTTGATTTTTTAACTCTGTTTCTATACTTGCTAATCGTTCTCCAATTTTTTCATTCTCCAATGTATCACCAACTTTTATTAAAATAATAAAAGAGTAGGGGAGAATGAACTCACGCCTACTCTAATTGAAATAATTAATTATGTACTTTATAAAATTTATTCACTATGTAATTTCTTGTATATCAGTGTAGTTTTAAATAGAGCATCATCTTCTTACTGCAAAAGCACTCTAGTCCCTGATTTAAACCTCATTACTGGGAATATATTATACTGATATGTAAGGTCCTTGATAGGTGTAGTACTACTTCCAGTCTTTCCATAATAAGTTGCTTGCCTGCTGTCGCTATAAGACTTACTTGCAGCCCAAGCTCTAGTAGCTCCAGAGTTCCATATAGCATAGCTATTCATATAACTCTTGGCATTATTTTTTTCCATTAACTGCTGAGTAGGAAGACTAATTGTTGTATTTAATCTTATTGCTGGAGCTGTACTTGTTCTTTCTAGCTCCCAAGTAACATTTTCTTCTACAGCAGCCCTTTCTGCTTCTTCCATAATCGTATTGTAAAAAGTATTATTTAACCAGTAGGCAATATTTGTAGTAATTTGAGGATTGAATTGTGAACCTGTACCAGTATCGAACGCCCTTATACCAATACTTTCTCTCCTCATAACGTATCTGTTAGACAAAAAAATATATTCAGATCCATCAGGTAGTGATAGTCTATCTCCAGTTGAACAGTTATCTATAAGAGAAAGAACACCAGTAATATCATATGTGAAAGTGTATGCTTTGGTCTTATATTTATAATATAAAGTAACATTACCATTGTTATCGACTATAAACCAATCACCATTTAATTTGTCACCGTTGCCCATTTCAAACCAATTAACAGTATTGATGCCTCTTGTCCATCTATTGTCAATCACCTTATCTTCTTTAGCCACATCATATATGTTTATCAAACCTGTATTTCCGTCTATCGTCAACAACGGTTTAGATGGTGGTTCAATCATGTCAACGGTTGTTTTAAATACTATAACTCCTTCTGCTCCATGTGCCATTTTTATATACAATGTATAATCTTCATCGGCTATAGAGCTAGGTATATAAACAGTTCTAGTGGTTGAATCTAATAATTGAACAACGGCTCCTAAACTTCCGTTATTGAAATCTGATATTGTTTTAATCCCTTTTAAAATACTTACTATATCTGGCATTTCATCATCAGGGTTCCACTCAAAGATAAATCTTTTATCTATTCCCCAAATATCAAAAGGAATTGATATTTCTTTTGATAATTGATTGGGCCTCACATTAAAAACATATTCGAATTGGTAATCATCTTCTAATACATAATATAATGTATGTTCTCCTACTTCCGTTACAGTGAAAGAATTGCCTGTTATAATAATTCCATTCTTGTCAAACCACGCAATATTTTTTCTTCCTACATCCCATTTTTTTAAAGTAGCATTATAGTAATCCGGGCTATACGTAACAGTGGCTAAACCATCTAGTATAGAAATACTAACTACAGGAGTTTCTATGTTATTCTGAGTTGTAAAAAATGTAAATAAATGTTCGCCACCTAATATATCTTTTACATATAATGTATGTTCTCCTACTTCTGTTACATTGAACTCATACCCTGTGAAAGAATTACCTTCAGTTCTAAAATATTCTACATTTCTTTCACCGACATCCCACTTTTTAATAACAAAATCAGAGTCATTTTGAGTACTATCAAATACTATCTTTGTTACTCCAAATTTCGTGGAAACATCAGGGGGTAGGACAATGAAGAAGTTAGTAACAAAATCCCTATTTCTATATTTATAATAATAAGTATTGATGCCAGAATTATTAACAAAGAATATATTTTCCTTTAGAATATGACCGTTTTCATTAAACCAATCAGTATCTCTATCGCCTTCCTCCCATTTCTTCAAAGACACTAGCGCCTCGACTTCTGAGGTGTATTCAACATTAACAGTAAATACTCCTTTGACAGAAATAGTCGGTGGGGTATGAGGGTGGATCTGCCCTTGACTAACATCTATAGTAGTAATATAATCATGGCCATTATCTTCCTTCCAATAAATAGTATACTTTCCTATTGAAGTGATTGGATAACGCCCATCAATAATTACAAATCCATTTTCATCGAAATAGGACTTATCCTTTACTCCAGCTGCTATCTTAATAATATTTATTGGTATAGGAGATTCAAACTCTATTGTTAACAATCCGTCAAATACTTGAATATCCGGTATATGTGTTTGAGGCATATCTTGAGTAATATTAAAATAAACCAAATACTCATTACCATCACTTATCTTATAATACAATGTATGTCTTCCTGCTTTATCTATAAGAAATGTTTTAGTATCCAACAAATTACCATAATTTTGAAAGTATTCAATATTATTGATTTCATTATATTCCCACTTTTGCAAGGATAGTAATGTTGTGGGATCATGGTTAACAGTAACTTCATTATCTATTACTGTGATGAGAGGTGGTATAGTAGGTGAATTAGGATTGAATTGGTTTTGCACTAATTTGTACTTAGTATCTGCTGGGTCGTAGTATATCATCTTACCATCAGAATTCAATCCTAAACCATGTACCATTTCTGTAGCTAAATTAGTGTTAATATGAGTACTATATGAAGGTGGAAGGTATTCTTCTAAAATTTTATTGTTAGAATCTGTTATAGCTACTCCATTAGCAGTATCTAATATATCTTTCTTAATCAGATTACTATACAATCCGTACGCTTCATTAAGCTGACCTATTACTTGTCTTACATAGTTCATCTCTGCTGAATCTTTTTTGTAGACAACTAAAGAAAATGCAGGCAGAATCTTGTTTGAATTGGTAATCTTGATAGTTGGTGAAGCGCTAAAAATAGTGTCTACCTTTAACATTTCATCTGGTAATTGTACTCTTACCAATTTCTCGTTATTGACTGTTACTATATTGCTGTTATTGAACGTCGTAGTAAATACTTGAGAGGCATTCCCACTATTTCTAAATACTATAGTTAAACTATTAAAAAGGCTCATGTCTAATGGATAGTTATTCTTAATTAATCTAAAAAGATATGAAGCCCTCTCTGATTGCGCAAAAGAATAATCGCTAATTTTAACTTTACCGTCTATATCCAAATTAAGCTTAACTTCTTGGGTCATATTAAATCTCCTTTCTTTTATATAAAAAAAGAGGGGAGATGCCCCTCTTTTAAAAATCACTATATGTATATCTATTTGTTGGTAATCTTTGTTCTAACATGGTTTTTAATGTAGAATTAGATCTGCCGTAACAATTAATGACTCCTGTGTTTGAAACAGAGATAAATATATGTTGAGGTCTCATGAATTCACAATCTTTATTGTACACGTATACTTTTATTGCTGTCGATTGCAATGGCATAAAGCCGTAAATTTTTTCAACTGTAACAGGAATATGAACTTCTGTAGATGGAAAGTTCATCCACATATCAAATGTAAAATTGTCATTATTACCTAACTCTCTTAAAGTTCTACCGTCAATTTTTGTAGGTAAATCCCAACGGCCTGGGGGCACCGCATTTTTATGTAGGAAGCTTACCATAGCGATAGCATCTTCATCATCATATGCATAGTACACAATATGGTCTTTGACTATCACATGAAGTTCTGACCTTAGTCCGTTAGAGTTTTCTAAACCGAAAGTCCATTTACCTTCTACTGTTAAATCATCGTAGTTAAATGGAATACCACCGAACATTGTTTTCATATTTTTAGGTATTCTATCTACTGATGGGTTATACTTTTCGGAATAAGGGACATAGGTACTACTATCGAAAGGCTTCCATTTGACAATATCGGCAGAATTATCTGTTGCGTAAAATCTAATAGAATATCCTCCTTCATTGCTAGCATAACCCACAGTATCTCTAAAGAATCGTGGTTTAGCAAGAACACCTATTAATTCCCAAGTGTCTATCCAGAAGTCATTGTTTCTATCACTTACGTAACCTGCATTAATAGTTTGGAATTTACCTTTTAATTCATTAAGAATAGCATTGTCAGCGGTATTATCGACAGCATAAACTACAAACTCTAAAAGGTTTTTACTTCGGCCTAGCTGTATTAAAGGTGATACATCTGTGAATTGTATTTTCTCACCAGGAACAAATGGGTTGAAGGATGCTCTAAATCTATGAGCGTTTATCAGCAATTCTATCCCTGTCAAGTCTGTGATTTTTCCTAACTTATCGGTATCAAAATCTTCTATAGAATACATCTCTGCAACTGTGATTTTAGAAGAATTATCGTTACCTTTCCCTAAAATAGAATTTAATATCTTTCTTAACTCAAGGTCTGGAATATGTGCAAACAAAGTGTTTTCTATATTATTCTCTACTTCTACTAGCTCTGCTAAATCCAACTGTATAAATGGTCTGATACCACTAATCATATCAGCTCTATAGGACGATAAGTGCATATTGTTCCCTAAACGTGTACTATTTCTCAAATATGAAAAAGCGGAAATGGTAGACTCATTAGTTACAAGCCAATAACTATCATCGTCTCTGAATTTACTCATAGCGATTTCTTTATATCCAGATACCCACATATCATATGTCATGCTAAAGTACTCTGTGGACACTGTAATAGGATTTCGATTAGTGCCAACTTTCAAAGGGTATGTTTTTGGTTTACTTTTATCTCTCAAATACATAGCTCTCTTAAAGTTAGCTAGTGTTTTACCGATACCATAATCTAAGTTGAATGGTAATATGTCACTTACTTGAGAAAAGTCCCCTTTGAATGGTATTTTTGACATAGCGAATATCCCATTGCCCATATGTACCCACTCAAAACCTCCGACATTAGCATAGGCTCCAGTTTCTAATGTATTAACTGCCACCTCAGAGAAGGAAACTCTTCCAACTTGAGTATTAGGAGTTAGGTAAATAGAAGGGTTGATATTCATTATAGTGTCGTTTCTCCAATTATCAATATATGAGTAATCTTGATTATCATTAGAGAAGCTTAAAGCGGCTGATGCATAATGTTCATTGCCATAAGTTATTAGCCAAGAATTAGATGATGATTTGAAGTGTTGCAAAATATCCCTCTTGTTTTCTATGTCACTTTTAGACATAAGACCTACTTTAGCTTCCACATCCGGAGCATAAGGGTGTACATTACTAGTGCGATCTTCTCTAGTGTCCCAAATCTTAGTTACTATGTTAACTCGGTCATTGCTTGGTAGGGAATTAAAGAAATCGACATTTAACCAATATCCGATGTTATCTTTTCTAAAAGGATTAAACATAGGGAATAGGGTGTCTAATTTATCAAAAGCCTTCATGGCGACAGGGTCTCTTGCAACCAATTTACGGTTAGCTTTATCTATTAAAATCCAATTGATACCTGCGAATTTAACTACTTCACCCTCGTTAAAGTTTTCAATAAGTTCTTTGATTTCGCTAGTATCTTGATCATATTCTACTTTAAAGTTAGGGTCTACATACACTACTGCCCTAGAATCTGATATTGAAGTTACACTGTCTGCATTTTTATATTGGAAGATGTCGAATGGAGACTGTCTCAAAGAGTCTTCATTAGTATTTGGATAAGCGAAAATATTTAAGGGGTCGCTAGAGTCTTTCGTCATTGTATAAGAATACATTTCACGACTTTCAGGCTTTGTATACTTTAAGATACTCTTATATTTTAACCATTCTGATAAAGTTAATAGACCCACCTTAGCATCTACAGTATATCCATCCTCTGCTACTTCCGTTCCATTCTTCCACTGCATCCTTCTTAAAGCATTTTTGAACGAAGTTTCTAGTCCATTATAGAATTTAACATTCAACAAATATGCTAGGTGAGTAGCCTTGTCTATTGCAAAATTTCTTGTTCTGTTTTGTCTAGGCACATCCTCATCATAACCATGCATATAGCTAGTCTTTATTTTATCTGCGTACCAAAGCATTCCAGTAGAGGGCTCTAATACCTGCCAATCATATCCACTAATATTGACTATAGAACCTTGTTCTAAATCCTTAATAGGTTTCTTTGGTTTAGATATTGGCAATTGTGATTCCATAACTGAAAATACTACTACATACTCTCGACCATCTTGCAGTTTGTAATAGAATGTATAGGTGCCAGCCTCTGTTACTGTGAATGTATTTCCTGTAAAGGTGAATCCATTACTTTGAAACCAAGGTATAGCTCTATCTCCTAGATCCCATTTCTTAAGAACCGGAACATCACCATCTGGATATACGATAGTTACCATACCATCTTCTATCACAATGTTGGGAGGTGTGTGTGTAGGGAGAGTACCTTCTCCTATTGGGTTATCAGAGAATATGACATTATTCCAAGCGTCATCTTTATCTTTAACCATAGCTACGCCATTAGGTGTGATTCTAATGTCATGAACACCTTCTTCACTTCTAGCATAAGCAGCTAAGTGATTTTTCAGGAAGTCTGGTGTCTGACTTTCTACAATTTTTTTATTACTATCTAAAGATGCTATGCCATTTAGAGCACCAATCTCACTAAGATTAATACCTTGCGTTAATTTTAACTGAAATGCCTCAATTTCTTTATTTAGGTCATCTATGATTGAAATGAAACTTAAATCCTCTTGAGATAAATTATCATAAAATCTAACTTTTATAGGAGTAGGGGAGACCCTATCAGTGTCTTTTATTAAAGTTAGATATATTGTATAAATACCGACCTCAACCATATGTATTTGGGAAAATTGAAAAACAATCCAATTTACACCGTTTATTTTTTCCTTTTTTGCAAAATCAATTAGTTTAACTTTACTAGGCATCTCTATTGTTACTTCTGCTTTGTCAAATTGAGTTATGTCGAAAGCTATACCATTATCATGTATCCTAAATTTTAGTATAGCTGTATCTCCACGCCTGAATCGGGGAGGGGAAATGCTAGGTACGAATTTTAAGTCCATATCAATTAGGTATTCATTGTGTGCCAAGAAACTCCCTCCTTTTATAGTTTTGTTGCTTTTATTAAGAACGAATAATCTTCTGTTGTATCTTTAAGTAATCCAGTATCTGGGTCTGACTCTAGAACTTCACCTTTTTCAGTAATCAATCTTAATACTGAGCCATTCGTGTCAAATGTTATCTTCTTCACTTTCCTACCGATTTGCAACTTTACAAATTGAGAGCTAGGTATTGTATTCTTATTTCCTATACCTAGAGTTCCATTGTTAGAACCATTTACATACACATTTCCATTTGTACTCAATAACGCTTGATCTTGTCCCCAGTAAATAAAGTCAACAGGAGGATCGTTTGTTGGGTATCCAGTAGTAGCTTGGATAGTTCCTGCTTTAGTACCCCAAAATAATGCTCCACCTATACCGTAAATCTTACCATCTGTCATGTAGAAATAAGAATTACTATCATCTTGAGCCATTACCTTTATTACGGTTCCTTTTGCGTTAATTAACGAAGCCTCTTTTGGTGTGCTAAATACATATGGATATGAGAACGGTACACCTAGAGCAGAATTGTCATTCCATCCACAAGCGTAGAGCTTTCCATCTGTTCCATAGAAGAATGACCTAGATGAAGTTCCTTCATATCTAGTGTATGATAGATTTTTTGCTAACTGCACAGGAGTTACAACCTTGTCTTCTGTACTATTACCGAATGTGGAAGAAGTATCACCTACTCCGTACCATTTAGAATCGCTTTTCTTAAAGTAGTAATTCCAACTTGTAAAGTTGGCGTCTATTGCATATGTAGAATCTTCATATAGGGTTGGTTGCCATAAGATAGTACCGTAAGGATATTTAAAGCCAAATCCTACGTCCCATGCTTGACCCCATACATATGTGTTACCAGTTTCTGATAATGCTGCTCCACCTGTGCCATTTCGGAACATTCTCTTTATTTTTTCTGTGAAAGGAACTTTGTAGAATTTATACGGTACTACATTTACATTTTCCGGTAATCCCATCCAACCTTTTGTGTTCGAATAGTAACTAGAAACATAAACATCACCGTTTTCGAATACAACAAATTTGTTATTTTCTCCTAAAGCATCTATGATTTTTCCTCTAGGAGTTATCGAGAATGTAACACTATTTCCTAGCACATCGGTAACTATTATATTATGTTTCGTTAATGAAGAAATCTCATATAAAACGTAATCATCACTTTCATCAATTAGCGTAGAACCATGAGGGTATTTGATCTCTTTGATTGCCTGAGTACTCAGTATTCTAGCATTTATCTCGTATTTGTTAGTAACGGGATTAAATGAGTCAGAATACTCACAGTCATAGGCTCCTACTTTATCAATCGAAGTGATATATAAATCTTTCATAACATCATTGCCAAATTCGTCCTTAGCATATACGAACATGATTCCATTTTCTTTGATGACAGCACTATATGTGTTCGTTGTCATCTTTGTACCTAAGTTTAAGTTGGTACGGAAGTCTTGAATCGTTTTATTCGTTGCACTAGTATCTGAATCAGCACAGAAATAATACCTCTTATCTGTAATTTTATTAGAATCTATTATAACAATAGTCAACTCTTTATCAGAATTAGTCCAAGTTTGATTATTTGGAGTCAATGTAAAGTTAATTGTTGGGGGCGCGTTATTTACACGATCTAAGTCTTCTTCTCTGACAGTTAAGAAGTAAATTTTCTCTCTACCATCTGCGAATTTTAAATAGATAGTAAATTCTCCTGCTTCAGTAACTAGAAATGAGTCAGTAAAGAGTGTGCCTGAATTTCGGAAATAAGTAATATCAAAATGTCCTTTTGCATATTTGGAAAAGAAGATAGGAGTATCGTTTAGCACTGTCACTTTACCACTAGAAATGGTAATCTTAGTGTCTGGGTCTTTCAAATTCTCTGTTGTTACAGCGAATTTATAGATATACTCGTTACCACCATCATCTTTGTAATAAATAGCCCATACTCCAATTTTATCTACAGGGAAGCTATCAGTAGTGAATGATGTGCCATCAGCCTTTACTTCTTGTAAGGATTTATCACCATATATATAACTTCTTACAGTAACTGCTCCTCCCCCATAAAATTTTAAATTTGCTATGCCATTTGATGTTGTAACAGATAGTCTTAGTTTATCATTTAAGTCTGGATGACCAACGTATTCTTCACCGCCATCTTTAGTTCTATATTTAGCAACGAAGTTTTCATCAATATATAAACCGTGTACCCAGTTCTTAAAAACACTATCTTTCGTATGATTTTCTAAAAATGAAGGCATATGAGATATGTCTATTTTGCCATCAGAGTTCAACTTAGCTATTCCGTTAGCAACGCCTTTTTTATTTTTTTGAATAATGTCGTTAACTATGCTTTCGAGATAATCCGACTGATTTTGTAAGTCCTGTATGAGTTCTATGTATGCTAACTCAGAAGTTCCTATAGTATCAAAGAAGCCTACTAAAATTTCTTGCAGAGAAACTCTTCCTGTATTATCTTCGAATGATAAAATAACTTTATATACTCCAAGTTCAACTATTTCGTCCTTATTGAATATGTGTTGAATATAATCTACGCCATTTATATTGACTTTTTGACAAGGCCGTTTTATGTAACCGCCTTGAGGGAAGGTGATAGTGACTTCACCTTTAGAAAATGAAGATATATCATATGTTTTTTTATTATCATATATAAGGAAATTGATAATAGCAGTGTCTTTTCTTCTGAACGTTGGTACTGATGAATAATATTTAAATTTTATATCAGCTTTAACAATCCAACTATTACTAAACACTTAACCACTCCTTTTCTAATTTTATTTCTTTGTATAGTAATCAATGGCTTTTTCAAATTCTATACACCAATTATCAAAGAATGTCGCTGCATTTCCCTCTAATTCAATTTCGTCATTATGAAGGATAAATTCTCCGATAGAAATAATTGCATCCTTCATATATTCTGAACATTCCAGATAATAAAACTCTTCATCTAATGTTGACATATCTTCCATAGCTTTATCGAAGAATTTTGGTTTCCATTTAATAGCACCTTTATCTGTCATAATTGGGTTACCGCTAGCGTCCAATTCTGCGTATTTATTTATAATAATCTGCAATTCTGGCATTAGCTTTTCTGAAAGATAAGTACCGAGCTCTCTAACAATTCTTGTCCTCATTCTAGAAAGCTTGGTACCTTGTATTTTCACTCCATGTAAGAAATCAGCAAAATAGTTTATTTCATAATTTCGTATTTTGATATTCATATGTATCCTCCTTAGTATAGTCCACTCACAGTAGCTCCACTAAAATCTACATGACCAAAAAATCTAGTTGTGTATCCGCTACTGCCTATTGTTACAGCAGACCCTATATATACTTCTGGAGCAGATATATTCATAGACCATCCTGTAGAAACTATTCTAGCTGTATTATTAAAAATAATTTGTTTTTCTGCACCATAATATTTTTCACCTAAATAGATATTATTGCCTACTTTTAAATCAGTATCTATGTCAATACTTCCTGATGTTACATTTCCTATATTTGAGGATAAAGAGCTTAAAGAATCCACTTGAATTTTATTAGCCCTTATAAATCCAGATGTTATTTGGTCAGTATCAATATTGATAGCTTTCATAGTTTCAGCGCTTAATGATCCTGTGACTAAACCTTGAAATGTACCAGAAGCCGCAGACAAACTCCCAGTAAATACCCCATCTACACCATTTAATGTGCCAGTAAAGGTACCACCTGCTGCTACTAAATCACCAGAAAACGTACCGCCAACATTCTTAATATTTCCAGTAGCCCATTCTAAACGTCCTGCAAACCAGGCATCACCATTATTACTTATTTGGAATGTTAAACCTCCAGAAGCATTATAACCTTTGATGCCAGTACCATCTATTACTACACCTCTATTTGTACTAGTGGATGTTCGGATAGATAAGCTTCCTATAATTTCTACTAATCCAGTAGCCGCTTCAACATTAAATGTTCTTACGCCATTACTATTAAAAGTACGAATACCTTTTCCATCAATCTGTACACCACGGCTAGGATTGTCTGTAGTCCTAATATCGAAAGCACCATCATGAATTCTTAGCCCATATTTGTATTGAGAAGGGGAGTCAGGCTCTTGATATTTTCCTAATTCGATCTTTTTCACTCCGTTGGCATCATATACAGTCTGGGTAGTTCCATCAATAGTAAAAAGTCCATTATCGCTTTCAATTACTAACTTATTGCCTAATATCATTCTACCGTACAGCCTATTGGCAAATACGCCATTTTTATTAATGGCAACTTCTACAGAATTACCTGCGTTTTTTGTTATAGCTAGTATACCGTTATTAATTACAAGAAAAGCTTTCTCATCTTGTAAATCCTTACTATAAAATCCACGTTCAGTCATTGTATTTGAATTTGCCGTACCACCAAGTAGTACATTTCTAGCAGTATCAAAATTAGAATTAATCATATGAGTAACTAGATTATTTGCATTTACAGCTAAATCAAGTTTGTATTTATTCATATTAACGGTAGTGGAGGTATTGTGAGATGAATAAATCATATTAACTAATTTTGAATTGTCATCTTGTAAATCTTTATCATTAGCTATAATTAGCGAAACATCATTATTATCAAAGTCATAACTAATTTCTATAACTTTAGAGGATATACTAATATCTAAGGAATTTGAGATTAATTTAACTGTATCTCCTAAATTAATTTTATCTCTATCTCCTACATACTCCAGATCGTTTAAAAAATTTGTGATTTTAAATGACATTGTAATAGCGGGTTCATTAACAACTTTAAAATACTTTGTTGAAGCATCTAATAAATCTTGTTCTTCAACAATAGTGTCATCAGAAAAATCTTTGCATATTATGTATTTATTTAATTCTAGTAGTTCACTTTTTGTAAAATTATTTTCTACATCTAATAAATTGTATAAAGTTGCAATAGATGTTTCTATTTTTTTTATTTCGTTTTCTTTAGAGTCAATTTGAGTCTTTTTAGAATTAATTTCTACATTTTTATTATTTATTTTATTAATAATTGTTTGCCATTCTGATTTAGAAGTTGCTTCATCTAAATAAGTAGCATTAATAATATCTAATTCATTATGAAGCATCTTCAGTTCAGTGTCATACACACTCAACTCTTGATTTAATGTAATCAATTCTGCTTTTTTAGTCGAAAGTGAAGTTGATAAATCTTTAAAATTATTTGCATTTTGGTTCAATAATTTATTGTATTTTAATAAAGCAATACACAATACATCACTCATATATTCAGAATGTTGGATAACATTATAATTATCATCACATTTGAAAGGATACATATACCAACTAAAATCCTCTAAAAAATTTGAACCAGTAGGGGAGAGTGAGCGAAATTCAATACCTTCATTACCATAGCAATACATGCGTGTGACAATTTCATCTATGTTAATGTCTACATTATATGACTCTAAAAATTTTCCCTTTTTTAATTTCCATCCTCTGTTCAATCCATTTTTTTCTGGTTGATAGAATGAAACTTTTTGATTAACTGTGTCAAAAAAAATAATAGCATTAAATTTTTGAGCTACATCAAATAAACATTGCAATACAGTTGAGTTATCAGTTTCGTATGATCGCTTTAATGAATTCGAATTATTAACATCAAACTCTACATCAATATGTTCAATTCCCCAATCAGTCTCTTCTAAAAAATCAAAGACTAATTGACTTAATGTGTATGATGTCGCTTCATATAATTTAATTAACTTATTATTTAAAAGGTATCCAGAGCTTAACAAATTATATGTAATAGTTTCTTCATCATTTGACATCGACTTGCCTTGATTCATTACTACAAAATATTCTTTTGAACCTTTGAATTGAAATTCAACTAAATAGTAAAGCTTAATTTCAGTAATAAGCGGATTTTCAATTAAGGAATGATTTCTCTCAATATGAGAAGGTATAGAAAAGGAAAGCTCATTAATAGCCCCTAATTTTAGATTTAATTTTAAATCGTAAATATCTTTTAATTTAAAAATTCGACTTTTATCAGGCTTACAAAGATACATATTCGGTGTAAACTCTTTTTTAGATAAGATATCATCAATATACACTGACAGGATGTTCATTTATTTATCTCCTTTAATAGTATAATGGTCTATCTTCATTTAAATATTTATATTCAAGGTAAAATTCGCAGTCAAAATTGCCTTTAAAAATAAGACTTACGGATGAATTTTTATCAACATCTAACCAAATATCATTATGATTGTTATGTAAATATCTATTATGCGATTTTTGTAGACTACTAACAATTTCTTCATTTTCACAATTAATTAGGATAACTTCCTTATTATATAGATTAGTTAATTTGAATTCTTGTCCATTACCTTGATTAATAATAGATATATCTCCATCACCAATTTTTGAAATTTTTAGTTGAGGTCGTATAGTTATATCTCCCTCGTTGTAAAAATACACTTCATATTTGTCTCGTACAGTCAAATCATGCCTAATGAGAGGAGAGTAGCTATATGGTGAGTCACATCTGATATTTAAAGTTACATACCCATTCTGACATCCGTTATGAAGAAGATTGCTGTTGCCCTCGATAATGGCATAAAAAATACGATTTGGGTTAGATTCTAAAATTAATGGTTTATAATAGTCTGTAAACATCCATCTAGCTATCTCTCTTAAATTGTTTCTATCTTCCCATTGTTCAATAAAAAAAGATAAAGAAAAAGAGAGCGGATTATTCTCCACTCCCATAAAATAAGGTCTATCTTTTCCGTTTATCTTTTTCTCTCTGATGGAACGTTGTGGTAAAAAAATATCTTTATAAAGTCCACCATCTTCATTAATCATTACAACACCCATGTCTTCACTAGACACCCCGTCAAATGTGAAATTTAGGGATTGGTGCATTAAAATCTACCTCCTTTTTCTCGTTTTATTCTATTAACAATGGTTTTACCAAATGTATCAGCCTGTTCTTTATTAGCCCCTATAATATCACCAAATTGAATATGAATAATTTCTTCATTTGTGATAGGAGATATTTTTTGAGGAGGATTAAACTTAGATAGAAAAGGGGATAAACTCGACATAACTTTTTCCATAATATTAATAGAATCAAATAGACCTTTTGTATCGGCTTTGTTCAATATAACTTCATCAGGATGGGCAATAATGGCTTTTCCTCCTTTACCATCAATACCTTCACCGGTCCAATTCATGAAGCCGCCAGTGTCAAGAGAAGCAATCTTTTTCTTCAATAATTCTCGTGTTGTAGGATTATCAATCATACTTAGATTGGAATTAAAGAATGATTTTAATTGATCAATTTGAGCTGACGTATATGTATTTTTAACAGAATCAAAAGTCACATTTTCAGAAATATCTGAGCGATTATTTCTTCCTTGCATAGCAACATAATCTGCTTTACTTTTAAGGGCAGTTCTAGTGTTGGCATTTAAGGACGGATCGGGAACGAGCTTTTCATAAATGAATTTACCTAACATAACTTGCATATCACCTTTAGATAAGCTGGAAGGTTGATTGTTGCTTCCGTTGTTGGTACCTTCATGTTTATTGCCAGAAATACTGTTAATAAACTGTTCAATAAAACTATTGTACTTGTCTCCTAAAATAGCTTTATTACTATTAAAATAGTCGTACAACGAGTCTTTATCAGCTTGAGTAAGTATCTTCATAGATTCATCAAAACTGGCACCATCTTTCGAAAAACGAGTACTATCATTATCTCGACCCTCTTTTGCTAGTTTTTCTGCCATTTTACGAACGCTATCTTTATCTTTCCCAGAAGCATTAGGTAGAACTTTATCATATAAAAATTTACCTAATAGAACTTGTAAGTCACCATTAGATAGACTACCTTTTGATGTTTCTATCCCATTTTCTGTATTAGGATTGAAATTGAGTGAACCGTTATCTGTTGAAATTTGACTATTATTAAATTCATTAATAAGTTCTAATGCATTTCTTAAATTATCAATTACATTTTGTCTAATTGATGTTCCAACAGATTGCATAGTACCATCCAAGGTATCTTCTAAAAGAGGCATTGTATTAATCATGTTTTCAATATACATTTTAAAATCAGCATCTACATTTTCAAAATGTTTTGATAAAATAGCTTCTCTTATTTGAGCAAATTTCCGCTCATCATTTAGCAAGTCATTATAATGTTTTTCCCAATATTCGGTTTCCCGATTAATCTTGTTGATTAAATTTTCATGCTCCGCCTCTTGAAGCTCTATTTTTCCGTTTATTTCCTCTTCTTTAGTCTCTAGTAAGTCATTTAAGCCCTGCTGTTGGAGTTCAATGTCACGGTCGTGTCGTTTTTCTGCAATGTCTTTATCAATTTTATCCAGCTGTTCTTGTAATTGCTTCCGTTTTTGTTTAGCTTCATTTGAGTTATCAAGCAGAAGAAGATTATATTTTGCTTGTAAGTTATCACGCTCTTTTTCCATGTCATCAATCTGCATGTTATAATCACGCTCAGATTCTTGACGGTCAATTAAACGTAGTTTATCTTCAACATTTTTACGGAATAAATCCATTTCATCTTGAAGATTTTTCATGATTTTCTCATGTCTTTCATTTTCACGCTTAATTTCATCGTCAAGCATCTTAATATGTTCATCTCTGCGTTCTTGGATATATTCCTTATAGGCATTAATGACATTATCAGCAATGTTTTTAAGTTGAGATTTATTAGCTTCTTCTATTTGTTTTGTGTAATCCTTAATGGAGAGGGTAGCATTCAGGTAAGCCAAATGTTCATCTTCTAATAGCTTTTTCACTTCTTTGATACGTTCAGCAGTAATATCACGTTGCTTTAATTCTTCCATCAAGGCATCTCTTGTTACTAAATGCTGTTGAGCTTTTTTTTCAAATTGTTCTAGTATAATTTTAGTGTATTTAACATAATCAGCAGAACCCTCATCAAACATTTTACGAATCAATTCAGCTCGATTTATTTCGGATTCTATAGCATTTATTTTCTCATCTGATTGGGTTTTGATATTGATTAAAATATCAAAATCACTATCTTGAATATCTACTTGTAACTCTTTAATACCAATCGTTAGCTCTTCAATTCGTTTTTTTGCAGATTGTAAAGCATCGCCAAAAAGTTTGTTTCCATTTACCAAACTTTTTAATTGAGTTAGTTCATAAAGATTGGCATTTTGTTTTTCCTTCATCGCATTACTGATATTCACAAGAGTTTTTACATATCTTGCAGAAGATGTATCTAATTCTTCAATTTTCGCTTTTTCATAGGCAATAACATTATCCTGTATTTGACGTTGTTCTTCATACTTTGACATGTAGGATTCAACTTTTTTAGTACCTACGTCCCAAATGGTAAAATCTATCTCACTATTGACATTGTTCAGTTCATGTAGACGTTGCGTATACTCATCAATGACCTTTTTTGAGGCAGTACCACTCTTAATAACGCCTTCAAGATAAGCAATTTCATTTTGGTTAATTTTCTTTTTATCATTTAAAGCAGCTGTTTGTTTGTCTAATTCTTTACGATAGGATTCTGATGTAACAGTGAGCTTCCTTAATCTGTTATCACTAGTTTCCAATAAGTTATCAATCGTTGTCTTTTTGTTTTCAAAAGAGGAAAGATAGCTATCTATAATGCCGCGCTCAAGATCTTCTACTAAATCTTTTTGGTTTAAAATTTGTTGCTGTAAACTTACTAATTCAGATCTAGTTTGATCAATAGCTTGTTGTGTCGTGTCAACTGCAGATGATGTAGATGATGTGGCTCCATTTTTTGCATCAGTATAGTAACTTGTTGGATCTACGCGTTGTCCGTTAGCATTCTTCACTTCGTAATGTAAATGTGGACCTGTCACTCTACCAGAAGCACCAATATTACCTATTTGCGTCCCCGCATCAACGTAATCACCAATTTTAGCTATAGCTTTATCTAGATGGGCATAAAGATGTTTGAAATTGTTTGCATCTTGTACAACAACGATATTTCCATAAGAGCCGTCATAGCCATTTTTAATAGCATCACCACTAGCTATTATTTTGCCTGCAACATTCGCATCTAAGCGAGTTCCTTTAGACCCTGAAATATCCATGCCTAAATGATTATCCGATTTGCCGGAAATCGGGTCTTTACGCCCTCCGTATGCGCTAGTAATTTTGCCAGTCCAACCGTTTAGATTAGTAGATGGAGAAGAAGAGGTGGACTTGCTTGTAATATTACCTGTTTGCTGAATTTTTCCTGAGGCAATCTGATTTTTTAAAGAAGCCTCTTGCTGTTGCATCACACTAAGTTTTTCTTTTTCAAACTGAATTTGAGTTTCTAAAGCTCTTCGATACTCACTAGAATGTTCAGGAAGCTTAGACAGCAATTTTTGTTGTTTTTCAATTCCGAGATTTAACTCTTCTAGTTTTTGTTTGTATTTATCGGTTATGTATATTGATTGCGTTGTTGATTTATTAGCATTATTGTTTGCTTTTTGGGAATAGTCTTTAGCATCAATAAATTTATCAATTGAAGATATATTACTATCTAATTGTTTTTGATAGCTATTCAACTCATTTGTTAAATCTTCAACTTTAATATCATTAGCAGCTTTGACCATTGAAGCTCGCATTGCTGCAAGGCCTTCAGCATCAGTCATTTTGGCGCCTTTATTTTGATTGTCGATAAATTGTTGTAAATACAAATTCGATGTTAAGAGAGCTTGGATTTCACTTTTCTTAATTTCAATTCTATCTTTTGTGGCTTTAGCAGCATCCACTGTCATTTGTTGCTCAGTAGTTAATTTACCTTCTCGTGCTAACTTATAAGCTTTTAATAATGTTTCATTTGCGTGGTTTTCAGCTTGAATGGCATTAATCTTTTCCTCACTTAACTTGATTGCTTTACCGTCTTGGTCAAGTAGTATTGGATAAAGAGTATTTAAACTATTTAAAACTAAATCTCGAGAATTCAAAGTATCTACAAGATATTGTTCTTCAGCAGTTAATTTGCTTTTTTGATTTAGATTTCGAATCTCTTCTTCAGTAAATCCATTTAATCGATTTGTTAACATTTCATAATTAAATAAAAGATCAGAAGTATCATTTACTCTTTTCTGTGAAACTCCTGCTAGCTTTTCGTGAGTAGTCGTAAGATTCTCAACTTCATTTTTGTAGCCTTCTACTTTTGCTTTTGCTTCAGCAAATGTTAAATTGTTAACCTTCATTTCAACAGATAAATCTTTTTGTTTTTGAGTAGTATCTTCGTAATGTTGCTTTAAAGAACCCATAATACTACTTACTTCTTTTTCACTTAAACCAAGCTTGGACAAATCAGTAGAAATACTGTTCATATTATCTTTAGTTTTATTTGCCATGGATTCAAAAGTTTCAGAAGTAGCATTCTCCATATTCTGGAACGAACCTACTATTTCATTGATAACGGAACTGGCGTTTTCATTTGAAAATAATGATGTTAAAGAATCCTGTAAATTGTCTAGGTCGTTTACATCGGCGGAAGCAATTAGCTGGGCAGCAAAACCTTCTGCATTGTTTTTAACACTATCCGTTAATCTATTATTCTCGTTGATAACATCAGCCATATTAGTAATATAGTCATTCTTTTGCGCTAATATTTCTCGTTTTAATTCTGCATCAGATTTGATAATAATATCTATTTGACCTTTTGCGATAGTACTTAATTCTTTATAATAATTTACTAGAGTTGTGTTACCATCTTTTTCAGCTTTTGATTGTAAATTATCTATTTCTTTAATTTTCTTTTCAAAATCTTCAGCAGATTTAAGGAGAGGTTTAAAATTATCATCATAAAATTTAACCTCCCCTACAATGAAGGAGCTGTTTGCTTGATGGCTAAGAATTCTTGCAGCTGAATCTATGTTTGAATTGTGTGAGTCCTCAAGGTCAGAAATTGACTTTTTCCGAGTATCAATATCATCATTTCGCTTGTCTTGGGCTGCTATATTAGCAATTTCTGTTTCAATAGTTTGCTGTTCTTTAAGGAGTCCAATTTTCACTCTCAAAGCATCAGCTGAACCAATAATCTTATTCCCGAATTCGTCTTCTTGAGCGACGATGTTAGGTAGTATCTCACCAAGTCTATTAGAAATTTCTTGATATTCCGTCATAACAGAAGGGTCTGTATTTCCTAGCGCCATAGCATTTTCTAGTTGTGAATATTTTTCTAGCTGACTGTCAATTTCACTGGCATTCGAAGTATAAGATTTCAATATTTCTTGTTCTTCAGTTTTTAGTTCTTCTATCTTTTGTTTGGTTTTCTCTCTGTCTTCAATTATTTTATCGATAACAAAACCACCAACACTTAAACCGATTCCAACTAAATTGAATCCGAGTAATGCTCTACCACCAATGGCTGTACCAGTGCCTAAAATATCTTGGCCAAGTGTTTTAAATGTAGAGGCGAGGCCAATACCATTCATAATGGAAGAGGCGAATGATGTAGAACTTTGAGCTGCTTCAGCCGTATTTTTCCCAAATGTCACTATACTTTGGTTCATCTTGTCAATTTGGTTTGAAATATCGGAAATGCCAGCTATATTTAAGCCTTCACCAAGTTGGATGTTGGTTAGTTGGGTATTTAAATCGGTAATTTGAGAAGCTAATTGTTCGAAGTTGGTAGTATTTGCATAGGCTTTTTGGAGTTCGTAGATATTATATAAATTAGATTCTAAAGCTTGCAAATTTTGCTGCGTTTCTTGGATTCCATAGAGTTTAAAGTGATTTGTAGTGATTGTTTCCATTTCAACTTTCAATTGAGACACTAAATTATTTAGAGATTGGAGATCGCCAGTAGGAATTCTGGCCAACTGTTTATAAGCGTCTTTAACATTTATGTTTAAATCATCAAACGTTTCATTAAGAGTATCTATAGATTTTAAAGAATCAGTAATTTGCTGCTTGAAATCTTTGAAAATGGAAAGGGGAGCGGATGATTCAGTTCCCACATTTTGCAGTTTCACATTAAAAGCTTCTAATTGTTGTTCTAAAGCTTTTATTTGTTTTCCATATTCATTAAATATTTGAGCATTTGGTCCTTTAACGTCTAAATTAATAGTTAGATTGGGGATGTTTTTTAATTTTTTTAAGTATGTAGATATATTTTGTTTCGAGATTTTGTCGTTGATTCCTAGAGCGACTAGAAGCTCTGTTGGTTTTTTTTGTTCACCACCAGTACTCAATCAATTTTCCCTCCTCATTAAATCAAATGAAAAATCAGCTACTAAGTTATTTAAGAGGGTAGCAGATTTTAATTTGTTTATTTATTTTTTATATGACAATAAATTTCCTAAAATATTCAAATACCCTCCCAATAAGGTAGGGGAGTAGTTCAAAATTCTAATTTTCTTTTAGCATGATATATTGAAATTAACAGGTTGTCATTTATGATTGAATTCTTCTTCTAACGTTAAGTATTTAATACTTAAATTCAGTCGTTTATTAATTTCATCTAAAACATTAGAAATTTCTTGGATTGTGAACATTTTCAGTAGGAACATCTCATACCAACCAATATCAACTAGTTCATTCATAGTAGAAAAATGAAGTTCAACTGATTTATCTTTTAATTCAGCCTGTAAGTCGGTGAAATGTTTAATAATTAAAAATAAAATATAATTATTTAATTCATCATCATTGTTGAAAAAATCTAGCTTTTGCTGCTCTACATAGGACATCGTATTGGATAAATCATTGATTAAAATAGTTATTTTACGCTTACTAAATTTAGGGTAGTAATAAATAAATTTCCCTTGGTCTTTATCAATGAAAAATTTTTGCTTTTTATTTAATTCTTCAGCATTCTTATGTATATCTGTCAAAGTTAATTTCGTCTCACGTTTTGTCATAGTACACTCCTTTACTGATTTAAAAGTGAAAAGGGTAGAAAAAATCCTACCCTTTTTAAATTAATTTATACGATATCTACAATAATTTTTTCGCTGTAAGTACCATCTGTTACTTCAATAATTGTTTGATCATTGACTTTTGGAGAAGATCCTAAAGTAACGACTCCATCTGCATTGACAGTTGCAACGGATGGAGACTTAGATGTCCAAGTTAAATCTTTGTTTTGTAGCAACACATTGCTATAGCCTGCCCCACGAATACCTAACACTGAAATTAGTTGTGAGTCTCCAGCGACTGTAGAATCAAGAACTACATGAGATGGATTGGCAGCAAGTGCAGTAAATTGTACTTTTTCCTCAGATAAATTACGCAATTTAATATAAGCATAATTACCTTTTTTATCGGCAAGTGAACTACCGGCTAGGGAAGAAGAAGCTACACCTTCATGTGTCATAGAAATTTCTACAGCACCATTCGGTTTGAAGTTGGGTACTTCAATAATTACTTCCCCAGTTTTTCCATTATTAGATCGAATATCTACGTTTAATTCCATACGAACCGCTTTAGGGAATGAGTCAGCTGAAATTTCAATTGTATCCATCATTTCCTGAACGGCGTAGATAACCTGGATCTCTTTACCAGCTAATGCAGGGACACTAATTTCCTTACCAGTTGGCGTATATTGTGTGAACGTACCGTTTAGCTGCTCCACATGTACCTTACCTAGAGGAGTTTCAGCTAATGTACCTTTACCAGTAGCATCAAGTAAAATAATTTCATCTGTATAGTATTCAGCTAATTGATGATTGATTTCTGTACCATTTTGTAAAGCAATATATGCAGTATCAAAAGCAGCATCTTCAATAGAGAATGTTAATTCCTTTTGGTAGTTTAGCTCGTACACCTTTTTAGAGCCTTTACCAGCATGAATTGCCTGTGTTTGAATAGCTTGAGTCATAGATGAGTTAAGTAATGTTTTACCATTTAAAATTAATTCATCCGTTAAACGGTCAAATAAACGAACATTTGCTACTGAAGTTAAAAATTGATTTTGTTGTGACATATAAATTACCATCCTTTTAGTTATAATTTTTATTTAACTAGGTTCAAGACCTAGTTTTTTCATTTGTTGATCAAATGCTGATTTTGTAATAATGACATCTTCGTTTTTCTTTGGTTCGTCAATAAAGCCTAACCAATGGGGGAGATCTTGGTCATTTTTAAATTCAATCATCCCAGAGTAGCGTGCGTTAAGAATGGCATCGCTACTTACCATATAGTCCATGCGTGATAATCCTTTATGGAATTGGTATAAAGTTAAATGTTCAATTTCATGGTAGGGTAAACCAGATTTACAATGATAGGCAATTATTTGTTGCTCTAAATCTGCTTGTCTAGTTTTTCTTTTCGCCATAAATGCACGTGCTTCTTGTATGGCTTTTTTTGTACCAGGATCAATAAAATCATCATCTAAGTCAATAAGATTTTGTTCACTAATAATGGTCTTGACTTTATCGAAATCTCGCTCATACAAAGTAATACCATCGATCTTCATAAAAACAATGCCTTTTTCATTCATCGAAATTTGAATATCCTCGGTTTTAAAAACTAAACGGTATAATGAAATTAATTTCTCTACTATTTCATGCCCACCATCGTTTTGTGAAACGGAAATTAAAAAGAGTAAGTAGGACATTCTAATTATTTCTGGTTGTTGAAAATCGTTCTTAGGTAAAAGTAAACACTGCACAGCATCATAAAATTCATCTACATCCTTCATCTTTACAGGATAAATATTCAAACCTTTATAATTAAGAGGTTTTCCAAAAGCCTTTTTGGTGGTGATGTTCATGATCTATAACCTGTAGGTTGTTGTCCTGAGGGCATAATGTAACTCCAGCGATAACCAACAAAACCTTTTGGTAAATTGGTGATGGGGAGTCCACTATGGAATCTTAAATCCCCAAATTCTTCAATATCCTCTTGAAACAACACCTCATTTAGCACTTCACCAAGCCAATCAATACGAAAATCAATATTATTGACAGAATCAGGTGTATAAATATCAAAAATATATTGCTGAGTGCTTGAGTAGGGATTATCCGTAAATTGATTGATGTTTTTAAGATAATTTTTTTGGGGCAACCGAGGTCCTGTATATAAACAAATTCTACAAAAGTTTGTTTCTAGCGATAAATCACTAGGTTTATCACCAATAACGATTAAATTTTTAAGTATATGTTCTTTCTCAGGTAATTGAGAGACATCCAATTTTGATTCGTCTAGTGGATCATCGAATTGATCTTTTGGTATGTAGTACAGCAAACGTAGAAGCTTTTCATTATTTATTAATGAGTGATAAAATTCAGTTATGTTTTTTACAATGTTCATTCTCCTTTATCGCCTCCTAAAGAAGAGTGTAATTTTGAAGGTTTCATCATTAAAAATACTTCACATTCATTTATACATACAATAGACATCACCTTCTTTCATTTATTTATAAGGATTCATACTAGCTTATTTAAACTGTGTGTATTAAAAGTCTAAGCAACTTAATGATGAAGATGAAACCTTCATGATAGGTCTGTATAAGGAAGAAATACAGACCTACTAGAAAATTTCATTTTTAATATGTATTTTAAATTAATTCGCTTATTGAACGGACTCTTCATCTAAATCCTCAATGCCAAGTGCAAGAGCTTCAAAATATGAGGTATTTGAAAATGTATTATGTCTGTTAGATCCTTTTTTTATTTCTTTCTGTTTATAATGGGAGAGTACGTAATTATCTTGTAATTGATGCGGTGTACTTTGATTTTTAAGTAATTTTGCTAATTCTCTCCGCCTTTTATTTCGCTTTTTAGCTTCCTTAATATATTTTAAATTTTCTTCTTCTAATAAAAGCTCTTCTCTAGTAAAATATCCTTTGGTCATATAATACCCAAGCATATCCAATAAAACGATCGTATGATGAGCTTGTGAGGTAATATTTAAATATATTTCTAAAGAGATCTCTTCGCCTCCATAAACGATTTTCTCATTTTCTAATATTGATTGTATGTATTGAACTCGCTCTTCTATTGGAAGCTCTAGATTTAATTCAATTATCGTTTGTGGTAATTGTATTTTCATATTAATTCTCCTTCTACTTATTAGGGTGACTAGTGTAGGTTATAATCCAAGTTTTTCGCCCAAACGTATGATGTATTTATTTTTTACATTTTTTACATTGGGAATGGAACAAATCTCTACTGCTGCTATTCAAACTAAAAAATTCATCTGTAGCAGGAAGGATATCATGACATTTACTACATTTTTTTGTTTTTAATCTTAATTTATTAATATAAGTTACTTTTCTCCATTGTCTATCATTCTCTTGTTTAATTTTTAGACAGATTGTATTAAATCTACTTCCAACAGTTTTAACGGGAATTCCTAAGATTTTCGCGATGGTATAATAGGAGTAGTCTTTTGTAATATAAGATAGTAGCTTAATTTGTTCTTCATTCAATGATTTTTTAATTAATTTATCTAAATCCGCAAATAAACTGATGACATCTGTGTTCATTTTTAAAGAATTTGTTGCACAAGCACCTTGATTAAAATTTGTATCATCAATCGATCCTCTAAAAGTTAACAGCTCTTTAATAACTGTTATATCAGATAATACTAACTGATTATATTTCGTATCCTTACTTGTTTGAAAAGCCATGCCATATCCATCCCCTTTTGTTTTTCCATATTTATGCTTTTATATTATAATCCTATTATAAAATAAATCAATATTTTAAATTAATTAATTTATTGAAAGAAATTTTATAAGAGCTGGTTTTTGATAATTTAATTGGATTAATTAATTTAAAAATATTATAATGAAAATTATCATGGATTACTATTAAAGTAAATCCATGTAATAGGAATAAAGAGGAGGAAAGAGTATTGAAGGTTGGTAAAACTAAAGAATTATTAATAGAAGAGATTAAAACAAAAATTCCTTTGTTAGTTCAAAACGATTTAAAATTGGATGAAATTTCTGCACAACTACATAAACATCATATAAGCATTGGTAATATTCTTGAATTAATTAATGACGAGAGTAGGCTATATGAAGCAAACTTACAGGAACTTTTACTACTAGGGGAACAGCTTCATTTAAAATTTAATGATACTGATGATGATTGGTTAGTGAAATGGCTAAATACATCAGAGGTCAAAGAGCTGAGGTTGTACATAAAGGAATCACCGTATGAAGAAACTATTACATTGCCATATACTTTCGAGAATACTCTTAAAACTGGTCACAATGAGTATGTGTCTGTAATCCCTAATTCAATGATTGGTAAGCTTTGGATGAGTGGTATTACTATGTATAATCCAAATATTCAAAGGCAGGCAAAAAAGAAAAAGATTAAAAATGGAATTATAGAGGTTATGAATTTAAATCCAAAATCTTTACGAGATATTGAAAAACAAGCGCTGGAAGGAGATTTAATAACCTCTACTTTGCGCTATAATGCTAAAGTCGGTTCTGGAGAAAATGGAATTGAATTTATTTATGACGATCGTGATAAATCCCTTACCTTATTGGAAGGATCGTCATTAGATGTTTTAGATGGCGCACATCGAACTTTTTCTATTTATAATGCCTATATGAAAAAAGTTGATTTAGAGGGTGCTATGGTAGTTATTTTTTCTAATATGACGGAAGCCCAATGTAAACGAGTTCAGGTAGATATGGCTAAAGCAAATCCAATACCAAAACCTCGATTACAAGAATTAGCTAAAGATAAATTATCTGATGAGGTTGTCATCGAATTAAAAGCTGAGGGAGAGTTAAAAGGGAGAATTACATCGAACTCCAATGTTAAATATTCATATGGTGAAGTAGTAACTTTTTCTGAATTATCAAATGCGATCGATAATAGTTTTTCGATAGAAAGTCGTCTCGAAGTTATTAATATAGCTAAAATCATCAACGAATATATGATGTACCTCTTTGCTCACCATAAGGCAAACTTAATGGATAAACATTCATTAATGTTTAAGAGTAGAATGTTTATAGGACACATAGAATTGGCTGCTAGAATGTATGAGCATAGTATCCCATTTGAGAATTTAAAAAAGGTCTTAGAGCAAATAGATTTCTCAATTAATAATACCTTATGGGAGGAAATCGGAATTCTTAAATATGGTAATATAAGCTCTCGTAATAGAATGAAAATCCAAAAAATATTTCAACAATTAATTTTAGAATGAGGTGTAAAGGTGCTTAAAGAAAATGTATTAAATAAAGATATTAAGGAATGGTATCTAAAATCATTAGATATACAAGATAACAGTCTTACTACTTATTTATCGCTATTTAATAAGGCAACATTACTAGAAAATCAAAAAAACAAAGACATATTTAACATGAATAAAGTAGAGTTGGAAGAGTTGTTTTATAGTTTAAAGTCGCCTAGTCCCCAATCCATCAGTGCATCTATCGGTTTTATTGGGAGATATATAGATTGGGCTATAATGAACGGCTACACTGATAATCGATCACAGAGACTACCAAGTATTATTGATATGGAATACTGTAGTAGATTTATCTATAAAGCATCCATTGTACGTTATACAAGAGAACAATTATTAACATATATGCAGTTATTTGAAGATCAAAGACATGCAGTATTTCTACTTTGTTTATTTGAAGGAATAAAAGGTGAGGGCTATAGCGAGATTCTGAATTTAAAGATGGAAGATTTAAAAGATGATAACGGTGTCTTCCTAGCAAAATTGACGAATAATAAGGGCTATAATCGAATCATTGAAATAACCGAAGAATTATATTGGCGGTTAGACAGACTGGATAAAATATCTTCAACAAGTTTACAGCCTAAGCAAGGCCAAAAATATTTTTCGGATAGCACTTATATTTTTAAGAAAGCAAATGCAAAAGGAGAAGATCTTCAGCTTAGGGCATCATTTGGAAATAGAGCTTTGGATTTAGCAAAATCAATTTTTGACAACAGTAATTTGATAGCTAGTACAATTCAAGTTTCAGGGATGATGTGGTATATATGGGAGTTACTGAAACATAATGAAGAAAAGGTACTTAATAAAGAAATTTTAGAGAAAGTTGCTAGTAAATATGATACTGGATATGTAAATAAAGATAGCAAGTATGTTAGTTATTCTATCCTCCAGCATAAACTAGATTTTGATTTTATAAAAACAAATTATGGTTTTATCAATATGGGATTATAGAACTGGTGTATACCAGTTTTTTTATTTGGGGAAAAATACTAAAAGATTTAAATTTGTAAATATTCTCTAGTAAATCGCTTGAAAACGAACGTCTGTTCGTGTTAATATAAAGACAATATAATTGGATTAATCTTCGAAATAAGGAGAGATTTAAATGAATGATAAGGAGACAACAGCAATATTGGAGCTTGTTATTTATAAAGATAGTGATATTTCTTTAGAGTTAATGAATAATTTCTATGGTAGTATTTCCAATGTAATTTTAAATGACGAAGGAGGAAATGCTTTAACATGTGAATGTATGGATAGCTCACTTTCTAGTTTAATTCTTATGGATAAATGGAATGATGATGAGGTGGAGCTTATTAAGGGAATGGGTGATACAAAATTTATCTATAAAAAATCGCAGGAAATAGATATCCATTATGATAGTTTAGTGCAGTTAGATGATCATAAAGATAATATTTATTGTGTTGTAGAATTCCAAAATATTGTTTATTTATATAATGGGTATCAAAGAAAATCCATTATCGAAAATAATATTACCTGTCTGAAGAGTCTTAAAGATTATTTGAATCATAACTATCCAAAACACAAGATTTTAGAAAGAATGAATTAAGTTGGATCATAGCTATTAATAGATTGATTAATGAAAAAAAGAGGTGTTTTAATGGAGAAGTATTTAGTTAAAGAGTTTGCATCTGAGATAGTTGAACAATCGAGAGGGAGAATAAGCATGATAGATGCTGAAGCATTAGCGATTGTTTATATAGCAAAGATGAAATCTATCTATCCACCCTTTAGTTTAAGAAAAATCTTTCAAAAGTTTGTTAATGATCTTTAGTACATGTTTTACATAAAAAAGGGGGGTTACATATGATGGAAGTCGTTAAAGGTGAAAGAGTATGTACTAATTTAGATGAAATTTTTTGTATGATCAATCAAGGTAGGATTGTTGAAAATGAACAAAATCTAAGGGAATGTATAAATAAGTGTATAAAGCTCCAAGAAGGATTATTGAATTCTATTAAACTTATTGAACGGACATATCTAGAATTACATAATAAAAGTGACCAAACTCATTTAGCATTAAATGCTGAATCTAATATTTAAAAGCTGTTACAACTAATTAAAGATTCTATTCATTTAATGAAGGGAATGAGTTAAATGAACATAGTAAAAAATGATAGAAAACTTGCTTTGAAGGTTGATAGCTATGCTATGGCAATAGGTTATCAAGAGATGGGGGAATTAAATCTACGTATTTCAATGGAGATGGATCATTTAGAATGGGAGGCGCATAGAATTATAGAAGGCTTATTAAAAAGGGTAAATGTAATGGATGTTTATTAATAGTATATATAACAATACTTGAGGTGAAAAATAGCGTTATCAAGGAACAATTTGAATACCCAGTCTTTACTTAAACATACAATGTAAATTGTTTTATACATAATATTATGGAGCATAGTACATCTATGCTCCACTTTTTATTTGAAAAATGTGAAAAATTTTGAAACTTTTCCTGTTGGGCATCCGTATAGTAGGTAATATGATGAAAAGGGGTGAGCAACTTGACGCTATTTGGCTATTCACTCGAACAAATCTTTTTGGTGGTTTTGATTTTCGCTGGCCTTGCCACAATACTAGTTATGTTTTTTGGTGATGCAGTCGAAGGTATTGGGGAAGGACTGCCCATTTTTAATCCGAGTGTCATTCTTTCTTTCATTACGTTGATGTCAGCAGCAGGATTTATTTTAGAAAAACTAGCCTGGTTCTCTAGCGTTTGGAACATTATTGCTGCATGTATCATCGGCGCTATTTTAAGTACATTATTTTATTTATTTATTCTCGTTCCACTACGGTCAGCGGATGTTTCATTAGCTTATACGGAAGAATCACTAGGTGGGCAATTGGGCAAAGTCATTGTACCAATTCCTGTAGATGGCTTTGGAGAAGTTGTTATCGAAACAACAAGTGGTATGATTTCGAAACGGGCAACAGGTTACGATAATGAAGCCATTGACTATGATGAAACTGTCCTTATCGTGGACGTGAAGGAAGGTACACTTTTTGTTAGAGTATATGAGAAAAAATTTGTCTAAAGGGGAGATATGTCTATGTCAATCGATATTCTAATTGTTTTAGGAATTGTAGCATTTGTATTAATTGCACTAGTAGGTTTATATGTAACAAAATATAAAACAGCAGGTCCGGATGAAGCACTGATTGTGACGGGTAGCTATCTCGGCTCTAAAAATGTACATAAAGATGAGTCGGGCAATCGTATAAAAATTATTCGCGGTGGTGGTACATTCGTATTCCCTATTTTCCAGCAAGCAAAGCCATTAAGTTTACTATCTAGCAAACTAGAAGTAACAACGCCTGAAGTGTATACGGAGCAAGGTGTTCCTGTCATGGCTGATGGTACAGCCATTATTAAAATTGGTGGTTCTATTTCAGAAGTTGCGACTGCAGCAGAGCAATTTTTAGGAAAGCAAAAGGCAGAGCGTGAAGGGGAAGCACGTGAAGTGTTAGAAGGTCATTTACGTTCAATTTTAGGCTCCATGACGGTTGAGGAAATTTATAAAAACCGTGATAAATTCTCACAGGAGGTTCAACGTGTTGCTTCTCAGGATTTAGCTAAAATGGGTCTTATCATTGTTTCCTTTACGATCAAGGATGTACGTGATAAAAATGGCTATTTAGATTCACTCGGTAAACCGAGAATTGCACAGGTAAAACGAGATGCTGATATTGCGACAGCGGATGCGGAAAAAGAAACACGTATTAAACGTGCAGAAGCATCGAAGGAAGCGCAAAAGGCAGAGTTAGAGCGTGCGACAGAAATTGCGGAAGCGGAAAAAGAAAATCAATTAAAGGTTGCTGAATTCCGCCGTGAGCAAGATATTGCCAAAGCGCGTGCTGACCAAGCCTATGAGCTCGAAACAGCTCGAGCTAAACAGGAAGTGACGGAGCAAGAAATGCAAATTCGCATTATTGAACGTCAAAAGCAAATTGAATTAGAAGAAAAAGAGATTTTACGTCGTGAGAAGCAATATGATTCTGAGGTGAAGAAAAAGGCTGACGCTGATCGTTATGCGGTGGAACAAAATGCCGCTGCCGAAAAAATGCGAGAGCTTGCTCAAGCGGATGCAGAAAAATACCGTATTGAATCTTTAGCTAAAGCGGAAGCGGAAAAAATCAGATTAGATGGTCTTGCCAAAGCGGATGCAGAACGAGCACAAGGGGAGACAGAGGCAGATATTATTCGCCTTCGTGGTCTTGCGGAAGCTGAAGCTAAACGTAAAATTGCGGAAGCCTTTGAATATTATGGTCAAGCAGCTGTACTGGATATGGTTGTGCGCATGATGCCAGAATATGCAAAAGAGCTAGCGAGCCCACTTGGTAATATCGATAAGATTACAGTCGTTGATACTGGTGGTGGAGAAGGTAGTGGCGCGAATAAAGTAACGTCTTATGCCACTAATTTAATGTCTACGCTACAAGAAACGTTAAAAGAAACCTCTGGTATTGATATGAAAGAACTGATTGAAAGCTATGCTGGTAAGCATACATTGCGTCCAGAATTAGAGCAAATTGCTCTAGGGCTTGAAAAAAAACAAACAGCGGTTGAAGCTGAAGAAACGAAAGAAACCGTAGAACAACCATAAATAAAAGCGACCTGATGATTCATGCATCAGGTCGCTTTGTTATTTTTGTTGCTGCCACTCACTGAGAAGCATGCCATATACAACATGATCTACATAATGATCATACAGCCATTCTGCTGCTCGCAGGGTGCCCTCTTTTATGAAGCCGAGGCGCTCTGGGATAGCGCTACTTTTTACATTGCCAACAGCCACTCGAATTTCTACTTTATGAAGGTATAATGTTTCAAAGGCATATTGTAATAGAGCTTTTACAGTTTTGGTCATAATGCCATGCCCCTGTGCACCTTCACTAAGCCAGTAGCCGATCGTGCCTATTTTATTAGTTGGATTAATGGTATTAAAGCCAGCGATGCCGACAATCTCATTTTTAAAGAGAATGACAAGAGAAAGGCTATTATTAGCTTCATATCCCTTGATACAGCCTTCAATATAGGCGATTGTATCTGCTACTTCCTTTGTATAATCCAACCATGGTAGCCATTCCTTTAAATGCTTTCTTGAAGCATCGGTACATGCAAAAACTGCCTCTGCATCCTCTAGGGTAATTGTACGTAAAGATAAATCATCGTTAATGTAAATATCCATCTCATCACCTCATTATTATTTTAGGGCATCATGCATGAAGCCTTTCATCTCTCGGCTAAGCACTGTCAGCTCTTCAATAATTTCGCTAAAATCTTGTACGAGCTGTGCTTGTTCATTCGTTGCATCATTGATTTGGCCCATATTTTGTTTTAAATTTTCAAGATTTCTATTAATATTTCGTAAGGAAGCTTCGATATTTTCGGTTGCGCTAGACGTCTCAAAGGACAATTTCCGAACCTCCTGTGCCACGATATTAAAGCCAGCTCCATGTTGCCCAGCTCTAGCTGCCTCAATGGAAGCATTTAAACCGAGTAAATTGGTTTGGCGAGAAATACTTTTAATTAGATCAGTCACGTCATTTGTTTTTTCTGAATCCTCTAATGCATGTTGTGCCTGCTTATTAATTTCCTCACTAGTAGCCGCTAATTCCTCTGAATGGGAAGCGATTGTATGTACTTTATCCTGAAGATTGTTGACGATATTGTCCATTGTACTCATATAATCTTCGAGTTTTAGTTCATTATCAATAGGTAGTCCGAAAGCCAATGCCCCTACGACTTGACCGTTTTCACGAATGGGGAAAGAAAAAGCATTGATGGCTACGCCGTATACATCCTTAGGAATGACCACATCTGCATTTTGTCCAGTAAAGGCAATGTAAACATTTTGATCATTAGCATTTACTTTTTGTCCATCCTGGTAGCCTGAATCCACACGTTTACCTGCTAAATATTTGATGACTGTTTCACTTTCCTTTTCAATGACAGCAACAATAGCTTCTTGTTTTAATGCTAGATGAATATAAGGTGCTGAAAGGGCTAAAGCTTCAATAATTTTCATAAAATTTCCTCCAAGTCTAGTCAATGAAAAATGGTTGGCTCATCTGTTTTCATTATGACAATGGTGCTAGATGATTACTTTTACTGTAGCACAATATTTGCCAAGTCAAAATAGCAAATTCTATATTTATTTCTTGTGGAAACTAGTGAATGGTATTCTTATTTATTGTCAATAAAAACTTGCCGTTCGTTGTAAAAAGTGACGATGAATTTGTCAGTTTTTTGACGGAGTGATCGTGTCTTTTACGGAATGTTGTATTAGAATAATAGTAGATGTTGAAGAAATGAAGGAGAGATTTTCATGGAATATATACAAAAGGGAACGAGGGCGTTTTATAAAGCAAATTGGGCCTTGTTTTTAGCTGGCTTTATTACGTTTGCTAATTTATATAGTACGCAACCATTACTGCCAACTTTCGCAGAAGTGTTTAAAGTATCGCCTGCGGTCGCTAGCTTATCCCTTTCAGTGACTACCTTTGCTCTAGCAGTGAGTTTAATTATTGTTGGTTCATTATCAGAGGCATGGGGAAGAAAATCATTGATGACCATTTCTATTTTTGCAGCCTCTATCTTTACACTTGCGCTTGCATTTTCTCCTAATTTTGAAACAATTATCGTGCTCCGAGTTCTGCAGGGGATTGTCTTTGCTGGATTACCAGCGATCGCGATGGCTTATTTGGGTGAGGAAATGGAACCAACAAGTTTAGGAGTTGCCATGGGTTTATATATCAGTGGAAATTCAGTAGGGGGGCTTAGTGGTCGAGTGATTATCGGTACATTAACAGACCACTATAATTGGCATATAGGAATGATTGTATTAGGGGGAATTAGCTTACTTGTAAGTGTGTTATTTGTCTGGATGCTCCCAGGCTCAAAACATTTCAGTCCCCGGCCATTACAAATAAAAGCATTAACGAAAACCCTTTTTCAACATATGAAGGACCCTTCGATGCTTTGTCTATATGGAATTAGTTTTGTTTTAATGGGGAGCTTTGTCACGCTTTATAACTATATAGGCTTTAAATTAATGGCGCCTCCCTATAATCTGAGTGCAACAATTGTTGGCTGGATATTTGTTATTTACTTAGTTGGTACGTTTAGCTCAGCGTGGTTCGGCAGTTTAGCTGATCGTTATGGGCGACAACGAATGCTATTACTGGCGATTGCCATCATGTTAGTTGGTGCCATTTTGACGCTCAATGATCTACTTTCTTTAAAAATAATTGGCATTACGGTTTTTACCTTTGGCTTTTTTGCAGCTCATTCGATTGCTAGTGGCTGGGTAAGTAAGCGGGCATCTCATGATAAAGCACAAGCGTCCTCTCTCTATTTATTTTTTTATTACTTTGGCTCTAGTGTAGGAGGAACTGTAGGTGGGGTATTTTGGATGAAATATGGCTGGATAGGCGTGATAACGATGATTGCCGTATTTTTATTGATTGCTTGTGTCCTTTCATTCTTATTAAAGACAATTATTGCTAAACGAAAAATCGTAACTACTTAATGATGTGAGGTGTTCTTTTGCTAGAATTAGCCTTTTATTTTTTTATTATTCTAACCGCAGCCATTTTGCAAACAAGTACTGGATTTGGCTTCTCTATTATGGCTACACCGTTTTTATTGTTGCTTTTTTCACCACAACAAGCGATGCAATTGAATATAATACTATCCCTTGTTATTTCATTTTCGTTGCTATGGAAGGTTAAAAAAGATATTGAGTTCGCGTTGCTCAAAAAGGTAATGATAGGAAGTATTGTAGGGGCACCTTTTGGTAGTCTGTTATTTGCCTACGTGGATGTTACAACATTTAAATTGATCATAGCGGTCCTTTTAATCGGGTTAACGATTGTGCTCATGAAAAACCTCTCCATTCAACAAACAAATAAAAGAGATTATGGTGTTGGCTTTATTTCAGGAATGTTCACCACGAGTATTGGAATGGCTGGACCTCCACTGCTCCTATATTTTGCTAGCACGCACAAAAGGAAAGAAACGATTAGGGCAACATCACTTGCTTATTATATTTTTATTTATCTGATTAGCTTACTATCTCAACTAACGATCGAAGGTACTAATAAAACCGTTTGGCTCTATAGTTTGTATGCCTTGCCAATTGTTTTGATCGGTCTTATTTTAGGACAAAGGTTATTTAAAAAGCTCAATCAAAAGTTATTCTTACTATTTATTTATTTTCTATTAGTAGCTGCAGGTCTTATGCTTCTTATACAATCCATTTGGGCATTGCTATAAACGATAAAAAGTATGGAAGAGAGCTAGTCTTCCATACTTTTTTATTAACCCATAATATTGTAGCCAGCGTCGATGTAAATAGTTTCTCCAGTGACACCACGTGATAGATGAGAGAGCATAACAATTGTCATATCGGCAACTTCATCTTGTTGAACATTACGTTTTAATGGAGCCGTTTCCTCGATTTTGTGTAAAATTGTGTTAAAGGAAGGGACACCTTTTGCGGCAAGTGTACGAATAGCACCAGCTGAAATGGCATTTACACGAATGTTATCTTGACCGATATCAGCAGCAAGGTAGCGCATAGAAGCTTCTAATGCAGCCTTTGCTACGCCCATCACATTGTAACCATCAAGCACTCGTTCCGCACCTAAATAACTCATTGTGACAATTGAGCCACCCTCTGTCATATACGGATGAGCTGCTTTTGCTGTGGAAATTAGAGAATAGGCACTTGTATCTTGTGCGAATGCATAGCCTTCACGCGTTGTTTCTAGGAAGCGATTGTGTAAATCTTCTGCATGAGCAAAAGCTACTGAGTGGACAATACCATGAATAACGCCAACCTTTGAGCCAATTTCTTCGAAAGCTGCTTTTGTACTGTCATCACTGTTAACATCACATTGAACAACAAGGGAATCAGATTGTCCAACATTATCTAATTGCTTTTGTAACTTTTTCAATGAGCGTTCTTGACGATAAGTGAAAATAACATTTGCGCCTACATCAAATAAACGTTTTGCAATGCCCCATGCGATACTACGATCATTCGCCACACCCATGACAACAATATTCTTATCTTTTAATTGTAATAAATTATCCATCATTATGAAGAACTCCTTTGTGAGATAATATCTGTTATTAGTACCAACTACTAAAATCTTATCATACATAAAAAACTGTTGCAATAGAGTAGCCGTTTATCAAGCAAAAAAAATTCATCTCTTACAGTGAGAGACGAATTAAACGGTGTACTATTTAGCTACATAATCTTCATACATATCTACTGCCCGATAAACAGCACTATTTATAGTGATTCTAAAGCAATTTTGGCTACGAATTGTGTGGGCAAGAATTTTGATGGCTCTTGTTTGATCTCTATGGAAGGGAGTGGTGTCCGTTTGAAAATCATCATCTAAATAAGCAAGAAAATAAGGTTTCTCCTCTTGAGGGTCTAATAAATCAGCCTCAGTACTTTTTTCAACGGTCTTATAAACCCATAAATCGATTGCATTCCCTAATTGAAACGCAGCGAAGTATAGAAAGTCATCATTATCACAATGAATCATTTTTTGAATTATTTGAATTTTTTTAAGCTCATCCAGCAAAAATGTATTGATAGAGTAGTAAATGGCTTTAGAAGGATTGAGAATGAGTTCATCGGTATGATGAGATTTTAAAAAAACCCAACTATTTAGAACGATAGCCCATGAATCCAGTGTATTCAAACATTTCGCATAAACCTGTGGGAAAATCATTTGCCATTTTGCAGCAAGATTTTTAAATTGAACCATATGGTCTTGATCGATATGAAATAAACTATGCTCTACTTGTAACTGCTCAAACATCATCATTCCTCCAATAGATTGGTATGTATAGAAAAGGGCCTAATGATTAATCGTCTTGATGCAAAAGTTAGCAATATATTTCAGGTATTAAGAAGGCACCCATTGAAGGATGCCTTTAGTACATACAAATTGAAGACTATTCGAATTTTAATGAGTCACCATCAAAAGTTTCGTCTGCTACTTTGATAGAGTCAGTTGGACACCCTTCAAAAGCATCTTGCATATCTTCTAATAGATCTTCTGGCACTTCGGCAGTTCCCATGTTATCATCTAAAATAACGAAGGCAATACCTTCATCATCATAATCATAAATGTCTGGCGCTGCGGCTCCACATGCGCCACAAGCGATGCATGTATCTTTATCAACTATTGTGTATTTAGCCATTTTTTTCTCTCCTTTAACGATGTTCCTACAAAGCTTCATACTCATTTTAAAGATGTTTATCTTACATTTCAACTTAAATACTATTAAATTGGAGGAATTTGCGTCAATGTTTCATCAAATTTTATTGCAAATCTTTCAAAAACTCAATACGGAACGGACAATTTCTGCTGCCTATCATGTTCTGAAAGGAAAGCGTTCAGGACAAACCATTCAAGATATTGGCCTTTTTCAGTTGCATCAATATTTTGGCTTATTGCCTAAATTACCTCGAACAACTTTTGACGAGGCTGTTAAGTTATTTATGCAATATAGTTGGCTAAAAGTGCAGGAATCCGGTCATTTTCACATGGAAAAGCTAGGATTGCAGCGTGCACAACAAACCCCGACGTTTTTCTTTGATGGCTGGCATTATCGAGGAAATGAGCATGTGTTTTTTGCACGTCTTTCTTTAATTGTGCAAAGTTTGTCACATCAAACGGCTGCCGTTCGTTCTTTTTCACCTATTAGTAGAGATCCTTCGATTCAAGCGTGGGTGCGGTCTTTTTTGCAGGATCATCATTACCTTCAAGGTCATTTACAACAACAATTATTGGCAGAATGCGCAAGCGTGCTAAAGAATCTTCCTGTTTCAGCTGGCAGTAAGCAGCTTGTCCTTTACCGCTTAAGTGGATATCGGTTACCTGGCTGGACATGGCAACAGCTTGCTGATGAACGGAAGGAATCTGTGCTGGATAGTCAGTTAGCCTTTATAGAATCACTACATATATTATTAAATGAAGTGCAACAAAAAAACGATTACCCATTACTTAAACAAATGGCACAAGGGCTAAGAGTGAAAATATTGTTAACCGATTCTGCACAGCAAACAGCACAATTGTATGAAAAAGGATATTCCATTGAACAAATAGGGCAAATTAGAAAACTTAAGCAAAGTACCATTGAGGATCATTTTGTGGAATTGGCGATGTATGAACCGAACTTTTCTATTGGCCCATTCGTCTCATATGAAGAAGCAGAAAAAGTCTGGCAGGCATCGAAGCATTATCAAACGAAAAAGTTGAAAATATTACATGAGGCTTTAAAAGATATGAGTTATTTTCAATTAAGGCTTGTCCTTGCGAAAGGAGAAGTATAAATGGAACTGGAAGAACTATTGTACAAACATTTTGGTTACTCATCATTTCGACCAGGACAACGAGAAGTCATTGAAGCTATACTACAAGAGAAAGATGTTATGGCCTTATTGCCAACAGGAATGGGGAAATCACTTTGCTATCAGCTCCCAGCTTACATTTTACAAAAGCCTGTGCTGATTGTTTCTCCCTTGCTTTCTTTAATGCAAGATCAAGTAGAAGAATTGAAACGTTTTGGGGAAAAGAGGGTTGTCGCTTTAAATTCCTTTTTATCCATCACAGAAAAACGCAATGTGTTACATTATTTAGAGCAATACCGTTTTATTTTTACCTCGCCAGAGATGCTACTACAACAGCAGGTACAAGAGAAACTAGCGCAAATGAAGTTAGGCTTAATTGTAGTGGACGAGGCGCATTGTATTTCGCAATGGGGCTTTGATTTTCGACCAGATTATTTACGTATAGGTGAGTGGCTATCGAGGCTAAATCGCCCGCCATTGTTAGCACTATCTGCTACTGCAACGAGTAAGGTCATGCAAGATATTCGGGAAACATTATCGTTACAGGCACCATTTGAATTTATGTATAATGTTGATCGGCCAAATATTCATTTAGGACGTATAGTTCTAGGGGATAAGGCAGATAAAGCAAGTTGGCTTATGCGCCATGTCAAAGAAACTGCTGGCCCAGGTATATTGTATGTTTCCTCTCGCAAACGAGCGCAACAGTATAGTGAGGCATTTTTACAAGCTGGTATTCGCACTGCAGCGTATCATGCAGGCTATGGTGCTGAGGATCGCCAATTTATTCAGCAGCAGTTTATAGATGGCGAATTGGATTGGATAGTGGCAACGAATGCTTTTGGTATGGGGATCAATAAACAAGATATACATCAGGTTATTCATGAATCAATGCCTGCTAATATCGCAAATTATATGCAAGAGATTGGTCGAGCAGGTCGAGATGGTGAGTCTGCGCTTGCCATTTTACTCTATAGTGATGGTGATGAAGAACTGGCGAAGTTTGTTGTCACAGGTGATCTTCCGACGCCACAGCATGTTGATCGCTATCAAGAGCTACTTTCCCAGCAGGTACTACCAGCACAGATGTTGAAAAATGGAGAATTGGGTGAGACGGCATTTCGTGTGTTGGACTATTGGATGCAACAAGAAACTACGGAGCAAGTAAGGGCTCGGCTAAATCATTTAGCCCTAGAGAAATACCGTGCAGTCGATGAAATGTTAAAGATTATAAAGACAAAAGACTGTATTCGTGAACATCTTGTCGGGTATTTTGGGCAAAAATTGCAGAAAAAACCGGAAAACTGTTGTGAAAATTGTGGAATCCATTATGATGAAATCAAGAAAGTACGCTTAAACGAAGAGAAAAAAATAGAAATGGTTTTGTGGGAAAGTCGATTACAGCAACTTTTATTGGGTAATTAGACTAAAACTGACGGTCATTTACTTTTTTCGTAAAATTCGTCATAATAGAATGAAAGAAAGCGTAGTAAGGTTTGGGGGAAAGACGAATGAGTAAAGAAGATTATCGCGATAAAATAGAAGAGCATCGTCAATCATTTGAAGATGAGCAAAACGAACAGCAAACCTTGTCGAGAGTTTCCAGAATGAATAAAGATGGGAATAAAAATAAAAAGCCAAAAAATACAAAACGGAAAACACCGTTAATGACGATTCTTTTTGTTATTTTTATCCTTATTCCATTAACTGTTCTTGTTTATTTTTGGAAGTTTTACGAACCTGGGAAAACAATAGAGCAAGCTGAGAAGGATACAGCTGAACAGGTCGTCGAAATAGATCCTTCAGAGGCATCACCGTCTGATAAAGACAAAAATAAAGACAAAAGCGATCAAGCGGATCAGAAATCAGATGATTCATCTCAAAAAGATGCTGAAAAAGTAGCGGCTGATCAAAAAGCTGCTGAAGAAACGAAAAAAGCACAAGAGGCTAAAAAGGCAGAAGACGCAAGGAAGGCAGAGGAAGCACGCAAAGCCGAGGAAGCAAGAATAGCTCAACAACAAGCTGAGGCTGCAAAAAAAGCAGAAGAGGCTAGAAAAGCTGAAGAAGCAAAACTAAATGCTAAAGCAAGTACACATACTGTCCAAGCAAATGAGAACTTATTCCGAATTGCATTAAATCATTATGGAGATGGCAGTGAAGCGACTTTAGCTAAAATTCGTGCTGCCAATGGCATGTCTTCAAACACTGTAATGGTCGGGCAAGTGATTAAACTTCCTTAATAAGAACCATTTAATGGTCATATAGTTTAATTAGTATAAAATAAAGGACAAACGTTCACACCAAAACGTACGTCTGATTTAGTAAAAAGGCGATTCTTCATAAGAAACGAATCGTCTTTTTGCTGTCGTAAGGAGAAGTGAGGAAATGCTATATATAGGGCTATTGCTTTTCGTAGTGGTCGCCTTTCTGCTTTATATGTGGAAGGTGGCGCATGAGAACAATGTTTTACATCACCAGCTACTATTACAAGGAGCACCAGAAAAGATACGATTATTTTTTATTTCAGATGTTCATTTGCGTAAAGTTAATAAAAAAATGATGGCACAGTTAACAGGTCGCTTTGATGCTGTCATAATTGGTGGCGATTTAGCAGATAGCCGCACACCAATTCCCCGTATTCATGAAAATTTACAATTACTAACCTCGATTGGCCCCACTTATTTTGTGTGGGGAAATAATGACAGAGAAGTGGGAGAAGAGAGGCTGAAGAGCATTTTACAACAGCATCACATTCAAATCATTGTTAATGACGCAATACTACTACCTACGAAAAATCGCTTCTGGCTTAGTGCAATCGAGGATACAACAATCAAAGAATATAGCATCGAAAAAGCCTTTGCCAAAGTAGGAGAACATGATCTTGTTGTTTTTATTGCACATAATCCTGGTGTTTTTTCGAAAGTTCGTGCAAAGTACCGTGCCGATTTAATGATGGGTGGTCACTTACATGGAGGGCAGATTCGGTTTGGCCCATATGGTGTCCATCCCAATGGTTCTTATCGAGCGCGCGATGGTGTCATGACTTTAGTGAGTAATGGTTATGGTACTACATTATTGCCTATGCGACTTGGTGCAAAACCACAATGTCATATTATCGACATTGATATTTCAAGTAAATAAACAACCAAAACTTGCTAGAAGGCGTATAATAAAAAGATATCGTCTATTCTATGAATACACGAAAGCAAGGAACAGCGAATAACGCTGTCCAAATTCGATTGGAGTGTCAAGAAATGCAGCAAGCAGATGCCATTATTGTTGGAGGAGGCCCATGTGGTTTAGCAGCAGCAATAGCTTTGCAAAATATTGGATTAAAGCCCATAGTGATTGAAAAGGGAAATATCGTAAATGCCATTTATCATTATCCAACACATCAAACTTTTTTTAGTACGAGTGAACGATTAGGGATTGGTGATGTGCCATTTATTATTGAAGGACGTAAACCTAAGCGAAATCAAGCCCTTGTATATTATCGAGAAGTTGTACGATTAAAAAATATTCAAGTGAACCGCTTCGAAAAAGTGCAAAGTGTCGTGAAACATAATCATATGTTTACAGTTACATCAGATAAGGATTGTTATGAAACGCCTAATGTCATCATTGCAACAGGTTATTATGATCATCCTAATTTCCTAAATATCACAGGTGAACAATTACCGAAAGTTTTCCATTACTTTAAAGAAGGACATGAATTTTTTGATACAGATGTTCTAGTTATTGGAGGCAAAAATTCGGCTGTGGATGCAGCATTAGAATTAAATAAAGCGGGTGCTCGAGTAACAGTTGCTTATCGAGGAAGTGAATACTCTTCAAGTATTAAGCCATGGGTATTACCAGAATTTGAAGGGGTAGTCAAAACAGGAGAAGTCGATATGCATTTTAATACAAATGTGTTAGAAATACGTGAGCATGAAGTAGTCTTAGAAATAGATGGCCAGGAAAAGGTCGTGAAAAATGATTTTGTTTTTGCTATGACTGGCTACCATCCTGATCATTCCTTTATCAAAGCCATGGGTGTTGACATTGATGAGGAAACGGGTCGCCCTTATTTTACACCCGAAACGATGGAAACAAATGTGGAAGGCTTGTTCATTGCAGGTGTGATTGCAGCAGGGAATAATGCCAACGAAATTTTTATTGAAAACGGGCGTTTCCATGGGGAATGTATCGCTCAAACTATTGCTCAAAGAAAAGAATAGTGGTGAGGCTGTATAGGCATGTTGCTTATACAGCCTTTTTAGCAAGGAGGAATATTATTGATTGGTTTGTACTGGTTCTTCAGTTATATAATAGGAAACTTCATGACAGCATTTTTCGTTGGAAAGATATACGGTGTCAATTTGCAGGAAGAGCGTAGTAAAAATTTAGGCGCGCGCAATGCAGGAAGTGTTCTTGGTAAAGCAGCCTTTCTTGGGACATTTCTAGGAGATGCCATGAAAGGTGTGCTAGTGGTCGGCTTAGGGCGTTTGTGGCATCTTGAAGAATGGGTCATTGTTAGTGGAGCAGCCTGGGTGATTGCAGGTCATTTATTTCCTGTATGGCTGAAATTTAAGGGTGGAAAAGGTGTGGCCACTTTTATTGGGGTTGGTCTCGCTCTCTCGCCATGCTTGTTCTTATGGATGATTGTTGGAACAGCGGCCGCGCTTGTTTTGACAAGGAGCTTAACATTAGGCATGGTCGGTGGTTTTATTGTTTATGTGGGCGCCATCATACAAGCGGGAGAATTAGAGCTCTATGCTTTTCTGATCATTGCAATCATGTGTATGCTCATGAGGCATATGTCTAATATTAGGGAGTCATGGAAAAGAGGGAAGTGAAGAGATGTATTGGTGTAAAATAGCTCAAACAAATGAAGAGTATGAGGCGATTGCGCGGTTAAATTATGAGACATTTGTGGAAGAAATTCCACAGCACGAGCCAAGTATGACAAGAAAAAAAGTTGACAGATTCCATCAGGAAAATACATATATAGTTGTGTATAAGGAAACAGAACTAATAGGAATGGTGGCTTTTAGAGATCAACGGCCGTTTTCTATTGACGAAAAAATTGGTAAGGTAGAGCAATTTTTACCGAAGGAATGGTGTGGCAAGGTTTGCGAAATACGTTTACTTGCTGTGAAAAAAAATTATCGGGCGGGGCGAGTCCTGTTGAAGCTCACACAAGCATTAAATACATTTGCCTATGAAAAAGGTTACACGGCTGCAGTCATTTCAGGGACAACGCGAGAAGAAAAGCTCTATAAGCAAATGGGTTTTCAACAGTTTGCACCAGCTGTAGGAACAAAGAATGCTCAATTTTTACCGATGGTTCTAACTAGGCATGATTTTGAACAGTCCTTACAACGAAGGCTCGCAAAGGATGACTATACTTTTTATCCAGGTCCTGTAAAGCAATTGGAGACAATCGGCTATACCAATTTATCCCATCGCTCGTTAAGTTTTAAGGCACTCTATGAACGCGTACATCAAAAGCTGTTACATTTATCAAATGCCAATCATATGGGGATAATCGTTGGTACAGGAACATTGGCCAATGAAGTGATGCTTGCTCAACTAAAGGCACAGCAATTAGGAAAAGGCCTTATTATTACGAATGGTGAATTTGGTGAACGGTTACGAAAACAAGCGGTCCGTTGGTCATTAGATTTTGATGTAGTGGAACAAGAATGGGGAACTATGTTTGATAGTAAGGAACTGGCGTTATTGCTAGGAACAGGGGCTTATCAGTGGATGTTGGCAGTGCATGGGGAAACCTCCACAGGGACTTGTAATGACTTAGAAGACCTTAGCCAATTGGCAAAGTGTTATGATGTGAAGCTATGTGTAGATAGTATCAGTACGTTCGGTGCAATGCCATTTTCATTACAGGACTGTTATTTGGCTACCGCAGTAAGTGGTAAAGCAATTGGGGCAATGAGTGGGCTAGCATTTGTATTTTCACAATATTTGGCACCATCAACGACTTCATTACCTGCTTACTTGGACTTAGCGAATTATCAAGAAGGTGCGATTCCATTTACGCTTCCTGCCGTGTTACTTGGTAATTTGGATGTGTCCCTACAGGCTTATCCTGTACGCTATGAGCAGCTACAGCAACGTTTTGAGGCATTACTGCAGCTACCATGTATGCACTATCAATTACCAACAACTCAGTATCCAATGCTTCTAACCATTAAACTGCCGAGAAAGCTATCAAACCTACACATCGATTTAGCGTTAAATGGACTATTGGTGCATGGTGATAGCCAATATTTACGACAAAGGGGATTCCTTCAATTTGCTGTCATTCAGCCAGATTTCGAAGATGCCCTTATTCGGCTCAAAGAAATGTTGCGCTATTATGAACAAGTGATCAAGGCATAAGCAAGTGCTGAATATGAATACATTGACTTTATAGGAAAAAGTCTTTTAGGTTTAAAGGCTTTCCAGTTGTATTAAGTCCAATTAATAATTTTAATCGCGCCTTTTGTCCATTTATACCTGTGGCAAATATTGCGCCTAAGTCTTCCAGCATTTTACCACCACCCATATAACCATAGACACCTTCCGCAATACCATTGAAGCAGCGGGAAACGAGGACTACAGGTATATTTCGTTGGATGAGGCTTTCAATGCCCTTTACAACAGAAGGCGGGACATTTCCTTGTCCTAATCCTTCAAGTACGACACCTTCATATTTACATGCGAGCACGACATCAAGTAGATCCTCTTCCATACCAGCATAAACTTTTAGCATGGCTACGCGTTTAGATAAGTGATTGACTTCTACATATTGTCGACGAATTGGTGCATGATGAAATAAAATGCGTGATTTTGTAATAAGCCCAATTGGTCCATATTGTGGAGATTGGAAGGTATTTACAGAGCTTGTGCTCGTTTTCGTTGTATTGACGGCAAGGTGAACCTCATCATTCATAACAACGAGTACACCTTTGTCGCGCGCTTCTTCATCGACTGCTACTCGAACTGCTTCTACTAAATTATAAATGCCATCTGCGCCAAGCTCGTTTGACGAGCGCATGGCACCTGTCAGCACAATTGGGATAGCTAAATTTGTTGTCAATTCCAAGAAATACGCAGTTTCTTCTAAAGTATCTGTACCGTGTGTAATGACAACGCCATCAATTTGCTGGGCTGTAGTTTGTTCCACAATCAAGTTGCGTAATTGCAGCATCTCTTTTGGCGTGATATGTGGAGAAGGTAGGTTAAAAGCTTCTATTTCAATAATGGTTGCTAATGAATCAAGTTTATTACTTTCCTGCATGAGAGGATTTTCTTTATTGGGCATAACCGCTCCTTCAGCACTCATAGCCATAGAGATTGTGCCACCAGTATGAATTAATAAAATTGTTTTTTTCATAAAAAATAAAATCTCCTTTTAAAAAGTTTTTTTGTCATTACATGGTATAATAATAGCAGTCTATTGTTGAAAGGAGCCGGCATCATGATCATTTTATTATCTGCTGCCATTGCTCCCGGTCTAGCGCTTTTTAGTTATTTCTATTTGCGCAATCAAATGGCTACGGAGCCAAGAAGAACTTTACTACAAACATTTTTATACGGTGCATTTTTAACGTTCCCGATTCTGTTTTTACAATACGTACTAACAGAGGAAGGGGTTTTTCGATATTTTTACCTTCAAGACGTTCTTTTCTCTAGTGTCATTGAAGAGTTTTTTAAATGGTTTGTGCTATTAATTGCCATCTACAATCATGTTGAATTTGATGATCCATATGATGGTATATTGTATGGGGCCAGTATATCACTTGGTTTTGCTACGATTGAGAATGTACTTTATCTATTGTCCTTTGGCTTGGACACGGCATTTATGCGCGCCTTGTTACCTGTATCGAGTCATGCATTATTTGGTGTAGTAATGGGTTACTATTATGGACGTGCTAAGTTTTCAAAGCTTGTAAAGACGAAAGAAATGATTGCTATGGCGCTTTGTGCACCAGTAGTACTTCACATTCTATACAATACAATATTATCATTTAAAGGTCACTGGATTTATTTAATGATTCCTTTTATGCTGTTTTTATGGTGGTTTGGCTTACGAAAAGTGAAACTAGCGCATTATCATCTGGTGCAACATTTGCATATGCATAAAAAAATATAAAGCGTAGAAATCGTCAAGATTTCTACGCTTTATTCTTTTTTTACATGTATAAATTGCACCTTTTGTTTCAAGCTATAAAAAAAAGGAGTGATAAAAGTGCGTTTAGTAAGCATACTTTTTGCTTTGATATTAGGAATTAGTATAATTGCGATTCCTCAGAATGAAGTGATTGCGTTTAGTGACCAGCAAATTACTCGTGGTGCCTATGGAGATGATGTTATTGAATTGCAAGCGAGGTTACAATACTTAGGTTTTTATAAGAGTAAAATTGATGGCAAATTTGGCTATAACACATACTGGGCATTACGTAATTTCCAAGAGAAATATGGTTTACCAGTAGATGGGGTTGCAGGAACGAAGACCAAAAAAACGATAGCTGGCTATTCGGATTACGATGAAAAATGGGTGAAAGCGCAATTAAATGCAGGTAACCAATTTACCTATTATGGTAGCATACCACTCGATCAGCAAGTGAATAAAGGTACTGCTACTGGTGGTTCTGGTAGTGGTAGTGGCGGAGGAAGTAGTAGTGGTACTAGTAATAACAATGGAACACAGACACAAGTTCCTCCTAAATATACAGAACGCGATTTACAATTAATAGCAAATGCTGTATATGGAGAAGCTAGGGGAGAGCCTTATGAGGGACAAGTAGCGGTAGCAGCAGTTATTTTAAATCGTTTAGAAAGCCCTGATTTCCCAAACACTATTTCCGGTATTATATTCCAACCTTTGGCGTTTACGGCAGTAGCAGATGGACAAATTTGGTTAGAGCCAAATGACAGAGCAAAAGAAGCGGTTATTGATGCAATGAACGGCTGGGATCCATCTGAAAATGCGTTATATTATTTCAATCCGAAAACAGCAACAAGTAAATGGATTTGGTCACGTCCACAAATTAAACAAATTGGAGAGCATATTTTCTGTTCATAGAAAGGAGGAACCTAGATGAAAACTTGGCTCGTGGTCTTAACAATAGCTGTTATCGGTTTAGGAGCATATAGTATAGATTTACATGGTGATAAAGAAGATTTACAACGTACCGTACTAGCGCAGTATACAGATAAGTTAACAGATGCATCGGAAAAATTATCTCATCTTCAGCGATCAGTATCGCAATCCCTATTGTTTCAAGATGAGCAGGCAATTCACAGTGAGTTAGATTCAGTATGGCGTTTAAGCTCAGAAGTTCGTTCTTCGATTGCTAATATTCCGATAGGGCAAGAACTATCAAATGAATGGATGAATTATTTAGGACGACTTGGCGATGAAGCGAAAAGAACAGCAAAAACAGGTGATTATAATGCTTGGCGTGAGAAAATGCCACAGGTCTCTACGAATTTACAATCCCTTTCTGATGAATGGAGTGCTGCAACCGTCGATTTTTATAAACATAATGGAAAAATGGATGTTTGGCTGCAGCAAGTGGATAATAAAAATCCAAACACTAACTTTGATAAAGTGAAGGACACGTTAAAAGGTTATGGAGAAAAAGATTTCCCATTGACATTATCTGAGTCAGATTGGCAGAAAAAAATTGAATTAAAAGCTTTACAGGATGCTGAAATTACGGAAAAAGAAGCGTTGGAAAAAGTGAAATATTTATTCCCTGTTATCAAAGGGGCGACATTTACTGTAACAAAAAGTAGTGATACTGCACCTTATCCTTTCTATCACATTCAATTCCATCAAGGAATTCGTTTAGGGTATATAGATTTGACGGTAAAGGGAGGGCATTTATTGTCCTATTTAGTAGAACGTCCTGTCGATGAAGCTAAACAGTCACAAGAGGAAATCCTCAAAAAAGCCAAAGAATATGCCAAGAAATTAGGTATGGAAGATGTAGCCTATGTGGAATCGCGTGAAAATCATCAAGCTTGGCATGTAACTTTTGCCCGTGTACATCCAGGAGATAACGCATTAATTTATGCTGACGGTGTGCAACTTAAATTAGCTAAAGATACAGGTGAGTTGTTGGGTGCGAATGCGATGGAATACATTCAAGAAGAAACGATTAAGCCTCAAACAGCGAAACCAATTGATTGGAAAACGTTCTTCCAGGATGATATTCAAGTACAAGAAGTGAAAAATATTTATACAGATAATGGGCAATTTGAACAACGTCTTTGCTATGAGGTAATTGCATTACGTGATGGTAAAACACAGGAAACATTTAGAGTTGTCATTGATGCAGAAAATCACAATGTTTTAAAAGTGGAATATTTAACTTAATAATAAGAAAATACTACCAATTTTTATAGCCAAAATAAACATCTCATGAGATAATTAAGCCATATTTTTCGTACGGGGAGATGCTCATGGAAATAAAAATTGGTACGCAATTACAACTTGAACCTACTTATACAGAGCGTGTGGAGAGATTCCGCTGTAAGGTTGTAGAGCAACAAGATAATATTCTTTACATTGATTATCCGATTAATATGGCAACGAAGAAAACAGCATTTTTGATAGACGGCTCTGAATTTAGAGCAACCTTTCGTACTGAGGACAAACAATCTTTTGCATTTAATACTGAGGTAGTAGGTCGTAATGCTGGCCATATACCGATGATTATGTTGCACTGTCCAAAGCCTGAGGAATTCATCAAAATTCAACGACGAGAATATGTCCGTGTTGAAACACCAGTTGATGTGGCCGTTCAATTCAAGGATCACAAATATCAACTAGTATCCGTGGACATTAGTGCAGGAGGTTTGGCCCTCATTTTGAAAGGAGAAGTGGCTTTCAATGATGGGGATGAGGTGAAATTAACAGTTGCCTTACCATTTGCCAATGGTGATGTGAAATACGTTATTACAGAAGCAACTGTTGTGCGCATTTTTGAAAAAGAGGATAAACGAATTGCAACAATCCAGCTAGCGGATACAGATGATGTAGACCAACAGCATATCGTTCGTTTTTGCTTTGAGCGTCAACTAGGCAATCGTCGTAAAGAATTAAATCCCTTTAATGTTTAACAATTCTGTATAGTAATGATTAAAAAGCCCTCTCCTAGGAGAGGGCTTTTTATGGTTTATATGGTACAATATGAGGTGATAGAAAGTAGGGAAGAATATGAAGAAAAACATTCAAATTGCGATAGACGGGCCTGCTGGTGCTGGTAAAAGTACGATTGCAAAAATTGTAGCTGAGGCACTTGGTTTTACTTACATTGATACAGGTGCAATGTATCGAGCAGTTACGTATAAAGCGATGCAACAAAACATACATTTAGATGATGAAGCGAAATTAGCTGAAATGCTAGCAGCTAGTACCATTGAATTAAAGCCATCTTCACAGGGGCAGCTTGTCTTTTTGGACGCGCACAATGTAACAGAAGAAATTCGTTCAAATGAAGTGACTTCATCTGTTTCTCAAGTAGCAGCCCATGCAAGAGTTCGTGAGTTATTAGTGGCTCAACAACAAAATCTTGCGGCAAATGGTGGCGTGGTCATGGATGGCCGGGATATTGCTACACATGTATTAAAAAATGCAGAGCTAAAGATTTTTATGTCTGCAACGGTAGAGGAACGTGCAAGAAGACGATTCATAGATAATCAAAAAAGAGGAATTGACTCTTCGCTTGAAAAACTTCAAGAAGAAATTGCATTACGTGATAAAAAAGACAGTGAGCGTGAAGCATCACCACTTATCCAAGCAGAAGACGCCGTATTTTTAGATACAACAGCATTGTCTATTGATGATGCAGCACAAGCTATTTTAAAATTAGCAGAAGAAAAAATGTTATAAATCCTAAAATTTCAGACATTTTTAGAATTTAAAGGATTTATTTTTGTCTTTGTCTTCAATATCGAATAAAATAGTAAGGGAAGATGCGAAGGAGGGTTACATATGTCTGAAGAAATGAACTATGCAGAACAAACGTTTAACGAGGGTGATATCGTCAAAGGTATTGCAGAGCAAGTTGATGAAAAAGCAGTTTCCGTGTCAATTCCAGGTGCACCGTTTGATGGTATTGTCCCAATCAGTGAATTATCAAGCTTACACATTGAGAAAGCCTCTGATGTCATCTCTGTTGGGGACGAGTTAGAGTTGATGATTACAAAGGTTGAAGAAGAAAATTATGTCCTATCAAAACGTAAAGTGGATGCTTTAAAAGCATGGGATACACTTGAGCAACAGTTTGTCGCTGGAGAAATTTTCGAAGCGGAAGTGAAGGATATTGTTAAAGGTGGTCTTGTCGTAGATTTAGGTGTACGTGGCTTTGTACCAGCATCACTTGTAGAAGACTACTTTGTCGATGATTTTGAAGGGTATAAAGGCAAATCATTAAGCTTCAAAATTGTTGAGCTTGATAAAGAAAAGAATCGCCTTATTTTATCTCATCGCGCTGTGGTTGAATCAGAAAAAGCTTCACAAAAGAAAAACGTCATTAATCAAATTAAGGCTGGCAATGTGTTAGATGGTAAAGTACAGCGTTTAGCGTCATTTGGGGCATTCATTGACCTTGGTGGTATCGATGGGCTTGTTCACATTTCACAAGTGTCTCATGAGCACGTGAGCGATGTGAGTGAGGTTTTAACAGAGGGACAAGATGTAAAAGTAAAAGTTCTATCTGTAGATCCAGAAAATGAACGCATTTCATTATCTATCAAGGAAACGATCCCGGGACCTTGGTCAAATCTTGAAGAACGTGCGGCTAAGGGCACTATTTTAGATGGTAAAGTGAAGCGTCTTACATCATTCGGCGCATTTGTGGAAGTTTTCCCAGGTGTTGAAGGGTTAGTGCATATTTCGCAAATCGCTCACAAACACATTAACACGCCACATGAGGCATTAAAAGAAGGACAAGAAGTACAAGTAAAGGTCCTTGATGTCAATTCTGAAGATGGCCGTTTAGCGCTAAGCATTAAAGAATTACTAGAAAATCCAGAAGCAGAAGAAGTGATCGACTACGAATTACCTGAAGAAAACACAGGTTTCTCATTCGGAGATGTAATTGGCGATAAATTAAAAAACTTTAAATAATAGAGAGAGCGAGGATGCCTGAGTGTATCCTCGTTTTTTTTTGTTAGAGTGGTGGATAGAACTCATAAAGTGACGGATAAAACGTTCAAATTGAAGGATAGAAAACATGATGTGACGGATAAAACCTTCGAAATAATGGATAGCGCTCAAAAATGCTAAATAGAACCCTTAACCATACATAGCGTTCTACATTATGGATATGATATGATATAATGGCATTTTTCGTGTATAATAGCGAAAGACAAGAAGTTGGAAGGATGAAGTACAGATGACGAAACCAGTAGTAGCCATCGTAGGTCGTCCGAACGTAGGTAAGTCGACGATTTTTAACCGTATCGTTGGTGAGCGTGTTTCCATAGTGGAGGATATCCCAGGCGTAACACGTGATCGTATTTATAGTTCGGCAGAGTGGTTAACACATGATTTTAATATTATTGATACAGGTGGGATTGAAATTGGGGACGAGCCGTTTTTAGAGCAAATTCGTCAACAAGCTGAAATCGCCATTGATGAAGCAGACGTTATTATTTTTATGACAAATGGTCGTGAAGGGGTAACGGCAGCCGATGAGCAAGTTGCTAAAATTTTATACAAAACAAAAAAACCAGTCGTATTAGCAGTTAATAAGATCGATAATCCCGATATGCGTGAAATGATTTATGATTTTTATGCACTGGGCTTCGGTGAACCTTGGCCAATTTCTGGTTCTCACGGTTTAGGTTTAGGGGATTTATTAGACGAATGTGCGAAACATTTCCCGAAAGAAGATGAAGAGCAATACGGCGATGATGTCATTAAGTTCTCATTAATTGGTCGTCCGAATGTTGGGAAATCATCTTTAGTGAATGCTTTCTTAGGCCAAGAACGAGTGATTGTTAGTAATATTGCGGGGACAACGCGCGATGCAATTGATACACCATATGCCTATGAAGATCAAGAGTATGTCATTATTGATACAGCGGGCATGCGTAAAAAAGGGAAAATCTATGAAACAACAGAGAAATACTCTGTTTTGCGTGCTCTACGCGCAATTGAACGTTCAGACGTTGTTTTAGTGGTAATGAATGCAGAAGAAGGTATTCAGGAGCAAGATAAGAAAATTGCTGGGTATGCACATGAAGCTGGAAAAGCTGTGGTGATTGTTGTCAATAAATGGGATGCTATTGAAAAAGACGAAAAAACGATGAATGTTTTTACGCAACAAATTCGTGAGCATTTCCTATTTTTAGACTATGCACCAATTATTTTCGTTTCGGCTAATACGAAACAGCGTGTTCATCAAATTTTACCGATTATCCAACGTGTAAGTGAGAATCATGCGATGCGTATTCAGTCTTCTATTTTAAACGAAGTCATTGAGGATTCTGTAGCACGTAATCCTGCGCCAACCGATAAAGGTCGACGTTTACGCATTTACTATGCTACACAGGTTGCTATTAAACCACCAACATTTGTTGTGTTTGTCAATGAACCTGAGCTTATGCACTTCTCCTATGAACGTTTCTTAGAAAATCGTATTCGTGAAACATTTGACTTTGAAGGAACGCCGATTCGTTTGATTACTCGTGCGCGTGCTTAAAGTTATCACCATAGACATACAATACGCCAACCCGACAAAATTGTTGGGTGGCGTCTTTTTACAAGAAAAGAAATTATTGTAGACAACCCAATAAGGGAGGATTTTTTTATGGAAAAAGTTTGTGTGTTAGGGGCAGGCTCATGGGGGTCTGCGCTGGCAATGGTTCTGGCGGAAAATGGCCATGATACGCTTGTTTGGACACATAGAGCTGAACAGGCAGATGAAATCAACAACATGCATACAAATAAAAAATATTTACCTGAAACGGTATTGCCATCAAATTTACATGCGACGAGTGACATTACAAAGGCAGCAACACATGCAGAAACAATCATCGTGGCTGTGCCCACAAAAGCAATTCGAGAAGTTTGCGAAAAATTGACGGCTGAATTAACAAAAAAAATTTTATTTGTTCATGTTTCAAAAGGAATTGAGCCAGATTCTTTAAAGCGAATTTCTGAAATATTAGCAGAGAGCTTACCTGCTGAAAATGTGGAAGAAATTGTTGTACTTTCAGGACCGAGTCATGCAGAGGAAGTAGTCCTGCACCACCCAACAACGGTTACAGCTACATGTGCTAACATAGATGCTGCTGAAAAAGTACAGGATCTATTTATGAATCAATTTTTCCGTGTCTACACAAACGATGATGTGATTGGTGTAGAAATTGGTGGCGCACTGAAAAATGTTATCGCTTTAGCTGCAGGCATTACAGATGGCTTGAATTATGGTGATAACGCGAAAGCGGCACTAATAACGAGAGGGCTTGCAGAGATTACACGTTTAGGTGTAAAAATGGGTGGTAATCCATTTACGTTCTCAGGCCTTACGGGCATGGGTGATTTGATTGTAACGTGTACAAGCGTCCACTCGAGAAACTGGCGGGCAGGTAATATGTTAGGGCAGGGCATGATGTTACAAGAAGTCCTTGATCAAATGGGAATGGTTGTAGAGGGTGTACGTACCACAAAGGCAGCCTATCAATTAGCTGAAAAGTATGGTGTGGCAATGCCAATTTCCACAGAGCTTTACAGTGTGCTCTTTAACGATGTAGAACCGAAAGTGGCTGTTGATGCGCTTATGTTGCGCATGAAAAAACGTGAAATAGATGATATGAAGCATTAATATTATTTTTATGATTAAATTTGTCATGAAACGGACATAAATAAGGTGTCTCAGTGAATCTACTGAGACGCCTTATTGTGTGCTACTAGTTGAATAGTTGAAGCACCTTAAAAGGTTGTCCATTTCTTGATAGTTATGGGACACCTATTTCTTTTTAACAAAGGCACATAGTATAATATACTTTGATTGTTTCTTGACATTGAAAGAAAGGTGGTTATTTGAAATGGGCCCGTTAGCTCATATGCCTGCTTTAGATGTAATGTGGGTATCGTTTTATTGTATAGGCTTTATGATTATATCAGTCGGCTTAATTTATTTAGCTCGTAACAAGATTTCAAATGTATTTTTACGAACAATCGTAAATTTATGTGCATACATACTGTTTGGACTTGGCACATTTTTAATGGTACTTATAGTTGCCACATGGCCAGCATAATAAATAACGAGGTGTCACTAACATGAAAAAAATAAGTGCTTTTTTGTTGGTATTTGCAACCGCCATACTGTTAGTCGGATGTGCGTACCCAGAAGACGAGAAAAGGGCGAAGGTCACGCCTGATGTCGACCAACTAGCAGCTGTTCAGCGTGCTGTTAATGAATACCGTGAAGCAACTGGTGGGCTGGTACCCATTAAAAATAGTGAATTAGATACAGATATATATATCAAATATTTAATTGATTTTGAAAAGTTAATGCCAAAGTATTTGACGACGATTCCTGGAAATGCCTATGAAAAAGGCGGTATATATCAGTATATTATTTGGGATCCTGAAAATGATGCGACCGTTAAACTAGTAGATTTAAATGCTGCAGAGCGCATTCGTGAAATAGGTATTCGGAAACTATCTACACAATACTTGCCAATAACAGGCTCAACATCTGATAATGTGTATCAAATTAATTATAAGGATTTAGGCTATAAAACAGATGTTACTGTGAAAAGTCCCTATTCTGGCGTCGAATTACCGCTCTTTATGACAGGAGACGGTGAATTGCATGTAGATTATGCGGTTGATTTAGGACAACTTTTAAAAGAGGACAACCCTGACGTCAAACCAGGCGATGATATTCGTCAATTACTTGTCGATAAATATCCTGTTGTGCCTGCCTATTCTGTTCCGTATACAGCGGATGAGAAGGGTGAGCCAATTTATGATATGGACACTTATAATGCAGACGTCAAAAAGGCTCAGGAACGACAAAAACAAGAGGCAGAAGCTGCCGAGAAAAAAGAAGAATAACAAACAAGCTCCTTACATTTGTAAGGGGCTTTTTCATATTTATCTACCAGCTCGCATATAGTGAAAAAGCGTAGATAAAGGAGGCAGAAACCTTGAGTGAAGCAGTATTTAGAGAAATTGCAGAGCGCACAAATGGCGATGTTTATATTGGTGTTGT